>Ga0265336_10000644_pt1 | contig 19049 bp, 22 predicted proteins | sample 42119metaG_FD_193583 | JGI IMG/M metagenome (GOLD analysis project Ga0265336, IMG submission 193583) | Rhizosphere microbial communities from Carex aquatilis grown in University of Washington, Seatle, WA, United States - 4-21-19 metaG | ecosystem: Host-associated > Plants > Roots > Rhizosphere...
CCAGAGATTTCCAAGGGAGGTGTACAGATATGGCAACCGGAATCGTTAAGTGGTTCAACGATGCGAAGGGGTATGGCTTCATCACCCCGGATGAGGGCGGCAAGGACGTCTTCGTCCACTTCAGCGCGATTACGGCCGAGGGCTTCAAGACCCTCGCCGAAGGCGCGAAGGTGGAGTACGAGCCGGCCGAGGGCGAGAAGGGCCCCGAGGCTCGCAACGTAGTCCCGATGTAACGCGGTCGAGCTGGGCGTCTCACCCGAGGCGCCCGGCTCCCGTCCTACGATTCTCCTCGTGGTGGACATCGACCTTCGTCTTCTCCGACCCGGTGACGAAAGCGTCATCCGCGCGCTGCGGACAGATGACGGAGACGGCGATCCGGAAGGGTTGCTCGCCGATCCGCGCACGCTCATGCTCGTCGCCTTCGACGAGGAGCAACCGGTCGGCTTCGTGCTCGCCCACGAGCTGCCGAGACGCCACGGGGACCGGGCGAAGCTGTTCGTCTATGAAGTGGACGTGGCGGAGGATCACCAACGGCGCGGGATCGCGTCGGCGCTCCTCGACCGGCTCGCGGACATCGCCCGTGAGCGAGGCATGCGGATTGGCTTCGTCCTCACGGAGCCAGACAACACGGCCGCGAACGCGCTCTACGCGAGCGCCGGCGGCACGAGCCATCCGGACGTGATGTGGACGTTCTCGTACGAGGACGACTGACGACGCTGCGACCGGCCGTTGCCGGCGACGTCGACCGCCTGGTCGCCTGGCACGTCGATCCGGACGTGTCGCGCTACTGGGACGACGAGACGTTCACGCGCGACGAGATGGCGGAGCGGCTGGCGCGGCCCGATGTCGACGCGTGGATCGTCGAAGAGAACGGGGAACCCGTCGGCTATCTCCAGACCCATGCTGAGGCTGCAAGCGGCGGCGGCGAATCCGCCACCGCGCGGCCGGCAGACCGAGCCGCCGTAGGCGGCTCAGGGGGGCTGGACATGTTCCTGATCCCGGCTGCTCGGGGACGTGGGCTCGGGCCCGACGCCGCCCGCGCGATGGCGCGTCACCTGCTCGACGAGCGCGGCTACGCGCGCGTCACGGTCGATCCGTACGCATGGAATGAGGCGGCGATCCGCAGCTGGGAGCGCGCAGGTTTCGCCGAGATCTCGCGTGGCCATCCACCCGACGAGCATCACACCTCTGAATGGATCCTCATGGAGTTCGTCGGCTAAGCTCGGCGCGTGCACCAGCACGGGACGACAGCCACACCCCCCGTCGCCTGACCGGCGACGTCGTGCTGCGCTCGTTCCCGTTCCCTGATTGGAGGTGCACATGAAGGTTCTTCTTCCCGACGATTCCGCGCTCGAACTCTCCGACGGCGCGTCCGGCCTCGACGCCGCGCTCGCGATTGGGCCGAAGCTCGCCGAGCAGGCCGTGCTCGTCAAGGCGAACGGCGCGGTGCAAGATCTGCGCGCGCCACTCTCCGACGGAGACCGGATCCAGCTCCTCACGACCCGCGACACCGCCGATCCCGACGCGCTCTACGTCCTCCGCCATTCGTCGGCGCACTTGCTGGCCGAGGCGGTGCGGCGGCTCTATCCGGGCGTGAAGGTCGCGATCGGCCCGCCGATCGAGAACGGCTTCTACTACGACTTCGACTTCCCCGAGCCGATCTCCGACGCCGATCTCGAGACGATCGAGGCCGAGGTCGCGCGGGAGCTGAAGGAAGGGCGCGAGTGGGCGCGCGAGGAAATCTCCCGCGACGACGCGAAGGCGCGCTTCGCCGCGGAGGAGGAGCCGTACAAGGTCGAGCTCGTCGACACGGCCGAGGGCGACATCACCCTCTATACGCAGGGCGAGTTCACCGACCTCTGCCGCGGCCCGCACCTCCAGAACTCGAAGCCGATCAAGGCGTTCAAGCTCACCGGTCTCGCCGGCGCGTACTGGCGCGGCGACTCGACGAAGCCGCAGCTGACGCGGATCTACGGCACCGCGTTCTACTCCCAGGCCGACCTCGATGCCTACCTCGAACGGATGGAGCAGGCGCGCGCCCGCGACCATCGCCGCCTCGGCACCGAGCTCGACCTCTTCCACCTCGCCGAGAACTCCCCGGGCTCGCCGTTCTGGCACCCGAAGGGGATGGTGATCTGGAACGAGCTCGAGGATCTCCGCCGCCGCGAGAACCTCAAGCGCGGCTACGTCGAGGTGAAGACGCCGCTCCTCTACGACATCCAGACGTACAAGACGTCGGGTCATTACGACAACTACCGCGACGGCATGTTCTTCACGCACTCGCACGAGCAGGAAGGCGAGTTCGCGCTGAAGCCGATGAACTGCCCGGGGCACATGCTCCTGTTCGGCTCGGCTCTGCGCTCGTACCGCGACCTGCCGTACCGCTACGCCGAGTCGTCGACCCTGCATCGCGACGAGCTCGGTGGCACGCTCCACGGCCTCCTCCGCGTGAAGCACGTCACGCAAGACGACGCGCACATCTTCTGCACGCCCGAGCAGATCGAGGACGAGATCTTCGGCTGTCTCGACTACGCCTCGTTCCTCTACGACCTGTTCGGGATGGACGCGCGCTTCGAGCTCTCCACCCGCCCTGAGAAGAAGCTCGGCAGCGACGAGGAGTGGGATTTCACGGAGGGCGCGCTGAAGGCGGCGCTCGAGAAACGCGGCATCGAGTACGACCTCAACGAGGGGGACGGCGCCTTCTACGGACCGAAGATCGACCTGCACATGACCGACGCGCTCGGCCGCTCGTGGCAAATGGGGACGATCCAGCTCGACGCGCAGATGCCGCAGAACTTCGGGCTCACGTACATGGGCGCCGACAACACCGAGCACACGCCGTACGTCGTCCACCGCGCGCTGCTCGGCTCGCTCGAGCGGTTCATGGGGATCCTCATCGAGCATTACGCCGGCGCGTTCCCGTTCTGGCTTGCGCCCGTCCAGGTGCGCGTGCTGCCCGTCGGTGACGCGCATGTCGATGCGGCTTCGGCGCTCGTGCTGCGCTTGAAGGAAGCCGGCTTCCGCGCCGAAGTGGACGCGCCGACCGAGACGATCGGCAAGCGGATCCGCGGTGCGGAGCTCGAGAAGATCCCCGTCACGATCGTCTACGGCGACAAGGAAAGCGACGCGAGCCTGGCGGTGCGCGAGCGCGGCGGCGAACAATCCACGCTCTCGTTACCCGCACTGCTCGAGCGGCTTGCTACCCTCTGAATCCTGAAAAGCAGGGGCGGACCCGTTCCTCACCTCCCGGCCTTCATTGCGCTGGCAGGTTCAACCGAGTCGAACGACTTGAGGAAACGGGCCGCTGCATGACCAGCGGCTTTTCATTGTCTGAAACCGAAACGAGGAGGAGCAAGCCCGACTTGGTGACTACCACTTGAGGCCCAGACGCCGGCCGTTCGAGCAGACCCGCCCCGCGCCACGCGACACGACTCGCATCAACGATGCGATCAGAGTCCCGCGCGTCCGGCTGATCGACGACGACGGTGCCCAGCTCGGTATCAAGACCTCCGACGAGGCGCGCGAGTACGCCTACGGCAAGAACCTCGACCTCGTCGAGGTCGCTGCCCAGGGGGACCCGCCGGTCGCGAAGGTCATGGACTACGGGAAGTACAAGTACGAGCAGGAGCAGAAGGCGAAGCAGGCCCGCAAGCACCAGAGCCAGATTCAGGTCAAGGAGATCAAGTTCCGACCGAAGATCGGGATTGGCGACTACAACACCAAGAAGGGACACGTCGAGCGATTCCTCAACCAGCGCGCGAAGGTGAAGGTCACGATCATGTTCCGGGGGCGCGAGACGACCCATCCGGAACGGGGCCGCGACCTACTCCTCCGGCTCGCGGAGGACGTCAAGGAGATCGGGCAGATCGAGTCCCAGCCTCTCCTCGACGGACGCAACATGGTGATGCTGCTCGGCCCGACGAAAAACGCAGGAGTGAAACACGATGCCGAAGACGAAGACACACAGCGGAGCGAAGAAGCGCTTCAAGGTGACGGGCACGGGGAAGATCCTGCGCCGGCCGGCGATGCGGAGCCACAACCTGGAGGCGAAGTCGTCGAAGCGTAAGCGCGGCTTCCGCAAGAACCGGCTCGCGGCCGGCGCTGACACGAACAAGATCAAGAAGATGCTGGGGATGCGCTAGGTGACCCCCCTGGCGACACTTGGCGGCGCCTGCGTTGCGATCACGCATCGCCATGCCGCGTCCTCAGTCGCGTCCGGGCCAACCGGCCCGAACGCTCCCTGCGTCCTTGCCTGGCTCGGTGCTCGCACCGCAGGCATCCACCAGAGTCACCAGGAGGGTCACTAATGCCCAGGGTCAAGCGTTCAGTCCACGCGCAGAAGAAGCGCCGCAAGGTACTCGAGCAGGCCAAGGGCTACTGGGGTCGCAAATCGACGCACTACCGCTACGCGAAGGAGCAGGTCGAGCATTCGCTCGTCTACGCCTACCGCGACCGGAAAGTGCGCAAGCGCGAGTTCCGCAAGCTCTGGATCACGCGGATCAACGCGGCCGCCCGCATGAACGGCCTGTCGTACAACCAGTTCATCAACGGGTGCAACAAGGCCGGCATCGAGCTCGACCGGAAGGTGCTCGCCGACCTCGCGGTCAGCGACCCCGCCGCGTTCGGCGCGATCGCCGACAAGGCCAAAGCGGCTCTCGCTAACTGATCACCTCGCGCGACAACGAGCGGCTGAAGCTTCTCCGCAAGCTCCAGGAGCGGAGTTGGCGGGAGAAGCTCGGGCTGTTCGCGGTCGAGGGTGAAGATCTTGTCGAGGCCGGCCTCAGCGCCGGCCTCGAGCCTTCCGACGTTCTCGTTGCCGGCGAGGACGTCGAGGCGGCGTTGCTCGCGGAAGTGTCGACGCTCGCGCATCCGCCGCGGGTTGCGGCGGTGTTCCGCCGCGAGGATCTGCCGCGCGGGGTGCGACCGGTGACGCTCGCGCTGTGGCGCGTCGCCGACCCAGGGAACGTCGGGACGCTTCTCCGCGCCGCCGACGCATTCGGCGCCGGCGTCGCGCTCTCGGACGGCTGTGCCGACCCGACCGGGCCGAAGGCCGTGCGGGCCTCGATGGGCGCGATCTTCCGCGTGCCCCTCGCCGGCTTCGACGAGCCGTCCGGGAAGCGCGTCGCGCTCGTCGCGCACGGCGGCGCGCCGCTGCCGGAGCTCGCCGTCGACAGCGATGTCGTGCTCGTGCTCGGTGCCGAGCGTGAAGGCCTGCCGCGTCAGGTGCTCGACCGCTGCGCGGAGCAGGTCTCGATCCCGCAGCCGGGCGGGGGAGAGTCGCTCAACGTCGCGCTCGCGGGCGCAATCGCGCTCTACGAGCTGTGCCGCTCGCGCCAGTCTTGAATCTGACGGTCGATCTCTTCCGATGAGGGGATCCGGCCGTCGTTGTGCCGCTTGACGATCTCGGTCAGCTGCCGGAAGTTCTCGTCCTTCCGTGAAAGCTCCTCGATTTGTTGCTCACGGCTCGTCCTCTTCTTCTTCATCCTCGTCGTCCTCGGTCAGTAATCGCAGGATGTCGCCGACGCCTTTCTTGATGTCGAAGATCGCGTCGAACAGTACTTGTTCGTCTCGGGCGTCCATGGAGCGAGGATGCCGGGAGTCCGGTTGCTCGCCAGGTGTCCACGAGGGGTACTCGGACCAAAAAAATTCACCGAGCCGGCTTCGCTTTCGTCCCCCTCATCCAACCGGCCTTCCGACTTGGGATTGCTCCCTTACCGTTTGACCGCTCGGTCGAGGCTTCGACCTACTCGCGTGCCCTGCTCGGTGCAAGAGGAACCTATCGCCTTCGCGGTTGCCAGGTCAACACCTTCCGTCAACGATTTGTCGCAATTTGCGCGGATCATTTGCGAGAGGCGATCCAGACGCTGTCCTCGCCGCCCGCGAACGGCCGCCGGTCGAACCAGCCGTAGCACGCGAGCACCTCGAAACCCGCCTCGGCGAGCAGCGCGTGCCAGCGGGAGGGCTCGAGCCACCAGAGCGTCATCGTCGACTCGCCGCTCTGGCCTCGGACCGACAGCGTCAGGGTCTGCGCGTCGAGATCCCAGTCGGCGCGCTCGTCGATGCCTGGCTCGCGCTCTATCCACCGCGCGTGCGTCTCCTCGATGTCCTCGCGAGAAGGCGTGAAGACATCGAACACGAGCTTCCCGCCCGGCAGGAGGAGCTCATGTGCGGCGCCGAGCGCCTCGAGCCGCTCGGCGTCGTCGCGCAAGTGGAGATACGCGCGGAACGGGCACGTCACGAGCGCGACCCGCTCGTCGACCGGCGGCTTGCGCAGGTCGCCGAGCCGGAGGTCGATCCGTGCGCCGATGCCGGCTTCGTCCGCGCGCCGGCGGCACACGGCGAGCATTTCGGCGGAGGAGTCGACGCCGATGACGTCGACGCCCGCCATCGCGATGGGGATGGCGATCCGCCCGGTCCCGACTCCGAGCTCGACGACCGGGCCGCCGGCGCGAAGAGCCTCGTCGACGTAGAAGGAGATGTCCTCGATGACGCTCGCGCTCCACGGGTCGTAGAGCCGCGCGATCGCGTCGTACTCGCTCAAGCCGGTTTGCGCGCGACGTAGACGTACTCGAGGGACTCGTCCGTGAATGGCTCGCGCTCGAAGCCGCCGTACAGCGCCTCGATCTCCAAGCCGGCGACGTCGAGGAGACCGTCCCATTCGGCCTTCGTCGCCCACCAGAGCCGGAGGGTCGCGCCGTCGTCGCGGACGATCTCCGTACGGTTGTCGGCGGGGCTGTAGCGCAGCGTCTGCGCGATCCCGTTCTGTTCCTGCGTCGTCCCGTCGAGCTGGGCGGCGATCGCGTGACTGAAGACGAAGGCGTTGAACGCGAACCGTCCGCCGGGCCTCAGCGATCGGGCGACCCGCTCGAACACGCGCCGTTTCTCGCTCCAGCCGTGCAGGTGGAGGAGCGACCGTCCGGGGACGTAGATCAGCGCCGCCGGTTCGTCGAGCTCGAGCTCGCGCATGTCTCCAAGGCGCAGCTCGAGCGGCAGGCCGGCCGACTTCTCGCGCGCGACCTCCAGCATCGCCGGCGACGAGTCGATGCCGAGCACAGGCTTGCCCGTCTCACGCACGACCTCGATCGCCACGCGGCCCGTTCCCACCGCGAGCTCGACGATCGGGCCGTCCGCGGCGCGCGCGAGCTCGACGTAATGCGCGACGTCCCCGGGGTTCTGCCCGCCCCAGGCGTCGTACACAGCGGCCCAGGCGTCGTACGCGCTCATCCGGGTTTGCGCGCGACCCAGACGAATTCCTGCGAGTCGTCGTCGAACGGGCGCCGGTCGAACCAGCCGTACAACGCCTCGACCTCGAGTCCGCTCACGTCGATCAGCCCTTCCCACTCGGATTTCGTCACCCACCACAGCTGCACCATTCCGTCTTCGCGGTCGCCTCGGCCGCGCGTGAGGTCGATGCGGTTGTCGGCAGGAACCTGCTGGACGACCTCCCATAGGTCGCCGCCGCGCGTCTGCTTCCTGCCGTGGTTCTGCGCCGCGAGGAACGGGCTGAAGACGAACGTGTTCCACGCGAAGCGGCCGCCTGGCTTCAGCGCTGCGGCGACGGACTCGAAGACGCGGCGCTTGTCGGCCCACGTCGGCGCGTGCAAGAGCGCCCGGAACGGACAGATGACGAGATCGACCGGCTCCTCGATCGTGAAGTCGCGGAAGTCGCCCTCGCAAAACTCGATCGGGAGGTCGCCGGCGCGCTCGCGGCCGACATCGAGCATCGCGGGCGAGCGGTCGATGCCGATCACGCGCTTGCCCGTCTCCCGTGCGATCGGGATCGCGATCCGGCCCGTGCCGACGCCGAGCTCCACGAGCGTGTCGCCGGCGAATTCGCGAGCGAGATCGACGTAGAACGGGACGTCCTCCGTCATGTCCGAAGCCCATTCGTCGTAGTCGGGCGCCCACACGTCGTATTCGGCCATGGCGGTAGTATCCACGCCCGATGGACGTCACTCGCGCCTTCGCCTTTATCCGGCCCCGGCTTGCTGCCGGGGTTTCGGCGCGCTAGCGGCCCGATTCCTCCACGCAGCACGAGCCGGGGCGTTTCCGTCCTTGTCATCGTCTGCTGAATGGAGGAGAAGCACTTGGATACAGTCGCCGCGGTGAACCCCGACGACATGCAGAGGGAAGCGCTGGCGGCCGCGCAGGCCGCGACGTCGCTCGTCGAGCTCGACGAGGCGCGCGTCCGGTACCTCGGTCGCAGCAGCGCGCTGAAGCTCGCGCTGCGCGAGGTTCGCGACCGCGAGACCGGCATGGCGCTCAACGCCGTGCGCGAGGCGCTCGAAACGGCCTTCGCCGCACGTCAAGAGGAGCTCGAGCGGGCCGCGCTTTCGGAGAAGCTCTCCACCGAGCGGGTCGACGTCACGCTGCCGGCCAAGCTGCTGGGAAAGGTCGGCGTCCGGCCGCGCGGGTCTCTTCACCCGACGACGCATATCCGGCGCGACGTCGAGGACGCGTTCATCGGGCTCGGCTACGAGATCCGCGAGGACCGTGAGATCGAGACCGTCGAGTACAACTTCGACAAGCTCGCGTTCCCCGAGTGGCATCCGGCCCGCTCGCCGCGCGACACGTTCTACATCGACGCCGACCATCTCCTGCGCACCGAGACGTCGCCGTCGCAGATCCACATCCTCGAGGAGAAGGCGCCGCCGGTCTACATGGTCTCGATCGGCCGCGTCTACCGCCGCGACGCGATCACGCCGACGCGGTTCCCGATCTTCCACCAGTTCGAAGGCCTCGCGATCGACCGCGGGATCACGATGGCCGACCTCAAGGGGACGCTGCTGCACGTCATGCGCGCCCTCTTCGGTGAGGAGCGCCAGGTGCGCTTCCGCACGCACTATTTCCCGTTCACCGAGCCGTCGATGGAGCCGGATGTCTCGTGCGGCGTGTGCGGCGGCAGCGGCTGCCCGACGTGCAAGTGGTCGGGCTGGATCGAGATCGGCGGCTCGGGGATGATCGACCCGCAGGTGCTGGCGAACGTCGGCCTCGACCCGCAGGAGTGGGGAGGCTTCGCCTTCGGGCTCGGGCTGGAGCGCACAGCTCAGCTGCGCTACGACATCCCGACGATCAGGCCGTTCTGGGACGACGACCTCCGTTTCCTGAGGCAGTTCCGATGAGAGTGCCGCTTTCGTGGTTGCGCGAGTACGTCGACGTCGACGCGAGCGCCGAGCAGATCGCCGACGCGCTCTCGATCGTGGCGGCGGAGGTGAACACGATCGAGCGGCGCGGGCCGGCGGACACGTCCGGCTTCGTCGTCGGACGTGTGCTCACGGCGGAGAAGCATCCGAATGCCGACCGGCTCCAGCTCTGCACGGTCGACGTGGGGGAGGGCGAGCCGGCGCAGATCGTGTGCGGCGCTTGGAACTTCGGCGCGGGCGCGACGGTCGCGGTCGCGCGGCCGGGCGCGACGCTGCCGAACGGGCTCACACTCGAGCGGCGCGAGCTGCGCGGGCAGATGTCGGAGGGGATGATCCTCGCCGAGGACGAGGTCGAGCTCGGCACCGACCACAGCGGCATCATGCTGCTGCCCGAGGGCTTCGCGCCTGGCTCGCCGCTCGCGGCTGCGCTGCCGCTCACCGAGGAGATTCTCGACATCGAGGCGACCGGGAACCGCGTCGATCTTCTCTCCGTCTACGGCCTCGCGCGCGAGGTGGCCGCGATCTTCGGCGGCGAGCTGCGGCCGGTGCCGGGCGTCGAGCCTGCGCGGGACGGTGACGAGAAGCTCGACATCGCCATCGAGGACTTCTCAGGCTGCGTGCGCTACGTCGGGCGGCTCTTCCGGGACGTGACGATCGCCGAGTCGCCGATGTGGCTCAAAGCGCGTCTCCGCGACGCCGGCGTCCGCTCGATCTCGAACGTCGTCGACGTCACGAACTACGTGATGCTCGCGCTCGGCAACCCGCTCCACGCGTTCGATTACGAGACGCTTGACGGCGGGAAGATCGTCGTCCGCCGCGCGACGCAGGGCGAAGAGCTGCGCACGCTCGACGGCAACGACCGCAAGCTCGACGCGGCCGACCTCGTCATCGCCGACGCGAAGCGCGCGACTGCGCTCGCCGGGATCATGGGCGGCGAGGAGACGGAGGTCTCGGAGCGCACGACGTCCGTCCTCCTCGAGGCGGCGAACTTCGAGCCGGTCGGGATCCTCCGCAGCTCCGAGCGTCTCGGGTTGCGCACCGAGGGCTCGAACCGGTGGGAGAAGGGCGTCGACCCGTATCTCGCCGGGCCGGCGGCCGTGCTGGCGACGCAGATGCTTGTCGAGCTCGCAGGCGCGCGGTGGACGGGCGCCGCGGACGTCCAGGGCGAGCTGCCGACGCCGGCAGTCCTCCCGCTGCGCCCGACGCGTGCGCCCGAAGTGCTCGGGCTCGACGTGACGCCTGGGCGGCAGGAAGAGATCCTCGAACGGATCGGCTTCGAGCGTGACGGGGACGGCTTTCGCGTACCCACCTGGCGCGCGCGTGACGTGACCCGCGAGATCGACCTCGTCGAGGAGATCGCGCGCTTCGAGCTGCCCAACATCCCGTTCACGCTGCCACGCCGCGAGGCGATGTTCGGACGGCTCACGCCGTGGCAGAAGGCGCGGCGCACGGTCGAGGATGTCCTCGTCGGCTGCGGCTGGTCGGAGGCGTACACGCCGTCGCTCGTTCCCGCAGGCCCGATCGTGCTGCCGGAGCCGATTTCGGCCGAGCTCGCCGCGCTGCGCGACGCGCTCATCCCGAGCCTGATCGAAGCGGCTCGGACGAACCGCGCCGTCGACGTCGAGAGCGTCGCGCTGTTCGAGATCGCCCACGTCTATCCCGAGCCCGGCCGCGAGTCGTGGCATGTCGCCGGGATCGTCGACGGCGGCTTCGCGCAGGCGAAGTGGGCGGTCGAGCAGGTCTACGCGGCGCTCGGATGTGAGCCGACGTTCGAGCGGACGACCGAGCCGTTCCTCCATCCCGGCAAGGTTGCGCGGACGGCCGAGGGCTGGGTCGGTGAGCTCCACCCCGCGGAGCTCGACGGGGAGTGGGGCGCGTTCGAGCTCGATCTCGATGCGCTCGCCGCTGCCATGGGCACGACGCGGTTCGCCGACGTGAGCGACTACCCCGAGCTGCGCCAGGATCTCGCCTTCGTCGTCGACGAGGACGTGACCGCGGCGGCGCTTCGTGCGGCGATCCGCGCGGCGGGAGGCGACCTGCTCCTCGACGTCGCCGTGTTCGACGAATACCGCGGACCGCAGCTCGGCGAGGGGAAACGCTCGCTCGCCTTTCGGCTCGCCTTCGGCTCTGCGGAGCGGACGCTCTCGGACGAGGATGTCGCGCCGGTGCGCTCGACGATCGCCGACGCTGTCGGCGAGCAGTTCGGCGCGGTGCTTCGCGCCTAGCGGCGGCGCTTCAGATTCAGGAGGAGCTTCGCCACGACGACCGCGCCGGTCGCCGTCCCGATGAGCTTCTTGCCCTGCTTCGTCTTCTCGTCGAGCTCGCCCCGGAGCTCGGCGACGGCTTCCTTCAGCTCGCGCCGCGCGTCCGAGATCTCCGGCCGGTCGTCAGACCTCTTGCGCATTCCCGACGGGCGTCTTCGCGGGAGCAGACTTCGAGCCGCGCCGCATCAGGCCGAACCCGACGCCGGTGAGGACGAGCGCAAGGACGACGAGGGCGCCGCACATGACGAGAAGCGCCGCCCAGACGGAGAACCAGTGCGTCAGCCCGGCTGTGGCCGCCGCGAGCGCGAAGATCACAGCGAGCCCGAGCAGCAGGAGCGCAAGCAGTGCGAGCCCGATCCCGATTCCGACCGCCGCGACCTTGCGCTTGACGTCGGCGAGCGCCGCCTGAACTTCGAGTTGGGCGAGCGAGCGCGCAGACTCCGCGACGCGTCCCACTGCATCGACGAGATCGTTCATCTCGGGCGGCGGCCGATGCTGAAGACGGCTCCCTGTGTCCCGACTGGGTGGACGTCGCTGAGGACGCGCGTGATGCGGACGCGCCCGGTGATCCCGTCGTCGTCGAGGCGGCCGAGGCAGCGTCCGACCATCCCGGCCGACGCTCCGTAGCCGCGGTGGTTCGCGCAGCGGAAGCGGAAGCCCGGTCGGCCTGTCGATTGGATCGGATTGAGCGGCGCGCAGAGGACTGCGCCGCGATCGACATCGGCGCTCGAGTCGAGCTCGAGCTCGGCGAGAAGATCGCTCCAGTCGGCGGGTAGCACCGTGAGTGCGGCGTCCCAGCTTTCCGAGAGCGTGTGCGGTGCGATTGCGGGCTCGGTGACAGTGGCCACGGCGGAGGCGACGAGCTCGAGCCTTCCCGGAATCCCTTCTCCGTCGATCCGGCGGAGCAAACGGCGGACGACGTCCGGCCCAACACCGTTTCCGCGCGTCGAGACCGTGAACCGGAGCGTGCTGCCGGAGAGCCCCGGCCCGGCCGGCCCGAGCAGCGCCGCGGCCTTCGCGCGCGCCTGCGGGTCTACGATCTCGATGCTCAGCGTCGCCTCGGTCCAGCCCGGCTCGAGGCCGCTTTCGACGTGGTTCCACCGCTCGACGAGGCTCACGGCGCGAACCGTACACTCCGGCCGTGGCCAAGGTGGAGCCAAGAGTGAGCCTCGCGAAGGCGGATTTGCAGGACGTGTTGCGCGAGATGCTCCTCATCCGCCGGTTCGAGGAGAAGGTCGAGGAGCGGTTCCGCGCCGGCGAACTTCCTGGCTTCCTCCACGTCGCGATCGGCCAGGAAGCATGCGCTGTCGGCGTCTGCCGCGCGCTCGGCGACGGCGACGTGATCGCCTCGACGCATCGCGCGCACGGGCACACGCTCGCGAAGGGGACGCACCCGAATCAGCTGATGGCGGAGCTCTACGGCAAGGAGGAGGGCTGCTCGCACGGCTACGGCGGCTCGATGCACCTCTACGACGTCGAGCGGGGCAACCTCGGCGCGAACGCCGTCATCGGCGGCGGCCTGCCGCAGATCACCGGCGCCGCGCTCGCCTTCAAGATGCGCGGCGAGCCTCGCGTCGGAGTCGCGTTCTTCGGCGACGGCGCGACGAACATCGGCACGTTCCACGAGGCGCTCAACCTCGCGCAGCTCTGGCGCGTTCCCGCCGTTTTCGTCCTCGAGGACAACCACTGGGCCGAGTCGACGCCCGAGAGCCAGCACTCCCCGATCCGCGACCTCTCCGAGCGCGCGAAAGCGTTCGGGATGAAGGCGATGAAGGCCGACGGGCAGGACGTCGAGGCCGTCTACAAGACCGCGCACAAGGCGCTCGAGCACGCGCGCGGCGGACAAGGGCCGGTCTTCGTCCACCTCGACACTGTTCGTTTTGGCGGCCATTACATCGGCGACCCGCAGGTCTACCGCGACCGCGACGAGGCGCGCGAGCTCCGCGCGACGCGCGACCCGATCGAGCTTCTCCGCGCGAAGATCGCGGTGTCGGACGGCGACTTCGCCGAGCTCGACACCGAGGTGACGGAGATGGTCGAGGCGGCGGTCGAGTTCGCGAAGGCGGGGACCGACCCGGCGCCGGAAGACGCCTTGAAGAACGTCTATGCCTGAGCTGACCTACCGCGAAGCCGTCCGCGACACGCTTGTCCAGGCGATGCGCGCCGACGAGGACGTGTTCATCATGGGCGAGGACATCGCGGAGATGGGCGGCTCGATGGGTGTGACGCAGGGGTTGCTCGACGAGTTCGGGCCGGAGCGCGTGCGCAACACGCCGATCTCCGAGATGGCGCTCGCCGGCGCGGCGATCGGCGCCGCGATGCAGGGGATGCGCCCGATCGCGGAGATCATGTACGAGGACTTCATGACGCTCGCCGCCGAGCAGGTCGTGAACCAGGCTGCGAAGCACCGCTACATGTCCGGCGGGCAGATCACCGTTCCGGTCGTCTTCCGCACGCAGGGCGGCGCCGGGTGGTCGCCGGGCGCGCAGCACGCCCAGCAGCTCGAGGCGTGGTTCGTCCACATCCCCGGCCTCAAGGTCGTGTTCGCCTCGACACCGGAGGACGTGCGCGGCTTGCTCTGGTCGGCGATCTACGACGACAACCCCGTCGTCTTCTTCGAGCACCGGACGCTCTATCCGATCAAGGGCGAGGTGCCGGCGGAGATCGCGCCGATCCCGATCGGCAAGGCGCGCGTGCACCGCGAGGGGGAGGACGTGACGGTGATCGCGACCGGGCGGCTCGTGCACGAGTCGCTGCGCGCGGCGGAGGAGGCCGAAAGCGAGGGCATCTCCGTCGAGGTCGTCGACCCGCGGACGCTCCAGCCGCTCGACGAGGAGACGCTCGTCGCGTCGGTGAAGAAGACGAACCGCGCCGTCGTCGCGCACGAGGCCGTCACGCGGATGGGGTTCGGCGCCGAGGTCGCGGCGGTGTTGCAGTACCAGGCGTTCGACTGGCTCGACGCGCCCATCGAGCGTGTCGGGGCGAAGTTCACGCCGCTCCCGTTCGCGCCGGTGATGGAGAACTTCGTGATCCCGCACGCGGCCGACGTGCTCGCGGCGATCAAGCGGACGGTGGGGAAGTAGTGCCGACCGAGGTCATCCTCCCGCGGCTCGGCCAGGGCATGGAGACGGGCACGATCGTCCGCTGGCTCAAGGCGGAGGGCGACGCGGTCGCGAAGGGCGATCCGCTCTTCGAGCTCGACACCGACAAGGTCACGCAGGAGGTCGAGGCCGAGGCGAGCGGGATACTCCTCCGCATCGCGATCGCGGAGGGCGAAGTGCCGGTCGGGAAGACGGTCGCCTTCATCGGCAGCGAGGGCGAAGACGTGCCTGACCTGACTGACGTGCCCCAGGCGGAGCCCCCGAACCCCCCAAGTAACAGTCTGTTACAAGCTGAGTCTGAGCCGCACTCCGAAGCGGAACCTGTGGGAGAGGCGGCGCCGTCGGGGGCGTCGAACGGCCGGATCAAGGCCTCGCCGCTCGCGCGCAGATTGGCTCGCGAGCGGGGCATCGAGCTCTCGGCGATCGCCGGGACAGGTCCCGAAGGACGGGTCGTCGCTGAGGATGTGGAGCGCGCCGAAACACGCGTGCCAGAACTCGCTAGTAACAGTCTGTTATTAAGTCGGGCGGTCCCGCCCGGCGAGGTGGAGCGCGTTCCGCTCACGAACATCCGCAAGACGATCGCGCGGCGCTTGACCGAGGCGTGGCAGATCCCGGTCTTCCAGCTCCAGGCGTCCGCCGACATGACGCACGCGAATGCGCTCGTTGCGAAGCTCCGTGAGCGCGATCCCGACGTCCGCGTCACCGTCACCGACCTCCTCACGAAGGTCTCCGCCCAGGCGCTCATGCGACATCGCGAGGTGAACGCCGAGTTCACGGAGGACGCGATCCTCCTCCACCCGAGCGCAAACGTCGGGATCGCCGTGGCGGCGCCGCAGGGGCTCGTCGTGCCGGTCATCCGCGGCGCCGAGCGGCTCTCGCTCACCGAGATCGCCGCCGTGCGCGCCGACCTCGTCGGCCGCGCCCGCGAGAACAAGCTCCGCGCCGACGACCTCGAGGGCGGCACGTTCACGATCTCGAACCTCGGCATGTACGCGGTCGAGAGCTTCACCGCCGTCCTCAATCCGCCGCAGGCCGCGATCGTCGCCGTCGGCGCGACCGTGGACAGCGTCGTCCCAGTCGCGGGCGAGCTCGCGGTCCGTCCGATGCTCACGCTCACCGCAACGTTCGACCACCGCGCCGTCGACGGCGCACCTGCCGCCGCGTTCCTGCAGACCCTGAAGGAGAGCCTCGAAGATCCGGGGCTCGCGCTCTAGCGAGATGGCGCCCACGGTCTGGTACCACGTCCGCGACCTCGACTCGGCGAGGCGCTTCTACGGCGAGACGCTCCTCTTCGGCGAGCTCGTGTACGACCCCGAGGAGAACTGGGTCACGACCGAGCGCGGCGGGATGGAGATCGGGCTGGCTCAGGGCGAGCCGAGCGAGGAAGGCGTCGCGCACGTCGACGTCGACGACCTGAAAGCCGAGGCCGAGCGTCTACGCGCGGCGGGCGTCGACGTCGGGATCGTCGTCGAGCTCGGCGGCGAGATACGGCTGCTCGACGTGTTCGATCCGGACGGCAACCGGCTCCAGTTCGCGCAGGAGCTCCGCTGATGCTGCGCGCCGTCGACCGCCAGGACACGCGCTTCCTCCGCGACATGCTCCGGCACGCGTACCACTGGCGCATCGCCGAGGATCCCGACCGGCCGCTCTACCGCTACGTCCAGAACTGGGGACGGCCCGGCGACGCCGGCGTGATCGCCTTCGCCGGCCCGAACCCGTACGGCGCCGCGTGGTACCGGCTCTTTCCCGCGAGTGCACCCGGCTTCGGCTTCCTCGACGAGGAGACGCCGGAGCTGACGATCGCCGTCGTCCCTAGCCACCGCGGCCATGGCGCGGGAGCGGAGCTGCTCGAAGCGCTCCTCGAACGCGCCCGCACCGATGGTTTCGGGCGGGTCAGTCTCAGCGCCGAGCCGGGCCAGACCGGCTACTACGAGAGGTACGGCTTCGTCGAGCACAGTCGCGACGAGAGAACCGTGACGATGGTCGCGGGCGTCTAGGCGCCAGCACCGTCCAGAACTCCCGACTATTTGCAGTCGAGGTTGACAAAGCGTTCCCAAATCTCTGAAATAGAGCGGGTGATTGCCGGGGTCGCGCAGAGATCATTCGTACGTGCTGCTCTCTTTGCGGCTGCCGTCGGCGTCGCGGGAGCAGTAGGCCTCCTGGCCCCGACGGTGTCGCCGGCGGACACGAACTCAGGCCTCTTCGAACAATCGTTCACCGATCAGGGATGTTCGACCCTCGTGATCCCCGCCGGGCTTGAGGCCGTCCGCATCCAGGCGGTCGGCGCGGCGGGCGGGGCAGGAGTCTCGGGCTCAGCCGGCGGCACGGGTGACGGCGTCGCGGCAAATCTCGCAGTGAGCTCCGGAGAGCAGTTGCAGGTTTGTGTCGATGCCCGCGGTGGGTCGGCCGGGAGCGGCTGGCAGGGCGACGGCTCCGGCGGCGCGGGCGGCGGCGCGTCGAGCGTCAGCGTCGGTGCGAATTTCGATACTCCTGTTGTGATCGCCGGTGGTGGCGGTGGCGGTGGCGGCAGCTGTGGCGACTGCGCGGGCGGTAGTGCCGGCCTTTCCGCCGCAGCCGGGGGAACGGATTCTGGCAGTGGCGGGGGTGGCGGCGGGCCTGCGTCAGTGGGAAGCGGCGGATCGAGTCCGGGGACGGGGCCGGGTGGAAACGGCTCGGCGTTCTTGAATGGCTCTCCCGGGCAGGGCGGGTATGGCCAGACCGGCGGCGGCCTTTTCGATTCGGACCTCACGCCCGGCGGCGGTGGTGGCGGCGGCGGCGCCGGCTACAACGCCGGCGGCGGTGGGGGCGGCGGCTACAACGGCGGTGGCGGTGGCGGCGGCGGTGGTGCGGACTTCTGCTCGACCGACGCCTCGGTCAGCACCTGCCTCATCACGAGCGGCGAGGGGACCGGGACGAGCGCCGGAGCGAACGCCGGGGACGCCCAGGTCGTCGTCAGCTCCATCGGGTATGTGGCGCGGTCGTTCACGGCGATGGGCTGCTCGCAGATGACTCTCCCGACCGCCGATACGGGTGCCACGGTCTATGCCGTCGGCGCGGCCGGCGGGAGCACCAACTACAGCTCAGGCGGGACCGGGGACGCGGTCTCCGCCACGATGAGCGGCCTGTCGCCTGGGCAGGAGCTGGACGTGTGCGTCGATTACGGAGGAGGGGCCGGCGGATCGTGGGTGAACATCTATCCAGGAGCTGACGGCGGGGGCGCCTCCGGTGTAAGCGTCGGTTCGGACTTCTCCCAACCTGTCCTCATCGCCGCCGGGGGCGGCGGAGGCGGCGGCAGCTTCGGGCCTGGGAATGGCGGATCGGCCGGACATCCGGACGGCACAGCCGGCGGGGACACGCAGGCGGCCGGTGTCCCGGCCGGTGGTGGCGGCGGCGGCACACAGGGCTCGGGCGGAGCCGCCGGCACCTACGACAACAGCGGCTGCAACACGAGCCCCGGAGCAGGCTCCTTCCTCAACGGCGCCGGCCCCGGCGCCGGGGGTAGCGCGTACGCCACGAACACCGACTGCCGTGGCGGTGGCGGCGGTGGCGGCTTCTTCGGTGGCGGCGGTGGCGGCAGCGCCGCGCAGGGCGCCCCGTACAACACGACAAGAACCGGCGGCGGCGGCGGCGGTTCCGACTTCTGCTCGGCCAACATCGTGGTGAGCGGCTGCACCTACATCGTGGGCACCGGCACGAGCCACGCTGCGGGCAGTGCTCCTGGCGACGCCCAGGTGATCGTCGGCTTCCTCGCAGGCCCTCCCTCGGCTTTGATCTCCTCGCCCGCAACCGGCAGGAAGTACGGAGTCGGCGACACGGTGCCGACGAGCTTCTCGTGCACGGATGCGGTCGACGGAAGCGGGATCGCCACGTGCGTCGACGGCAACGGGGCGTCGGCCGGGACGGGGCAGCTCGACACCACGACGATCGGCTCGCACGACTACACGGTCACAGCCACCTCCAAGGACGGCCTGGTCAAAACCTCGAAGATCTCGTACACGGTCTACGCGAAGGACGGCTCGGGCACGCTGACGTCGTCCGTGACCGCGGTCAGTGCGGCTCAGACCGGACGGACGTTGAAGTTCGCCTACAAGGCGGCGAGCGGCGGGATGTCGGGCGGAGCTCTGACGCTGGTCGTCCCGAGCGGGTGGACGGCGCCGCAGACGAAGAATCCGTCGAGCGCGGGCTACGTGACAACCAGTGCCGGGAAAGTGGCGGCGAGCGGCCACACGATCACCGTCTCCGGTCTGGCGCTGGCGGCCGGTCAGACGGTGACGGTCACCTACGCGAAGGCGACGGCATCGTCCACGGTTGGACCGGAGACCTGGACTGCCAAGGAACGCTCGGTGGCCGCGGGTACGTTGACCGCCCTCGCCTCCTCGCCGCATCTGGTCGTGTATGGGAAGGACGGAGCGGGAGCGGCGACGTCTTCGCCGAAGAGCGCCGTCCATAAGACGAAGGGGAAGACGCTCGCGTTCACGTTTACGGTGGGGTCGGGCGGGATGAAGGACGGCGCCCTGACGCTCGTTGTTCCGTCGGGTTGG
>Ga0265336_10000645_pt1 | contig 19044 bp, 11 predicted proteins | sample 42119metaG_FD_193583 | JGI IMG/M metagenome (GOLD analysis project Ga0265336, IMG submission 193583) | Rhizosphere microbial communities from Carex aquatilis grown in University of Washington, Seatle, WA, United States - 4-21-19 metaG | ecosystem: Host-associated > Plants > Roots > Rhizosphere...
AGCTCCAACCACCTGGAAGAATAGTTTTGGGGATAAGAATGATGCGGATGACCGGACTGTTGGTACTTGGATTTTTTGTTGCGAGTGCTGCCGAGGGGCAGACGCGCTTTGACGCTGAGGCTGTGCGGCTCAACAATCGCGGCGTGGCCGAGATGAGCCAGCAGTTCACCGAACGCGCGGCTTCGTCGTTTGCCAAAGCCTTCCAGAAAGATCCTAAACTGGCGCAGGCAGCGATCAATGAGGGCATTGCTCTGATGGCGCTACAAAAGCTAGACGAAGCCAAAAAGGCACTTCGTGCGGCCCTCGATTTGCAGCCTAACAGCGCTCAAGCATGGTACAACCTGGGCCTGGCGCAGCATGCCGGCAACGAATCGGAACTGGCGCTGGCCAGCTTTCAGCAGGCGGTAAAGCTCGACCCCAGAGACGCTGACTCTTCATACTTCGTGGGCGTTTGCTACCAGGATTTGAAGCAGTTCGACAAGACAATCGAAATGCTGCGCAAGACGCTTGAGGTCAATCCGATGCACGCCTCGGCGGAGTTTACTCTGGCGCGCGCCTTGCAACGCTCCGGCAATATAACGGAGGCCAGGGATCACTTCAAGCGTTTTCAGCATTTGACCAGTACCAAGATTGGCGCGCCTATCGGGCTCTCGTATGGCGAGCAAGGGCACTACTCCACCGTTACGCCGATTGAGGAATACGAAGCGGATAAGCGCACGATGATTCCGGTGAAGCTGGTAGCGAGTCCTATAGTTTCCGGAAAACTCGCGCCATTCACTACGACTGGCGGAGGTTGCATGATGGACGTAACCGGCACCGGAAGCATGGACCTGGTTCTGATGCAGTCGGACGCGCAAGCCATTCGCGTTTTGCATAGAAACAACGACGGTAGTTATGAGGATTTTGATGCAGCGGCGGCTGGGCTAAAGGCTTCGGGCCATGCTGTGTCTTGCGCGGTAGGAGATTATGACGACGATGGGTTGAATGACTTGGCCGTCGCGCTGGACGATGCGGTTCTGCTCTTCCGCAATTTGGGCAAGGGCAAGTTTGAGGACGTGACAGCGGCCTCCGGGCTGGTGGCGATAAACAAGCCTACCGGCATTACTTTTATCGACTACGACCACGATGGTTTGCTAGACCTGTTTCTGACTGGCTCGTCGCTGGTGGTAAGAGGCGAGTCGAATGTGTTGTGGCGCAATGTTGGCAACGGCACCTTTACCGAAAAGACCGAGCAGGTTGGGTTAGAAGGAAAAGATTATACGAACTCACAATCTGCTATTCTGACTGATTTCAACAATGATCGCGCTGTCGACATTGCTGTTGCTGGAGATATGGAAGCTCCTGTCCTCTATGTGAATCCGCGGGAAGGTAAATATCCTTCTCAAGCACTTTATGGATTGAGCCAGCTATCAAGCGATTGGGCGACTCTGACAAGTCGAATAAAGGCTGACAGAATTCCCGTTGCCACGTTAGGCATTACGGTGTTCGACTACAACAAAGACGGCTGGATGGACATTGCCGTCACACACGCGTGGAAGCCAGGATTGACGCTTTGGCGCAATGTAGAAGGTCTCAATCATATTGGCCGCCGCTTTGAACGTGTGGAACTTCCGCTGCCGGATGCGCAGCGCGGATGGGGCGTGACGGCGGTTGATATTGACAACGACGGATGGATCGATCTCGCGGCGATTGTCGAGACGAAAGCCGGGCCGAGTGTAAGGGTCTTTTACAACCGCAGCGATGGCAGCTTTGAAGATGTTAGCCACGCGCTGGGTCTGAACGAAGTGAAGTTGACCGCGCCTCGCGGGCTAATTGCTGTGGATGACAACGGCGCAGCGGACCTGATTGTGACGCAATTGAATGCGCCTCCGGTGCTGTTGCGTAACGTGGGCGGCAATAAGAATCATTCTGTACGGCTTGACCTGACCGGCTATGCCGATAACAAGACGGCCATCGGCGCGAAGGTGGAGATATTCGCCAATGGCCACTGGCAGAAGTGGGAGCTGGCCGGAGCTTCGGGCTATCAGACGCAAGGGCCACCGCAAATTCGTGTTGGACTGGGTGATGCGGAAGGCATTGATCTGTTGCGCATTCTCTGGCCTACGGGCGTTTTGCAGGACGAGATTGATCTGCCGCGCCAGCCGGTGATTGCAATGAAAGAAGTTGACCGGCGCGGCAGTTCGTGCCCGGTTCTATTTGCGTGGAATGGCCGCAAGTACGAGTTAGTCACCGATATGATCGGCGCGGCGGTTGTCGGCCACTGGTTTACTCCTACGCGGCGGAACATACCGAACCCCGGCGAATGGGTCAAGGTGGATGGCGGCAAGATCGCCGCAGTGAATGGCAAGTTGAGCCTGCGCTTCATGGAGCCGATGGAAGAGGTTAATTACATCGACCAGTTGCGGCTGGTTGCCGTCGATCATCCAGAGAATGTCGAGGTCAATCCTGATGAGCGATTCCTTGACGATCCACCCTTTGCTTCGGGCCGCGTAGTGGCTTCGGCAGGCGCACGGTTGCCGGTGGGCGCGTGGGTTGGTGAGGGCAGCAACCAGATTGATGTGCTTGATCAGTTGAGCCGCCGCGATCACAAATTCGCGAGCGGCTTCACTCCGCTGCCTTACGATGGATTCGCAAACCTTCATGCTCTGACACTCGATTTGGGTCCGCTGGACGCGCAGTCCCAGCTTCGGCTGCTGATGACCGGCTATGTGAATTACTTTAGCGCGACTTCGCTCTATGCCGCGTGGCAAGCAGGTGTGAAGCCGATTTCGCCTTACGCTGAAGCGCAGTTGCCGGACGGATCATGGCAGCGTATCGCCGACGACGTTGGTTTCCCTGCTGGCTTGGAGCGCACAATTGTGGTTGATCTCAGTGGAAAGCTGCCCGCGGGCGCACATCGCATTCGTCTGGTCACCAATCTGGAGATTTATTGGGATCAGGTGCTTATTGATCAAAGTAGCAATGCGGAAGCAAAAACAGCGGAGTTACCGCTCGCAAATGCTACGCTGCACTTCCGCGGTTACCCTACACAAATTGAAGGCGCAAGCCCTGGCGATCTCGACTACGACTATAACCGTGTGAGTTTGACGGGACCGTTCCAACATCAACGCGGAAACTACACGCGCATGGGCGATGTAACGGCTTTGGTTAACGGAATCGACGACCGTTCCGTGATCTTCGGTAGCGGCGAAGAAATTGCCGTCGAGTTCGACGCGACAGTGTTGCCCGTGCTACCCGCTCACTGGAAGCGCGACTACTTTTTCTATGCCAATGGATTTGTGAAAGATATGGATTGGTGGGACGCATCGCCCTTCACCGTCGCGCAACTACCGTTCCATGCAATGAGCGCCTATCCGTATCCTGACTCTGAAGAATATCCGCAGGATGCGCAGTCCCTGGACTATCAGTTGAACTGGAATGATCGCTTCGACTCAGGCGAGCCGGTGCGTTCGTACCGCTTCAATTATCAGCAACACCCCGCATCGCCCGCAGATGACAAGACGGTTCAGCCATGAAGGATATTGTTCTCAAGCCCGCAGTTCGGCAAATTGAACTTCTGCGCACAGGCAAACTTTCGGTAGTCGAGCTGGCCGAGGCGCACATCGAACAAATTGCCCGGCTGAATCCGCAACTCAACGTCTTCGCCGACTTTGATGCCGAGCGAGTGCGTGTACTAGCGCGTCGGCTGGATGAACAGTCAACACAACGCGGCCCGCTGCATGGTCTGCCGGTTACGGTGAAGTCATCCATCTCCACGGCCGGGTACCGTTGCGAGATCGGCAGTATGCTAAACCGAGGCGACATGCCGCGCGAAGACGCAGTCGTGGTCGAGCGGTTGCGTGCGGCTGGCGCGTTGATTCTGGGCACCACCAACTGCCCGGAATTTCTGATGGCGTACGAAACAACGAACCTTTTGCATGGGCGCACCAACAATCCATGGGATGTGGAGCGCACGCCGGGTGGGTCAAGCGGCGGCGAGTCGGCAGCCATCGCCGCGGGGCTTTCGGCAGCCGGTCTGGGCAGCGATAGCGGTGGGTCGGTGCGTGTGCCCGCAAATTTCACTGGCATTTGTTCGCTCAAGCCCACGCCGGGCCGCATTCCTGGTCGCGGGCACCTTCCGCCCTGCGTGGGCCCGTTCTCAACGCTCGGAGCCATTGGGCCGATGGCGCGCACCATGAACGACGTCGCGCTGCTCTTCCGTACGCTCAGCGGCCAGGACCCGAACGATCCGGTGAGTCCTCCGATTGTGTTGCGGAAGCCGACTCTTAAAGCGCTGCGATCAAACACTATTGGCTTTTTCGAGGACGACGGACTCATCCCCGTTACGCCGGAGACTCGCGCCGCCGTGCAGGCCGCAGCGGCAGCGCTGCGTAGCGCGGGCTTTCGCGTGGAGCCCTTCCGTCCGCGCACACTGGAGTTGCTGCGCCAGTTGTGGAGCAAGTTTTTTGTGCAGTGCGGAGCCATGTTTTATGCGCCGGCTATTCGCGGCCGCGAGCATCAATTGAGCCCCCTCTTCAGCGAGTTTCTCAGCTTCTCGGATGCAGTACCACCATTGACCGCACAGCAGTTGCTTGATGCATGGGCGGAAATGGATCTAATTCGCGCAAAGACTCTTGAAGAGATGAGCGAGCATCCAGTGCTTCTCTGCCCGGTGGCCAGCATCCCCGCCTTTCGGCACGGCGAACGCGAGTGGATCATCGAGAACAAGGTCGTGGAGTACCTTGATGCCGTACGGCACACACAATGGTTCAACACCCTGGCAGCGCCGGCGGCTGTGGTCCCCGTGGGCCAATCGCCTGAGGGATTGCCCATCGGCGTGCAGATTGTTGCTCGACCCTTCCACGACGAAACCGCGCTGGGCATTGCTGCCGTTGTGGATGCGGCCTTCGGCTATCGGCCACCGCCCCTCGCTTTGCAATAAGGCACCTGCGGGGACTTGCCGTCCAGGCGGACGATCGCTATCCGCTCGCAACGGCTTCTGTGCTACCCCAGCTACCTGCGGTGCGAAGATGCACGCTGATCGTTCGCATATGACTCATTCAGAATGACTTGTTTCGGTCTACGGCATAGGCGAAAGTGCTGCGGAGCTGAGAGTGGTTTTACGTCTCCACCTTTAGGTGGAGGCGCACTTACGGGCGGCTCCAGTAGCCTGAACTTTCCCCGAGAATGGAGCGCGCAAGGTGCGTGAAGATTGGCGTGATCGATTTGCCGAATCCCCCGACGTTCTGAAGAGCGAGCGACGGCAGCAGACCATAGTACCGGTGCTGGATTTGGAGATCGGAAACGGCGAATTTTTCACCATAGCCGGCCCCTGTTCGGTTGAGACTGAGTTCCAGTTAATGGCCACGGCAAACCATGTGCGCCGCGCCGGAGCGCGCATTCTTCGCGGCGGCGCATTCAAACCGCGCAGCTCGCCTTACGCATTTCAAGGACTCGGACTGGAAGGTCTGAAGATGCTGGCCCGCGCGCGCGAAGAAAGCGGACTGGCCATCGTGACCGAGGTCATCTCGGAAGAAGATGTGCCGATGGTGGCCGCGTATGCTGACATTTTGCAGATAGGCACGCGCAATATGGAAAACTACGCGCTGCTTGAAGCTGCAGCGCATTCTGGGCGGCCCATACTTTTGAAGCGCGGCATGGCTGCGACGATTGCAGATTGGTTGCGTTCCGCGCAGTGCATTCTCGACCACGGCAATCCCAACATCATTCTCTGCGAGCGTGGCATTCGCACCTTTGAAACCGCCATGCGCAACACCTTCGACGTGTCCGCAATTGCGTTGCTCAAGCAGATTTCGCATCTTCCGGTGATTGCTGATCCCAGCCATGCGGCAGGATGCAGCGAACTGGTTCCGGCGCTGGCGCGCATTGCCGTGGCCGCGGATGCCGACGGCATGATCGTTGAAGTGCATCCCAACCCGGCCAAGGCGTGGAGCGATGGCGGCCAATCGCTGGACTTTGCAGCATTTGATGAAATGATGGCTGCGACGGATCCTTATCTGACGCTGCGTGGAATTGCATTGCACAGCAAGAAGCGCAGAGATCAGCAACGCGAAATGGGCGAGTTGCGGGCGATGGAGGCGGTTGGATGAGAACGACCGCCCGGGTGCTTGCCGTTGCAGCGTCGATTGCATTGCTGATTCCAATTTGCGGCTTTGCGCCCAACACAGTGCAGAACAGCAGTTCGCAGCTCGACACAGATTTCATTGTCACCGCCGCACGCGTTTATGAGCCACTGGCCGCGCTTAGCGGAAGAGAGAGATTCCCTCAGGGTGCGCAACTGCTGCTGGTTCATGCAGGAAAAGCCGAGACGTTGGTTACGGGCTTTGCAGCTTCGGCAGACGCGAACATTTCTTTCGACGGCAAGCAGGTTCTTTTCGCGGGCAAGCAGGGTGCCAATGATCCATGGCAGATTTGGGAGTTGACGCTGGCCGATCGCTCGGTGCGCAAAGTGATTGCCACGGCAACCGACTCCGAGCGGCCGCTTTATCTTCCCGGCGGAAGAATGGTTTGGGCGCAGCGCGGGCCGTGGGGATTTCAACTGGAGTCGGCTGAAGACGGGCACCCGCCGACTCACTCGTTTTTGAATCCTACCGCGGGTCCGGGCGTTCTGCCGTTGACCTATATGCAGGCCAGTGCATTTCCTTCCGATGTGCTTGCCGATGGACGCATTCTTTTTGAGTCAGGATTTCCCCTGGGCACTGGTGCGACGCCTGAACTGTTTTTGGTTTACGCCGATGGCTCGGGCGTGGAGTCTTATCGCTGCGATCATGGCCGCCCACGTTGGGGCGGAAAGCAGTTGGCCTCAGGTGACGTGGTCTTCACGCACGGAGCTTCGCTGGCGCGCTTCACTTCGCCGCTAGCGCATGAAGCATTGATCGCCGCTCCTCATGCGGAGTACACGGGCGCAATTGCCGAGACGGCTTCAGGCGCGTGGCTGGTGAGTGCACGGATGGCCGAAGGAACGCATTATGCGATTCAATACTGGAAGCCCGGCAGGGCCACATTACAAACATTGATTGAACGGGCGAACGAAGAACTTGTCGAACCAATTCTGATTGCGCCGCGCAACACCCCCAAGCGTCATCCATCCGGGCTGCATGATTGGGACTATGCCAATATGCTTGCTCTCGATGCGCGACTCTCACGTGAGGGCGATTTGAAAATAGCACCGGCATTGGTGAGGCTGGAGGCGCAAGACGCTCAAGGGCACGCCGTGGTTGCGGGAACTGCGCAGGTTGAGAGCGATGGTTCATTTTTTGTGAAGACACCTGCCGACACGCCGATTCGTTTTGCTCTATTGGACGCGAAAGGCGCGGTCGTGCGGCAGGAACGTGGGTGGTTCTGGATTCGTCGCGGAGAACAGCGTATCTGCGTCGGCTGCCACACAGGACCGGAGCGCGCGTCAGAAAATCGGGTGCCTGCCGTACTGTTGCGATCGACTACGCCGATTAATCTAACAGGTGCGGCGCAAACAGAAACCCCGCAGAAGAAATCGCAGGGAGACAACTGAAATGGATTATCGCTTTTTACTTTTGTTAAGTATTGCCTCGATAGCCACGGCTCAGGGTGCTCCCAATACGCAACCCGCTCATGCCGCGCAAGCGGCGTCTGCCGCGCCACAGGGTATAGGCTTTGAAGACGCGAGTGAAAAAGCGGGCATCAACTACATACACAGTTTTGGCTCGCGGCAGTTGGGATCACTGCTGGAAGGAACCGGCGCAGGCTGCATCTGGCTTGACTACAACAACTCCGGCCTTGAATCTCTTTACGTCGTCAATGGGCGACCACTCGACGACGCAATGCATCCATATCCGTTGAAGACGAAGCCTGATCCCTTGCCGCACAATCATCTCTATCGCAATGACGGCAATGGACACTTCACCGATGTGACAGAGCAATCCGGACTCAATCCGGAACTGTATGGAATGGCTGTGACGGCAGCCGACTATGACAACGACGGCTTTGTCGATCTGCTGGTCACTGGTTATGGAAAAAACATTCTCTATCACAACGACGGCAACGGACACTTCACCGATGTGACGAAAAAAGCTGGCATCAATGTTGATGGGTGGGCTATCAGTTCTACTTGGCTTGATTACGACAAGGACGGCTGCGTCGATCTATTCGTGGGCCGCTATGTAAAATTCGATCCCAAGTATCGCGCATTTTATGCGCCCACCAATTATCCGGGGCCGCTTGATTACGAGGGAGAAACCAACAAGCTTTTTCACAACAACTGCGACGGAACATTCACCGACGTAACGGAAAAGTCGGGCATCGGCGCTTATGTGGGCCGCACCATGGGCGTAACTGCGGCGGACTTTGACAACGATGGATGGGATGACATTTATGTCGCCAACGACCGCACGGAAAACTTTCTCTTCCACAACAAACATGACGGAACTTTTGAAGAGATCGGGAGCGACACTGGCACCGCCTACGGACAAAATGGCGAATCCACTTCGTCGATGGGTCCGGTCTTTGCAGACCTTGAAGGTCGCGGCATGCTTGACCTGTGGGTGACAGACGGCCATTACAATCGCATGTTGCATAACACCGGCAAGATGAGTTTTGAGGATATGGGTGCGTCCAATGGCGTTTCGCAAACCAACGCACAGTACGTAAGTTGGGGCACTGGCGTTTACGATTTTGACAATGACGGACAGCTCGACATCCTCATTTTCCACGGCGGACTCATTCATCTGATTCCGCAGGAGCACACACTATTTCGCGGCCTTGGAGAAGGGAAGTTTGCCGACGTTTCGCGCGAGGCAGGCCCGGTTCTGAGCGAGCGCACCACGGCGCGCGGCGCATGCTTTGCCGACTACGACAACGACGGCAAGGTTGATGCATTCGTAGTGAATCTTGGCGGCAAAGGAACGCTGGTGCACAATGTCACCGCGAATAGCAGCCATTGGATTGCGATTAAACTCGTGGGCACAAAAAGCAATCGCGACGGCATTGGCGCGCGTGTTGAAGTCATCTCTGCGGGTAAGCGGCAGACCGCCGAACGCGTGGCCGGCTCGGGTTATCTTTCGCAGGACGATGGTAGATTGCACTTCGGTCTCGGTGCCGCTTCGACTATAGACAAGCTGATTGTTCATTGGCCAAGCGGGCGCGAACAAATGCTAGAAAAACAGAGTGTAGACCGCGTGCTCACCGTGCAAGAACCTAAATCAGGAGACGCGAAGTGAACTGTAAATTTCATTTCGCAGCAGGAGCAAGTCTGGCGTTGCTCGCCATGGCGTTGCTCTCTTCATCAAATCGTCCGGTGCGCGCCGCCGAGGCCGATACGCAAAGTTATGCATCGCCGCTCGAGGTCTTGCTCTCACCGGATGGAGCGCGGCTGTTTGTACTCTGCCAGCAAAGCGGAGAAGTGCGTGTTCTAAATGCTACAAGCTTCGCGGTCGTGAAGAAAATCGCGGTGGGCCGCGAGCCACGCGGATTTTCGCTCTCGCCGGATGGAGCTCGGCTGTACGTTACAAACTCGTGGGATGATACGCTCTCGGTGATCGACACGCGGACTCTGACCGTGTCGGCTACATGGCCGGTGGGCGCGGAGCCGTCGAGCGTCGTTGAAGATCGCGCAGAAAAACAGCTTTTTGTCGCGAATCGCATCAGCAATGATGTAGCTGTTCTTGATGCCCACACCGGCACGGAAGTGAAGCGGTTGGCCGGTGGCAGGGGCGCGAGCTATCTGACGCTCTCGCAGGATGGAAGCCGCATCTACGCGACACACATTTATCCAAATCTACCTCGCGTGCGCACCAATCTCGATAATCGTACCGCACCCGAGTCAGAGATTACGGTGATCGACACGGCGCGGGCAGTGGTGGTTGATCGCATACCGCTGCACGCGATTGCCGGGGTCTTTCATCTTGCATTTTCATCCGATGGACGGCTGGGAGTTGCCACCGAATATCATCCTAAGAATCTTGTGCCGCTGGCTCATCTGGAGCACGGCGGAGCCTTTGCATACACGCTGACAATTTTTGGTGCGGATGTGGGCAAGGCTTCGGTCGAGATTCCTCTGGATGAGCTGGAACGCTATGCTGCGCGGCCTTTCGGTGTGGCGATTGCGCCAGATAAATCGCGGATCTACGTGAGCTGTGGCGGCTCGGAGATCGTCACCGTAATCAATGTGCCAAAGCTGTTGCAGTACGCTCACGCGCATCCAGGCTTCAACGCGCAAGACCTTTCAGCGAGTTCCAATTACGTGGTGGCGCGCATCGGCGTGGGACACGATCCGCGTGGGTTGACATTGAGCCGTGATGGCACCAGGTTGTTCGTTGCCAATCGACTGGAAGATACGGTCAGCGTGATCGATACACACAGCAATCGCCTGGCTTCCACCATCACCCTCGACGGGCCGAAGACCATCTCTGTTCTGCGCCGGGGCGAGCAGACCTTCTACACAGCGCGTTACGGTTTTCAAGGACAGATCAGCTGTGCAAGCTGCCACATTGATTCCACGTTTGACGGCATTACATGGGATCTGGAGCCTGACGGCTTTGGCCGCGACATTGTAGACAACAAGATGCTCGAGGACATCAAAGATACCGAGCCATACAAATGGAACGGCGGTAACCCGAATATCCCCACCGAGTGCGGCCCAAGAACAGAAAAGTATTTTTGGCGCTCGGAGAACTACGACAACGCCACGCTTGCCGATCTTGCTGTTTACGTTCGCAGTTTGCCGCCACGTCCCAATCGCTTTCGTCAGGCAAACGGCGAGCAGACTCCGGCGCAGGAACGCGGGCAAGCAATCTTCGAACGCACAGTGGATAAGTTCAACAAGCCGATTACGGAATACAACCGATGTTCCTATTGCCACAGCGGACCCAAGGGAACGAATCAGAAACTATTCGACGTGGGCACGCGCAGAGCCACTGACAACTCTGGCCTTCTGAAGTCGCCTATGCTGACCAATATCGCGCTCACCACGCCCTACCTTCACGATGGCTCGGCGCACTCACTGGAAGAGATTTGGACGGTTTTCAACCCTGACGACAAGCACGGCCGCACCAACGATCTGACCAAAGATGAACTCAACGATCTGATTGAATACCTGAGGACGCGATGAAAAAGTTGGGTGTAATTGCATTCCTTCTGGTTGCAGGAACGGCAGCATTCGCAGCACCGCCACAAGCTCCAGGCGCGCAAAAATCTCATACCGCGCAAGCGGCGTCTGACCCACCGCAGGTGGCGCTGCCGCGATTTCGCTTTGAGAATTTCACCGCCGCCAACGGCTTGCCCAACGATCACGTCTATGCGGTGCTGGTGGATGGCAGCCGCATCTGGGCGGGCACCGACGACGGCCTTGGGCTCTACGAAAGCGGCAAGTGGAAAGTCTACACCACCAAGGATGGGCTGGCGCATCGCGCCGTGATTTCTTTGGCTCTTGACAAGCGCACCGGCGATGTGTGGGCTGGAACGATGGGCGGATTGAGCCGCATCTCAGGCGGGCACATCGACAGCTTCACGCAGTTGAACTCGGGGCTAAGCAACGATGTAGTTTACGGAGTCTCGGTCGAAGGCGAGAACGTGTGGATCGCCACGGCCGCTGGCGCATGTCGTCTGAATCTGCACACCAATCAGTGGTCACTATACAACGAGCGTAATACGCCAATGTTCGAAATCTGGTCCTATTCGGTCTCTGCCACGCCGACCAAGGTCTACTACGGAATCTGGGGCAGCGGCGTTCTGGAGTACGACCAGAAGACCGGAAAGTGGGACAAGTATGATGATCCAGATCAAGAGACGGAGATGGTGCTCTTTAAGGATCAGGGCCTGATCCACGAAATTGTTACATCGGTCAGCTATATGGAAAAGGACAAAGTGTTATGGGCGGCCACATATTTTGGCGACAGCCGCTACGATGGCCGTTACTGGCATAATTTCCTGACCAAAGACAGCGGACTTCCCTCGAACTTCACTAATATTGTGAGAGGCGTGGACGGAAAGCGCGCTTGGTTTGGCACCGACAAGGGGCTGGCTTACTACGACGGCGTGAACTGGGCCGTCTATCGCCCCTCTCTCAAGGACGGCAAGCCGGAGATGACAGTGCGCGATGCGGCGGGTACGGTAACGCCGATCTCGGTCACCTCAGCACCGGCTCACAACTACATTCTCTACATCGACTTTCAGGGCGATGACATTTGGGTAGCCACCGCCAAGGGTTTAAGCCATGGAATTCGCGAAAAAAAATAAGACTGCCGGGAGACAAACAACCATGAGTGCATTTGCGGAAATTCTGGAGACTATTGCGCGGACGCCCGCGCATACACCGATTGAACGGCACGCCATCACCAATCACGGCGTTCTCAACGAAGCATTCCATTACGCCAAGCCAAGTTCGTTTTCTCGCGGCATCCGGATCGACCTGAACGGCATTGCCGTACTGATCATCTCCGGCACGGCCTCGATTGACGAAAACGGCGTCAGCGTACACGTAGGCGACTTTGCTGCGCAGCTTAAGCGCACCTTCGAAAACATCACCGGCCTTTTGGCCAGCGAAGGCGCCACCTGGAAAGACATTGTAAAAACCAGTTGCTACCTGCGCGACATTGAGCGCGATTATGATGTTTTCAATAAGATTCGCACCGCTTTCTACAAAGAGCAGGGGCTTGATCCGGTGCCTGCTTCTATCGGTATCCAGGCGATTCTCTGCCGCCCTGAGCTGTTGGTGGAAATTGAAGCGGTAGCCATTTTCCGCACAGACAACCCTGCCGACGGCAAGGAGTAGTTCTCATGCGCAAGGGTTGGTTGTTGGTTGCGGTATGCATCTTCGCCGCGTCGAATCTTGCCGGGCAAGATATGGGCAAGAAGCCCGTCAACGGCGCGAAGGTGTGCGAGTGCGGCGCACATCCGCCAGGGCCGCCGCGAGATCGCGAAGTGGCACCATATGCGGGCGAGCCGGTTGACATGAGGCCGTACTCCAAGTTTGCCCAGCCCTATGACACCAACTATACGCACCCCAATATTTATATGGGCGCGGCTCGAGATATTCCTGACCCAAAAGATTTAACCGAGATACGCATCGGCTTCTTTGGACCGATCGAGCACAACTCGGAATCTGTTCTTGGGCTGCGCATGTTGCACGGCGCGCAGTTGGCCGTGGAAGAAGCCAACGCCCACGGCGGCTACGGCGGCAAGCCTTTCAAGCTGATGCTGCACAACGACTACAACAACTGGCAGTCGAAGGCCGTCTATGGTGATGTCCGACCGACTGAACCGGCCATCTGGGGTTCGGCTTCGGATGAAGCGGTGAAGATGATTTACGACGAAAAGGTCTGGGCGATCTTCGGTTCGATCAGCTCCGAGTCCACGCACATTGCTCTGCGTGTGGCTCTGCGCGCAGAGCTTCCTGTCGTGAGTTCGGCCAACACCGATCCTACCGTGCCGGAGACCACCATTCCGTGGTACTTCGGCGCCATGCAGGACGACCGGCAACAATATCTGACGCTGGCTCGCCGTATCTATACCGATCTTGGGCTGAAGCGCGTGGCGGTTCTGCGGGCGAGCAGCCGATACGGGCGTTTTGGCCTTGGAAAATTTTTGGATGCTTCGCGGCGGCTGGGCCATCCGGTGGTCATGGAGCAGGTTTTTCAACCCGGAGAGACAGACTACGCCAAGCAGCTCAGAGTGATCCGCAGTTCGCGCGCAGACGCCGTCGTTCTGGTGGGAGATGAGTTGGAGGCTGCGACAATCCTGAAGCAGATGCGCGCGGCGGGAATGAAGCAGCGCGTCTTTGGTGCTCATCGTACTCTGGGCAACACTCTGCTTAAAGAAGCCGGCGATGCCGCCGAAGGATTCGAAGCCGTCTATCCGTACGATCCGACGCGCAATGATCCAAAGTGGATTGACTTCAACAAGCGCTTCGAGGCTCGCTTCAACGAGAAGCCGGAGCAGTTTGCGTCAATGGCCTATGACACGATGAACGCGCTGCTCGACTCCATCTGCAAGGCCGGACTGAATCGCGCGCGGATTCACGATGCACTGGCCAACATTGAGGAATACGACGGCGTTACCGGGCGCATGGTCTTCGATCCTAATCAGAAGAATGTCGCTCCCATGTACCTGGGCACTGTGCATAACGGCGCGATCACTTATCGCGTGGCTACCATGGAACCACCTGCGGTGGTGCAGACGCCGCTTGCGCGGCAGGAGATTCCTGTGCGCCTGAATGAAGATCATTTTCCATTCTTTGCCTCACAGCCGTATGCGCGTGTAGGCGAAGATGGCGTCAACTTCGCCGGGCCGCATCCGAGCGACATTCCTGAGGGGCCGGTGCGCGTCGTGCTCTTCGGACCACATGCAGCGGAAGTTGCCGAGTCGCCGGAGGTGCAAGCAGAACTGGGCGCGATTAAAGGACGCGCGTGGAAGGTACTTCCCGTTGCCAGCGATCAAAACTGGGGCACGGCTTCGACGCAATTGGTTCATGCGCTGATGGACGATCACGCACTGGCCGTCATCGCGCTGGATCGCAACGCTGCACACCTAGCCGAGCAACTGGCTCTCAAAGCGTTTGTACCGGTGGTGGCTTTGAGCAGTGACAAGGCGTTAACCGCGACGAACATTCCCTGGATCTTTCGATTGCAACCGGATGCGACTCCAGACGCCGCGCTGCGGATGCTAATAGTTGCCGCGTGCCAGAGCGGCGCGAATGCAGAGCGGCTGAGAAACGTGCTGGCTTCTGGAGAGTTGGTCTCTGGAATCGCATTTCGGCAAACCGGCGAGCCGCGCTGAAACTACTCCTCGGTCAACTCGTAGGGAATGCCGAAGCGCCCAATCTGAATCAGCGCCTTGTCGGTTGGAGGCCAGATGTGCAGGCTTTCCACGCGGTTTGACCCAACAATACGATGTGCCAATACAGTGCCTATGCGCGCGCCGGTTGCGGCTTCATAGAAGTGAACACTCAGCGCATCTCCGGCCTGCGCCCGCGTCCATCCAAAAACATATTCTCCTGGCTTCAGCGTGATGCCGCCAACGCGGACTCGTGTCTGGACGGTCAAATAATGCGAATACTTACCCTCGGCTGAATACCCCGCCGTGAGCAGAACCACCCCGGCGATGAAATGCCCCCGGCCATTTACGATACCGCTGGCGGTGCGCATCTCGGTCTCAATATGTTCTTTTTCCACTGCCGCACGCGCCGGCAGCAGCGAAGCAAGCTCCGCATTTGTCGCTTGCCGCCACACAGTTTTCTGGGCCTGCGCAATCTGAAATAATGGGCAAAGCAGCAGGAGAAATATCGCGGAAAGAATATTCTTTTTCATGACGTTGGCTTTCTCAAGGATTCGAGCGGAATAATGCCGCGCTGAATTGCAGCCGTTGCCGCCTGTGTCCGGTCTGTCACTCCAAGTTTGCTCAACATGCTGTTGATGTGCGTCTTTACCGTAGCCTCGCCAATCTCCAACTCAGTCGCGATGTCCTTGTTGCTTTTGCCACGCACAATCTGCTCCAGCACGTCAAACTCCCGGGGCGTCAATTCTTCGGTGCCCATCCGCTCGGCCAGCCGCTGCGCAATGGCTGGAGGAATGTGCGATTTACCCGCATGAACCGCGTGAATCGTCGCAATCAGCTCTTCCGAGGTCATGCCCTTCAACAGATAAGCTTTCGCTCCGGCCTGTAGCGCGCGATAAATATCCTCGTCGCCGTCGTAGGTTGTGAGCACAATGAAGCGCGCCTGCGGCGTCTCCATGCGGATGCGCTCGATAACTTCAACGCCACTTAGCCGCGGGAGTCGCAGATCAACCAAAGTAACATTCGGTTGATGCTTGCGAAACTGCGCGATGGCTTCCACGCCGTCCGCGGCCTCGGCAACCACCTCCAGGCCGTCGACCACATTCAGCAGCGCCACCAGTCCTTGACGCACTACGTGGTGGTCTTCCACAACCAGTACGCGAATCGATTCGTTGGTCACTGTTGCTCCCTCTGTTGATTCTCTGGCGCGAATTCTTGCGTCTCTTTCGTTACCGGTGCGCGCAGCCGGACCGTAGTTCCAATTCCCGGCTCGCTCGTCACTTCAAGCGTACCTCCAATTGCGTTCGCGCGCTCTCTCATCCCGGTTAATCCATAGTGTCCCGGCGGGGACTCCAGCTTCTCACCTGCCGCAAATCCTCGCCCATCGTCGCGCACTTCCAGCGCAATCTCATCCTGCCCGTACTCCAACTGAACAAATAAATGCTGAGCTCCGGCGTGCTCGTTCACATTATGGATGGCCTCCTGAGCAACGCGCAGAAATTCGCGCTCCGTCTCGGCAGGCATTGGCCGGTATGCGCCGAAGAGGCTGAAGGTGGCCTCCAACCCGTGACCGCTTTCCACCATGCGACGCAGACGAACCGGCAGCGTGTTCTCGCCCGAGTCCTGCGAGCGCAGCGCCCAAATCGACTGCCGCGCGTCAGCCAGTCCTTCGCGCACATATCCGCGCGTCACGTCCAGATGCTTCGTCGCGTCCTCAGTTTTCTTCATGCGTAGCAGCTCCGCCAGCACCTCTAACTGCACAGAGATGCCCACATAGCCCTGAGCCAGCGTATCGTGAATCTCACGCGCGATGCGATTACGCTCGCCCAGCACGGCACGAAACTCGCCCTCAGCGCGGCGCAGCCGCATCCTGAGCAGCAGCACAACAATGCCTACCAAAAACGCCAGCAGCAGCGCATAGAACCAGACAGTCTGATAGAAGTGCGGACGCAGCTCAAAGGTAAGCGCGGCCCCCGCTGTGTTCCAAAGCCCATCGTTGTTACCCGCCTGCACGCGAAATGTGTAGTGCCCCGGCGGAATATTCGTGTAGTAGGCAGAACGGCGCGTTCCAGCCTCGGTCCAGTCGCGGTCAAAGCCTTCGAGTTTGAAGCGATAGCGCACTTTCTGCGGCGCGGTAAAACTCAATCCTGCGTAGTCGAACTGAAAGTGGACGTGACCAGCTTCGATGCGCAACAAGGAGCCTGCCATACTTAGTGCCTGAGCAATATCGTCTACGACAAAGCGCTCCAGTACGACTGGCGGCGGAATGGAGTTGACCGGAAAGTGTGCTGGGTCTACCTCCACCAATCCCTTGGGTGTGGCAAACCAAAGCACTCCATCGCGCGAGGGCCAAGCCGAAGGGTGGCTGTTGGTCGCCGTCTCATGACTGCGCAGCCCATCCGCCGCACCGAACTCAATCCAATGCGAACAATCGGCTGCGCACATTCCGGCGCCGCCGCAATCGCAACGCGCGATCCCGTTTGCTGTTGCAAACCAAAGATGACCGCCGCCGTCGTCCAATATGGCGTGAATGCTGGTCTGGCTCAGGCCGCCACTGCTCTGCGCATTGAAGCGTTGTCCGTCCCAGAGATTCCAGCCGTGCTCCTGCGTGCCGATCAGCAGCGTTCCATCACCGCGAGGCAAGAGCGCCGTAATCACATTACTCGATAGTCCATTCGCAATCGTGTAATTCACAATCCTGCCGCCGGTCAAGCGTGAAAGCCCGGCCAGCGTGGCCACCCACAGATCGCCGCGCGAGTCCCGCGCCATCGCACCCACCAAATCGCTGCCGAGGCCGTTGACCTGAGTGAAGGTCTCCATGCGTCCGCCGGCGACTGCTCCGGCTTTCAAGCCTGTCCAGTGCGTCAGTCCGCGCCGCGTGCCGATCCACAGCGACCCATCAGCGTCGGCGTGAAGTGAGCGGATGAAGTCGTCCGGCAGACCATCCGCCGAAGTGAAGGCGTCAACCCTGCCCGCACGAATCCGGTTGAGCCCGTCCGGTGTGCCCACCCAGAGGTCGCCACTGGGAGCAGCGGCGAGGGAGAGAATCACGTCGCTCAGCATACCGTTGCGGACAGAGTAGTTTTTGATCGCGCTGGATTTTATCTCCGCTCCAGTGCCACTGCGGCGCACGGCGTTCAGCCCGTTACCGTTGGTTCCCACCCAGAGCGTGCCCGCGCCGTCTTCCACCACAGCAGTAGTCGCATCAGAACTCAGCCCTTCCCGTGCGGTAACCGTGCGGAAGCGCTGATCGCGCAAAATGTGCAGACCGCCGGTCTCAGTGCCTACCCACAGATTGCCTTCATGGTCTTCCATCAGCGAAAGGATGGAGGCTGTTGCCAAGGAATCGGTGACCGGAAACAATTGGACTTTGTCCCCACCCACGCGGGCGAGTCCATTGTTTGTACCAACCCACAGCCGACTTTCGCGGTCTGCCAGTAGAACCTGGATGCGGTTGCCAGGAAGTTCTTTGCCAGCCGTGAGTCGCTTTGTCAACCCACTTCCACTTCCAAGCACCAACTGACTCTTGCTGGCGACGGCCATTGACTCACTGTTCATCCCAGCATAGAACTCTATCCCGTCCTTCGGCAATCCCGCCTGCACGGCAAGTTGCCTCCAGCCATTGTCAGAATCGGGCGTCACATCGACCCAAGTGCTGGTACCTCCGCGACTCGTCATTGCCGTGATTACAGTGCCTGGTCGCCACTCTCCGACCGACGCAAAACGATCTCCATTCTGCCGCACCAAACCTGCATCTGTATAAACCCACAACAAGCCCCAGCGGTCCTCGCTTAGCGCTCGAATCCCATTCCCCGGCAGCCCATCCTTCGTCGAGAAGGCCGTCACCACCCCATCCTTCCACCGCGCCAGACCGTCGCTGGTTCCAATCCACAAGACGCCGTCGCGGGTCTCGAGCAGGCAGTGCACATCGCTTCCCGGCAGCGCAGGCGTCGAGTTTTTGTCAAACACCACAAAGCCGTTGCCGTCGAAGCGGACCAGGCCTACTTCGGTACCGAGCCAGATGAAACCGTCGCGGGTTTGCGCAAGCGCCTGCACGGTGTTCTGCGGAAGGCCGTTCTCCATTCCCCATGCCTGCCGCCCATAGTTGGCCAGGGGCGTGGAAGGCTCCAGCGCATGGCCGCTTAACCCACAGCCCAGCAGAAATGCCAATGCCAGCAGGCTACGGAGCGCGGCCATACGATAACTTCGAGCAGACGGTACCAACCACCGGGCCGTCTCTCCCACTGAATCCATCGAATTGGCGTGATGATGAGCCACGAGATCGGGGTAACTTTCAGT
>Ga0265336_10000647_pt1 | contig 19002 bp, 17 predicted proteins | sample 42119metaG_FD_193583 | JGI IMG/M metagenome (GOLD analysis project Ga0265336, IMG submission 193583) | Rhizosphere microbial communities from Carex aquatilis grown in University of Washington, Seatle, WA, United States - 4-21-19 metaG | ecosystem: Host-associated > Plants > Roots > Rhizosphere...
CCGTACTAAAACCAAAGAACACCATAAGGACCGGGGTGCCCATCATTGGCGCGGCGCTTCGCCCACGGATGGTTGCCGTCGTTTGGTGCGTTCAAGTATTCAACTAGATCGGCGGCATCCTGTGCAGTTCCCAAAAATTCAGGGATGGTGAATAGGGGGATGGCGGTGATGTCGGAGCAAAATTGCAAGAATTCGGGTATACCAAATTTTTGATCGGGCCTTTCCGAAACGGGCCCGATTGCTTTCTTCCAATCGAAGTAATGCAGCGCCCCGGGAAACCGTTCAATACTAATTCCAGCCTGCTTCGCCAAAGAGACAATTTCCGGCACTGATTGTTTCAAATCAGGGTTCCATATTCCCGCACCTCTATCCCAATAGTCGGGAGAAGCGCCTTTCCAGCTCCCCTTTTGGTACGCAAGGACGTTATTCCCAAAGACTAATGGATTTGTCTTCCCAAGAACAGAACGAACGTCGATAGCAATGGAGGCACCATCCTTTTGTGCGACTGACACGCCGTGCGCTAAGAGGAGAACGCTGAAAGCAATCGTCATACGGTTCATAAATATACCTAAGAAATAAGTGTTGGATAGAGAGCCATTAATTTCTCGTAATGTTTTTCCGCGGAATGGTGAACTGAAACAAATTCTCTTGCTTGGATGCTCATTGCGGCACATATCTCAGGTTGTTCTGCCAACGAAACAATCTTCGCCGCGAGATCGTTAACATCCGAAGGGTTAAACAGCAAACCGGTCTTTCCGTCGATGACTATTTCAGGAAAAGATCCGTGGCGAGGGGCAATCACAGGAGTTCCGCACGATAGACTTTCTAAGACAGAATTGGGCGAGTTATCGTACCAAAGGGAAGGTGCAACCGTAAAAATGGATTCTTCAGCTACCCGCATCACTTCTCCTGCATCAACACTTCCGCTGAAAGTCAGACGTTGAATTTTTTTTCGAGCAACGATAGATGTAAGTCTCGAAACATATTCTTCATCGCCGCCACCTACAATAACGGTAGAAAAATCCAGGCGTGGATTATCATTTTGGAGAATGCCGAGGGCATCAAGAAACAATTCTACTCCTTTAATATACTCCAATCTGCCGATGAAAGCAATTTGGTTCTTCTTGTTCGTATTGGTCGCTTTTCGCGTGTTCACAAAAGTCGGAATGTGTACAACAGATTCATCGTTCCATCCTGCAGCGACCATCATACTTTTAGTGAAACTACTTGGAACTATGAAATACCGTATGAGGTCAAAGAAACCTTTGAACTCGTGGTATTGAGTAGCCGTATAATTCAATAAAGAAGCAGCAAAAGAATTTTGGACACATTTGTACCGTACACTGTTCAACAAGCTGCCGTGGACACAAAGCTCGCACGGGACATCGTTACGAAAGAGATGAACAGCCGGGCACACCATAAAAAAATCCGAAAGCCGCACTACAAATGGAACGCGATTGTCCGACAGGGCGACAAGCACAGACGGAGACATTTTTTTAAGATAATTTTGGACAATAGCAAAGTCAGGTTTTGTCTCTTTGATCAAAGCGTGGAGGGAATCATAGACTTCTTGGGAGTAAAAAAGCCTCTCTATCGTTTTAGCTACGCTCCCAAGGTTCCAGCTTTGATTCTTGAAATAGACTTCGTTTTCGTTTGAGAGGGGGTTAACGAAAAACTTGTCGTATTCAGAGGGCGCATTCTTAGAATACCGAATGGAAAATGGTATCACCTCGTGACCGTGCTTTGAGAGGAGATCCGTCAGGTTGAACATGTATCTTTCAGGACCGCCCGAAACGAAATATCGGTAATTAATGAGAAGTATCTTCACTGAATCTTTCTTTCACGCAGAAACCATTCCACAAAGAGGCCCAAACCGTTTTCAATGGAAGTGTTTGGGTTATAGCCGATCATCCTTATTGCTTTTGTAATATCGGCGTTTGTAAGCTTCACATCCCCCGGTTGTTCGGGCATTTGTTTGACTATTGCTTTTCTTCCGAGTTTTTCTTCCAAAAGTACGATCAGGTTCTTAAGCGAAATTGTTTTTGATTCGCCAAGGTTGATAATTTCATACCCCTTTACGTTTTGGGTCGACGCGACGATCCCTTGCACGATATCGTCAACGAAGGTGTAATCCCTCATCGTCGAACCGTCGCCAAACATTGTGATGGGCTCGCCGTCCATGATGTTTTTTGCAAATTTATGGATCGCCATTTCGGGCCTTTGGCGCGGACCGTATGCAGTAAAAAATCTCAAACAAAAGACGTCGAAACCGTGGAGATGATGGTAAGTGTGGCAAAGCAGCTCACCTGCCTTTTTTGTAGCCGCGTACGGTGAAATGGGATTATCGACCGGATCCGATTCCGAGAAAGGGACTTTAGGGTTGTTTCCGTAGACGGATGATGAAGAGCCAAACACCAACTTTTTTACTCCGGATAATAGCATCGCTTCAAGCAAGCGAAGCGTCCCGGTGACGTTGACATCGTAATACAATTCCGGCTGCTGAATTGATGGCCGCACTCCCGCCCGAGCTGCCAGATGAACGACAACATTGATTTTGTTCTGACTGAAACATTTTTTCAACGTAGCAATATCGCGAATATCCCCCTCAATCAAAGAATAATTTTTATTCCCAGAAGCAGCCTTAATGTTTTCTTTTTTTATTTCAGGTGAATAGAATGTGTCGAAGTTGTCCAGGCATACTACTTCATTCCCCGAAGCAAGCATCCAATCGACCAAATGTGAACCTATAAATCCTGCGCCACCGGTAATGAGGATCGTCATGACTGATCGCCGCAGAGTTTGTTATAGAGAGATAACATTTCTACAGTCATTTTTTCGATAGAAAAATCTTTTTTAATGCGTTCCAATCCTGCCCTCCCCATTAACTTTGCGCGCTCTGGATTATTCAAGAGATACTCTATTTTTTCTGCCATCGCACTCGAACTTTTTGGCGGTAATACAAACCCTGTTACTTCGTCAACTACAATTTCAATTATGCCACCACCCCCTGTTGCAACGACCGGCTTTCCTAAAGCCATGTATTCCATGATTGAATTGGAGATGCCTTCGGTGTGAGTGGCCAATACTCCAATGTCAAAAATATTAACTATCGATTCAATATCCTCTTGTTTCCCCAAAAATTTGAATCTCATTTTATGCTGTGGTGGAATCATTGATTTGTGTCGCTGTAGCGTTGGACCATCACCGACGGCAATAAATGTTATATCATGCCTGTTGTCTAATAATCGAATTCCTGCAGAGATAAATGTTTCATAGTCCTTTGTTTCTGTGAACGAGGCAACCATTCCTATGATATGACCACCATCGATATTTAGCTTAGTTGTCATCTTTTGTTTGACTATCACATTTGCAATTCTTCCAAAATCGAAGCCATTATAGATAGTTCGACTTTTTTTTAATGGAGATCTATAAGACCTCAATCCCGCATTAGAATTTGCCAGGACGACATCGGAAAAAGGGAATGTCAACTTCGACCGGAGATTGTTCCTGCCAAACATCTTTAATGAATCGGGTGCATTTTGAATCATATTGTTCACAAATTTAATACCTAATAGCACTACTGTCGGGATAGCGTAGACCGCAGTCATCGAGTCCCAAACATGGATAATATCCGGTCGATTTCTTGAGCATAACGAATACAACTGACTGAATATTGAAATATCCTTTTTGCTTTTTCTTATGAAATAGTGTATCGGAATTCCCAGGTCCAATATTTCCCTATAGTGCAACTCATGTGACATAATCACGAGCTCGCACGACAGATTTTCTCGGTGATGTAATGATTTCAACAGTTCCGCTAGTTGCCGTTCCTTACCCCCTGACCGCATAGAATCTATTAGAAAGAGTATCTTCATATCACTAGACGATCTTTTCGTATACATTCACAATACTTCGGGCAATAACATCCCAGTTCAAGTCGCTTCTCTCCCTCTGCATTATTTTTCTCACCATGCCTGACCTTTTTGACGGATTTAAGAGTAGTTCTTTTATGCTTTCTGAGAGGGCATGAGGATCACCTGGTGGTACAAGAAAGCCAGTCTCATTGTTTAGAACATATTCTGGTAATCCTCCTATATTGCTCGCAATAACAGGCTTATTGAAAGCATACGCAGTAAGAATAACTCCGCTTTGTGATGCATCGAGATATGGACAAACAACAAACGAGGATCGAGAAAGAATTTGTGCGACCTCAGTATTTTCCAAATAATTTTGATAAATCTCAAACCTATTTCCATTCTCCAACTGTGGCAGCGAGGGGAGAGAATAGCCGGTGATGGGTTTTCCCGCAATAATAAATCGACAATTAAACGTCGAAGCCGCAACGAGAGTTGCTGCTTTGATGAAAACTTCCACCCCTTTATATGGAGAAATCCGACCAAAGAACAAAACGGTTTTCGGCTCTTCAGGCATTTCAGCCGCTGCCCACTCGCGATATATGCTATAGATCCCTAAAGGAATCATAGTGACTTTGCTATTAAGAACCTTATATCGCTCGAGAAATATTTTCCGAGAGAAATTACTATGAAGAATGAAGCGCTTAGTTTTGCGGAAAGCTATCCATCTTGACAAATCTTTGCGCCAGTTGTGTTCACCAGAATGTGCTTCAGCATCATGAATATTTAAGACAATAGGAAAGTTGTTCAACTCAAATAGCCCTAATGCTAAACGTAAAGAAACATCATCAAAATGAACAATTGCAGGTTGTATTTTTCGGATATGTTTCATCGCTTGATGAGTAACTAACCATGTATCTGGATGAATACTTCTACGATTGGTATAAACGATAAGCGAAATGGATGCGCATTTATTCCAATATTTCTGAAAAGAGGAGGGGAAAGAACGCTCAAGAAAAGAAACTCCATCATGCACGCCTGCGTCGATCTCTGGTTTTTCGACATCCAAAAGTCCACTCTGCCAACTCTCCGGCGAAATTTCAATACAAAAATGAACCTTAACAATTTCCGATAAGGCTTCAACCGTTAGCAAACTCAGATCTAAAAAAGATGGCCGAGTAACATACACAACTTGCTTTTGGCTACCCATGTTAAAAGAACTTTCCATTCTAAAGATCATTCAAGCCAAAATCTTATTGAGCCTATTAATTGAATAGTTTCCCGATGTAACCTTCACTCTTAAGCCATTCATTTGTTTCGTTCATTCCATTCAGAAATGAAAATTGTGGCTCAAATCCAATCATTTGCTTCGCTTTCTGAGCAGAAAATATCGCATCGTTTTGTTGTAAATTCAAATCCGATTCTATTATTGGCCCGTCTATCCGCGTGAATCTAAATTTCCATTCATAATATTTCCACAAAGCGTACGCGCGTCTGGAAGAGATACTTAAAGGCCGTTTTTTGTGAAGCATAGTACACATTGCCTCAAGATATTGCGCCCAAAATACTCGCTCTTCATTGTTCGCATTAAAGGTTGCATTTTTGCTCCGATCATTTCCAGCTGCCTCGATGATAAGTCGGACTAGGTCATCTACGTAAATAAGATTCATCAATCCTTCTCCGAAATTCACCAGAAATATCTGATCGTTCTTAATGCGTTCAAATAAAGCAATTGTCCAGATTGGTGATTGGGGACCGTATACAAGGGAAGGGCGAATAACGACAACATCGAGGTTTTTCTTTTCCCTATATTCATCAATGAGTTGTTCTGCGTTAACTTTCGTTACTGCATATGGCGTCCCTTGGTTTATGAGAGGGAAATCTTCGGTTATTGTTCCATGAATTTTCGAACCGTATACTGCAACACTGCTTAAGGTAATAACTTTCTCTACTCCAGCAGAGATCGCTGCATCGAGAACATTCCTGGTTCCTTCGACATTAATCTTACGAGCTGTTTCAAGACTTCCAGAACCAGCGGCGAGATGGCATACTATATTGCAGCCTTTGCTGGCCTTTTGCAGAAAAACGTGTGAGCTAATATCACCAAGGATGGGGATCAAACCCTGTTTTGTCAGTACCGTTTCATCTGCAAGGTTGCGGATCAGAACTCGGACCTCTCCGCATTTCTCACGGAGCAATCTACAGAGAGGCCGACCTATGAATCCGGTCCCTCCCGTAACAAGAACTTTAGAGGTACGTAGGTTCATTTTGCTTCGTGGGAATAGATTTTATCAATAATTTTCTGATTGGCAATGACTTCTTCCATTTTGATCGTTGGAATGGTATCGCTCAGAATGCACTGCGAGAAATGTTCAATTTGGTCAAAAAATGGGTCGTTCAATTCCACAACAATCTGCTGAACTCCAGCCGCACGGCAAACAAGGGAATCTCGATTGTGCCATGAGATAATTTCGGTAGTACCATCCAGCATTGTATGAGCCCATCCCCCACTCCAAAATACTTTGATCTCCGGTTTAAGTGCATACAAGTAACTACACGAGAGGGTGGCCGTCGAACCTGAAGAAAACTGCAAAACAATGCGGGCATTATCTTCGACTTCGCTGAGTTCAAGTCGTTCGAGCTTCGATTCCTTCAGAACAACATCCGTCCCCAAAAAATGGATTGCCATGTCCACAATGTGGACTCCTGTATCGACTATACAACCTCCTCCTGATAGAGACTTACTCGACCGAAAATTCGAGCGTGCAGGCCAATCCCCCATGTTCCCTCCAAGAGAAATTCTAATGTCAAATGTAGAATGATTCGTCTCAAGAAATTTGTGCAGTGTGCGAATGCGAGTAGTAAACCTCCGGCTGTATCCAACCATTAGCTTCAGTTTCGCCTCCTGCGCTATCCGATAGAGTTGCTCGGCTTCCTCGGTTGTAAGAGCTAGCGGCTTGTCACAAAGTACGTGTAGCCCAGCTTCCAATAGAACTTTAGTCATACCGAAATGCGTCGAATTGGGAGTAGCTACGATAACAGCATCGACAACACCAGCGAGCTTTTCAATTTCCCCAAAAGCATATTTCGCTGCAAATTCCCTTTGAACCTTTGTCAAATGAGCGGCGTCTGTATCGACAACTGCCGTGAGTTGAGCAAATTTACTTTTCTTCAGTGCCGGCAAATGTTTCATAACCGCAATTGCTCCGCATCCGATTACTCCAAACCGAATCTTTCTCATTTTTCTGCCTTCATGAATCGTTTACGAAGAAAAGATGGAATCCGGTATAAATTACGGCTCGAACGCGTTACCATCTCAACGAACCTGTCAACATGTGTGATGACAGCTCGTAAAAAAATGAAGGTGCGAAAGGCCAATCTTTTTGTGTGCGATATTGTGCCTACCCGCAACTCTGAGGGCAACGATAATTTATGAGTCTCCTCCCATCTAGAGTCTAGTTTACTAAATTTTGAAAAAAAGGGATCAGATTCGAGAGGGATTCCCATGAGTCGAAGAGCGATGGCGTCGACCAGCAAACCATGTGTTCCGAGAAGCAAATAGTCAGATTCAAGACCTTTCATAAAACCTATCGCAAATTCTACAGGCATCTTTCGATTTAGTTCGAATACAAGCTTCTCCCGCAACCACGGTTTAGTCGGAACGAATGAACGGTAAAAATCGTACGTTGCGGATAGAACGCCTTGCAGACCCGAGATTGACCGATAAGATATCTCGCAAAATAAACCAAGCCTTTTTATGTTCATCAACTCCGATGTCATGTCAATGTCGATGCTTGAACGAGGAGATTTGATTCTGAACAGTGGGGTCTCGCCACTCTTTGAGATACCTGATAGTTGTTTAACATCTTTGTTTTTCTCATTTAATGTTTGGAAGAATTTGGCAATTTCTGAAACGAGCCCGCGTTCAACACCATTTGAATGCCAATATACTCCCTCAAAATTTTCATATTCGAAGTATTTATGCATTAAGGCCTGAACCAGCACTACATCGACCTTTTCGTCTTTTTCAAGCGACGCAACCGTGCTTCTACCCAGAGTGGGCAGATCGAAGAAAAACTCTCTCATTGAACCTCGACTTCCATCCAACGAAAGAAACCAAGAACAGCAGACTGAATGATCTTCCGGTTACATATGCTCAAAGACGCGTAATAGATTGATACAACTATATGCATGGCAACCAACTGGATCGTGAATATTTCAAGAAATACAAAGACAAAAAGTTTCCTTAATATAGTGGCAGTATAAAAGATCTGATTATGCTCTTTTGGTTTCCGTTTTGAAGAAAAACCTTTGAATCATTTCATACAATACCGATTTATATCGAGTGAACGTGGCCACAAGGTAACCGGTAGAAAGAACATAGAGCGCTATGCGGCTGTATGGCATATTGTTGAGGAAAATGAATATTGCAAGAATCAAAGGGACAACAATCGCATCGATCATGCTATAGTGAATGTGCAATGCGGGAAACCTCTTCCTTAGTATCTTGTTTTGCACGAGCACAAATCCCAAATCCGGAATAAATAATGACAAGGCTGCACCGAGCGAGTTGAACGTTGGGACAAGACAAAACACAAGACCGATAACGACAATAAACATGCCAATATTCATGATTAGGTCAACTCTTTCAAGGCCGTGGGCAAAAAGTATGTTTGCCTGCGTGCTCATGATGCCCGTCAGAGTCAACGAAAGAACCAACAGTTGAAAAACTCCGATGGACGGGTCAAACTTATGCCCGAACACTATTGCAAACGCAAATGGAACGAGGAGATATGAAACGACGAGGGCTATATTCGAAAACGATATATATGCCTGGATGAACTTCGACGTTTTTTCCGATAATTGTTGGAACTCATTGAGATGTTTCAAAATAGTCGGGTAAAAAGTATTAACAAGAATAGCCGGCACGAACGACATCGTATTAAACGCTTTAAACCCCATGTCCATATACGTGACTTGTTCCATAACTGAGAGCTTGGAAAGAAGGATGATCGGGAGCCTGTTGTAGGCGGCGACGATCAGCGTGATGAAAAAGAACGTTTTTCCATCCCTGAAGATCATCCGCGCCAAACTCCTGTCGAATTGAAACAGGGAAAAATGTGCCGATGGATCGTGGAGGCGGTGGTACCGGACAAAAAATGTCCCCTGAACCAATAACGTGATACACCGAAGAAGCACCAGAACAGCAGCGACAACGAGAAGAGAAAGCCCCCCCGATAAATAAATATAGGCGCCAAAGAGAAGTTTCGTACATCCTTCCGTCATCGATGCCATAGAAGTATATTGCTGCTCGCGCAGGGAGACAAACGCGTTTGAGAAAACAAAATTGATGTTATCAAAAAATGCCATCAGGCAAACGATGAACAGAAAATGGACGACCCTCACTTCGTAATTGGCGAGCAATGCAATAGCAAGGGTTGCTCCGTACGCCACAGATGCAGAAAGGAGTTCAAGCTGGATGAGAGTTGAAACGAATTTGACCCTATTAGAACTCTTGTGATATTCCCTGATGATGAGATTCCCTATCCCCATCGAGGCAAACAGGGTTGTAAGAAAATAAATATTAAAACTTAGAGAGTAATATGACAGTTCGTGAACACTGTATTTCTTGGCCAGGATAAGAACAAAAATGAAATAAGAGGCATTGTTGAAGACATTCGAGATTGTAGCTGTAATAACATTTTTTCGGATTGAAGCCATCGATTAGAACGAAATATAATTTTGTTTGTTAAGACATTTTTAAAGAAGGATTGCTTCGTCGTCCTTTCAGGACTCCTCGCAATGACAATACTCTCTTGTATTCCAATAACAAAACGATATCATTGCAAGACCCAAGGTTTCCTATCAAGGGGAAGTCCTCAAGGGAGCCTGAGAGCAGATAATCCCTTATGATAGCTAGACGGATTACGTCGGGACTCCTTGCAATGACTGCACGATTATTTTTGCGATGAGTTCCGCTCATTGCTTCAGTACGGCTTCCGTCACTTTGTGTCTTCCATATAAAAATGGGATCGCTGTAAGAAATCCCAGGAGAAATAATATTCGTGGGTCTATTAGCGTGTAAACTGTTATCTGACTGATTAGGATACATATGTAGGAAGCAAAAGAAGCAGCAATGAAAGAACTACTTTGATGGTCAAGTGTCCGGTTACGCAATGCCTTCACATATTCTATGATTGTTCGAACGATAAAAGCTGAGAAAACGAAAAAACCAACAATCCCCGTCTCTGTGAGGAACTTTAGATATCCGCTTTCTGGGCTGATATATGGTACCGCACCCTCACTTGTTTTCCAAAAACCTTCAGGATTAAATTTTAGTACTACTTTTGAAAAATTATCAAATCCTATGCCTGTCCAAGGGTATGCAAAAAAGATTGTGATGCTTTTAAGCCAAATCGAAATCCTTTTTTCCGCTGCAAATTGAATGAGAAGCAACCGTTTTACAAGAGCGATCTTTTCTAGATCTATAAAGAGCGAAACGAACAGCACAATCGCCAGAATTACAACTACGCGTATCACAATTTTTGTTCTATTCCCCGGTGTCATAAAAGAGACAAAAAGCATTCCCAAGACCGCACCTATCGGCGCCGTTCTTGATCCGTTCAGGAGAAGAACGATAAATCCGAGGACCCCAACAAATATTCCAATAATATCAAATCGCCTTGGTCTAAACATCAAGACAAAAAGCAAAAGAACCGAAAGAAATTGGCTGAAAGCTATTGAGTCCGTGAAGGGTCCGGGGTAACGAATCCCCGTATTCTCCTGAAAAAAATTTTGGTTCTGGAACTGGCTCAGACTGTAATCCAATCCAAAAATTAATTGAAATCCGACAAAAATTACGCAAATCCAAAGTGCAGCTTTGATCCCGATCCAAAGCTCATCCGGTCCAATGCCCTGTTCACGTGCCTGGAAAAGAACAACAGCGATAAGAGGAAGAAAGAAAAAGAGAAAAATGGAATAGAGGCTGCTAAGCATGTCTACTCCAAAATAACTGATCAGACTCCATACTCCGAACCATGCAGCGTACCATTTCATGAGTGGACCGACCGAGCTTTTCAGCAGTTCACTAAAACCTAGAGAGTGATCCTTTCGCAAGACGATTATCATCATTACAGTTGAAGCTACAAAAAGGAGGCTAATGCGGAGTGAACGAGGGGGAATAGCAAACCCTGCCAGAGGAAGAAACAGAAAAAATACCAGGATTCGTTTTTCCTGATTGGTGATAGCCAGGGAAACGAAGAGTAAAAGCGTTAATACCAATTGCAAGGGAGTAACAATTTTGTCAAGATCAGTTGCGCCCTTGACCGCTACAAGAACAAATAACAGGTAGAGCATAACTAAAGAAAATATTCCCCCGATACCCAGGGAAGCTTTCTCCTTTAATGACGAGTCTTCTTCGACAGCTAATGCTCTCAAATGCAGGCTTTCCGAAAAACTTTTTTACCGGACAATCACGTTTTGGGATTGCGGAAACTGTCTTTCACAATCTTCCAACTGTGCTCTATTTTTTTCTGGTAAATATAGAAACTGCAGCTCGCGATACTCGAGAAAGACATTACGATGATAAGAATCAGCAATCTCAGAGGCCCAGCCTTGATCACCGGGTCGGTAGCGTCCTCTTTCACATTAACGGCCGGCGTATCCTTGATCTCGTCGAGTTTCGTCAGTTCCAGCTGACCCGACAGTTGGACGTACGCTTCGCTTAATATCTGGACGTTCCGCGTTAGGCGGGTTTGCTCGAGAAGAAGCTGCGGCGATTGCTCTATCACCCTGTTCTGCAGTTGAAAGTTCTCTAATCGCTCTTCTTCACGGGTTAATGAATCTTTCAACTGATCGAGCCTTTTCTCGACGTAAAACACCTGGTAGGATGCATACGATCTTTTTTGGGTCCTCACATATTCATCGAGGTTTGCCGCAATGTTGTTTGCGACGTCAGCCGAGAGCTCTGATTCAGGCATCGTTACCGTGACGGTTAAAATTTTGGTCAACCCTGTGACGTTTGTCTCAAGGTTGCCTTTCGTAAATCTCTTGAAGAACTTTCTGTATACTCCCTCTTCACGTTTTTCAGAAGGGATTCCCGACGGGGGTCCGACGTCGAAATATTGTATCAAGTTTACCGAATCTTTAAACTCCTGTGTCTTGTATTTGGCATATATCACCGGACGCAGAACTGCATCACTATGCACGATATCTTCAAAGATCTCATTCGGCGATGCCTGTCCTAGGTCTACAACACTACTGGCAAGGCTGGAAGCAAGCCCGCTCAATCCCGCTAGTGACGACTTGTTGCCGTAATCGGGAAGAATCGTGATGGTGCTTTCGTAGTACGGCGACACGACGAAAAAGAGAATCAAAAGCGTAACCACTGCAACAACGGCGTTGATCTTCAGTAATTGTATCCGAACTCCCCAGAACAATTTGAGATAGCCACTTAATTTTTCTAGGGTTCGTTCTAAACCGTTCGGCGGGTTTGCGGTCTCGGGAGAAGATTTGTCGTGGGGTGACTTTTCCATACTTGCATTTTCTTAAATAAAATAGAAAGTGGTGCTACAAACTGTCATTGCGGCAGAAGCAATCCCCAACGAAAATGGAGATTGCTTCTGCCGAAGGCCTTCCTTCGGAAGGCAAAGAACGCCTCGCAATGACGCCCTTTTTAGAAAGGAAGACAAACTGTAACGCTACCAAAAATAGAGGGAAGATATTCCCTCTGAAAGATTGCTTTTCCCGCTCTTCGAGCGGGATCGCAATGACAATTTATTTTTAGGAAGGCCAGGCGATTGTGAAGCAGGCTCGATTCTTCAATCTTCCTTCTTCTCTCTTATCTCTTATTTTCGTTTGCCCCGTGCTTTCCGAAGCGCGGCCACATCCGCCATATCTTTCGGGCGGCCTGCCTCTTTCTTTGAAGCGATCAGATGATCGAATGAGATAACATGTGTCTTCACTCTTCCCAGCCGGACCGCCGTTTTCTTCTTATACAGATCGTCAAAATTCGCCGTGCCCAGAGAGGTGATCAAGGCGATCCGCACGGGTGGAAATCCCAACTGAATCACCATTTCCGGATCAAGCAGATCGCTTTCAGAAATCGTGAGCTTTCCGAAACCGAATTTCTTCAAAACAGCGAACACTCGCTTCGCATTTTCCTTTGTCGGATTAATCAGGAAATCGATATCGCCGGTGTTGCGCGGTTCGGTATACTGTGCCACCGCATACGCGCCGACAAGCAAGTACTCAACGTGCTGAGCGTTTAACAGCCGAACAAACTCTTCGTAATCCTTTTCTACTTTCACGATACTCCCGTTCCTTATGGAACAGTATTATATACTGCTCGCGCAATACCTGAACGGCACTGATGCGCTCTTCCGGGGTCTTTGTCCTCCAAAACTCCGCATTCGCGGTCGCTTCGTCGGATTGTTTTATTTTTCTGATCGTTTTCATTTCTTAGTCCAAAGTCCGGAGTCTTCTGATTACTGATTACTGTTTACTATTTAACCTGATGCGCCAGATAGATGATCGTGGCAGCAGACATGCCTATCGCAAAAATGTCTTTGATCGTCGTCCCCATGTCTGGTCCCGGGAATTGAGGAGCCGGCGGAGGAGGAGGCACTTTTGTCACAACAATCGACGAACCGTCTTCAACCCTCGGATTGCCGTAGAACAACCAACCAAGCCCATGCTTCTCAACGTTGCCGCTCGGGAACTGTACGAGGGCATAGTTCGCGCTGTCGGTCACACCACCTGCCCGGTCAATATAATTCCACATATTATCCCCTTCGATGAAACCAAGGATACCGGGGTTGTTCACTTCCCCCGAGACGCGCACAGCATTCGGTTTCTTGGGAACGAAGATGGAATCTCCGGCATGTAATACAACGTCGTAGTCTCCCCCCGGCTTACGTATCGCCAGGTCGAAATCCACGTTTACCCGTTCCCCTTTTCGCGTCACCCTTCCCCCGCCGATATAGGCCGATTTCTTGGGGCCGCCGGCACGTGCTATCACATCGGACAGCCGTTCATTCGGCGATCGCAAGGCATAATCCCCCGCAAATCGTACATCTCCATTAATTGCTACCAACTCTTGGAATTTGAACTCTGGGTTCGGCCGGACAAAAATAATGTCATAGCGCTCCAGATGAAAGCTGTTCGCTCTTTGCTCTTCGCTAAGAGCATTTCCGGTCTTTGTGCTGTCGCCAAAGTCGGGAAGGTGAGAGAAACGTATATAGACCAGCGAATCTTCCCCCATCCCTTTCGGCTCGACCCGTGCAATTTCCGCATAGAGCGTCCAGGCGTCTTCAGTATATCCCCCGGCAAGGAGAATTGCATCCTTGAGCGTCATGTTACTCGTAAGATGAAACCTTCCGGGCTTACGGACCCTTCCTAAAACCTGTATCGAGTCGTTCCTGACTTTTGCCACTTCGATCTCGTAGATCACGACCTCATCATCGGGCAATAGCAGCCGGTTCACACCCGGAACGCCGTTGAGAAGATCGCCGAGGTTGAACGGTACCGTTCTCTTCGTGAGGCCGTCGGGGTTAAGCCGGATCAGGTCTGCACGCGTAAGGTAGGTCTCCGCACGGTAGATGGAATCCTCCAGTCCTCCCGCACGGAAAATAAAATCGTACAATGTCAGACTATCCGCATACGGGTACGTGCCAGGGTTGTGAACGTGCCCGCGGATCGAGACTGTCCTGTGGGAAGACATATCCCATATCGAATAGACCGTGACCGAATCATAGGGCTCCAGCTCGATGTTATCCGCCGTCTCGTTTGCCATGGCGCGGCCAAGATCAACATGGAGAACTTCAATGGTACTGTCCAAATGCGTCCGCGTAATATCGGCGCGCTTCAAGTACGTTTCCGGGAGGAGGCTGTCGGCCTGCATGACAAGGTCGCGCAGTGTCGAAGCTTTTTCCAATTGGTACGTGCCGGGGCGGAAGACCGCCCCCTCGATCATCACATAATTTTCTTTATCTTCGTCGATTCGGAAAAGAGTGACCGCATCGCCGTCGGCGAGGGCGTATTCGCTCTTCTCGTTAACGACCTTCCGGAAATCGACATCGGAGACTGTACGCTCATAGTCGCCTCTCACCCGATTCTCGAACGGGATGATATGTTCGATCTGCACCCGCTCGAGGTACGTCGTCGGCAGAATGCCTCCGGCAAAGTCGATAACTTTTCTTAAATTCTCATCCGGCAGGAGTTCGTAGATGCCCGGCCGCCGGATCTCGCCGCTGACCGAAACTGTCTTACCGCGAGCCGGAACAAAAATGATGTCGTTGCTCTGCACACGCACATCGTTGATCTTCTCGGCTCCCGTCAGGTACTTATAGAGATCAACATGGGCTATCACCTTGTTGTTGCGAATGAGTCTCACGTCCCTGAGAGTTCCTTTTACCGTAGGACCGCCGACCCAAAAGAGAGAGCTGAAAACATTCGCATAGGTGCTCACAGAATAGCCGCCGGGCGAATTCACTTCACCCATGATGAATATCTGTTTCGGACGAAGTCGTGCTATGGTTACGTCAAGCCAGACCGAACGCGGGGAGGTGACAAGTCCTTTGTACGATTCGGACATTTGCTTTGTTATCGATTTCTGCGCCTGTTCAAGAGTCTGGCCTGCAATGAGAACCGGACCAACCGTCGGGATAAAGACTCTCCCTTCGTTATCGACCTCGAGGTCGTTCCGCTGCTCGACCTGCCCCCATACGTTGATCCGGATAACATCCGCCGGACCTATCAGGTACTCGGGGTCGACTGGTCCTGTTGCCGGCTCGAATGCCGCGGGGACATTCCTAAAAACATCATAACCGAAATAGCGCAACCCCCCCGGACCCAATAACTTGGAGGTGTCTATTCCAGTATGAGCGACTGTGCTCTCCGCGGGCGCAGGGTTCTGTATCTGGATGATGGGCTGTGGAGCCACATGCTGTGTCGTGTCAGCCGTTGGGGTCTGGGGAGTTCTCGATCCACCCGATGCAGGAAGCTTGTTTAGATAACTCGAAAGATCGACGCCGTATTGTGCGGCTTTTGCCTGCGCCTGCTCCATCGTCATTCCATACTGACTGATTTTCGCCTCGATCTGGCCGGGGGTCATTGTCCCGAGTTTCGCCTTGGCTTCGTCGATTTGCGCCTGGGTTTGAGCGGAAACAGAGAAAGAGATAAGAGACAAGAGCAAAAGAGGTAAGATCGCGTTACTCAATATCGAACGATAGAGTGGCATTTTTGGCTTTCTAATGGCTTTGGCTTGAGTAAGAGATAAGAATAACTACACTCAAAATCGAACGGCAAAGAATTCGTTTTGTACTTTCATGTAACTATGGGAACGACAAATCTGGTATAAGGAGTAAGAATTGCGGTAAAATATATCGAAAATAGTGGTTTAGCGCAAGAGAAAGTCCAGGACTTCTGAGTTGATAGTTCGGGGTCCAGTACTTTTATCTTACTTCTTAATAAAAATTGTATTCTACCGAAAGAAGCGCATCGATCCGGTCGGCATAATCGCTGCTCACCCGCGCATATTGGAATACGCCTGGGATTGCCTTCTGCTGTGTAGCACGGGAAAAAAGTGCATGGAAATTGACGAACATGTCTCGCACTATTTCATACTGCGCAGTAACGCCGTACGACTGCTTCTTGATGACCGGTCCATAGAGAAACGGCGGCGTCGGAAACGCATATTGGAATTTTGTGGAATCCATCCCCCCTTTGCGCAGAGATTCAAATGCCAGGCCGACTTTCAAAGCGCGGTAAGGGCGGTAATTTGCTTCAAGATCTAGGTCATCCGCATTCTGGCCTATCCAATCTCCTAAGTCATACTGGCTGCTTTGGTACGTCACATCTGGATATTTGTGGTTATAGACCCACGGGTTAGTCCGGGTATATTCAATCAAGATGTCGGTGTTCGGAAAGAAAAGGTCATACGCTCTGGTGCCAAGAGTAACCCCCACCTGATTCCGTTGTTGGGCCGCGTTAAAAATTTGGGCGATGGTGATTTCGTCGATGAATAACGATGCGTAAAAATCGTAATTTTTCAGGCTCGTCACATCGACTGATCCGAACACCTGCTTATTATCCTGATCGGTATTGTAATGCTCGGCTGCAAAGTAAAACATAACCGGGATCAAATAAATAAGCTCCGGATTTCTTCCTCCGTATATTTCCGACTCGCCCACGGCCGCGTTAACACCGTTTGCAACCGAGGCTTCGAGCATTTGGGCCGCCATATATTTTTGCGCATAAATTGGACGGTAACTGAGTTTCGGGGGAAGACCCGGGACGAAATACGAGTCGACTGAGTCGATGATGTCGGAACTGAGCCAGCTGTGAATAAACGTGAAGTCGACATCTTTTCCGAGTTTTGCACGGAGTTTTATTTGGGGGTATGACGGGGGTTTGTCCGAAAGAATGACATTCCCGTGATATCCAGCTCCCCAGACGTTCGGCATTTTTTCGATCGAAAGTACCAGAAATGAAGCTACATCGAAATTGATCTGGGCGTCGGCGAGATCGAAATCGAAACCACTCGCCGTGCCATCTGACCTGATCTGTCCCTGGATGGGCGTGAGGTCGTTGCGAATACTAGTGTAGGTCCCCGATTCGTGATTGTCCCTGAAATATAAATACATTCCGAGGAAATCTTTTGCGTACCCGTAGCCCATTAACCCGTTAGACCAGATTTTTGTATTCGTGTTTGTCGGGTTTGCTTGAGCTGAATAACCTCCAACGAGGTCGAAATTAAAGGTGCCCGGGATGCTCCGGTACGGATACAAATGCCAGCGTTCCTCGGGTAATTCCTTTCCATAATTTAGTTGTTTCAACTCTACATAAAATTCCTGTTTGAAAAATTCAAGCTGTTGTTTCTCAACCGATGTCAGTTGATCTGTATGTTGGTCGATCTGGATGAGATATGCCGCCACGTCCCGGCGTGTTATTGGCTTCACGGCATCTCGATAATCGGTGAGAACGCGCTTGCCATCCATTCTCTTGAGAAAATCGTACACTTCGTGGGAAGGATGAACGTACACCGATTGCGATGACGACCGAGCTATAGCAATAGCGCAAAAGAACAAAATAAAAAAACATCGTCGGATCATGCCCATGCAGGGATTTTGAGTGTGTAGTTCTTAGTGCTTCGTCCCAAGTCTTCAGTCATATTTATTATTTATAATTTAGAAACTGAGGCCTCTGAACAATTGGTATTCAAATATCGTTCTGATCCCGCCGCAGCGGGCCGGAGAAAATTCTATTCGTTGTATTATGGACTTGAATGTCAGGTGACAAATGAGACTATTAATCCAACGAGCCGAAGGACAATCGAGTAAGCAGTTTTCTTGAGAATGTTTTTCATATTTGTCTTTAGCGTGATAGGATATTGATTTGGCGATTGCGGCTAACAAACAGCGGTCCTCCCGCAGAAGCCAGAGCCCTGAACACAAAAAAACTCCGTCATCAAGAATCGAATCAGGAGATTCCATCTGTAACCGTTCCGCCCCGAATCGGTTATCTAATCGGACAAATGTAGCAGTAATCAATGGAGAAGTCAAGAATAGGGAGACCCAATCATAACAAAGGAAGTCCTATGTCTCCGGAAACTACAAAATCGAATATATATGTGTGTATGGAAATTCATCTCACCGAAATCGCCGCAGAGGCCTTGGATATTGGCAGCGCAAAAAAAATGATCAGGGATTTTGCTGAGGGCTTTAAGGAATATTTTGAAAACGGCTCAGTTTTCGAGCGATAGATGCTTTTGCGAATATGCATCGATAAAATCTTAGTAGACAGAAAGGATGAGATGATACGGTTCCACATCAACGCTGTACCAGCCATCCCGACAGGTGTCGAGGAATTACCAGAGAAAAAAAACGGAACCCAATGAAAGTTTGAGTTCCGTTTGTAGCGGGGGAGGGATTCGAACCCACGACCTACGGATTATGATTCCGACGCTCTAACCAGCTGAGCTACCCCGCCGCTTTACATATCAAAAAAAATTTCAGCGAAGACCCTTTGGGACTGAGCTGCCCCGCCGCAACCGCATCAAGTTCGGGCATAAATATATGAAAAACTTCTGCGATCTGCAATCTTGAATCATCTCCCGCCCGATTTCTTACTGCCGGATTTCACTACATAA
>Ga0265336_10000648_pt1 | contig 18999 bp, 18 predicted proteins | sample 42119metaG_FD_193583 | JGI IMG/M metagenome (GOLD analysis project Ga0265336, IMG submission 193583) | Rhizosphere microbial communities from Carex aquatilis grown in University of Washington, Seatle, WA, United States - 4-21-19 metaG | ecosystem: Host-associated > Plants > Roots > Rhizosphere...
CAGGGAGAGGCGGTGCGGGGTCTTCGAGCCAGAACGGGTTCAGGAAGTCGGACGATAGACGCCGTCGTAGACGGCAACGCGGCCGGCGAGCTCGAGCTCGACGAGACCGCGCGCGACGTCCCCCGCGGCGAGGCCGGTCTTCTGCGCGATCTCGTCGGCGCTCGCGGGGAGTAACTCGAGGAGTGGCGAGGTCTCGCCCGTCTCCTGCGCCAGGTCGATGCCGAACGAGACGAGGACGTCACGCGCGGATGTGAGCGGCGACGCGCCGAGCTTCAGCAGGTCGTTCGTTCCCGCCGAGAGCGCACTCGTGATCTCGCCCGGCACAGTGAACACTTCGCGTCCCTCTTCGAGCGCAAGGTCGGCGGTGATGAGCGCGCCGCTCCTCTCCCGCGCCTCGACGACAACCGTCGCGGCGCACAGTCCCGCCACGATGCGGTTGCGTGCTTGTTAGCGTCGATACTCAACGCAGGAGCCATCGGTCATCGCAAACAACAGAGCCATCGGGTACGTGAGAGTGTCGAGGATCGCCGGTAGATCTGGCGACTCCTTTCTCAGCCCCGACCTTCAGCGTGAATCGATCGATCGCATCTGCGAGCGGGAAGGGCTGAAGCTCATTGACGTTGTTCAAGAGCTAGACGCGGGCGCGGGGCATGGCAAGCACCGACCGCTCTGGGAGCAGTGCATCGAACGCATTGAGCGGGGCGAGGCCGAGGCTTTCGTTGTGTGGAATCTCGACAGATTCTCCCGCAGCGTCATCGACGGTTTCAAGGCGATCGAACGCATCGAGGCAGCCGGTGGCAGGCTCATCTCCGAGGACGGGGCGACAAGCAAGCTCGATCGCGGTATCCGTCTGATCCTTGGAGAGGTCTACCGGGATCAGGTCAAGGAGACGTTCCGCCGAAGCACCATCTTGGCTATCGAGCGCGGGGTCTACATCGCGGCCAAGACACCGTTCGGATACAGGAAGGATCCAGACACAAGGAAGCTCGTGCCCGACCCGGAAACTGCGCCTTTCGTGGTGGAACTGTTCGAGCGCCGAGCGAAGGGCGAGTCGTGGGTGAAACTCTCCGATTGGCTACGCGAGAACGGAGGCTCACCGACCACAAGTCGCACCTCTGTGCGGGACATGGTTCACAACCGGGCGTACGTTGGCGAGGCGAGGCAAGGTGAAATCGTCAATCGCAAGGCCCATGAACCGCTCGTCTCGCAGAAGTTGTTCAACGACGCAGGTACGAAAGGCACCGCGCCGAGACACGACGGCTCGATCTCCTCGAAGACACTTCTCTCCCCGAGATGCTGCACTTGCGGCCACCGAATGCAGGCCGTTCACTCGCAGGGCAAGGTTCTACCCGATGGTGGCCGTGAGAAGATCATCGCCTACTCGTGCCTGAATCGCCGCTGTGTGGCGCGGGCATACATCAAGGCCGTGGAGCTTGATGCGTGGGTCGTCGGGAATCTCTTTCTTCTGATGGAGCGTTTGGGCACGGCGCACTACGCCACCTCTGCGCCGCCGAATGGTGACCACGCCGAAGCTCAGAAGCGGCTCGAAGCTGCCGAATACGACAAACAAGTCTTGATCTCGAACAGGGAGCTTCGTCGGCTCCTGACAGCCGACGAGTACAACGCAGAACTCACCGTGCTTCTTGAGGAAGTCGAGGATGCCCGCATCGCGCTTGCGGTGACCGAGACGAAGGAGCTTCCGAAGATCGAGGACATCAGGAAGCTGTGGCGCGAGTGGAGCAACGAGACAAGACGTGAGTGGCTGCGCTCCATGATCGAGACCGTGACGGTTGAACCAACCCAGGGTCAGCGCCTTAAGCTCCACGACCGCCTCATCAAGCATGTCCACGTCGAGTACTCGTTCGGATGGGACATCGGATCGGCTTCCTCAGGCGTTCGGCCAAATGACGATGAGATGAGGCAGATAGTCATGAGTCTCGGCCACGTTCCGGCTTAGCTGAGTACAGACTCGAAGCCGCGACCTCCTGATTGCGAATTACCCCCGAAGGCACCAACCGGCACCAACCAGCGACGTAGCAGCGACATCAACCTCCGCACTGCTGGTTCTTCGCGGGCGGTACTTGCCAAAACTTGCCAGGAACTGCGGCTGGCCTTCGCGTCTGTTAGAGCTTTGGCTACATGACCGATCCTGGACTCGGCACCGAGAAGGTTGCCGCCGTGCCTGCGGCCGACCCGGACAAGATCAGGGCGCTCTACGCACCGCAGTTGGAAGGAGCCGAGTCGCTGCTCGAAACGATCTGGAGTAATCGTCCTGACGGCGTGGAGATCGCGGACGACGGCGGGGCACAAATCGTCCTTGTTCACCTGTTCGGTCGAGCGACACAGAGCTACCGAGCCGTGCTCTCGCTGTGTGAGGCTGGACTGCCCGATCAAGCCCTCATGATCTGTCGCTCCCTATACGAGGACATGATCGCCACGCACTGGGCGAGGCTGGAAGAGAACCGAGATGGACTTGTCGCAAAGGTGGTGCGTCAAGAGCGCCATTGGGACGAAAGGCAGGACAGGATCACTGTCGGCCGGGGCGGTGTGGTCGCTCCTTCAGCCGAAGAGCCGATGTCGGAGGACGAGTGGAATCGTCTTGACGCGGAGTTCTCTGGCGGCACGAAGAGTTGGTTCGGAAAGCTAAGCGTTGCGGTGCGCCGGGTTTACGAGGTCGTTGATGACAAGGAGCGATGGTGGCTCCGACTGCTCGGTGAGGAGTTCAACGCCGTCGCGAATATGACCCTTCACACCACGGTCGAGGGGCTGAAGAGTGGCGTCAGTAGACCTTTGCGCTACCAGGGCAAGTCGTTCATGAGCTACGAGACGTGGCGGACGCCTGACGAGCGCCGAATGCGAGCGGCTTTCCTTGTGGCCTCTGAGTGCTACGGGAGAATCGCGATTCAGGTCATGACCGAGTTCGACAAAGACCCAGCGATTGTCAAAGAACGGTTGGAGCGCCTGCGGGTCGCTCTCTTCCGCCTACTCCCAAGTCAAAGGCGTGAGGTCGGTCGGAACGACCCATGCTGGTGCGGATCAGGCTTGAAGCTAAAGAGGTGCCACGGGGGGCTTGCCACAAGGCATCAGTCATGACGACCAACGGTCGGGAGGAGGTCTATACCCGCCTCGACCACGGAGAGCTACGGCTGGCAGGTTCCCTTGGGGCGGTGCCCCTCGCGAGCACGGGCGCTGGAGACTTTCAAGGTTCCTACATCGTGCGGAAAGCTGGAGACCTCAAATCGGAGACGGGAAGAATCGCTTCATCGCGGATCAGCTAAGGAATTGAGGCGGTGAGCGCCGCCTCTGCCGCTTGATCCTCCGGTTGGTGGCAACCTTCCTCAGCAGAGGAACGACAGGTCTCCACTTGTCGCCTTCCGTTTCCATCGCGTGTCTCGCGGCCGTTTGCAGTGGTCGCAGCAGAAGTAGCCACTGTCGATCCGCTGCCGTTTGGAGAAGACCGCTTCCAGGATTTGTATCGACAGGGGTCGTCTTTTCGGCTTGCCGAGCATTGCGCTCTGGAGTCCCTTGCGGAAGCAGGTGCCGCTCCGAGCGAGGTTGTTCATGGCCTGCGACTCCGCCTTCATCTCTTTCAGTACGGCGTCCTCGGGCCTGTCCAAGTCGGAGTTCGCGACGGTGAGCTTGGCCATGAAGTCAAGGAGGAACAGGTCATCCTGCGGTTTGGGGTTGGTGAATAGGACGGCGAGTGCTGGTCTTCCGTCTCTTCCGGCTCGGCCGAACTCCTGTAGGTAGTCCTCGACCGAGGCGGGATGCTGCCAGTGGATGACAAGGCGTACGTCGGGGACATCGATGCCCATGCCGAATGCGTTCGTGCAGATGACCGCTTGCAGTGGTGGGTCGATCAATCCCGTGAAGCGGCCAAGGACTACGTCGCGGTCGTTCTGGGTTCCCATCTTCGAGTGGTAGAAGGGAAGGTCGAGTCCGCCCGTGCGCAAAAGGCTCTGTAGCCGCTGCCCGATCTTTACAGTTGGGACGAAGAGCATTGCCTTACCGCTGGCGAGGCTGCCGAGCATCGTCGCGATCGTTCCTGCGCGTTTGGTGTCACTCTTCTCTTCTATGCGGAGGAGCGAGATGTTCGGCCGATCAACATCTGAGACAAACTTGTGCGCCTCTGGTGCGCCTAGCGAAGCGAGGATGCGATCCTGGGCACTAGGCCCGGCCGTCGCCGTGAAGGCAAGGACGGGTGGATTCCCGAGCTTTTCTCGTAGCTCACCCAGACGTGCGTAGTCCGGTCGGAAGGCTTTCCCCCAGCGGTCGATGCAGTGCGCCTCGTCAATGATCAAGAGACTCGGTTCGAGCCGAGAGATGCGCTGGACTTCCTCAGACCGGACGAGATCGCTGTTGAACCGCTCAGGGGCGCAATACAGAAGCTTGAACACGCCCTTCTCCAGAAGCTGATACCGCGCTTCCTTCTCGGAGGGGCTGAGGGAACTGTTGATGAACGTCGCTGGGATCTTCCTTGCCTGCAGCCCGGAAACCTGGTCGCTCATCAGCGCCTTCAGGGGAGAAATGACAAGAGCCGTACCAACGCTGGCTAGTGCGGGTACCTGGAAGCAGAGGCTCTTACCGGCACCCGTTGGACGAATCACGATCAAGGACTCGCGACGGAGTGCGGCGAGGATTGGCTCCAGTTGTCCTTCGCGCAGGCGTGGGACTCCGAGCGCAGCGAGCACGTTCCTCAGATCGTCGGCAGAACTTGGGACGAGATTCCGACGGTCTACGAGCTTGGCCATTCGCAGCGCCCAGCGCTCAAGCACCCGACGTGAGAGAGAGACCTGCAAACTCGGGTGCCGCACGGCATGGCAGCCGTCACACAGCGTAATCAAGTTGCCTGGATCATCCGGCCCGCCCTGCTTGCGAGGAACGAGATGATGAACGTCGAGGTCGCGAGGCGGGAAGGCGACGCCGCACTCGCGACACGTGAACTCGTCGCGAACTAGAACAGCTTGACGTGTCGCTTGCCACGCCGGATCCACCCGTTCGGCGATCGCTAGATTCTGCCCGGTCACGCCGCGATTATCGACAGATCGTTCGCGACCGCGCACCCATACTCGCGAGCAACGTGCTCTAGAACTTGGGGACTCACCACCCTTTCGGCGATATGGAGAGTCCTCATTCGCGAACCCGGACGCTTCCCGTCATCTGATGTCAGTGCGAGGATCGTGCCGGAGCATGCACGAGCCGATGACGCGCTTCTTCCCCGACGCGATGATCTACGACAAGATCGTGGCTTTGCCTGGGATGGTGGATGCCTTGCGGAAGCTGAAGGAGCGCGGCGCTCTGATCCTCTACTCAACGCATGTCCTAGAGGAACAGATCTCGACCGGGAAGGGCGCTGACGCACGCCTGACCGTGCCGCGTGAAGAGGTCGGTGCCGGTGCTTTGGTGGTCGGCTTGTGGCGAGCCGGAGTTGATCGACTTGGGCACGCTGAGCCTTTCAAGACGGTGCGTGGCGAGGGGCAGAGGCACGTAGCCGACGCGGTGATCGCGGCTACTGCACAGATGGATGGGGCGATCCTCGTCACTCACGACAAGCGCCTCTTCGCGAAGGCAACGGTTCAGTCGATTCCGACGATCAACTTCCCGGCCTTCGAGGCCGTCGTTCGACAGGCGATCTCGGCGCTCGGCTAAATCTCGCGGAGATACGGCCTTTTCGCATCGCATCAAGAGACCAGGGTTCGAGTTCCTCACAACCGCGTCGTGGCAGTCCTGTCGCTATCACTCGCTCTCAAACAACACGAGACGCGCTCTGCTCACTCCAGCCAGACCATGTAGTCACGCCCTCACTCCAAGGTCAAGAGGGTCACGCTCAACAGATCACCGACGAAACCTTCGAGATTGGCCGCTCGCGCACCCACCACATCCCGGTCGGGACGCGGATAGTGGCCGTGAACGAGTGCGCCTCGGATCTCGTAACAGCGCCGGAAGAACCTGGCTGCGGGTTCCTCCATGTACGTCCGTTCGCCAAGGGAAGCGGCTAGGCGGCCACCAGCCGCGCCTACTGACTCCTGCCGGAGCATTCGCAGAGCGCCGAGAAGCGACTCGCGCTCCTCAGCAGATAGATCCTCCGCGTTCTCGGTCGCCTTCACAAGCTGCGCGACGTGGGCAGCAGCTTCTTGCCCGCGCGGCTCCTGCTCGATCAGTGTCTCCAGCGCCATCATGAGCATCAGGAATCGAGCATCAGGCGACGGCTGAAAGAACGAAGCCGAATAGAGGTCGAACGCAAGCTCGTTTCGCTCACTCGTCTCGACTACGCCAGCGTTCGCAGCCGCAGCGACCCGCTGAAGAAGCTCCTTGCCGGGTTTCCCGACCCGACCTTCGACTCCCATCGCGACGAACACAGGTGGCGGCTCGCACTCGAACACCATGATGCCGTGAGCGTCGTTGAGAGGCCGCTGCCCGCTGCTTTCAAACATCTTCAGCCCGTAGGGTGTGAACCCGCCCGTCGGCGCACGACGCCCGAAATCCGCTCCGATACGTAGTTCGGCGAAGGCGACACGCAGTCTTGCTTCCCACCTCGTCGCGGCTTCCTCCGCCTGCTCAGCAGTCTCGTACGTTCCACCTCGCACCACCAGGTCAACAGCCTCGCCTAACTTCTCTTCTTGGTTGCGCGGACGAATGACCACGTGTTCGCCGTCACTCTCGCCCGATCGGAGTAACAGTTCGGTAGCTGTTGTCTGAATCCGTACGTGCAGTCCGAGAACAAATCGGATTCGGAAGCAATAGGAGGGCATCACCAACGAGCATAGGCCGATGGCGACGAGACCTTCGGCTACTCATCGGCGGGGGTTGAGAACGTCACGTACATCGGCAGGCGAGAAGCTCCGCACCTGGCCTCACGCAGGCGTAGCTTCCACGCTGCACGCGACGGTCATCCGGGCGCAGGCGTTCCGCCGACCTTCCGAATCGACAATGATGAGTGCGTGTCGCCGAACGATGTGCTTGTCCACCTGCCTCCGCATGAGAAGGCCCAGGGCATTCGCGACGGCCTGCGGAATCTCGGACAGTTCAAGGTTACGAACTACGGCGAAGAAGACTGGCTCGGCATTGCTCCCCTTGAGCCTCAACCGCATGCCTACCTGACGGCTAGGCGGCTGTGCGACGCGGCGACAACGCTGACCCCTGACACGTTCGTACCGCTGTTAGAGCACCCGCGATATGAAGGTGACGAAGACACGTTCAAGTCGAGGTTCGAGGACGGGGATTGGCGAACGCCCATCCGCAGGTACGCCGACGAGATGCGGGAACTTGGGACATCAGAGGCACAAATAGGGGCGCTCAGAGCGACATTCCTGAGCACGCCACTCGAAGAGGTGCCCGCCTACTTGTGCGGTGAGCTACCGAAGCTGTTCGCAGCATTCCCAGAGGGGTCACTGTGGATGATCGATGCCGACGAGTTGCTCAACCGTCGTCTGACCCTACTTCGAATGCTGGTGAGTCAGAAGCTCGCGCCGGAGGTCTACGACCTCAACATCGGTGATAGCTCCGCGCCGCATTTCTTGACCCTGAACCACCAGTCGCTAACGCGCGGCCTCGACCTCGGCCACGTGATCGACCCACTGCTGCTTGCCTTCTACCCAGCGACCTTGGGGTTCACGATGCAGTGGATGCCGTCCACCGTGGTGTTCCTCACGGGGCAATCCAGCAGCATGCTGGCGAAGTACCCGGCCACACCATGGGCGCTCTACGACCCCGGTTTCCAGTCTCCGGTCGAGTCCATGGCTGATCGGTACGCGGACTTCATCATCGATGTCGGGAGCGGCCCGGCCGAGTCACTGCTCCAGTGGTGGGTGACACGCTTGAACATCGCTTACAGCTTCCTCCTGAACCCCACCAACTTCGACAATGGATACGGCAATCACGAGCCGATGCGACAACTCGCATGGTTCCTGACTTTCGAGCGCCTGATCGTCGATCTCCTCCTCATCGACACTGGGTTCAGCCAGTCGGAGTTAGCCCGCCAGATCTCGGCCTTCGACCTTCTGGACAAGGCTGAGACGCTGCTCGGCTACGACCGGAAAAGCTCAGGTGCGGGCTTCGAAAGCATGCTGCTGCGGTCACGGATGCTGCCGAGGCTCGAAGAAGTGTGGGCGAACTTGCCTGTCCAGGCGCGGCAACGGTTCAGGAGCCGAGCAACCAGGCTCTACGACGAACTCTACGAGGGGGTGCGCGAGCACACCTATCCGCACCGGTTGACCCGTGCGGCAGTGAAGGTCATCTCAGAGAAGCGGGGGAAGACGGTCGCCGTCCCGACTGAGATGTACACCGCTCGCCTTGTTCGGGCCTTGCGCAACTCGCGCCATGGTTTCATCGATGTACTGACCAACGACGAGCGCCGATGGGATAGAGCGCTGCTCGCCGCCCACGACGGCTACCTCCCGTCAGCGTTCCCCGATCTTGTCGCGCTACTAGCTTTCGCAATGATCGCCGATTTCGATTCCGTCACCAAGAAGGCTTGGCTACCGAACTGAGACGCCTCAGCGCGTCGGCTGAGGCGTCACCCCTCGCGAACTTGGGGACTCACCACCGTTTCGGCGATATGGAGAGTCCTCATCCGAGAACTCGGCGGGAACCGTTGAACGCCACGCAGCTAACGAATCCACAGACAATCGGTGTGCCTGACGTGTCAGAGTCTCGTTGCGGCAGCCGATGCCTCTTCCATGAACATCCTTCCTAGGCCACGTGCTGGTCGGTATGCCCGGCAGCGGTATGAGCGTGGCCTGCGCTCGTACAGGCGGAGGATTCGGTGGCCGCTCCTCATCGTGGTCACCCCAATCTTCGCCTACGGCCTCGGAGTGATGCTCTCGCGCAAGCTAGACCCTTGGTCTGTGAGTGTCGGAGCGGCATTTGCAGTCGGGATCGCCTTCGTGATCTACACACGCGACGAGGCACCGAGCCACGTACAGAACTGGAAGCGCGGTGAGGACGGCGAGCGCATGACTGAAAAGGCGCTAAAGCCGCTCGAAAAGCAGGGCTGGAAGGTCAAGCACGACGTTCAGCGGGATGGCCGCGCCAACCTGGATCACATCGCATGGGGGCCGAAGGGTGTCTTCCTCCTGGAGACGAAGAATCTCGCCGGAACAGTCAGTCTCGAAGAAGGCGTTCTCGTTGCCCGCCAGTTTGACGACCCCGACGAGGTGTACCGCTACACGAGCCTCGCCCCGCGCCTGCGAGGACAAGCGAAGGAGCTATCGGCTCGCCTCCACGCCGAGACCGGACGGCGCACTTGGGTGACTGCTGTCGCGGTCATCTGGGGGCACTTCCCGCAAGAAGAGGTGACTCACGAGAACGTCACCTACATCGCAGGCGAGAGGCTCCGCACCTGGCTCAGCGCGGCCTAGCCTCTGCGCCAACCGCCTCCGACGATGACGGGCGCTGGGGCCGTGGCTCGCCGCTCGCCTTGACGGCATGGTCTGCCGGACTTCTCGATGTCCACTCGTTTGGTTAGGTTCGCTCCGTGGATCTGGGGACTGTCGAGGAGAACGTTGCGGGCCTGAACGTCTCGCAGGGCTTCGACCTGATCTTCGACCTCCTGCTGGCCTACGGGATGCCGAAGGCGTCAATAGCGCGGCTGCGGAACGGTTCGCTGAACCAGTCCGACGTTGAGAACGAGGTTCTTTGGAGGACGAAGGTCTACTACCGCTTCGTCCCCGACAGCGCGAGCGGCCTGAATCTTCTTGAGGTCATTGACAGCGCGGCCTCGGAGAAGCGGATCACGAAGCAGCGGCCTCGGTTCCTGATCGTGTCTGACAGCGAACGACTTCTTGCGGTGGACACGAAGACCGGGGAGACGCTCGACATTGAGCTAGGGCGTCTTGGGTCGCAAGCTTCGTTCTTCCTGCCCTGGGCTGGGATCGAGAAGGCCCAGCTTGAGACCCTCCACTACGCCGATGTGAAGGCGGCGGAGAAGATGGCCCGCCTCTACGACGAGATTCGGAAGCTGAATCCCGAGCAGGCGACTCACTCCCTGAACGTGTTCTTCACCCGCCTTCTCTTCTGCTTCTTCGCGGAGGACACGGGGATCTTCGAGAACGGTCACGTCACCCAGGCAATCGGTTCACTCACGCGGGCGGATGGCGAAGACACCCACTCCTTCCTTGACCAACTCTTCGTTGTCCTCGACACACCCACAAGCGAGCGGGGCGAGTTGCCGTCGTACCTGGAGCGCTTCGGATACGTGAACGGCAGCCTCTTCAGCCGCCGTAGTCCCGTCCCCCGGTTCTCGGCGAAGGCTCGGTCGATTGTCGTTGAGTGCGGCGAACTCGACTGGTCTGAGATCAACCCGGACATCTTCGGCTCGATGATGCAAGCGGTGGTACATCCGGATCAGCGGTCTGGCTTCGGGATGCACTACACGTCCGTCGAGAACATCTTGAAGGTGCTTCGACCCTTGTTCCTCGACGACCTTGATGAAGCGTACGAGGCTGCTGCTGACGATCCGAGGAAGCTCCGGAAGCTTCTTGAACGGCTGTCGTCGATCAAGGTGTTCGACCCAGCCTGCGGCTCCGGGAACTTCCTCGTGATCGCCTACAAGGAGATTCGGAAGGTCGAGCATCGTGTCCTCCAGCGCCTCCAGGAACTCGACGCCGACCCCCTCGGCATGGGGCTGTTCAAGGAGTCTGGAGTCAAGCTCGATCACTTCTTCGGGATCGAGATCGATGACTTCGCCCACGAAGTGGCGAGGCTCGGTCTTTGGCTGGCGAAGCATCAGATGAACACGCAGTTCGAGGAACTGTTCGGGGCACGCCTGCCGATGATCCCGTTGAAGGATGCCGGACAGATCACCTGCGCGAACGCCACACGCCTCGAATGGGAGAGAGTCTGCCCTGCGAAGCCCGGTGAAGAAATCTTCGTTTGCGGTAACCCGCCATATCACGGAGGAAAGGTACAAACGCCCGAACAGAAGGCAGATATGGCTAGCTATTTCGGAGTCGAAGCGTTCTCGTCCAACATGGACTACATATCGATTTGGCTTCTGCGGGGTGCTGACTACGTTCAGTCCACCGCTGCGCGGATAGGGTTTGTGTCCACGAACTCCGTCTGTCAGGGCGATCATGTGGGGCTTCTGTTCCCCAAAATCTTTGGCCGTAATGTGGGCATAGCCTTCGCACATACGTCATTTCTGTGGACGAACAACGCGAGAGGGAACGCAGGCGTGGACTGCGTCGTCATCGGCCTTGCACGACCTGATGGAGCGAAGAAGCCGCTCTACACGGATGGAACACGACGGCTTGTGGACCACATTGGTCCCTATCTGCGCCCATCCTCCAACGACACCATCGTCGTTGCGAAGAGTGGCATGCCGCTGTCGGGACTACCCCGGATGGTTCTTGGCAATGCCGCTCACGATTCCGGATACCTCATACTTTCGCCCGCAGAACGCGACGCGATCCTCGCCAAGGCTCCGCAGGCAGGGCGGTTCGTGCGACGCTACGTCGGGTCAGACGAGTTCGTTAGCGGTCGCGTTCGGTTCTGTCTTTGGATACCTGATGGCGAGGCAGATGCGGCATCGCGGATCCCGGAACTTGCATCCCGCTTCCATGCGATTAGGCAAGCTCGGCTCAAAGGTGGTCCGAGTGCCCGGTCGGTCGCAGACTCGCCGCATCGCTTTTTCCATAGGTCGCACCGAGACACTGAGGCAATCATCGTCCCGAGGATGTCATCGGAGCGGCGTGAGTACCTGCCAATCGGCTTTCTGGGAGGGGACTTTGTCATTTCGGACCAGGCAAACGCGATCTATGACGCCGAGCCATGGCTTTTTGGACTTCTTCAATCACGGATGCACATGGTGTGGATCCGTGCGGTGGCCGGACGATTCAGGACACACCCTCGCTACTCGGCAACCTTGGTCTACAACACGTTCCCGGTACCGCGCCTGTCGGACTCTGACAGGGAGAGCCTTGCGGCTGCTGCGTTGAGGGTGCTGGCCATGCGGGAGCAGTTCTCGGAGCGGACTCTTGCCGAGTTGTATGACCCGGACAAGATGCCCGAAGTGTTGCGCGAAGCTCACAGGCATCTCGACCAGGTCGTTGATCTGCTCTACGACGGGCGCGGGTTCGGCTCGGATGATGAACGTCTGACGCTCTTGTTCGAGATGTACGAGAAGCTGACCTCGTCCGGACAGGAGTTACTGAGTGCCTAACTTGATCGATGTCGAGTACGAGCGGACTGGGAAGAGTCTCGCTACGAACGAGCTTGGGATGCGCGAGATGCAGGCGAAGGCGTTTGAGGCTCGCAACAGCCGCTATCTGTTGATCAAGGCTCCGCCTGCGGCTGGGAAGTCTCGGGCGCTCATGTTCCTCGCGCTGGACAAGCTCTACAACCAGGGCGTCAAGAAGGTGATCGTCTCTGTCCCGGAGAGGGCGATCGGCTCATCGTTTGCCAGTACCCGTCTGACTGACCATGGCTTCTTCGCGGACTGGGATGTGGACGAGCACAACAACCTCTGTACGCCTGGCCCCGACAAGAGCAAGGTCGGCGCGGTCAAGCGGTTCCTCGAAGGAACGGACACCGTGCTTGTCTGTACGCATGCGACGTTGAGGTTCGCTCACGACGCGATAGACGAGGATCTCTTCAACGACACGCTCGTCGCGGTTGACGAGTTCCACCATGTTTCGGCGGACGAGGGTAGCCGGTTGGGGGAGCTTGTCCGATCGCTGATCGCGAATACGTCGGCGCATCTCATAGCGATGACCGGGTCGTACTTCCGAGGTGACGGAATCCCTGTCCTGGAGCCGTCGGACGAGGCCAAGTTCGAGAAGGTGACCTACAACTATTACCAGCAGCTAAGCGGCTACGAGTATCTGAAGACGTTGGGGATCGGCTACCACTTTTACCAGGGCCGGTACACGGGCGCGATCGACGAAGTTCTCGATACCGACAAGAAGACGATCCTCCACATCCCGAATGTGCAATCGGGTGAGTCCACGCAGGACAAGTACAACGAGGTCAACGCGATCATCGACAGCTTTGGCGAGGTTGACCACCAGGATCAGGCCACGGGCGTCATCCATGTGAAGCGCCATTCCGATGGGAAGATCATCAAGGTCGCTGATCTCGTTCATGACGATCCGAGAGAGCGCGGGAAGATCGCCGAGTACCTGCGGACGATGGAGGAACTCGACGACATCGACCTGATCATCGCGCTCGGGATGGCCAAGGAGGGCTTCGACTGGCCCTGGTGCGAGCACGCACTCACGGTCGGCTACCGGGGATCGCTGACCGAGATCATCCAGATCATCGGTCGTTGCACCAGGGACAGCCCGAACAAGACGCATGCGCAGTTCACGAACCTGATCGCCCAGCCTGACGCCGCTGACGAGGACGTGAAGGTCGCCGTGAACAACATGCTCAAGGCGATCACAGCCTCGCTACTGATGGAACAGGTTCTCGCGCCGAACTTCAAGTTCAAGACGAAGAAGTTTCCCGGCGACGAGTCCGACGGCGAGGTGTTGAAGATCAACGGCTTCAAGGAGCCATCGTCTGACCGGGTGAAGCAGATCGTCGAGGCCGACCTGAACGACATCAAGGCGAAGCTGTTCCAGAATCAGCAGATGCTGAAAGCGATGCCGGGGAACATCGACCCGGAAGTGATGAACCGCGTGCTCATCCCGAAGATCATCCGCACCAGCTACCCCGATCTCACCGAGAGCGAGATCGAAGAGGTACGGCAGGCCGTCGTCGTGGACTCAGTGATCAAGAACGGCGAAGTGAAAGAGGTTGGCGACAAGCGGTTCGTCCTGATGGCCGGGAAATTCGTCAACATCGACGAGCTAAGCATCGACCTGATCGACTCGGTGAACCCGTTCCAGCGGGCGTTCGAGATCCTCTCGAAGACGGTGACCAAGCAGGTGTTGAAGGTGATCCAGGACGCCATCGATGAGATGCGGATCGACATCACCGAGGACGAGGTCAAGATCCTCTGGCCGAAGATCAACCTGTTCGTGAAGCAACAAGGGCGGAACCCTGACGTTCGTTCGCATGACCCGCTCGAGCGGCGGATGGCGGAAGCGGTGCTGTTCCTACAGAAGAAGCGGAGAGAAGCCGGACTGTGAGCGTTGACCCCGAGTGGTTGAGGCAGGTAATCGAGTCTGACGAGTACGGCCTCCTCTCCTTGCCCGTCAAGGCTGCGCCGGTCACGAGCCAAGACCGTCTTGTCGCGAGCTTCCAGGAGATCTGCTCATTCATCGAGACGCATGGCCGCTCCCCCGAAGCGAACTCCGCGAACGTCGCCGAGTACCAACTCCACGCCCGGCTTCACGCGATCATCAACGATCCCGAGCAGCGGGCCGCGCTCGCCGCGTACGACACGTACGGCGTGCTGGTCGAGCCAGAGCCGCCCGCCAGCATCGACGAGATCTTCGCGTCCGACACCCTTGGCGTCCTCGAAGAAGCTGCGGCTGTCGAGATCTTCACGCTCAAGAACGTCCCCGCCGAGAGAACCAGCCCTGAGGAAGTCGCGGAGCGACAGCCGTGCCCCGACTTCGAGAAGTTCGAGCCTCTCTTCAAGCAGTGCCACGCGGAACTCCGAGAAGGTTCTCGAACGATGATCGAGTTCCGCAACGAGTCCCAGATCTCAGCAGAGTCCTTCTACGTCGTTCGCGGAGTCCTCGCCTACGTCGCCGAGATCGGTGAGGAAACGAAGGTGCGGGGCCGTCGCGTCGCTCGCCTCCGCTGCATCTTCGAGAACGGCACCGAGTCCAACCTGCTCCTCCAATCGCTGGCCCGCAGCCTCTACGACGACGGGCGTCGAGTCACCGAACCCAACCACGTCACGCTTGAGCGGATGGGATTGCAAGCTGAGACCCCGATGGGCACCGTCTACGTGCTCCGGTCGCTCAGCAAAGACCCGCAGGTACAGGCGATTCCTCACCTCCACAAGATCGGATCCACGAAGGGAACAACTTCATCGCGGATAGCGAACGCGAAACGCTCGACGACGTACCTGAACGCACCAGTTCGGGCCGTCGCCGAGTTTCAGATGCCGCTCGCGATCGCCCGCCGGATCGAGTCCACGCTTCATCGATTCTTCGCTGCTGGACTGATCGACGTTACGTACGAGCACAAAGGGGACGTGGTCAAGACAGCCAAGGAGTGGTTCTCTGTCCCGCTCGGCGCAATCGAAGAGGCGATCGATCTCATCGAGGCGAACACGATCGCAAGCTACGAGTACGACCGTGCGACTGAGTCGATCCGCCTCCACGCAACCCGGAGCGCCTCGTGAGCACGGAAGACCTCGATGAGGGGCAAGGGCTGGATCGAGGGTGGCTATAGGCACATCAGTGTCAACGGCAAGAAGATCGCCAAGCACCGGTAGATCATCGAGCAGCGGGAGGGGCGCAATCTCGCCTCGAACAAGACAGGTCTAGCCCGCTTTCCGAAAGACGAGCGTATGGATCTGATTACTGGTGAACACGCCGGTGAGCATTGAAAAAGCTTGCTTCCGGGAAGCCATATTTTCCAGGGTGTAGCCACGGTCGTACATCGCCGAGATAAGCGTCTCGGCGTCCTTCTGGCCTCTGACCTTGACTACGTGTGTGGGCTTGTTTGGGTGCGTCGTGAGCAAGTACCGACGCATCGTCGCATTCTCAATCGTGCGGTCGAACTTCGCCATTTGCGCGTTGTGTCTTGCGACGATCTCCGCGCCCCGCGCAGCCCTCTCTTCCGGCGTCTTCTTTCTGAACATCCCGTTGACCTCCGTACTACTCACTGGCTCGGTGCAGCCGGTCCGTGACCACGTAGTTCCATCCTAAGGGGGCCGGACGGTTAGCCAAACGCCCGAGCGCTGCAACCCAGCCCGGCCCAGGACGAAGCTACGCCGCACAGGACGTTCGCGCTAGTGGCCGTTCCGGACATTCGATAGACGCGCCGAGAGCGGTGCCGAACTAACGGTCGCTTTCCTGGCCGGGGTCGCAGTGCTTAGAACGATGATGTAGTCACGTTTCTGAAGGCAGGCGTTTGGACTGCGCGACTGAGTCACGGTTCTCGTCAGATCTGTGACCGAACGACAGGCTTGCCGGGAATCGCTTGTGCCACAGCAGTCGCAGCCGCCGTGCCACCCAACGTCATGTTCACTCTCTTGCCAAGAGATACTCGGCCAGTCGCTGAGTCACTGCCTCAACTGTTACGTGAGGCATGCTCTTCACGTCCCAAAGACCCCCGATTATGCGTCCGTCCTCAAGCACGTAGATACCGTTGCGCATTGGGGCCGTCTCCGTCTTCGGCTCGGGGTGGAGCACTGTCCAGACTCTGTGCTGCTCGTACAGGAGCGTCGTGTTTGCCCAGCCGCCTTCCGAAGCTCGCCACTGGCGCTCCTTCTTGCTTTCGAAGATGCCCGCTCGCCTCGGGCGGCTTCCGACAACAACCTGCTGCTTCTCTGGCTTGATCCCGAGCCGCCGCGCCCGTTCAACGAATGTGGTTCCTACCTCGCGGAGTTGCTGACGGACGGCATCTCTGAGTTCCTCCTGGGTTGCGTGTCGGCTCACGTCCTCAGCACGCTTGCGGGCGGCTTCAGCTTCAGCAGCCTCCCGAGCCGCGCGGGCGGCTTCGAGGGCGGCATCGAGGTCATCGCTAGCCACCAGCCGACCCTAAACCACGCAAGCCGAACTGGATCCGTTACCCCCATTGGTCGATGGCGAAATCGCTTTCTCTGACTCAGAGTCTTGCCCTGGGGAGCCGGTCACGCGACGAGGCTCAGCCTCCGCGTCAGCGCGGCGAGGTTCAGACAATCGTCGCCCGGCTCCTCTCAGACCATCGCGAGAGCTATGCGAACCATGAGCTAGCCGAGGCAGCGAGGTGGGGTCTTCTCGGTTCGCTTATGGTCTGACCATGAGAGAACCCGAGGCGGACTCCAGCGATGGTGGATCGGGCGGTTGGCCCCCTGTCATTCCTATCCCGGCCGAACTCGTCGAAAGCGTTGTTGCCGCTGTGTCAGATCGAGCCTCGGCCTTACGAAAGGAAGCGAGCGCAAAACGAGCGTGGGATGAGTACGTTCAGACGGGTTGGGAGTCTGCCGAAGATTCGGACGTGCACGACCGGCTCTATCAAGCCTTGTGTGCCGCGAGCGACCGGTCGCACGAGTCATGGCAGCCAGTCAGTGATTCCCTCTCCGAGGTCGAAGAGCACTTGACCGAATCGGCTTACCAGAATGACGAAAACGCCGATTGGGCTGAAGAGCAGATGGAGGCTTACCGCCGCGCTTGTGCGGCAGCAACCTCGCGCTCAGGCGACTATGCCGTCGTCATTTCGGACGCAACAGACCCCGAAGGTCTCCTGGCACCGGAAGATTGGGACTTTGCCGAGGAGACTGTCGCTCCGTACCTGGTCGGCCGTCTTGGTTATACGGACGACGGGGCAGCGACAGCGGTCACGCGGATACGGCATGTCTCCCCGGAGACCGTGCTCGACGGAGTTGATCTCAACGATGCTGTTCGCGTCAAGCTTGAACTCATTGATCTTGGGTGCAAGGCGGATGTAGTCGAGCCGAAACGACGCGGCTAGCGCCGCCCGCGAAGCCTCGCATCGGAGGCGCTAATCCTGAAGGACGAACAGTGTTCTGGATCGGCGCGGATCTGGGATTAGAGCCGGTCGAGCAACTCTTTCCTCTTCGTCTCGAATTCTTCCGGGCTTATGAGTCCGTCATCACGAAGCGCGGCTAACTGGCGGATGGCATCCGCTGCATTCGGGCCACTTTCCTCATCAACACCGTTCGCATCCGTCTCGGCTGCGCTCGCGGTCTCTGACGGGATGGAGGCGAGCGCAGCAGCAAGCCGGTCGATCACCTTCCGGCTCGCCACACCCCAGACATCTTGGCCGCGTCCTTGGATGTCGAGAACTGCGGTGTCAGCCGAGGGGCCGGAGAGCACGGAGATCCGCAGCCTCACAGGGTTCATGCCGTACCGGGCTTTTCCGTTCAAAGAGCGAGTACCGAGGTTCGTCTCTTCGACTTTTCCAATCGTTGCGAACGCTCGTTGGAGGCGTTCGAACGCAACGTCGGGAGAAGCGGCTACCTCAAGACGACGCTGGGTCACCGTGCCCAACCTAAACGTCCGGCGAGCACTGTGCTACCCCCATTGGCTGATGCTCCCGCACCGACTGTGGCAACGTCAGACGGATGGCGGGGGCACGCGGCGGGGTCAGCGTCCGACCGTGCGGCGGAAGTTCGGAACCCGCCGCCCCGGCTCCCGACTACGTTCAAGAAGAGCGAGGCCGACCGCTAGTTCGGAGGTCTCACGGTCGCAGCTGTTGGACTGACATCGCCGCGCATGATCACGACGGCGTTAACAAGCCCGTAAGGGGAAATGAGGTACGTCGCGCTCTTCTTTCGAAGCGTCTTGAGATCAGCGTGAGAGCGTGGACTATGCCAGCAGCCGCAACCTACGGTTACGTACGTGAAGTCCAACCGGTCGAGGATGATCTTTGCGCCCTTTTTCCCGTAGGGAAGCCGCGAGCCGACTCCCAGGCCATCGCGTGTCTTGTAACCCTCCGAGTCCGTGAACAGGTAGACGATCCGGCCTTGATAAGACCAGACATCTAGGTGCCGCAAAGACGGGACGCCATGGTGATAGACAGTGACAACGTAGTTCCCCGTGGAACCGGCGACGCACGAGTAGGGCTTCCAGATCATCTCCAGACACGAACCGCTACCCACCTCTTGAAGAGATCGCAGGGTCGATGACGCGGCAGCGTCAGTCTCGCCGATAAAGAGACTGCCAATCCTCCGGTTGAAGACGATCCGCCGCGCCGTCTGCGACTGCAGCGGGGTGCCACGTTGCTGGCCCGCAGACGGCCGATTCGTGTACGGCGGTTGACTAGCCGCGTGCGCAGCAGAGACGAGTACAGCTAGCCCGGCCGCCGTAAGGATGAGAAGCACCTGGGTTGCCGGGCGTTTCATGATCCGACTTTGATCGTCCATGGCCCATCAGCCATCACTTGTAGCTCGTAGTCGCCAGGAGGAAGGGGCGAGTTCCCACACGTAATGGC
>Ga0265336_10000653_pt1 | contig 18863 bp, 21 predicted proteins | sample 42119metaG_FD_193583 | JGI IMG/M metagenome (GOLD analysis project Ga0265336, IMG submission 193583) | Rhizosphere microbial communities from Carex aquatilis grown in University of Washington, Seatle, WA, United States - 4-21-19 metaG | ecosystem: Host-associated > Plants > Roots > Rhizosphere...
GTGCTGGCCATCGGTTCCAAACTCATCACGCGCAAACTTTCCACCGGGATGAAACGGTCCCGCTGGCAGAACCTGCTGGAAATTCTCGTCACTGGCATCGGTAAGCAAATCGAAGACGTCGGCCTGAAACACCCGGAGAAATACATCGGTTTTCTGGGCACGGTCTTCCTGTTTGTTGCGCTGGCCGCGCTCTGCACCGTCATTCCCGGCTTTGAGCCGCCGACCGGCTCGCTTTCGACTACGGCGGCGCTCGCGTTGTGTGTATTTGTGGCCGTGCCATTGTTCGGCATCGAGGAACAGGGACTTTGGAGTTACCTGAAGTCGTACGCGGAGCCGACAGTCATCATGCTGCCGTTTAATATCATCAGCGAACTTTCACGCACACTGGCGCTGGCCGTCCGGTTGTTCGGCAATATGATGAGCGGGGTGATGATCATCGGCATTCTGCTGACCATCACGCCGTTCCTCTTTCCCATCGTCATGACCGTGCTCGGTTTGCTCACCGGCATGGTGCAGGCCTACATCTTCAGCATCCTGGCCGCAGTCTATATCGCAGCGGCCGCACGCACCCGGAAACCCAAACCGGAGCCGGCGCCAGAAATTTGAAACCAAAACGAAACCACCAAAGGACCTATTATGGATAGCATGACAATCATTGCAGTTGCCTCAATCGTCACCGCCGGCTTGACGATTGCCACGGGAAGCATCGGGCCGGCGCTCGGCGAAGGACGCGCCGTCGCCACCGCATTGAGTTCGCTGGCGCAGCAACCCGATGCCTCGGCAACGATCACCCGCACCTTGTTTGTGGGTCTGGCGATGATCGAATCCATTGCGATCTACTGCTTCGTGGTCTCGATGATTTTGATTTTCGCCAACCCGTTCTGGAACCACGTCATCGCCGGGGCGGCCCAAGCGGCAGGAAAGTAAACCTATGCTGATCGATTGGTTCACCATCGGTGCGCAGGCGCTCAACTTCCTCATCCTCGTGTGGTTGATGAAGCGGTTTCTCTACAAACCCATTCTTAACGCCATCGACGTGCGGGAGAAGCGGATCGCCGCGGAACTTGCGGACGCCGACGCGAAAAAGGCCGAAGCCCAAAAGGAACGCGACGAGTTCCAGCACAAGAACGAGGAATTCGACCAGCAGCGGGCTGCGCTCCTCACCAAGGCTACGGACGAGGCGAAAGCCGAACGGCAGCGGCTCCTCGACGAAGCGCGGAAGGCGGCCGATGCCGCAAGCTCGAAGCGACAGGAAACGCTGAGAAACGAGGCCAACAACTTGAATCTGGCCATCCGTCGCCGAACGCAACAAGAGGTGTTTGCCATCACGCGCAAAGCGCTGACGGATCTCGCCACGACAAGTCTGGAAGAACGGCTGGGCGAGGTGTTCAATCGCCGATTGCGTACGATGAACGGCCAGGCGAAAGCTGGGTTTGCCGAGGCCCTCAAGACAGCCTCGGAGCCCGCGCTCGTGCGCAGCGCATTTGACCTCCCGGCGGAGCAACGCGCGGCGATCCAAAATGCGCTCAACGAAACCTTCTCGACCGAAATCCGTGTCCGGTTTGAAACTGCGCCGGACCTGGTCAGCGGGATTGAACTCACCACGAATGGACAAAAAGTGGCTTGGAGCATCGCGGATTACCTCGCGTCGCTGGAAAAAGGCGTCGGCGAACTTTTGAAAGAGAAGGACAAACCTGAATTAAAAGTCGAACCGCAGCCAGAGGTTAAGCCTGAAGAACCCAACCCTGAAACCAAGAGCCAATGAACGCTGCGCCTGAAAGTTTGCAGAGTGTCTTCGACCGCACGTTTGCCGGAATTGACCAGGTGTTGGGAGCTTTCACGCCGCAACTGACGCCACGGGAAGTGGGCACGATCATCAGCGTCGCCACCGGCATCGCGAGAGTTTCCGGCCTCCCCAGCGTGGGGTTTGAGGAGTTGGTAAAATTTCCCGGCGATGTGTTCGGCATCGCGTTCAACGTGGACGAGGATGAAATCGGCGTCGTGCTGCTTGGCGAATATCAGGATCTGCACACCGGCGATGAAGTGGAACGCACCGGGCGGGTGATGGACGTGGCGGTGGGCGATGGATTGCTGGGTCGGGTCATTGACCCGCTCGGCCGGCCGCTCGATGGCAACGGACCGGTGACCGCCAGCGAGCGCCTGCCGATTGAACGCCCTGCCGCCGCCATCATGGATCGAGCGCCCGTCACCGTGCCGCTCCAGACCGGCCTCATGGTCATCGATGCGCTCATTCCCATCGGGCGCGGCCAGCGCGAATTAATCCTGGGTGATCGCCAGACGGGCAAGACGGCCATTGCGATCGACACCATATTGAACCAGCGCGGGAAAAACGTGATCTGTGTCTACTGCGCCATTGGCCAGCGCGCTTCCGCCGTCGCCAAGGTTGTGGCCAACCTCCGCGAAAATGGAGCGATGGACTACTGCGTGGTCGTGGTTGCCGAAGGCAATGACGCGCCCGGGCTTGCCTATATCACGCCTTACGTTGCGACCAGCATCGCCGAGCATTTTATGGAAGCAGGCCGTGATGTGCTGATCGTTTATGACAACCTCACGCAGCACGCCCAGGCTTATCGCGAGCTTTCCCTTCTGCTTCGCCGGCCACCGGGACGCGAAGCCTTCCCCGGCGATATTTTCTATATTCATTCGCGGCTGCTCGAACGCGCCACCCATTTGGGCAAGGAACGTGGAGGTGGTTCGCTCACTGCCCTGCCCATCATCGAGACGGAAGCGCAGAACATTTCCGCCTACATTCCGACCAACCTGATTTCCATCACGGATGGACAGATCTACCTCTCGCCGTCATTGTTCGAACTGGGAGTGCTGCCGGCGGTCGATGTCGGCAAATCCGTTTCTCGCGTCGGCGGCAAGGCGCAACGGGCGGCGTATCGCGCGGTGGCGGGCGATCTCAAGCTCGCCTATGCCCAGTTTGAGGAACTCGAGACGTTTGCCCGATTCGGCGCCCGCCTGGATGAAGACACGCGCAAGATCATCGAGCATGGACGTCGAATCCGTGCCTGTCTCAAGCAGCCGGAATTTGCGCCGGTGTCCGTGCCCGCTCAAATCACCGTCCTGCTGGCGTTGACGGCGAACCTGTTCGACCCGGTGCCGCTGGATCAAATGACGAACGCTGAACACGCGGTTCAAGAAGCAGCAGCGAGCATTCCGACCGAGGTAAACGCGCGATTCGAAACCGCCGCAAAACTGAATGATGAGGATCGTAAAACCGTGATCGAAATCGCCCGCAAAGCGCTCATCCGTTTTCAACCCCAGCCGGAAGTTAAACCTGAAGCCAAACCGGAGACCAAGGCCGAAGCCAAATCTGACGGCGCGTCCAAGCCGCAAACGAAACCTGAATCCGAGCTCAAACCGGTTCCTGCAACCGAGCCGAAGCCAAAACCCGAAACCGAGCCTGTAGTAGCGGCGCTCAAAGAGAAGCCATGAGCGACACGACCGTCAGCCTGACCCGAAAGATCGCCAGTGCCGGGGATCTTCAATCCGTCGTCCGCACGATGAAAGCGCTGGCGGCTTCAAGCATTGGACAATACGAAAAATCCGTGCGCGCGTTGGCTGACTATTATCGAACCGTTGAATTGGGGCTGGGAGCGTGCTTTCGGGAGAGCGAATCCGCCGCCCCGATCGTAGAACAGAAAGGACAAGCTGAAATGGGTACCATTGGCGCCGTGGTGTTTGGTTCCGACCAGGGCCTGGTGGGCCAGTTTAATGACGTGATCGCCGATTTTGCGATCAAGACCCTTGCCGCTTTGCCCGGCAAACCCGAGGTCTGGGCCGTTGGCGAGCGAGTTCATGCGCGGCTGAAGGATGCCGGCGTGCCGCTGATGGGGCTTTTCACCGTGCCGAATTCCGTCAAGGCAATCACTCCGCTCGTCGGGCAGATCCAAATCGAAAGTGAAGCGCATCGGGCCAAAGGGGATTATGCGCGGGTTTACGTCTTTCATAACCGTCCGCAGTCCGGTGCCCTTTACGAGCCGGTCAGCCAGCGCTTGTTGCCGCTCGATACGCAATGGCAACAGGGTCTGGTCAAAGTCGCCTGGCCGACAAAGACCTTGCCCGAGGTCATGGGGGGTGGCACCGGGACTCTGCGCGCGCTCATCCGTGAATATCTTTTCATCTCGCTCTTCCGGGCGTGCGCCGAATCTCTGGCGAGTGAAAACGCGAGCCGCCTGGCGGCAATGGAACGCGCCGATAAAAATATCGATGAATTGCTGGAACATCTAACCCGAAGCTTCCATCGCTTGCGGCAGACTTCCATTGATGAGGAGTTGTTTGACGTGATCTCGGGTTTCGAGGCGCTGGCGGGATCCGGACATCGCTGAAGGTTATTGATATGAAACACGAAATCCAAAATCCGTTCTCGGCTGAAGCAAAGGCCAGCCCTGTAGAGGCCGCCAACATTGAAGCAGACCCGGTGCCGGACGAACTCGCCAAACAAAAGGATTCAAACCTGCGTCTGGCCGCCGACTTCGAGAATTTCAAACGACGCAGCCGCCAGGAAGGCGAGACCCGGGCAGCCGCGCAAAAGGAATCGTTCATCCAGGAGTTGCTGCCCGTCATCGACAACCTCGAACGGGCTTTGGCTTCGGGCGCATCCTCAGGCTCCTCGCAGTTTCATCAAGGTGTGGAGATGACGCTGCAACAACTGCGCCTTTTGCTCCGCCAGCACGGCATTGAAACCGAGGAAATCGTCGGCCAGCCGTTTGATCCGCGCCGGCACGAAGCGGTTTCACAGCGCCACGACCCTGCTCAAGCCGATCACTCCATCCTTGAGGTTTTCCAGCGCGGCTATCGGCGGGGTGAGAAGATCCTTCGACCGGCAAAAGTGGTGGTGAATGACCTGACGCATCCCAAGCCAGACCACCATGGCGGTTGAATTCAAGGGCTATTACCGGATCCTTGGTGTTACACCCAAAGCGAAGAGCATTTGGGGAAACAGTTGGCGATCCAATCCAGCTTTAAGCCGAGGAAATCTTCCTGAGCCAGCCGGGGGCCGCACCCGGCACGGAACGATCGCCTGGGGTTAACACCCCATGTTATTGGCGGGTGATGCAGCGTATTTTGGAGTACGATTATGACCACCATCCCAAAAAACAATTCACAGCGCGGAAAGACAAATTCCATGAAACGCTCCATACTCGCTCTTGGCTTCACTGGTCTTTTGCTCGGCTCGCTTGTTTCCGCTCCAGCTGCGGTCGAAACCTACGACATCGACCCGGTGCATACCTGGGTTGGCTTCACTGTATCGCATTTTTTCACCAAGGTGCCCGGGTATTTCGGCAAGGTAAAGGGGACCATCGTCGTGGATCGAGAGCACCTCGAAAACAGCACGGTTGAGGCCGTTATTGAAGTGGCCAGCATCACCACGAACACGAAAATGCGCGACGACGACTTGCGCTCCACCAATTTCTTTGCCGCCGCAACCTTCCCGGCCATGATATTCAAAAGCCAGGCGTGGAAAAGCACTGGCGGCGACACGTACGACGTGACCGGCATTCTCACGATGAAGAATGTGGCGAAGGAAGTCGTGCTCAAAGTCACATCGCTCGGCTTTGGGCCGGGCATGAAGGGGGCCGCGATTTCAGGCTGGCAGGCCTCGACCACCTTGGATCGGCGTGATTTCAACATCACCGCGGAACAGGGCGCGGTCGGCAACAGCGTGGATGTCGTCATCAACATTGAAGCCGACTTAAGAATAAACGCATCGGCGACACCGTGAACCCCGGTGCAGACGAACCATTGAGTTGGGCGGGGTAGGGATTCTCACGCCGTGGAATGCACCTGGTGGCGAGGTGGTAAACGTTGCGATATGGAGACAAAACCTGCCATTAAAATGAAGCGGTTGGAAATGCACCGAAGCGGACGCGCCGGGTGGTTGCGTGCGGCCGTGCTCGGATCGGACGATGCCATCGTTTCAACGGCAAGCCTCATGATTGGTGTCGCGGCAGCCTCTGCGTCGAAGGGGGCTGTCCTGGTCGCCGGCGTGGCGGGCCTGGTTGCCGGGGCGATGTCGATGGCCGTGGGTGAATATGTTTCGGTCAGCTCACAACGCGACGCGGAGTGTGCGGACATTGGACTTGAACAACAAGAGCTGGCGACGGAGCCGCAAGCCGAATTGCAGGAACTGGCAATGATTTACGTGAAACGAGGCCTGGAGCAGGAGCTGGCCATGAAAGTCGCGGAGCAACTCAGTGCGCATGACCGGCTCGGAGCACACATGCGCGATGAGCTTGGGATCGACCAGACGTCCCTTGCGCGTCCGATGCAAGCGGCGTGGATATCTGCCGCAAGCTTTGCGGCCTTCGCCGTGGTCCCGATTGCAGCTCTGCTCGTTGCGCCGGTGGCTCTGCGTATCCCCCTGATCGCCGTGCTGTCGCTGGTGAGCCTCGCGGCGCTCGGTGCGTTTGGCGGTCATCTTGGCGGTGCGCCGCTCGGTCGCGCCGCGTTACGTGTCACCCTCGGCGGCGCCCTGGCCATGACGGTGACCGCCTTGATAGGTCGGATTCTCGGCGTTTCAGTTGGGTGAGCTGGTGTACATGATCCTGTTCATGGCAACCTTTACGGCGCTGACTGGCTATGGTTTGGACATTGGTTTGGTGACGCTGATGATTTCAATTGCCCGATATAGGCTGGAGAGGTCAAACTGGCTGCTGAACTAGAATTTTGATCTAGTGCGCTTGCCGAAAGACCTGACTTTGGAAATTTGAAGGTTTCTACTTTCTCTGAAACATCTTGCCATCGCATTGTCTCATGGCATCATTGAATACGTTGGCGATATTCAGTATCGTCCTCCTGCTGAAACCGTTGAATCTCGATTTTGATCAAGGGCGGTTTTTAGAAAAAGTGAATTGCTATTTTGGACGGGTTTTGGCGCCTTTGGGTACAATGGCGGGGTGCAATGGAAGGACCGAGCAAAACTCGATTTGTAAGTTGTTGGTTATCAGGCCCACGTGGCGGAATTGGCAGACGCGCTAGATTCAGGTTCTAGTGGGTAACACCGTACAGGTTCAAGTCCTGTCGTGGGCACCAATTTTCATTTGAAGCAGCGAAAGCGGACAATTTAATGGCAACCTCTCGATCTTTTGGGCCGGCAAGCCGCCGCTCGTGAGATAATTGCGCTGTTTAGTTCCACTTCCAGGGCGGGCCGATTCGGTCGGTTTTGCTCGATTTCCACGAAAAACAAGCGCTTGGCGCTTTTTGTCTTTACTCTGATTTTGGAAAGCTGTTCCTTCCCCGACAATTCGGAATCGCATGAAACCCAGCTATGCCTTCATTTTCGCCCTGAACCTCATTGTTTCGATCGGGCTGGCCTTTGCCGTGGTCGTGCTTTTCTCGAAGGAGCAACAGAAGGAGCGGGACATACAGGCTCTTCTGGATCAGCAACAGTCGGAGCAGCAAAAGCTCGTCAAGGCGCGCGAGGAGGAAGACACCCAGAAAGAATTTGAGGTGCAACGAAAGCTGGAAAGCCAAAAACAGTTTGAGGCCAGGAAAATCCGAGCCATCAACGACGCCCTGGACAAGATCGATGCGCGCCTGAAAAAGGTTTTGGACGAGCCGTCAGGTTATGCAGATGAAACCAAGGCGCAACGGGACACCCAGGAGGAATTGTTGCGGCAGCTCTCCCATTGTGCGAGAACGGAAATCGGGCTCATGCTGGCGGAAATGCGGGACGCGGGATTCACCAACAACACGGTGCTGCAGGAAAATCTGGACACCTTCTTTCAAAGCTACGAAAATAAAATTCACGACGAACATATCAGCTACGATTACATCGACCTGGGACTGCAAAACGGCGATCACAAAAGGGAGTTGGACGCGGAGTCTGCGCAATTGATGCAGGTGGCCTTTAATGCCAAGCGGGCCATTCACAATCTCAAGCAAAATCCGAAGTGACGGTGGGAATGAGGTGACGGGGCAGCTTGAACTGTAGCGTCGGCGGTCTCAGCCGCCAATGCGCTGAGGACGACGCACTACAGCAAATTGACCTGAAACCAGGTGTGATTTGAAATTTCCATATCACCAGCTGACCGGCACGGTCATCTTCTTTCCAAAACGATTGTGGTAATGCAATTGCCGGTGGTGCCGCCCGTATTCGTGGACCAGTTTCGTAATTTTGACATCGTAGCAGCAATACTCCGCAATTTCAGCGAGTTTGCCTTCTTTGAACCAGCGGATGGCTTGCAGACCTTCGGCGGTCTTTTCCACCCCGAACGTCGCTGTGGCAATTGAGTCCAGCGAGAGCCGGTGATTCAGCGTGTTCTGCAAATCCACCATCAGGTCGAGGGTCGGCAACTGGGCCAGATCAAATGAAGTGTAGCCATGCAAGACCTCGTAATCGAACCGCAAGATGTTGAAACCCACCACGAGATCGGCGCGTTGCAGGTCCTTTAGCAGGTCATCCACCTGTTTCTCCCCGTAAATCGTGTATTCGCCGCGCCCGAGGCCGAACGTCACGCCGATGCTCATGCCCATGCGGTTGATGTGATTCCAACCGCCGACTTCATCGGCGGACTTTTGCGTCTCGAGATCGAAATAAACAATGTTCTTTGCCACGACACTCGAATTTACGACTTACGATTTGCCCTTTACGAGCTTTTTTACCGTCCGCCTGATGGTTCCTGCCCGCTGATTTTGAACTTTGAACTTCGGGTTTTGCTCTTATATTGCGAACATGTCATTGACACCGTCCACCATGCTTCCGCTCGGCACGGTTGCGCCTGATTTTCAACTGCCGGATACCGCCGGCAAAACCGTCGCACTGGCGGATTTCAAGGAGCAGCCCGCGCTGCTGGTCGTCTTCATGTGCAACCATTGTCCCTACGTGAAGCACCTCCGTGCCGGCCTGGCGCAGCTCGCCCGCGATTATCTGCCGCGTGGCGCGGCCATTGTGGGCATCAATGCCAATGACGTGGCCAATTATCCCGAGGACAGCCCGGCCCGGATGCGGGAGGAGGTCAAGGCCGCCGGTTATTTGTTTCCGTATCTTTATGACGAAACGCAGGCCGCGGCCAAGGCGTATCGCGCGGCCTGCACGCCGGATTTTTTCCTTTTTGACCGCGGCCGGCGGCTGGTATACCGCGGCCAGTTTGACGCCAGCCGGCCGGGTAACGGGATTCCGGTGACAGGCAAGGATTTGCGATCAGCGCTGGATGCAGTGATGGCCGGAAAGCCCACCTCGGAATTTCAAGTCCCCAGCATCGGCTGCAACATCAAGTGGAAGGCGGGAAAAGAGCCGGATTACTTTTGAAACTGGTCCCCAGTTTCATCCCGGTTTAATCAGTCGCCGACGAGGTAACGAGGCGGAAAACGACCAACGTTTCCGTCCGGTTCCGCCTCCTTCCGTCGGCGGCTACCGTTTTTTGCTTTGCTGATCGCATGGACCGCGTAACGAACCCGGCGCGACTCTGTCCAAACCAGGGAACAACTTTGAACGACATGACTGTCGGGGAAAATCAAAACGGTGTCGCGCCGCAAGTGCTCGAGCAACTCGTCCATCAGGCCGAACGCGCCGGGGCGAGCGACATCCACCTCCAGATGCGCGGCAAGCGGGCCGAGGTCAATTTCCGCCTCGACGGCATCATTGCACCGGGCACGGAACTTTCCGCCGACGTGGCGGACCGTGTCTTTGGCCGGATCAAATTTCTGGCGCGGCTGAAGACGTACCAGGAATCGCTGCCGCAGGACGGCCGCATTTCACATGACGACCTCGGGAGCAAAAACGATGTCCGGGTGGCCACTTATCCCACCGTGACCGGGGAAAAAATCGTCCTGCGGCTTTTCAATTCATCCCCGGCCATATCGCTCCGCGAATTGTCCCTGCCGGCCGCGGCCAGTACCGAGCTGAAACAGTTTCTCCACCAATCCGCCGGGCTGCTGCTGCTCACCGGTCCGGCCGGCAGCGGCAAGACCACCACGATTTACGCCTGCCTTCGACACCTGGCTGAACTGGGCGGACGCCAGATCATCACCGTTGAAGATCCGGTGGAACAGATTGTTCCCGGCACGATGCAAACCGAGGTGAACGAAGCCATCGGTCTTGATTTCGCGCGGGCCGCACGGCACCTGCTGCGACAGGACCCGCAGGTGCTCATCATCGGTGAGATTCGGGATGAAGCCACCGCACAACTGGCCGTGCGCGCCGGATTGACCGGGCATCTGGTCATAGCCACGTTGCACGCCGGGTCGTGCCGGGGTGTTTTTGAACGGTTGCTCACGATGTGTGCCGATCATTCCGCCGTGGCGAGCGCCGTCGAACTGGTTTTGAATCAGCGGCTTATCCGTAAAATTTGTTCCGCTTGCGGCGGTGCGGGCTGTGATGCCTGTTTGCGCACCGGCTATCAGGGCCGGGTACCGCTGGTGGAATGGTTGCGCGTGAGCGAGGCGAAACGCGCAAAAATCCGGCTGCGTGAGTTGACGACCCTGGTCCCGGCGCGGCCCCTGGAAGAATCGGCGCGTGAGCTTTTGCAGCAAGGTTTGTCCAATCAGGCAGAATACCAAAGAGTATTCGGCCTATGAAACTGGACGAATTTTCCTTCTTCAACCAACAACTCGCCGCGATGTTGCGTGACGGCATCCCGCTGGAGGGCGCGCTGCGGCGGATCTGCCAGGACATGCGCGCCGGCGCGTTGCGCACCGAGCTGGAGGCGCTCGAAGCCGACCTCGCCCGGGGCACGCCGATGGCCGATGCCCTGAAACCGCGCCAGCTGCCGGAACTTTACAAACGCATGGTTCTGGTCGGGGTCAAGAGCAACGACCTGCCCGGCGCATTGACGATGCTGGCGGATTATTTCCAACGTCAGAGCGGCATCTGGATGCGGTTGAAAAGCATGATGGTTTATCCGCTCATCGTGATGTTCGTTGCGTTTTTGATTTCGACGGGGCTGGCGTTTCTCTGGACGTGCGTCATCGGACCCTCCATGAAGGATGTGTTTGGCGGCATGGGCCTGCGGCTTCCGGGGGCCACCCTTTTTGCGTTCTCAACCCTGAAAATCATCTGGGTGTTTCCGGTGCTGCTGGGCACCCTGTTTTTGTTTGCGATGGCTGTTGTTTTCACGTCCGGGTTCCGCGGAAGATTTCTCTGGCGGCTGCCCGCGTTCAAGGAGGCCAGCGTTTCCCGAATCGGAGCCTCGCTGACCCTGCTGCTGAAGAACGGGGTCACCCTGCCGGACGCCCTTGGCCTGGTGGAACAACTGGAAACCAGCCCGGCCGCGGCCGCCGACCTGCAACAATGGCGGAGAAATCTCGCCGCCGGGACCGCGAAATTTTCCGAGGTGGCCGCCGTCAACCGGATGATTCCGCCGTTGTTCGTCTGGGTGGTGTCCAGCGCCGGCGAAGATCTGGCCGCTGGGTTCAATCGCGCGGCGGAAATCTATCATTCCCGCGCCCTCTACCGCACCGAGGTGGCGCTTTATTCGGTGCTGCCGGTGGCCTCGCTGTTTCTCGGGGTGGTGGTTCTGTCGCAGGCCTTTTTGGTCATCGCAATGTTTTTACCGCTCATTGCCATGATCACCAATTTGGGTGGCAGTTGACGGGTACGAAAATCGCATGAATGATTTTGCCCAGTTTTTATTCGCCCTGTTCTGGTATGCCGTGTTCATCCTGGTGCCGGGCGGCGCTTTTTCGGTGCTGATGCATTATCTGCTCTCGCTGCCGATGCGGCGGCGCGACCGCACCCTGTTTTTTCTCGACCTCATGGAAACCGTCCTGCAACGCGGTCAGCCGTTGGAGCAGGCCATTCTTTCCGCCGCGGAAAATCACGACCGTTCCATCGGGGTTCATTTTTACCTGGTGGCCGCGCAGATTGAAGGCGGGGCCAGGTTGGGCGAGGCACTCGAAAAAGTTCCGCGCTTTCTGCCACCCCAAATCACCGCCATTCTCCGCGCCGGTGAAAAACTCGGCGACCTGAAAAAGGTCCTGCCTGCCTGCCGTGAAGTCTTGCGTGTCGCCCCGGACACCGTCCGCAACACCATGCATTACATGATGGCCATCCTGTTGCTCTTTGCGCCGGTTGCCTGCTGGCTGATCTGTATGTTGTCGGTGCTGGTGATTCCAAAATTCAAGGAAGTGGCTGCCGGATCGGGCGTAACGGTGTGGCCAGTGACGCAGTTTGTCTTTGGACACACGCTCTGGCTGGTGGCGTTTGAAGTCGTTGTTTTTCTGACATTGTCAGCCATGGCGTTGATTTACATTGGCGGACCGGGCCTGATTCGCTGGTTTCAATTTCAGAGTGTTCCGGTCGTGGACTGGGTCACTTGGCACGTGCCGTGGAAACAGAAGAAGCTGCAACGGACCTTTTCCGCGATGCTCGCCGTGTTGCTGGATGGCGGCGTGCCGGAAACCGAGGCGGTCCGGCTCGCCGGCGAATCCACGGCGAACGAAATCTGCCGCCGCCGTGCCGGGCGCGTCAGGGCCGCGCTCGAACAGGGCGTCAAACTGGATGAGGCCGTCCACGGGTTTGACGACAGCGGCGAATTTCACTGGCGGCTCACGAACGCCGCGCACACCCGTGGCGGGTTTTTGAGCGCATTGCGCGGCTGGCATGAGTCGCTCGACGCGAAGGCGTTCCAGCAGGAGGAAGCCACCGCCCACGCAATGGCCAGCGGACTCGTGATCATGAACGGGGTCGTGGTCGGTCTGATTGCAACAGCCACGTTCGGCATTCTGATCGCCATATTGCGGGCGGCGGAATTATGAAATTGAAAACGACAGAATATAATACGCGACCGCCCGGGCGAAACCGCGGCTTCATGATGGTGGATTTGTTTGTCGGCGTGGCGATCCTGGCGCTGGCTGTCATGCCCCTGGCGTTTTCCTACGTCCGGGAAGCGCGGCTGTTGCGCGCCGAATACTTCCGGGGTGCGGCCATGGAGATTGTGGATGGCGAGATGGAAGTTCTGGCGGCTGGCGAGTGGCAGAACTTTTCGGAAGGTTCGCAATCTTATACCGTCCATGCCCGCGCTGCCGACAGCCTGCCGCCCGGACATTTTCAACTGACCAAGACCGGCCGGCAGCTGCGCCTGGAATGGACCGCCGACAGCCGGCAGGGCATCGGCACGGTCGTTCGCGAGGTCACCCTCAAATGAAACCGAGTTCGTCCATTTCCCGCGGCCGGGCCCCGGCCGGATACCTCCTGATCGAGTGTCTGGTTTACATGTCGGTGATTGTGGTGATTCTGGGCCTGGGTCTCGGGGCGTTTTACCTCTGCTGGGATCGCTCGAAAGCACTGTATTACGCGACGGACGACATCAATGGCGCCTTGCACGCCGGTGAACGCTGGCGGGCGGACATCCGCAGTGCCACGGGAAAAATCGCGTTTGAGGCCACAGCGGAGGGTGAACGGTTGCGAATTCCCCATGGGGCCGGCGAAATCATTTACGACTTCAATGCCGGCGAAGTCCGCCGCCAGATCGCAGCATCGGATTTTTCAGAATTGCTGCTGCCCAAGGTCAAGTCATCGCAAATGATAACGGAAGCCCGCGGACCGGTTGCCGCCTGGCGCTGGGAGGTGGAATTGACGCCACACCGCAAGGAAACCCGCCTGCCTATGGTGTTCACCTTTGAAGCGGCAGCCAAACCAATGCCATGAAAATTTCCCGATTCCATCCTTCACGGCATCACCGGCAAAGCGGTTCCGCCGTGCTGTTTTTCATCATCCTGCTGGCGATCATGTTGATGCTGATCACCGCCAACAGCAGCGCCCTGCTTCATTTGCATCGGGAATTGAAATTATTGGATCAGCGGCAGGTGGAACGGCTGAACGCCTCGCAGACCAACACCACCATGACGGTCACTTCACCGGTGTCACCGGGATCAAAATGAACCCCAATGCCGAAATCAAAATCCGGATGCTGAACAGTTCAATGCGCTGCTTTGTGTTCGGGCTGTTGGGGTTGATCCCGCTGATCGGGCTGCCGTTCGCACTCGCGGCGCTGTGGATTTCCGGCCGGGTGCGGGTCAAAGAAAAACTATTTTGGAATGCGGCGCGGCCTTACCGGATTTGGGGCGTGGTCTGTGCCGCCGCGGGGGCCTTGTTTTGGTTCCTCATAGGGGCACTGATTGCCTACAGCTCAATCAACCACGGAGGTTCGGGAGGTACTTACGGACTTTCTGGTGAATAATAAACCTTTAACAGCTTGATGAAGAAGTAGGAGACGACGTGAGGAGTCTCTAACTTGGCTTTCAGAAACCGAAGAAGTTTGAGACTCGTCACCTCGTCTCCTACAAAGAAAGAGATTGTTGACGGGCGGTTAAGTCTTCGGGAGCTTTTCCTCGACCATTTCACAGAGCACGTGGAAGAGCAGCTTGTGGGCTTCCTGGATGCGCGCGGTGCTGTCGCCGGCCACCAGCAAATCCAGCGTGGCGAGGCCTTTGGTAAAACCGCCATCGCGACCGAGGAAAGAGATGCTTTCGATACCCCGGCTCCGGGCTTCTGCTAGCGCGCGTTGGATGTTTTTGGATTTGCCGCTGGTGGTGAAGGCGATGACCAGGTCGCCCGGCTGGCCCAGACCCCAGATTTGCCGCGCAAAGATTTCATCCGCGTGATAATCGTTACACATGGCGGTCATGAGCTCGCCGTTGGCGGTGAGCGAAATGGCCGGGTACGGCCGGCGTTCCTCGCGGTAGCGGCAGAGAAATTCGGTGGCCAGGTGCGTGGCGTCGGAGGCACTGCCGCCGTTGCCGCAGATGAGCAGCTTGTGGCCGGACGTCAGGCAACGCAGGACCATTTTTGCCGCGCGATCCAGCGGTTCCTCCAGGCCCGCCAAAACGCGGAGGCCGGCGATGGAAGCTTCAATCGCCTGTAGCAATTGTGTCATGCCGGGAGATTAGTCGCGGACGATTGAAAGAAAAGACGAAATCTTGCACTGCCGACTGCCTGGGATTATTTTCCAGTCATGCCGATTTACGAATTTCATTGCGAACAATGCACACGCGACAGCGAAATCCTCGTGCGCTCCAGCGATTGGAAGGGAACTGAATGCCCGCATTGCGGCTCAAAAAGATTGTCCAAGAAATTTTCCGTCTTTGCCTCCGCCAATGCCGGTGGGAACGATGCCCCGTCGCGTGGTCCCGGTGGCGGTGGTGGTTGCTGTGGCGGCCATTGCCATGGCGGGCATTGATCTGTGGCGGCGGGCATCCGTGCCTGCCGTTGAGGGCGGCATCCTGCCGCCCGGAATAAAGGTCCAAATGCTGGCGTGCCGGAATACTGTTAACCTTTCACCGTTCTTGGCGTTCACCCTCCGCCGGGCTGGAAGCCCGGCTCTATGTCAGGCATGGATGCCCGCCGCTACGTCCGCAAACGTCCCGGGCTGGCACTCGGGTCAAATCCTCCACTGCCCAGTCGGGCGAATGTTTTCGTAATTCGTCCAGCTTTGCGCCGCCGGTGGCCACGGCCAGGACTTTGGCGCCAATGAATTTTCCGCAGCGGATGTCAAACGGCGTGTCGCCAACCACGACGACTTCTTCCGGTTGCAAATCCTGGCCGAGCACGCGGCGGGCGCGGGCAAGGGCGGCCGCGGCAATGTGGTCACGGTCTTCGTGGTCATCGGCAAATCCGCCAAATTCAAAAATCTCCCACAGGCCGAAGTGGCGCAGCTTGATTTCCGCGCCGAGCTGGATGTTGCCGGTGAGCAGGCCCAGCGCGGGTGGCTGGGGCAGCGCCTGCAGGTCGCGGATGAAATCACGAACACCGCGACACATTTCGCCCCCGTTTTTTTCTAGGATGTGGTGCAGCCAGAAAACGTAATGTTCGAAGAATTCATCGAATTTTTCGGGTGTCTCGGCGACGTTGTGGATGCGGAAAAACTCACGGACAAGACTGACATCGGTACGTCCGGCGAACCGCATCTTTTCCGTGCCGTGATGGAGGTTGAATTGCCTGGCAAAAGTCTTCGTGAACGCCGCCGTGCCGGCCCCGCCTGTGTGAACGAGCGTGCCGTCAACGTCAAACAAAACCAGTCGCACCATTGGGACACCTTGCCGGAATCCGGTGTTGCCTGCGAGTTTTTTTGACCAGGAGTCGGATGGGTGGATGCCGGGACGCAAGCTTTCGGGTTGCACGTTTCGCCGCGGAGGTGATAATGCTGCTTCGATCTCATGAATGAGTGGAACATCCAGTCCCGCGCGCATACCTGCGAGGCATGCAGCCAGCCGTTTGCCGACAAACAGGTTTATCACACGTTGTTGTTTGATGAACCGGCCGGTTTGCGGCGGTCCGATCTCTGCGAGACATGCCGGCAAAAGCAAGGCACCGGCGAGGCCCGCAGCCCGGCCGGATTCATCTCTCATTGGCAGGGCCTCTACGAGGCGCCGCCGCCGCTGGTGGATCCGATCCAAAAAGACACCGCGGAAACGCTGTTGCGGAAATTGATCGAGCAAAACGACCCACGTTATGCTCCGGCCGGATACATCCTCGCCGTCATGCTGGAGCGCAAACGCGTGCTCAAGGTGAAGGAGCAGGTCGTCACCGACGGCAAGCGCGTGTTCATTTACGAACAGCCCGGAACCGGAGATGTCTTTACGATCGCCGACCCGGACCTGCATCTGGACCAGCTCGAAGCCGTTCAGCGCGACGTGGCGGCATTGCTGGAACATGGTTTGAATCCGCCGACCCCGGCAGCGCCGACCGAAGCGGCGGTGACGGCGGAAAGCCAACCGGCGTCAGGAATTTAAAAACGGATGTCTCCCAGGTGATCCATGCCCGAATTTTCCGAATTCCAGACCCGCCTCGGTTACACGTTTCGTGACGCGACCCTCCTGCAGCTGGCGCTGACGCACCCGTCGGTCGCGCACGAAACCGGCACGCCGTTGCCGCACAACCAGCGGCTGGAATTTCTTGGGGATGCCGTGCTGCAGCTTGTGCTTACGCGCGAGCTGTACGAAAAATTTCCCGCGTTTGACGAAGGGCCGTTGACCAAGGCCCGCGCCAAGCTCGTCAACCGCCGCACGCTGGCCGAACACGCCCGGACCCTCGGCTTGGGCGCCCATTTGATCCTGAGCCGCGGCGAGGAGATCAATGGCGGACGCGAGCGGGCCTCCACGCTGGCCGACGCCTTCGAGGCGCTGTTCGGCGCGATTTTTCTCGATGGCGGATTCGAAGTGGCCCGTGAATTTATTCTGCGCGAATTCGGCGCGTCTTTCGGCAAGTTGAATGTGCTCCCGATCATTGAAAATCCGAAGGGCGAACTGCAGGAGTTGTTGCAGGCGCGTTCGTCCGAGGCGCCGGAATATCGGGTCCTGTCCGCCACCGGGCCGGATCACGACCGTCTGTTCGAATGCACGGTACAACACGCAGGCATCGAACTTGCGCGCGGTCGCGGCAAAAGCAAAAAGGACGCCGAGAGCGACGCTGCCCTGGCGGCTTTGAAGAAACTGCGCGAGGAAAAGATCAGTTGATTTTCAATCAGTTTCACCGTTTTTGCACTTCGTCGTGGCAAGCCGGGTCCGTCCGTGTTTAAATCATTTCCGTGCTGCCGCATAAACAAATCGAACTGAAGCTGCAGGCCGCGGTTCGCGCTGTCCTGCCGGAAGCGGATGTGTCTGCGGTTCTGGTCCGGCCCTGTCCCGACCCGAAATTCGGCGATTACCAGAGCAACGCACTGATGTCCCTGGCCAAGGCGCGAAAAATGAACCCGCGTCAGCTCGCCACCGACGTGCTGGCCAAGCTCGACCTGAGCGACTGGTGCGAAAAAGTTGAAATCGCCGGCGCCGGCTTTCTTAATTTCCGGCTAAAAGGTTCTGTTCTGGCCGATGCACTCCAGGCCGCCGCTCGCGGTGAACATCTATTCTTTGATAAAACGGCGAGTCCGCGGACGGCGGTGATTGATTTCAGTTCACCGAACGTGGCCAAGCCGATGCACGTGGGCCACATCCGCTCCACGATCCTCGGAGACAGCCTGGCGCGCACGTTGCGCCTCTTGGGGCACCGGGTCATCACCGACAACCACATCGGCGACTGGGGTACGCAGTTCGGCATGCTGTTGTTGGGTTGGAAGCATCATCTCAAACCTGACGCCCTCAAAGCCGATCCCATCGGTGAAATGGAACGGCTTTACAAAATGGTCAGTGCCGCCTGCGAAGCGGACGCAGCCATCCGGGACGCCGCCCGTCAGGAACTCGTCAAACTCCAGGGTGGCGACGCGGAAAACCTGAAAATCTGGCACGAGATGATTGCGTTGTCCCAGAAGCAGTTCGACACGATTTACGGCCGCTTGGGCGTTAAATTCGATCAGGTGCTGGGTGAAAGCTTTTATAATCCCCGGCTCAAACCGCTGGTGGACGAATTGCTCGAGAAAGGCATCGCGCGGGAGAGTGAAGGCGCGATTGCCATTTTCTTCGAGGACGTGCCGCAGCTTAAGGAGCACCCGGCGTTAATCCGCAAGAGTGATGGCGGGTTCAATTACACCACCACGGACCTGGCCACGCTGGCGTACCGGCTCGAGAGCTGGCACCCGGATGAAATGATTTACGTCACCGACGGGAGGCAACAATTGCATTTTCAACAGGTATTCACGGCGTTCCGCAAATGGCAATCCCAACCCCCATCTGCCAACTCCCATCTACCAAAATTGGCCCACGTCTGGTTCGGTTCCATCCTGGGCGAGGACGGCAAGCCGTTCAAAACCCGCAGCGGCGAGACGGTCAAACTGGCGGATTTGCTCGACGAAGCCGAGGAACGGGCTTTCAAGATAGTTTCCGAAAAAAATCCAGATCTGCCGGAGGCGCAACGGCGCGAGATTGGGCGGGTGATCGGGCTGGGCGCGGTGAAGTACGCGGATCTGCTGCCGAACCGGCAGAGCGATTATGTGTTCAGCTGGGACAAGATGCTGGCCTTG
>Ga0265336_10000655_pt1 | contig 18857 bp, 16 predicted proteins | sample 42119metaG_FD_193583 | JGI IMG/M metagenome (GOLD analysis project Ga0265336, IMG submission 193583) | Rhizosphere microbial communities from Carex aquatilis grown in University of Washington, Seatle, WA, United States - 4-21-19 metaG | ecosystem: Host-associated > Plants > Roots > Rhizosphere...
CCACGAATTCACAGGGTCAAGAAAGCGCTGAGTGATCGGCGCATAGGCGTCGATGCGGCGGTCGCGCAGGAAAGGCCAGTTGCGGCGCGTTTCTTCGATGAGGGCGGAATCGATTTCGGCAATCAGAATTTCCTCAGCATCGTGCGAGGCTTTAGCGATGACGCGGCCAAAGGGATCGGCGAGGAAGCTGCCGCCCCAGAACTCGATGCCTTGACCTTCCGCGCGATTTCCCTGGATGTCTCCGTGTTCAATTCCGACACGATTGACGCCTGCCACAAAGATGCCGTTGGCGATGGCGTGGGCGCGCTGAATGGTCTGCCAAGCGTCATATTGCGCTGCGCCAAACTCAGCCTTCTCCGCCGGATGCCAGCCAATGGCGGTCGGATAAAAAATTACTTCGGCACCTTGCAGTGCGGTCAGACGCGCGGCTTCGGGATACCATTGGTCCCAGCAAACAAGAGAGCCGATGCGGCCAAATGCTATGTCTACGGCCTGGAAGCCCAGATCGCCGGGGGCAAAGTAATACTTTTCGTAGAAGAGCGGGTCGTCGGGGATATGCATTTTGCGATAGACGCCGGCGATGGCTCCATCGGAATTTAGCGTGACAGCCGTGTTGTGATACAGACCCGGCGCGCGTCGTTCAAAGAGCGAGGCGATAATAGCGACGTGTGCCTCGCGAGCCACTTCGGCCAGATGTGCAGTGGACGGTCCGGGGATCGGCTCGGCGAGATCGAAGAGGCGTAGATCTTCGCGCTGGCAAAAGTATTGCGTGCGGAAGAGCTCCGGCAGGCAGACGATGTTCGCACCTCGCCTCGCCGCTTCGCGGATATGACCAATCGCGGCGGCGAAGTTGGCTTCAGGCTCCGCGCCCATGCACATTTGCACAAGGCCGACATTGAATTTGCGCGAATTTGCCATAGCCTAACTTTCTCCTCGTCATGCACAAGGCCGATTGAGATTCGAGGTCCCCCAGCCTTTTCGCAGAGGACGCGATAAGGACGGGGCACCCAACAATTACTGGCAATTTAGCAGGGTTACAAGTTCGCGGTATCCCAGGTCCCAAAATCGGGACCTGGGGCACCCAAAGTTCTGTGCCATAAATGAGAAAAAATGAATGCTAACAATCCAGTACTACAATAGCAAGGCCAACCCCGCATGGCGGGATTGGCCTCAATTATTGCTGTCGAAAAATTTTAGCACTCTTCCAGAATCAGCACAGCGGCGGCGATGGTGGTAGTCCACAATCCGCGCTTGTCGCCCATGGCCGATTGCGTCACATTGCTGGTGCGAACGATCTTGTTAGAGATGCGATAGATCTCCTTCTTTTCGTCCCAGCTCTTGTCCGGATCAAATTCCACATCGAGCGTGGTGGCTAGCATCTCGGCGGCCAGTTCCTCGGCGTACTCGCCGGCCTGCTCTTCGGTCTCGCCAAAGCTATGGTGCTCGCTCAGGTAGCCATAAGTATTTTTGTCTGCCGGAATGGCCACGCCGATGCTCGACACCAACAAACGATGCGGCTCGCGGGTTGAATTTTCGGCAATAACGGCAAAAACCACTTCACCGGGGCTCAGGTGGGTAAGGCCTTCCTTGCGCGTGATCATCTTGCAGCGCGGTGGAAAGATGGATGAGACGCGCACCAAATTCTGCGAGGCGATTCCCGCATCCCGAAGCGCCAGCTCAAAGGATGTCAAACGCTCCTTATGTTTGCCTACGCCCTTGGTGAAAAACAGCTTCTTCGGGACCATGCTTTTTCCCAATTTCGATGTGTCCTCCGTGTCTCTGAATTTGACAAGTTTTTTAGACGTTCCCGCATGAGTTTATCGCATTTGGGCGGGTGAAAACGGCATTTATATAAATTTCGTCTTACGATTGTGCAGGTTGGCCTCAACCGACGCCGGATTCCCTGAATCCCCGAGGTCAGCCTCATCCTCTAACATGATGTAAAAGGAGTCTTTCAAAGCCGATGCAAGCTACCTATAACGGACTGGGATTGCCGCAAAATGGCGAACTGATCGAGTACAGCAACGGGCAGATGGATGTGCCAGACCATCCCATCATTCCATTTATCGAGGGCGACGGCACGGGGCGCGACATCTGGAAGGCCTCGCAGCGGGTCTTCGACGCAGCAGTCGAAAAGGCCTATGGTGGCAAGCGGGCGATTCGCTGGTTTGAGATTTTTGCCGGTGAAAAAGCATTTCGCCAGTTCGGCGCATGGCTGCCGGACGACTCAGTGGCCGCAGCGCGCGATCTGAGAGTCTCAATTAAGGGACCGTTGACAACACCCATCGGCGGCGGCATCCGCTCGCTGAACGTGGCGCTACGGCAGTTGCTCGACCTCTACGCCTGCGTGCGGCCGGTGAAATATTACCAGGGCGTTCCCAGTCCGGTGAAGCGCCCCGAGAAGGTCGACATCATCATTTTCCGCGAGAACACTGAAGACGTGTATGCGGGCATTGAGTTCAAAGAGGGAAGCGCGGACGCGGCAAAGCTGATTGACTTTCTCAACAACGATCTGCTGGCAAAGACCAAGAAAAGAGTGCGCGAAGATTCAGGCGTTGGCATAAAACCGATTTCGATCTTCGGCTCGAAGCGGCTGGTGCGCTTCGCGATTAAGCACGCGCTGGAATCTGGCCGCAAAACCGTTACGCTTGTGCACAAAGGCAATATTCAGAAGTTCACCGAAGGGGCATTCCGCGAGTGGGGCTATGAAGTTGCCACTGAGGAGTTCCGCGCTGAAACCGTCACGGAACGCGAGAGCTGGATTCTGGGCAATCAGGACGCCAACCCTGGACTGACCGTTGAGCAGAATGCAGCGCTGATCGAGCCGGGTCTGGAGTTTGGGTCGCCGGCCTTCCGCGAAGGGGTTTACGCCGAGGTCAAAGGCGTACTCGACTCGATTGGAAAGACACACGGCAATGGCGCATGGAAATCGAAGGTGCTTGTCAACGACCGCATCGCCGACTCGATTTTCCAGCAGATCATCATCCGTCCGGAAGATTACAGCGTGCTGGCCACGACCAACCTCAACGGCGACTACATCTCTGATGCGGCGGCGGCACAGGTCGGCGGTCTCGGCATCGCTCCCGGCGCGAACATCGGCGATGGCTTTGCAGTTTTTGAGGCTACACATGGCACTGCGCCGAAGTATGCCGACAAAGATGTTATAAATCCTGGCTCGTTGATTCTCTCCGGCGTGATGCTGCTGGAATTCATCGGCTGGAAAGAAGCGGCAAAGTTGATCGAATCATCGCTTGAGAAGACAATTGTGCAGAAGTTCGTCACCTATGACTTTGAGCGGCAAACGGCTGGCGCAACCAAGGTTGGCACCAGCGAATTTGCCACGCGGATCATTGGCAATATGTAAAGGCAGCGGTCAGTGGGCAATGGTCTGAATAAATTGTTCACTGATCATTGGCAAGATTCCCCGAGGAGGAAATGAATGCGCAAGAAGATCAGTATTATCGGTGCGGGCAATGTTGGTTCAACAGCTGCGCACTGGATCATGGCCAAGGAGTTGGCCGATGTGGTGATGATTGATGTGGTGGAGGGCGTGCCGCAGGGCAAGGCGCTGGATCTGCTTCAAGCGCTTCCCGTCGAGCGATCCGACGTCCACATCACAGGCTCGAATGACTATGCCGATACGGCGAACAGCGACATTGTGATTATCACGGCCGGCATTCCTCGCAAGCCCGGCATGAGCCGCGATGATCTGTTACACACTAACTTCAAGATCATGACAGATGTGGTCAAGAATGTGGTTGCGTATTCGCCGGAGTCGATTCTGATCGTGGTCTCGAACCCGCTGGACGCGATGGTTCAGGCCGCCTATAAATTATCGGGCTTTAATCGCGAGCGAGTTATCGGCATGGCCGGGATACTGGACTCTGGCCGATTCAAAAGCTTTATTGCCCAGGAGTTGAACGTGAGCGTGGAGAATATGAGCTGCCTGGTTCTGGGCGGTCACGGCGACCTGATGGTTCCGCTGATCCGCTTTACCACTGTGGCTTCGATACCGATCACCGAGTTGCTCTCCAAAGAGCGTATCGACGCACTCGTCCAGCGCACGCGCGACGGCGGAGCGGAGATTGTGAAACACCTCAAAACTGGCAGCGCTTACTACGCTCCTTCGGCTGCGGCGGTCGAGATGGCCGAGGCGATTCTCAAGGATAAGAAAAAGATTTTGCCCTGCGCGGCATTCCTGCAGGGCGAGTACGGAATCAACGGGTACTACACTGGTGTACTCTGCAAGCTCGGCGCGGCCGGTCTGGAGCAAATCGTCGAACTCAGGCTCACCGATGAGGAGCATAATGCGCTGATGAAGAGCGCTGCCGCCGTCAAGGAACTCTGCGACGTAATTGGCGTGTAGATATTTTTACCTCAATAACTGATGCAAAGAGGCGCTCGATAATTGTCGAGCGCCTCTTATGATATAACTAAAAAATCTTATCCCACTGCCTGCACTGCCCCTTTACCCACTAACTCCTCGATCCGTTCCACCCATCCTCGATCTGCCGCCACGCTCATCGCTTCTGGCTCCAGGATTACCGCGTACTCACCTTTCTTTTCTAACTGCAGCATTACTTTGCCTGGTCCCGGCGCCGCATCTGCTGCACTCTTCAGCCCGATAAACATTTCTTCGGAAGCGCGATCCAGATTGATGCGGATCCTCACACCGGTAGGCACTTTCACTTGCACTTCCTCCAGCGACTGAATCGCGCTGATAGCAATCTTTGGCGCAGCATCCTCATCGCCCGTCAACGTTCCGCGAATTAGAACCGGAGCCTCTATCTTCAACTGGCCTGAAAGTCTTTCATAATCTCGCGGGAAACAAACTAACTCAATCTTGCCTGTCGCATCTTCAAGCGCTGCCTGCGCATAGAGTTTCTGGTCCCGCTTTGTCTTCTGCACCTTCAATCCAAGAATCATTCCCGCGACTTGTATTTCATCCGCCGGGTCTGACTGCGCACCCCAGCGTTTCTCCGGCGGTTTGCGTTCCAGGGCTTCAGCCACAGGGATAACTCCCGATAGGTTACGAAGCTTCTCAGCATACTTATCCAGCGGATGTCCCGAGACAAAAAATCCCAACACTTCTTTCTCATTGGCCAGCCGCTCGCCTTCTTCCCACTCGGCCACCTTGGGCAGATCATCGTTGCCTTGCCCAGCCTTCGGTCCATCGTCGAAGAGTCCAAACAGGCCGCTTTGCCCTTGCGCTGCATCTTTCTGCGCTTTCTGTGCGCGTTCCATTGCTTTATCAACGGCCTTCATCAGTGCAGCGCGCGAACCCATCGAGTCCAACGCACCGGCCTTGATCAGCGACTCGATCACTCGCTTGTTCATTACGCGAAGATCGACCTTCTCGCAGAACTCCCAAAAGTTTTTGAAGTGTCCGCCCACTTCGGCACGCGCCTTCATGATCGACTCAATTGCGTTGCCGCCCACATTCTTTACCGCGGCTAGTCCGAATCGAATAGCCTCGCCGTGCGGGGTAAATTGGCTTCCGGAAACCTGTACATCCGGCGGTTCTACAGCAATGCCCATCTCCTTGCACTCGCTGATATACTTCACCACATTCTCTGGTTTCGAAGTTTCGGAAGTTAGCAGGGCAGCCATAAATTCCATCGGATAATGCGTTTTCAAATAAGCGGTCTGGTAAGACACAAGCCCATACGCGGCCGAGTGCGACTTATTAAATCCATACCCGGCAAACTTCTCCATCTGGTCGAAGACTTCGCCCGCAACACCCTTCGCAATTCCCAGTGCCTCAGCGCCGCTCATAAAACGGTCGCGTTGCTTGGCCATCTCTTCAGGCTTCTTTTTGCCCATCGCGCGGCGCAGCATATCCGCTTCGCCCAGCGAGTAACTCGCCAGCACGTTGGCAATCTGCATCACCTGTTCCTGATAGACAATTACACCAAGCGTCTCCTTTAGCACAGTCTCCATCTGTGGAAGCATATATTCAACTTTTCGCCGCCCCCACTTACGCTCGATGAAGTCATCCGTCATACCGCCCTGGATCGGTCCCGGTCGGTAAAGTGCCGTCAATGCTGTCAGATCTTCAATTCTGTCCGGCTTGTAACGCCGCAGCATATCCCGCATTCCATTCGATTCAAATTGAAATACTCCAGACGTCAGAGCCGACTGAAATACTTTCTTATAAGTCCCTTCATCGTCCAGCGGTATAGCTTCAATATCGACTTTTTCTCCACGATGCTTTTCAATCAGCTTCAGACAGTCGTCAATCACCGTCAGCGTGGTGAGTCCCAGGAAGTCCATCTTCAGCAGGCCCATCTTTTCGACGGCCTTCATATCATAGGCAGTTACAATTTCATCGTTTTTGGTCTTCGCGAGTGGCACCAGTTCGGTTAGTGGTCGCGGCGCAATCACGACGGCGGAAGCATGGACTCCCGACCCGCGCACCAGTCCCTCAAGTTTTTTCGCCGTGTCGATCAGCTCGCGAATCTGCCCGTCTGTTTCGTATGCCTTCTTCAGGTCTGGTACATCTTCCAGCGCCGCGTCAATCGTCATACCCACAGTGGTCGGAATCAACTTGGCAATGCGATCCACGTCGCCATACGGCATATCCATTGCGCGGCCGCAATCTTTGATCGCCGCCTTGGCCGCCATGGTATTAAATGTAATAATCTGCGCCACCTGCTCGCGCCCATACTTGCGAGTTACATACTCAATCACTTCGCCGCGACGATTTTGACAGAAGTCCACGTCAATATCAGGCATCGATACGCGCTCGGGATTCAGAAAACGCTCAAAGAGCAGTACATTCTGCATTGGGTCAATGTTAGTGATCTCCATCGCGTATGCCACAAGCGACCCTGCCGCCGATCCGCGTCCTGGGCCTACAGGGATTCCATGGTCGCGCGCATACTTGATGAAGTCCCATACAATCAAGAAGTATCCGGAGTACTTCATCTGCTTGATAATTCCGATTTCAAAATCCAGGCGCGACTCATACTCGCTCAGCGACGCTCGGCGCACTCCGCGCATTTCTAAATGATGCACGCCTGTTTCCAGACGCTTCTTATAACCCTCTCGGCAAACTAACTCGAAGTAACTGTCAATCGTATGTCCCTCCGGCACGGCAAACTCCGGAAAAGGGTTATCCACTGGATTTAGTTTCAAGTTACAGCGTTCGGCTATCTCCATTGTCCGCTGCATCAAGCCCGGAGAATCAGGGAAGATTCGACCCATCTCTTCAGCGCTTTTCACAAAAAATTGGTCTGAATCAAACCGGAAGCGTTCCTTGTCGTGAATCTTTGCCCCGGTTTGCACACAGAGCATCACGTCGTGAGCATGACTGTCTTCTCCGCACAAGTAATGCGAGTCATTGGTCATCACTAAGGGAATATTTGACTCCCGCTCCATGCGGAAGAGAGCCTCATGAATCTGCTTTTCCTGTTCCAGCCCCTGGTCTTGAATCTCTAAATAAAAATTTCCTTTGCCGAAAATATCCTCATACTGCTGCGCCACATTCCGTGCCTTCTCGTAGCGACCGGCCATCAACTCTTCGCAGAGTTCGCCGCTCAGGCACCCCGAAAACCCAATCAGCCCCTTGGAGTTTTCGGCCAGGTACCGCTTGCTCACACGAGGCTTGCGATAGAAGCCGTGCAGCGAGGCCTCCGAGGTAATCCGAATCAGGTTGCGGTATCCTTCTTCGTCCTGCGCCAGTACCAGCAGATGATTATTCTCGTCTCCGTCGCCCGGCGCACGATGATCCTCGTGCTTGCAGACATAGAGTTCGCAGCCCAGAATCGGCTTGATTCCATTGGCTTTAGCTGCGTTGAAAAAATGCACAGCACCGTAGATATTACCGTGATCCGTCATCGCGACAGACTTCTGCCCCAACGCCGCCACCCGGTCAACGAGCTTCGTGACGTCACAAGCCCCGTCCAGCAGCGAGTACTCCGTATGCAAATGCAGATGTGTAAATTCGCTCATATCTACTTTAGATTTTAGCCGCCGGTCTGTGTTCATGCTTCATTCAATCGCCGGTTGAAATCTGGTCTTATAGAGGAAATCGGCATTTGAATTAATCAAAAATTTTGGTAAATGTTCGCTATATGTTTGCTACTCTATACGTGTACCATATTGCAAGACTCAGATCTAAGAAAGGCTGAGAGCAACTGTGACAAAAACTTTCATCCGTTCAGTTCCGAGGGAACTGCCGCACGCTTCCATTTATCTTGATGACCTTTTTGAGATTGAAGACATCTTTGTTAATCAGGCAAAAATCCTGTCTACACCCATTGCAATTACGTTTGAATACATTTTGGGCAGTTCCATTAAGATCACTACCCGCGACGAACTAATAGAGCACGGAGGTTCTTGCAGCGAGTTTTCGCTAAGACTAAAATCTGAGAAGGCAATTGTCGATATAAGTGTGATTGACATCATTGGCATGGCCCATATTCAATTTGAGATTCCATACTTTTTGGAAGACCAAAGCTGGGAAATATTCAGCAAAGTCTGCCAGGTTTTTAAAACACGAAGTAACGTAGTTAAGCTTTGCGCCGATGCAATCCCGTTCAAGATCGTATTGTTGCCAATTCTTTGGATACTGATCGTTCTGACGGTGTCATTAGTGCGTCATCAATCGCCGTCTCCATTACTTTACTTTGGTGGCGCTCTTCTCCTTTTCGCGCCAATGCTATTGGGCATGATAGGTATATGGAAAAAGAATCAGATTTATCTGCGTTTCGTTAGAGTGAATCAATAAGCAAGAAATACAGTATGGAAGGATAGAGTAGAAAAATTTGTTTGGCTTTTGATAGGATTGACTGTTGGGCTGCTATTTGATCGCTTGAAGAACTGAGGGGATGACGGCAGATCCGGTATCTCCAGCTGGATGCCTCCCGGGCCCCGTCTTCGGGCCCGGGAGGCGCGATCCCCTACTGCATAGGCGGAAAGGCCCCGACGCACTGCGCTAAATTGGTTTTCGGGTCAATCGTGATCAGCGAGCTGCCAGGAGCATTGTCCAGCGACGGAAGCGCCGCTGCTGGAGTGACCACAACCGCCGTGCCTTTCAAACCGAAATTCACATGGGCCACGGCCGCGTTTGTGTACTGCGAATGCACCTGCTCCGGCTTGATGCCATTGATGGTGACATTGTCGAGTGTGATTTCGGTTGTGTGCGCGGCATCTTTGCCGGCAATCAGCACATCGCCTGGCGTGAGCGAAACAATGTTTCGCAGTGTGATCGATTTGTAATCCGGGATGCGGTCGCCCAGAACACCGGGGTCTACGAATCCCTCAACCGTGCCGTTGTTATAAAACGGGCTGATCGCGATTGGAATCCCAACATTTTTCATGCAGATGTTTTGATAGGTCAGGTCGTGTACCAGACCTCCTCGCGCCGCATTGCTCTTGATTCGGATGCCGCTGGTAGTATTTTCCTCGGTCAATCCAGAGACCAAAAGAAAGCTGTCGCCAGTGAAGGTTTCACTGCCTATTGACATTCCATGGCCGGTATAAAAATGGTTGTTGAGCACGCTCATGTGAGTTATACCGGTCTTGATGGCAATGTTATCGTCGCCGTTGTCGATCCAGCTATTGGCGATGGTGATATTCGTCGAACTGCCAGGGTCAATACCGTCGGTGTTGCGCGAGTCTGTGCCGCGCACGGTTGGCGTTAGTAGATGCACGCCCCACGCCGTAAAGCCATCGGTGTTGCTCACAGTGACATGATAGTTAGGCGAATTGTGAAGCGTGATGCGATATAAGACAAAGCCGTCCGCATGGTTTGCTGTAATCAGCTTGGTGCTAAAGTAACGCAACTGCTTTGGCTCCGCTGTACGCGCCATCTGCCACCAACTGTAATCATGCCCGATAATCGTAGCGCCGCCGCGTCCATCAATTACGCCATCGCCCATAATCGCGGCGTTCTTCACATTGACGCTGATGAGTGACTTGCAAGGCCGACCATGCATTGGAGGCGGCATCACCGGGCGCGGAGCAGGAGTCTCGCCCTTGGCCACGTCTTTAGCTGTGATGTATGGCGAACCCACATTGGTCAACGTGCCGCAAAGCAGTTCGCCTTCTCCCGTCGGGTTCGGGTCATAGTCCTTCGGATCTCTCGATCCATATAGCGTCACGCCCCTGTCAATCAGCAGCGTCACACCTTCCCGCAACTCCAGCGAACCGGTCAGAAACGCATTCGACTTATTGCCCGGAGCCAATTCCACGGCCATACCCGGCTTGCAAGTATCAAGTGCCTTCTGAATTCGCGCTGTGTCCGTCGTTTTCTCAAAGACTTCGGCCAGTTTCTCGTTGTCGCCGGATTTTTCGGCGAGCAGCGTGGTGCACGATGTTGGCAGCACTGGTTCAGTTACTGTGCGCGTATCCTGCGCCAACCCAGAAAGCGACGCCATCAGCAGACTTGACATACCAATTACATAGATCCGATTCATTGCTAGTCTCTCCTACATCTTAGTAAAGTCTTTGTGATAACGACGCAGCATGTCGCGCAGTTATGCTTTGACAACTTGATGTTTTGCAATATACGCGGGGTCGATTTCGACTCCCACGCCGGGTCCGGTGGGAATCTTCAAGACTCCGTTCTCATCGCTGCGTAAAGTTGATGTGGCACAGGTATAAGGAAGGTCGTTGTTGAATTCCTTGAACTCGTGATAAGGACCGGAGTTAGGAATAGCGGATACAAAGTGCATCATATACAAGTAGCCTAGCCCGGTGCTCGATATGTGTGGAATGCACTGCTTGCCCAGCAAGTTCGCCATTCTCGCCACGCGCATGCAACGCACCATACCGCCGAAGTAGAACATATCTTGCTGCACAATGGAGAGCGCGCCATTCGCCACTAACCAGCGGAAGTTATGCGTGCTGGGCTCCTGCTCGCCACCGGCAATAGGAATCCGCAACGCGTCTGCAACCTGCTTGGTCTCTTCATACCAATCAAAGGGCACCGGCTCCTCATAGAATGCGTACTTATACTCCTGCATCAATTTGCCGATGGGGATAGCTTCAGAGGGCGTATATGACCCGTTGGCGTCGGCAGAGATCACCATGTCGTCGCCAAAGGTTTTGCGCACCAGCGGAATCAGTTTCTCACTGCGGCCTACAGGATATTCCGGATGGCTCATGCGCCCGCCAAGCTTGAACTTGATGGCCTTGGCCTTGGAGATGGCCACGTCGCGCTTTAGGTGCTCGATGGTTTCTTCGGCAGATATATCGCGCTCGCCATTAGCCTGATAAACGGAGATATGAGTATTGTGTATTTTGCCAATAAGTTGGCCGATGGATTTGTTTGACATTTTTCCGAACATATCCAGGACGGCAAACTCGATGGTCGCCAGCGGCACCCAGATAGCCAGGCTTTGCGCTTTGTAATTACTCTGGAAAACAGTTACTTCTTCAACCAGTGCCTCGATGTCGCGCGCATCCTTGCCAATAAAAAACGGCTGCATTCGTTTGACAAAAATAGGATAAAGTACCGACATCTGATTGGAGTTACTGATAGAGATTCCTTCAGCGCCATCTTTTGACCGCACCCGGCAAAGAAAGGAATCCTTATAGCGCAAAAGTTCCAGGGTCTCGATGATCACCGGGGCAGGGAAGAGTTCCCGCTTAAAGACCGGCTGCTTCAACACCTCATCCAGTTTTGAGTACCGTGCCACCAATTCTTCAGGCCGGATGGCGGATGTGGTTTTTGTGACGGTGCCATGTGCAATCAATGGCAAGGTGGCGGCTGCACTGCCGGAAAGGGCGGAAACGAGAAAACTGCGGCGACTACCATTCATGAAATCGATACTCCGTCAGCAGACACAACTATCGCGCTTTACCTGACATAAAGTAAGACGGGCGACTCTGGCTCCAGGTTTCGTTATAGAAACCAGAATGCAGTCTATATCGTTTTTGGGTTGGCAGTTTGCTCAGCGATGCTGGGTGCTCCTAAGATCAGGCCAGCAAATAGCTTACGACGCGTTCGTCCAATAATTGCCGATGCTCGGGGGCGAGATCACTGTCTGAGATAATTTGATCCAGTTCGTCCAAGTCGGCGACGTGCGTCATCGCATTTCTGCCAAATTTTGTATGATCCGCAACGATAATCACCTGTTGCGCGCACTTAATCATCGCGCGAATGGACTCGACCACGAGAGTGCTGGTGTCGCTCAACCCGTCAGGTGAAATGCCGCGGATTCCCAGGATGGCAACGTCTGCTGAAATGCTGTGCAGCATTCGTTCGCAGATCGGTCCGAACTGAATTCCGAGCCGGGGATAAAGGTAGCCGCCGGTTAGAGTGACTTCGGTTTGCTTGCACTCCCAGAAAATCTGGGCAACCGGGATGGAGTTAGTGATGATTTGAATGGGCCGGTTCAGCAAGCATTTCGCCACTTCGGCCACCGTCGATCCGCCGCCCAGAATGACGGTTTGCCCATCCTGAACAAGATCTGCCGCCGCTCGACCGATGCGTATCTTTTCTTCCTGACAACTTACCGAGAGTCGCCGGTAGTCCAATGCTTCTTCGCGCGAGGATGTGGACATGGCGCCGCCGTGAACGCGTCGGATATTGCGGCCGTGCTCCAACTCAATCAGATCCCGGCGAACCGTGGCACGAGATGCGCTAAGAGCGGCGCATAAGTTCTCCAGGCTAACAAAGTCCTGGCGTGCGAGAGCGTCCTGAATGTAGCGAAGGCGTTCGACCTGGTTCATAGTGCAAACCGTACCATCGGAGAATTACCAGTCACACAAAAATCGTCTTGAAGCGTTGAGTTGGCGGCTTAAATGTAGTCGCGAAAAAGTTCTGGAGAAGGATTAGGAATCACTCCCTTGCCGACCAGCATTCCATCGTCGCCGGCCACCTTGGCCCCGGCCGAAACGGCTGCCTGTACGCTGGCAACATCGCCTGCCATCAGTACGAACCCTTTGCCGCCCAATGCCATCGCCAGATGAATGCGGAGCAGCGTTACGTTGGCGGATTTAACAGCGGCGTCAGCAACTTCAATGATGCTGGCCGCGGAGAAAGTCTCGATGACGCCGATTGAACGCAACTCTTTGGGATCGATATCGACGGCGTTGGAGATGGCGCCTAGCACCGATGGATGCACACGCGCAATCTGCCGCTTTTCAATCAACGAAAAGCCAGCCAATGCTGCGCCGGCGTCAACCGCAGCAGAAACAGATGTTACATCGCCAGCGACCGCGATGAGGAATTTTCCCGAGCAGATGCTGCGGGCCATCAAGAGCTGAACTGAAGCGGCCTTCAGCATTGCGTCTTCAACCCCGAATCCGGTTGCCACGCTGGATAGCTCGATAAGTCCAATAGAATTGATCTCTGCCACGAAGTAACTCCTGTAACTCTGTTTACTACGCTTCAATGACGATTGCATCGCAAGTGACTGTAACCACTCCATCGATGCTGGCATGGATGCGCGCGCCAAGTTTGCCCTGCTCCGGCGCGGCAAGCAAGTCACCCATACGCACACGGTCGCCACATTTCACAACGGGAACAGCCGGAACTCCGGCGTGCTGCTTCAAAAGCACGTTGACCTTATTGGGCGAGAATGTATGATTCACCAGCGGGCCAACGTTGTTGAACTCGCCCAGGCCCAGCCGTGCAATCAGCCTGCGCATCGGCACGCGCCGGAATTCGGCCATCGGATGCTGCGTGATGGCGGTCGGGTCTCCTTTGAAGGTCAGCCCCAGTTCGCGCGCCAAAGGCTTGGCCTGCACGCAGACATTTTTGGGGTCGAGATCTTCCGGACAGGCGTACATGGTGCAGAGATTGCACTCGCAACAATAAAGCGTGGCGACCATGGCATCCGCGCCGGTCTGAAAGCCGAGCGACTGCATGGCGCGATGCGGCTGAATCGGATGCCCCAGCAGAAATCGCGGACAGAATTCCGTGCAGAAGCGGCACTGATCGCAAGCCGAACGGCCGATGCGGTTTACCTGAATCATCGGCGCATTGTGACGCCGGATGAGATTGTGCGAGGCGGGCAGCACGATAATGCCGCCGGTGGTCTTGGTCACCGGAACGTCAAGGCTGGCAGCGGGCTTTGCCATCATCACACCGCCGATGAGTACGCCAATATCGTCGACGGTTGCTCCGCCAGCAGCTTCAATCACTTCGCCGATGGTGATGCCAACCGGAACACGTAACGTGACAGGGTTCGCAACCGCGCCTGCGACGGTAAGATATTTGTGCGTCACCGGCTGGTCCAGGCCAATGTTCATCAGGGTTTCGACGTTCGAGACAGCTACGTCCACATCCTTCGGCAATCCGCCGGGAGGAATGATGCGGCCAGTCACCATGTGGACGAGAATAAATTCATCGCCCGCCGGATAAACGTCTGGCAAGCTCACAACCCTCACGCCGGGCGGGACCACACTTTCGAGCGTTGAAATAATATCCTGGTACTTTTCCTTGACGCCGATGGCGCCTTCTGTAGCTCCGACCATCCCCATCGCCATCCGCATGCCGCGCAGAAAAGGCTCGGCATGGTGATGCAGAAGCTCCTTGTCTTTATGGAGTAGGGGCTCGCACTCGGCGGCGTTGACAATCAACTGCGAAACCTTCGACTTGAACTTTACCGCCGCGGGAAAGCCGCCGCCGCCCGCGCCAACGATGCCGAGTTCTTCAAGACGGTCAGTGGAAGCGCGCCCCGTCGAATTCATTCGCGTCTGTCCCGGAATTGCCGTCATTCAGGCTCAACCTCAAAATTCATCAAAAGACGTTTGACTCTGAGATATACTGTACTGTATTATTTAAAATAATTCAAGAGTGTTCAAAACTGTTCATGAAAATGAAATGTTTGATTCCAAATATCGGCAGCACTTCGTTCAAGTATCGGGTGCTGGAAATGCCCGGCGAGGCGGTATTGGCCGAAGGCCGTGTCGAGCGGATAGGCCAGCCTGGGGGTGAATGCGCCGATTACCCTGCTGCCATCCGCAAATGCCTTGCGGCTGTCTCTGGCGAAGGCAAGGCTCTCAAGAGTCTCTCCGAGATAGGTGCTGTCGGTTTCAAAGTGGTTCACGCCGGGCCGCACAATCAGTCGCAACTGATCGGCGACGAGCTGCTCAGCGCGATGGCGGAGTTCACGTTCTTTGCTCCTGCACACAATCCTCCTTATATAGCGGCTATCCAGGCTTTTCGCCAAGAGCTGCCGGGCGTGCCCTTGGTTGCGGTGATCGAGACCGCCCCTTATCGCTTCATGGACGAGGCGGCCACCACCTACGCCGTGCCTTATGAATGGCGCGAGCAGTATGGTATTCGCCGCTACGGATTTCACGGTGCCAGCCATCGCGCCGCCAATGAGCACACGTCGTCGCTGCTGGGCCGCAAGAATCTTCGTCACATCTCCTGTCATTTGGGCGGCAGCTCCAGCATCGCGGCCTTTCGCGATGGCGTGGCCATCGACACCAGTTTTGGAACCTCGCCGCAATCCGGCTTGCCGCAGAATAATCGCGTCGGCGACATTGACTCATTCGCCGTGCTGCACATGATGAAAAAGCTCAACGTTGGCCCGGATGAAATGGCGCGCATTCTCGGCTGCCAGTCGGGCCTTGCTGGCATAAGCGGAACCTGCGGAGATATGCGCGATCTGGACGAGGCAGCAGCCGCTGGCTGCAAGCAATCGCGTCTGGCGCTTGACGTTTTTGCTCGCTCCATTCGCCACTATATCGGAGCATTTCAGTTGGAGATGGGCGGCGTGGATGCCATCACATTTTCCGGCGGTATTGGAGAAAACAGCGTCGCGCTGCGCGCCGGTGTGTTAAGAAACCTAACCGCATTCGGCATTGAACTTGATGAGAAAAAGAACAGCACGGCGAAGGGGTTGGGCGCAATCTCCACGGAAAACTCCGCGGTCAAAATTTTGATTGTTCCGGCGAATGAGGAGCTCATTATCGCCCGGCAAATGGTACAGGTTGTCGGCGAATCGGAAGCACCGCAGCATGGCAAACTTCAGGAATGCGTATGAAAAGTGGAAACAAGACATTGACGACTTCAGCAGGTTCCATCGATAGATCGATGGTCGAGCAGATCGTCCGGCAGGTGGCTTTGGAGTATCTGGGGCGCGGCAAAAGCACGCAGGCTCCGGTGCTGACCGTGCAGACCTCCTCGCGGCACATGCACGTTTGCCGTGAAGATATGGACGTGCTCTTCGGGCCGGGCTCGGAGCTAACCTTTGATCGTCCGCTCTTTCAGGAGGGCAACTTCGCGGCCAAGGAAACGGTGACGATTGTCGGACCGCGCAATCGCCTGATCTCCAACCTCCGCATCCTCGGGCCGATGCGCAAGCAGTCGCAGATTGAGTTGGCCTTCACGGACGCCATTATGCTGGGCTTCACCGATATTCCGGTGCGGATATCAGGCGACATTGCGGGCACTCCGGGAGCCATCGTCATTGGGCCCAAGGGCGTGGTCGAACTCAAGGAAGGCCTGATTCGCGCCGCGATTCACGTACACATGAACCCAACCGAAGCCGCATACTTTGGCGTCGCGAAGGGTGATCGCATGAAGCTCCGTTTCGGTGGCGAGGCGGGCGTGACCTTTAACAATGTTCATGTTCGCATCGATCCCACGTCGCGCCTTAACGTCCACATGGACACCGATGAGGCCAATGCGTGCGGCGCGCATTTGACCAAAGATATTGAACTTTTCAAGTAACACCACAAAGAAGAGAGGGAAGCGATGAAGCAAGCGCTTGGAATGATTGAGACGAAGGGCCTGGTGGCGCTGTTTGAAGCGACCGATGCCATGCTCAAGTCAGCAAACGTGTCGTTCGCCGGATGGCAGTCCGTTGGTTCAGGATTGGTAACCGCCTTTGTTGAAGGGGACGTGGCCGCAGTTAAAGCAGCCACGGACGCGGGCGCTGAGGCAGCATCCAGAATCGGCGAGGTGGTGAGTGTGCAGGTCATTTCTCGCCCCCACGACGAACTGCCATCATTTGTCCAACAAGAAAAGAAGGCTGCCAGCAAAGCCGCCGCGAAGTAAGCAGAGGAGACCCAAATGAGTGAAGCAATCGGATTGATCGAAACCAAGGGCCTCGTCGGGCTTGTCGAGGCATGTGACGCGATGGTGAAAGCCGCCAGCGTTGAACTGGTAAAGACCGTACAGATTGGCGGCGGATACGTGACTGCCATCGTTCGCGGCGATGTAGGCTCTGTGCGCGCGGCAGTGGATGCGGGCGCGGCCGCTGCCAAGAGTGTGGGCGAGTTGGTTTCATCGCATGTGATCGCGCGTCCCCACGATGCTCTGGTTGATAGTTTGTTGAAGTAACACGCAAGACTACGAAGTCAGGAGAAGGCAAATGGCCAATGAAGCGATTGGAATGATCGAGACCACGGGCCTGGTGGCTCTGGTTCAGGCAACAGATGCAATGCTGAAGGCGGCGAGCGTGGAGTTCGTCGGCTGGAACAAGATTGGCAGCGGTCTGTGCTCTGTTTTTGTTCAAGGCGATGTGGGGTCGGTGCGCGCCGCAGTGGATGCGGGCGCCAGCGCAGCCCGCGCCATCGGCGAAGTGCAAAGCGTGCATGTGATCGCGCGTCCGCACGGAACTCTCAGCTCCGTACTGCCGAAATAGCTGCAAGCGGCAGGCTGGTACTGCCGCATCGCGCGAGGTGAGCCGCCATGTTCATAGCAAAAGTGATTGGCAATGTGATTGCCACGCAGAAGAACGAAAAATTCCGTGGGATGAAACTGTTGCTGATTCAACCGTACATCAGCAAAGACGGCAAGCTGCAAATTTCCGGCAGCTCCGTGGTTGCGGTCGATAGCGTGGGAGCTGGCGCGGGCGAGTGCGTTTTGTTCACGCAGGGCAGTTCGGCTCGTCTGACGCCTGTCACAAAAGACTCGCCGATTGACGCAGTGATTGTCGGCATTGTCGATGCCGTCGAGGTTGAAGGCAAAGTTTTGGAGAAGCCATAAATGCAGATACAAGAGCAAATGATCGCGGAGATCGCCAAAGAAGTAGTCGCGCGGCTTCGCGTACAGATGCAACAGCCAACCGCCTCCGCCGTTCAAAGCAAGAGCTTGACCGCCGCGCGTGACGGAGTTTTCGCGACAGTGGATGAGGCCGCCAATGCTGCCTTTGAGGCGCAGAAGATTGTTGCGGAGATGAGCCTTGAAGATCGCGGTCGCATGATCGATATTGTGCGCCGCATCTGCAATGATCGCCGCGAAGAGCTGGGCCGCATGGAGATGGAAGAGACCAAAGTCGGCCGTCTCGATCACAAAATTCTCAAGCTGACCAATATGCGTTTTGTGCAGGGCGTTGAAGCCATGCGCAGCAACGGCAGCTCCGCACGCAGCGACAACACTGGCCTATGCATCATTGAGCGCGCACCCTGGGGCGTGATCGGCATGATGCTCCCGGTCACGCATTCGGTGCCGACGATGGCAGCCAATGCGATCAATATTCTTGCTGCCGGAAACACCGCTGTCTTTGGTCCGCATCCGTCGGGCGCGAAGGTTGCGCAGTATGCGTTGCAGCTTTTCAATCGCGAGATAGAACGCGAATTGGGCGTTGCCAATGTTCTCACCACAATTCAAGAGCCCAGCATCGAAGCAGCCGAACAGATATTCAATCATCCCAAGATGGCGCTTCTCTGCGTAACGGGTGGTCCGGTTGTTGTAAAAGCCGCGAGCAAATCCGGCAAGCGCGTAATCGCTGCAGGTCCTGGCAATCCTCCTGTCGTTGTTGATGAGACTGCTGATCTTGACCGCGCTGCGGAGTCGATTATTGCCGGAGCGTCCTTTGATAACAATTTGCTATGCATCGGCGAAAAAGAAATCTTCGTGGTCGATTCCGTCGCGGATAAGTTCATCGATGCGATGCGCCGCGCCGGAGCTTATCAATTGGATGCACCCTCAATCGACCGGCTCA
>Ga0265336_10000656_pt1 | contig 18832 bp, 13 predicted proteins | sample 42119metaG_FD_193583 | JGI IMG/M metagenome (GOLD analysis project Ga0265336, IMG submission 193583) | Rhizosphere microbial communities from Carex aquatilis grown in University of Washington, Seatle, WA, United States - 4-21-19 metaG | ecosystem: Host-associated > Plants > Roots > Rhizosphere...
CGACAACACCGCGACGCTGACGACGACGAATGCGAACAATCCGAATCCGGCCAGCGCCGAGGAGGTCTGTAAGCCGGCGCATGTGACGATCACGAAGACGGCGGATGTTTCGCCGGTGAACGCGGGCGATCCGATCGGGTTCACGGTCGAGGTTCAGAACACGGGTACGGGTCTTGCGAAGGGCGTCAACCTGAGCGATCCGCTTCCTGGTGGTTCGGGCTCGGGTGTGACGTGGGCGGTCGACAACGGCACCGGCACGCCGGTCAAGTTCGTCCTCTCGGGGGCCAAGGGCAGCCAGACGCTGAGCCTCGCGTCGAACACGCTCCCGGCGGGTGCGGACTACATCGTCCACATCACCGCTTCGACGTCGGCGACGGAGTGCGGTGTGTACGACAACACCGCGACGCTGACGACGACGAACGCGAACAACCCGAATCCGGCCAGCGCCGAGGAGGTCTGCAAGCCGGCGCATGTCACGATCACGAAGACGGCGGATGCTTCGCCGGTGAACGCGGGCGATCCGATCGGGTTCACGGTCGAGGTTCAGAACACGGGCACGGGTCTTGCGAAGGGCGTCAACCTGAGCGATCCGCTTCCTGGTGGTTCGGGCTCGGGTGTGACGTGGGCGGTCGACAACGGCACCGGCACGCCGGCGAAGTTCGTCCTCGCCGGCAGCCAGGGCAGCCAGACGCTCACGCTTGCGTCGAACACGCTGGCAGCGGGTGCGGACTACATCGTCCACATCACCGCCACGACGTCGGCGAGCGAGTGTGGGATCTACGACAACACCGCGACGCTGACGACGACGAATGCGAACAATCCGAATCCGGCCAGCGCCGAGGAGGTCTGCAAGCCGGCGCACGTGACGATCACGAAGACGGCGGATGCTTCGCCGGTCAACGCCGGTGATCCGATCGGGTTCACGGTCGAGGTCAAGAACACGGGCACGGGTCTTGCGAAGGGCGTCAACCTGAGCGATCCGCTTCCTGGTGGTTCGGGCTCGGGCGTGACGTGGGCGGTCGACAACGGCACCGGCACGCCGGCGAAGTTCGTCCTCGCCGGGAGCCAGGGCAGCCAGACGCTGAGCCTCGCGTCGAGCACGCTGGCGGCTGGTGCGGACTACACGATCCACATCACGGCCACGACGTCGGCGACGGAGTGCGGTGTGTACGACAACACCGCGACGCTGACGACGACCAACGCGAACAACCCGAACCCGGCCAGCGCCGAAGAGGTGTGTGGGCCGGCGCATGTCACGATCACGAAGACGGCTGACGCGTCCCCGGTCAACGCGGGCGAGCAGATCGGCTTCACGGTCGAGGTCAAGAACAACGGGAACGGTGTCGCGAAGGGCGTCACGCTCACGGATCCGCTCCCGGGCGGTTCGGGATCCGGTGTGACCTGGGCCGTCGACGGTTCGACGGGCACGCCGGCGAAGTTCGTCCTCGCCGGAAGCCAGGGCAGCCAGACGCTGAGCCTTGCGTCGAACACGCTGGCAGCGGGTGCGGACTACATCGTCCACATCACTGCCACGACGTCGGCGAGCGAGTGCGGGATCTACGACAACACCGCGACGCTGACGACGACGAACGCGAACAACCCGAACCCGGCCAGCGCCGAAGAGGTGTGCAAGCCGGCGAACGTCACGATCACGAAGACGGCGGATGCTTCGCCGGTCAACGCCGGCGAGCAGATCGGGTTCACGGTCGAGGTCAAGAACACCGGCACCGGCCTCGCGAAGGGCGTCACGCTCACGGATCCGCTGCCGGCTGGTTCGGGCTCGGGTGTGACGTGGGCGATCGACGGTTCGACCGGCACGCCGGCGAAGTTCGTCCTCGCCGGAAGCAAGGGCAGCCAGACGCTCACGCTCGCGTCGAGCACGCTCGCGGCCGGTGCGGACTACACGATCCACATCACGGCGACGACGTCCGCGTCTGAGTGCGGTGTGTACGACAACACCGCGACGCTGACGACGACGAACGCGAACAACCCGAACCCGGCCAGCGCCGAAGAGATCTGCAACCAGGCGCACGTGACGATCACGAAGACGGCTGACGCTTCCCCGGTCAGCGCCGGTGATCCGATCGGGTTCACGGTCGAGGTGAAGAACACGGGTACGGGTGTCGCGAAGGGCGTCACGCTCACCGATCCGCTTCCGGGTGGTTCGGGCTCGGGCGTGACCTGGGCCGTCGACGGCTCCACCGGTACGCCGTTGAAGTTCGTCCTCGCGGGAAGCCAGGGCAGCCAGACGCTGAGCCTCGCGTCGAACACCCTCCCCGTGAATGCGGACTACACGATCCACATCACGGCGACGACGTCGGCAAGCGAGTGCGGTGTGTACGACAACACCGCGACGCTGACGACGACGAACGCGAACAACCCGAACCCCGCCAGCGCCGAAGAGGTCTGTAACAAGGCGCAGGTCACGATCACGAAGACGGCGGATGCCTCCCCGGTGAACGCGGGCGAGCAGATCGGCTTCACGGTCGAGGTCAAGAACACGGGCACCGGTACCGCGAAGGGCGTCACGCTCACGGATCCGCTGCCGGGTGGTTCGGGCACCGGTGTGACGTGGGCGGTTGACGGTTCGACGGGTACGCCGCTCAAGTTCACGCTCTCGGGCTCCAAGGGCAGCCAGACGCTGAGCCTTGCGTCGAGCACGCTCCCCGTGGGTGCGGACTACACCGTTCACATCACGGCGTCGACCTCGGCTTCGGAGTGCGGTGTGTACGACAACACCGCGACGCTGACGACGACGAACGGGAACAATCCGAATCCAGCCAGTGCGGAGGAGGTCTGTAATCCGGCGCACGTGACGATCACGAAGACGGCTGACGCTTCCCCGGTCAGCGCGGGTGATCAGATCGGGTTCACGGTCGAGGTCAAGAACACCGGTACGGGTCTTGCGAAGGGCGTTACGCTCACGGATCCGCTGCCGGCTGGTTCGGGCTCGGGTGTGACGTGGGCGGTCGACGGTTCGACCGGTACGCCGGCGAAGTTCGTCCTCGCCGGCGCCCAGGGCAGCCAGACGCTGGCTCTCGCCTCGAGCACGGTCGCTGCGGGTGCGGATTACACGATCCACATCACGGCGACGACGTCGAAGTCGGAGTGCGGTACGTACGACAACACCGCGACGCTGACGACGACGAACGCGAACAACCCGAACCCGGCCAGCGCCGAGGAGGTCTGCAACACCGCGGCGATCCAGATCGACAAGAACGCGGATGCCGTCAAGGTGAATCAGGGTGAGCAGATCGGGTTCACGGTGACCGTGTTCAACTCCGGCTCGGGCGACGCGAAGGGCGTGAAGCTGGACGATCCGCTGCCGGCGGACGCAGGCCTCTCGTGGACGATCGAGAAGCAGGGCGCAGGCTGGAACAGCACCTGCTCGATCGCGGGCGGGCACCTCAAGTGCGGCCCGGTGACGGTTCCGGCTAACACGACGGAGGGTGCGAGCACGTTCACCGTCCACATCGTCTCGCCGACCGACAACTTCGCCGGCGGGCTCTGCCCGGAGACCGGTGTTGTCACGAACGAGGCCTTCGTCACGACGACGAACGACGGTTCCGGCAACGACACCGCGACCACGTGCGTGGAGGGCGTCACCGATCTTTCGATCACGAAGACCGGCTCGCCGGCAACGCAGGACGTGCCGTTCAACGGCATGTACCAGGACATCACGTGGACGATGGTCGTGAAGAACAACGGCCCGGATGTGGACACGAACGTGGTGGTCGGCGATCCGATTCCCGCCGGAACCACGTACGTCTCCCACACGACGACCGCAGGCACGTGCACGCTGGACATTCCGTCGTCGACGCTCAACTGCAGCCTCGGCACGATGCAGGTCGGTGCCACGGTGACGATCACGCTCGTGACGACGCCGGCGCCGACGGATAGCGGCCAGCTCACGAACACCGCGGAAGTCAGCGGCTCCATGCCTGAGTCGGACACGACGAACAACCAGGCAACCGCGACGGTCCTGGTCGTCCGGGAGCACCAGCCGCCCGTCTACTGCACCGGCGTGATCGTGACGCCGAAGCAGCTGTACGCCGGCCGCTCGACGAAGGTGCATCTCACGGTCATCAACCACCACCACACGGTGCAGGGTGTGCGTGTCCGGATCACGGGCCCGGGTCTGGGCCTCACCACCAAGCCGTCGGATGCGAAGGGCAAGATCAGCAGGACGGTCAAGCCGAAGAAGGCCGGCATCGTGACCTTCAAGCCGCTCGTGAGCAAGTCGAGTGGCGGGTCATGCAAGACGCCGCGGATCGGTATCACCGGCGTCTTCACCCCGCCGGTCACCGGGTAAGGCACGGATCGAAGGGGGCCCGGGACACAGCGTCCCGGGCCTCCTTTTTTCTGGTCCGTTCGCGACGGCCCGGCGCACGCACGCTCGGCGATGTGATGGCCGGCGTGTCGCCGACCTCACGCAGGGGCGCTCCTGCTGGCGACCGTGCGTGTTCCTCGGAGGGTTCGGGAGCCTGGCGCCGCGGCGACGGCGTCAGCCGTGCTCTAGACCGATCGCGCGATTCCGTCCAGAAGAGGTAGAGGTGCCCTGCCCGCTATCGTCGCGTCGAGGGCGCTCGAGCACGCTTCGTGGGTCAGCAGGAACTCGCCACGGTGTAGAGCGCCGGCGTCTTTGCTGGGTTGGGCGCCTGCAGGATCCGGACGGTGACGGTCGACTTCAACGGCGCGATCCCGCCGTTCGGGAGGCCGGGCAGGTTGACGGCGAGCCAGTTGAAGTTGACACTCGCCGACACTTGGAGCGGATCGCCGACGGCGCCGATGCCTGACGGTTGGCAGAACGTGATGTCGAGGTTGTTGCTGAGCTGGCTCGTGTCGGCCGTGCTCTTCACGTAATCCCGGATTGCGTTCGCGCCGGTGAAACCCGCCGACGCGCAGGGTGCGCACGCGTTGACCTCGGCGTAGCGCGCCGCCGTGTTGGCGAGGAAGTTCAGGTCATTCTTGGAGTTGAACGCCGAGCCGAAGTCGAAGATGCCGATCACGAGGACGAGCAGGATCGGCAGGATGAGAGCGAACTCGACCAGCGTCTGGCCTTGCTCCGATCTCAGGCTCTGAACGTCGATCCCTCGCGTAACGACGACCGCGGTCAATTGGCTCAATCTAGTCGAAGCGACGGCTGGACAGGTCTCGTGCGCGACGGGTGCGTGGCACCGCATCGAGCTCCTGCGATATGACTCGGCCTGGTGGTGCTCCACGTTCTCTTCCCGCTGGGGGTCCGTCTTTCCACGATCCTCGCGGCTCTGGGGTTTGTGGGGCTGGCCGTCGTGCGACGCGACAAGCTCCCGCTGATCGCAGGCTGGCTTTGGCTGACGACGTTCGAGGCCGTCTTCCAGATCGCCTCTCTCATCATGGACAAACTGCCGCTCGGCCCCGTCACGCCGACCATCTTCCTTTCACTCGCCGTCATCACGCTTTCCATCACCCGTGGCACCGTGAGGCCGGACTGGCGGTATTTCGCCGCCGCTCTCGTCGTTCTCGCGGTGTGGATGGCGACCGGCTTTCATCTAAACGGTCATCGGCATGGATTGGTCTCTCTGCATACGCACATACCGGACTTCGACGTGCCGGCCGAGATCCTCAACGAGACCGCGAAGACGCTCTGGGCGCTTGGCTACTTCCTCCCACTGCTCCGTCGGGCGAGTACGGGCGAAAGCGTGGCCCTACCCGCGGTCGACGCACGCCGCCGCCAGTGGGGAGCCTGAGACGGCCACTCGAGCAGGAGCTACGAGGTGGTTGGCGGGGCCGGGTGCACCGGCCCGCGCAACCGCTTCGGTTCAGCCGCCGCGGCGAAGCCGGTTGCCCCGCACGCGTACGTACGCGACCAGCAACACGACGAAAAGAACGGCGAGGATGATTGTGAGGATCATCGAGCCTCCTGGACGAGATGAGGGATCAATTTGCTACTCAACGTTCGCGGCGAGAGACAACGCTCCTGCGAGCGGCAGCGCCGTCTCGCCCGAAGTTCATCGGATTATCGGCCCGTTGGTCAATCGTCTCAATACCCGCGATGAACGCCAGCCTAGAGGAAGAAGGCGATGATGCCGCCGGCGGCGAGGAACGGGCCGAACGGGATCACATCCTTGCGGGCTGAGGCCCCGCGCGTCCCGAGGATGTACAGCGCGGCCACGAGCAGTCCGGCGCACGCGTAGATCGCCGCAGCCAACGTTCGCGGTCCGAGTGCAAGGCCGAGCAGGAAGCCGAGCTTCGCGTCCCCCATCCCCATGCTGCCCGGGAAGATCGCGGCGAACGCGAAGAAGAAGCCACCGAGCGCGACAGCGGCAATCAGGTGTTTCGGTAACACGCTCGGAGCACCAATGGCGAGGATGACGGCGACGGCGACCGTCGTCGGCAGTACGACGGTGTTCGGGAGCAGCCTGTGCCGAGCGTCGATAGCCGCCAGCAGGACGAGACTTGGGCAAAGGACGACCCCGATGAATGCCCGCGTGCCGAAACCGAAGTCGACGAAGCACCCAAGGCACGCTCCGAGGCCGGCGGCGAGGACAAGCACGCGCAAGCCGCCGGTCGGTAGGAGCGCCGAAAGCGGCGGGCGGGCGACGCCGGACGGCTCCGAGCTCGCCTCTTGCCGAGGAACCTCCGGTGTGGCCATCAGCCCTTGAGCGCGTGGAAGACCGAGACCAGCGCCGGCCCGAGCAGCACGACGAACATGGCCGGGAAGATCATGAAGATCAGCGGGAAGAGCATCTTGATCGGGGCCTTCTGCGCCTGCTGCTCCGCGCTCGCCCTACGCCGCTTGCGCATCTCGACCGCGAGCGTGCGGAGGATCTGTCCGACCGAGAACCCGAGCGCCTGGCCCTGCATCATCGCGCGGACGAACGACTCGACGGCCGGCGTCGGGCAGCGCCCAACCATGTTCTCCAGCGCCTGGACCGGCGTGAGGCCCATCTGCTGCTCCCGGATCACGATCCGGAGCTCCTCGCCGAGCGGGCCGCGCATCCGCTCGCCGGCAAGCTGGATTGCCCCGGCGATGCTCAGGCCGGCCTCGACCGTTACGACGAGGAGGTCGATCAGTTCAGGCATCGCGCGATCGACGCGGTACAGGCGAGCCTCCGCCCGCCGCTGAACGACGAACCCGGGTGTGAGCCAACCGGCTGCGGCGATGAAGACCATGAGGATGATCGCAAGAGCCGGCTTGAGTCCGACTGCGATGGCGAATGCGATCCAGATCGTCGGGAACCCGACGGCGCACAGCAGGGAGTAGCCGATGATCGTTCGCGGCGGCGTGTGGTACATGCCGGCAGTGAGCAGCTGCTTCCGGAGCCGTTCCTCGTCGAGAAGCTTCAGACGGTCGGTGAACATTCGACCGATGCCCAGCGCCGCCGGGTCGAGGAAGCCACGCAGGCCCACCGGCGCGGTCTCCGACTCGGCGACGGTCGAGAAGCCGTAGCGGCCAATCTTGCTCAGCGTGTCGGCAGCGCGAAGCCGGGGAGCCACGAGCGCGCGTGCGAACAATGCGACGGCTGCGGCAATGAGCAGGAGGCCAACGAGGAGAACGGCGATCACGGCAGCATCAGACCTCGATCTCGACGATTCGCTTGATTACAAGGGAGCCTATGACCGCCCACGCCGCCGCTAAGCCGACGATGACTTTCCCAGCAGTCGACTCGACGAGAGGGTGGAAGTAGTGCGGGTTCAGGAGCCGCAGCGCGAGGACGATCACAACCGGCAGCGCCGAGACGATCCAACGAGACATACGGCCTTGTGTCGTGAGGGTCTCGACAAGCCTCTTGAGGTCGAAGCGCTCCCGGACGGTCTCTGCGACACGGTCGATGACTTCCGCCATGTCGCCGCCGGCCTGCCGCTGCAACTCTGCGACGAGCGCAAGCTGGTCGACGTCGGTGCTCGCCATCCGGTCGGCGACGACGGCGAGCGACCGCTGGATCGGCATCCCGAGCTGCTCGTCCGCGACCACTCGCTGAAGCTCGCTGCGCATCGGCTCGGACGCGCTCTCGACGACGACTGCGAGGGAGCCGGCGAAGCTGTGGCCCGACCGCAGAGCGGACGCGATCACCTGCAATGCCTCCGGAAGCTGCTCGGCGAAGCGCGACCGCTGCCTCTTGAGCGCACGCAACACCGACTCGCGGGCCAGATACGGGACGACGAGCGCGAATAGCGCCCACCATGCGGAGCCCGTCACGGCGAGGAGGAAAACGAAGACAAGAATCGTTCCGACCGAAGTCACGACGAGCAGCATTTCGGGCGCGATGCCGATCCGCGCGATCTCGAGGGTTTCTCCGAAGCGCGTCCACCGGTCCTTCTGCACAGTCGGTTCGCCAACGGCCAGCGGCGGTGCTGTCGTCTGATGGCGCTGCAACTCGCGGATCGAGACGAACTCCGCGATTCGCCCCGGTAGCCGTGTCCGCCGTGGCTCTAGCAGGGCGATGACGAGGATCGCGAGCACTGCTGCGAACACGAGTGCGAGGAGGACCATCGTGATCGGCGACGTCAAGATCCTTGCCTCGACGGACGGCTTGGTACTCCCCGCTGTGGTCGCGTTCGGAGGCGGTGGCGTGCGGTAGACGGTCGTCGCCGTGCCGAGCTTCCGCACGCTGACGATGACGTTGGCCCGGACGCCTGCACCGAGGTTGGACGTGTAACTGAGCAGATACTCGTTCGAGAGGACACGACCGAGGCCGGCGAACAGTGGCGCGAGCGCCTGGGTCTTCGCCTGCACGTACTCGCCATGTCCGGCCGTTGCAAGCGCCGTCAGCGTCTGCGGCCGGTATGTCCCGTCGTCGAGGCCGACGGTGTAGATCCGCGCGTTCCTCGCCAGGGCAGTGTGAGCGACCTGGCGAATCGACGCGGTGCTGCCGGTGTCTGCGCCGTCTGACAGGACGACGATCGAACCCGAGCCGATGGCCGCCCGCCGAAGCATCGCTTCGGCGAGCGCAACGGCGTCGAAGATGCGCGTCCCACGGGAGAGGTGCGGGGGTGCTGCGAGCGTCGCTGAGATCTTCGACGCCGACGTCGTGAACGGCAACACCGTGGTCGCCTTCCCGTTGAACTCGACCAGTCCGAGCTCCTCGTTCGGATTGCGCTGCGCGGCGAACGCCTGCTCGGCGGCGATCGCGGCGGCCAGCGGCTTGCCGTGCATACTCCAGCTCGTGTCGAGGACGAGCACCACCCCGAACGTCCGGGCGGAAGCGTGGCTCGCCGGCTCGACGCGAAGGCCGGAGACCGGGGTGCCGGCCTCGGTTACACGGACGTCGTGGCGGTGCAGCGCTCGGCTGTCGGGGAGCGAGAGGACGAGCGTGCGGGCGGGGAACACAGGCCCCTTCACCTGCGTCACGCGGAGGCCAGGTGTGGCGGCGCCCGTGGTGGGAACGAAGACGAGAAGTGCTGCTGCGGCGGTTGCTGCGAGGAGTGACGCTCGCGTCACTGGTCGACCGTTCCGAACGGCGGCGCGTTGCGGTTTGGCTCCGTCCGGAAAAGCCCCGGCGGCAGCGAGATACCGCGCTTCTCGAACTTCTGGACGAACGTCGGACGGAGCCCCGTGGCGCGGAGACCGCCGAGAATCGCTCCGTCTCGCGTCACTTCGTCGACCTCGAACTTGAACAGTTCCTGCAGCGTGATGACTTCCGACTCCATGCGCTGCACTTCGGTGATGGACGTGACGCGACGGGAGCCGTCCTCGAGACGCTCGAGGTGGACGATGCCGTCGAGCGCGGACGCGACCTGCTCCCGAATGGCCCGGATCGGGAGGTCGAAGCCGGACATCAAGACCATCGTCTCGATACGGGAGAGTGCGTCGCGCGGGGCGTTGGCGTGAATCGTCGAGAGCGAGCCGTCGTGGCCCGTGTTCATTGCCTGGAGCATGTCGAGGGCCTCCGGGCCGCGAACCTCGCCGACGACGATGCGGTCGGGCCGCATGCGCAGCGAGTTGCGAACGAGCTCCCGGATCGGGATCTCGTTCTCGCCGTTGAGATCCTTCGGACGCGCCTCGAGCCGCAGGACGTGCGTCTGGTTGAGCCGCAGCTCAGCCGCGTCCTCGATCGTGACGATCCGTTCGTCGTCGGGGATGGCAGTCGACAGCGCGTTGAGCAGTGTCGTTTTCCCCGAGCCGGTGCCGCCGGAGATGAGCATGTTCAGCTGCGCTCGCACGCAACGCTGGAGGAATTCGACCGACTCCGCGTTGAGCGTCCCGAGCTCGGTCATGTCCTCTAGCGTCAGCCGGCGGCGGCTGAACTTACGGATCGTGATCAGTGGGCCGGTCAGCGAGAGCGGCGGGAGGACGGCGTTCACGCGGCTCCCGTCTGGCAGGCGCGCGTCCACCATCGGCGACGTCTCGTCGATACGCCGCCCGACCTGAGCGACCATTTTGTTGATCATGCGGATCAGGTGCGACTCGTCATTGAACCGGACGTCGCTCTGGTAGAGCCGCCCGGCGCGCTCGATCCAGATGTCATGCGGCCCGTTAACCATGATTTCCGTCACCGTGTCGTCGGCGAGGAGCCGGTCGAGCGGGCCGTGCCCGAGGATGTCGTCGGCGACCTCGAGCGCGATCCGTTGCCGGTCGTCGCGCGAAACTCCCGTTTCCTGCTCGAGCTGCTCCCGGAGGTCGGAAAGGACCCGCTCGCGCAGCTCCTCGGGATCCATGTTCACGTTGAAGAGCTGCGGCCCGAGCTCGCCGATCACGGCGATGTGGACGCGGCTCTTGATCTCCCCGAACGGATCGCGCTCGCCTGCGCCGGGGCGCGGCGTCTTCAGGCGCTCATGCAGGTCCACTAGCCAAGCCTCCCGATCAGCGTCCGCACGCCCGCGGCCAGGCCGGTCGGAGCGGCTTTCTGGGCGTCGGGCGCCGGCTTCGCATAGCGGTCGGCGAGCGCTTCGAATGCCCTGGCGACGCCGGATCCAGGCTTCGAGGCGACGATCGGCGTTCCCTCGTTGATGGAACGCGGGATCTCGCGGTCGCTCGGCACGGCAATGTCGGGCGGACGGCCGATGATCGTCGAGACGTCCTCCGGCATGATCCCGACGCTCGAGTCCGACCGATTGAGGATGAGCGTGACGTTGCGCGTCTCATAGCCCATCAACTCGAGCGTCTCGAGGCCGAGCTTCATGTTCTTGAGCGAGAGCGAGTCGAGCATCCCGATCATGCAGATGTCCGACGAGACGTCGATCGTCGCGATCACCTCGGCCGTGAAGCCCGGAGGCGTATCGACGATCACGGCGTCCGACATCGTCCGCAGAGACGCGTAGACGTCACGGAGATAGTCGACGGAGAGCGCGCCGGCTTGATCGGGCCGCGTCGGCGCGATGAGAACCTTGACGCCGGAGGAGTGCCTGAGGAGGTGCCGGTCGAGCTTCTCGTGGTCGAACGGCGGACCAGCCTTCATCAGATCGTTGATCGTCCGCTCGGGCGAGAGGCCCATGGCGAGGCCGATGTCGCCGAACTGCAAGTCGAGATCGACCAGTACGACCTCCTTCCCGCGCCGGGCCAGCGCGACGGCGAGATTCGCCGCCGTGAGCGTCTTGCCGGTGCCGCCCTTCGGTCCGAGGATCGTTATGACTGGAGCGGTCGGCTTGCCCGGCATGACGAGCCCTTTGCGGCGCGCGATCACCTTCTGGAGCGTGAACGCGACCTCCGCGCTGGTCTGCGGGAGCGTGATGACGTCGTCCGCGCCCGCCTCGAAGGCTTGCCGGAGGTAGCCGCTCGACGACGACTCGCTCATAACCACGACCGGACGGTCGGGTCGTTGCTTCACTGCGCGGTCGACCATGTGCGTCGTGGATTCGTCCCCCGCTGCGCACGCGACGACGACGACGTCGCCGGGCTGGGCGAGGAAGACCTTCCAGTCGTCGTCGTGGGCGGCGTACCCGATGACCTCGAGCGACGGCTCTCCCTCGAGCGCCGCCTTGACGAGTTGTGGGTCGGCGCGCTCGGCGAGCGTGACGAGGATGCGGATGGTCTCAACCATGCTCAACCCTTGATGACCGGCGGTTTGCTGTTCTTCGCGACCGTCGGCCGCAATACGAGCCACGGCTGGTTGTTCTCGCTCGCGTAGATGAGCTGCCCTGCTTCCTGGGGGCTCGTGCGCAGCGTGACGTTCCCGCCGCCTGCGCCCAGGACATAGACGTCCTGGAGGAGCTCCTTCACCTTGCCGCCGATCGTCACCCAGACGTCGACGTGGCTCCCCGCCCCGATCAGACCGCCGAGCTCCTGCGGCGCGCCGAGCGGGATAACGACCGCGCGCTGGGTTGGACTCAGCTGCTCGGCGACCGAGCCGGTCGCCGGCCCGAAATCGGCGGTGGTGAGCTGCTGCCCCTTGCCGATGTCCGTTATGGCCACCTTGCCGGCCAGCGCCGAGGGATCGACGAAGGCGCCGGTCTGGAGGGCGGACTTCGGGACGTGGGAAATCGAGTAGAGCTCGGTCGATGTGACGACGGAGCCCGGCGTGCCGCTCGCGACGAAGCTTTTCGTCACGAGTACCGGCGTCAGTGCGTTGTCGTTGACGCTGTTTCTGTACTGGTTCAGGTACACGATCAGCGCAACGGCTGCGATCACGGCCGCGATCACTCCGAGGAAGACCGTCCCTTGCCGCGTCGCGAAGAGCTTGCTCGTCATGATCCCGTCCACGGTTCTCCTCTCTCCTCCTACGTATTCCGTTGCTAACCCAACAGTCCGTCGGCGTCGGTTGTCTCCAGACACGGCTGAGGGAGCCGCCGCGATCGGCTCGTCATGAGCCGCCCCGGGAGGGCTCCCTCGACCGCGCGTACGCTCACGCTTTCGACCTAGAGGTCGTTATTAATCGACTGGAAGATGACGGACACCTTCGTACCAAGCGCCTGCAGAATCGTGACCGCCGCGATCGCCACGAGACTGAGAATCAGCGCGTACTCCACCAGCGCCTGGCCTTCTTCGCGGTCGCGAAGGGCCCGTGCGGCGAGGTACATCCGTATCGGGAAGAGCTTTAGCCTCTCCATGTTGCGTGGGTTCCTCTCTCTCTTGGGTCCACTTAGGACACTCCGATTCTAACCGGAGTCGGGAGATTTTTCGACGTTATCTCCGCGATCCCTCGAATGAGGGTGGAGGCTCCGCGGCGCAGCGGGTCGGTCAGCGACGTTCTGGTCACTTGATTGTCCCCCGGGTTGCCCCGCGGACGGCGTTGTCGCGTCGACCTAGAGGTCGTCGTTGATCGACTGGAAGATGACGGACACCTTCGTGCCAAGCGCCTGCAGAATCGTGACTGCCGCGATTGCCACGAGACTGAGAATGAGTGCGTACTCCACGAGCGCCTGGCCTTCTTCGCGGTCGCGAAGGGCCCGTGCGGCGAGGTACATCCGTATCGGGAAAAGCTTGAGCGTGTCCATATCGCCGTTTCTCCTTACCTTTCCACTCGGCCCCACTTCGGCTGACTCCTACGTAGGGCGATGAGTACTCTAACTCGGTTTGGGGCATCTGATCGACTTCCGCCAGGGCGTCCGGAATCGACTCGAGTCCTTCGGTGATCGGCTGCGCGTGCTCGGACAGCCTTGGGAGCTCGCGGCGTTCCTCTGGGCGCCGGCCATTGTCCTCGCCTTCGCCTGGCGGTACGAGTTGCAGGCTCGGCACACGCTCCAGGACTTCGGCATTTTCCGGGCCGCCGCGCTCGCCGTCGTACACGGACGTTCGCCCTACGTCGCGGCCACTCCTGCGGCGCTCGCGCACTTCGACAAGTTCGTGTATCCGCCCGTATCCGCGATCCTGTTCGCGCCCGTTGCCGAGGTACCGACCGAAGTGGGGCGGGTACTCATCTTCGCCGGCGGACTCGTGGCGATCATCGCTGCGCTGCGCCTCCTGCGGGTCGAAGACTGGCGCTGCTATGGGGTCGCGCTCGTTTCTGCGCCCGCGATCAACTCACTCGCGCTGGGCGCGCTGACCTCGTTCCTCTTCCTCGGCGGAGCCCTAGCCTGGCGTTATCGCAGCCACACGGTGGTGGCGGCGGTAGCCGTCGCGTTCACCGCCGTCCTCAAGCTGTTCCTCTGGCCGCTCGGGATCTGGCTTCTCGCCACGCGCCGCTGGCGCGCCGCCGCGGCGTGTGTCGGCACGGCGACCGTGCTACTGCTCGCAAGCTGGGCCGTCATCGGCTTCGCGGGCCTGCGCTCGTATCCGACGCTCTTGCACGTGCTCGAGCGGATCGAGGCGCCCGTGAGCTACTCGGTTGTCGCATTGGTGGGCTTGAGCGGCGGAGCGGAGACGGCGGTCACGGTCGTGCTCGCGTTTGTGCTTGCCGCGGTGATCGTCCTCGCTGCGAGGGGATCGGACGGCGACAGGCGAGGATTCGCAGCCGCGGTCATCGCAGCGCTCGTCGCAACGCCGCTCCTGTGGTTGCACTATCTGCTCCTGCTCTATGTGCCGATCGCGCTTTACCGGCCGCGGCTGGCGCCGCTCTGGTTTCTGCCGCTGCTGCTCTGGGTGACGCCCACAGCCCATTCGCAGGGAGCCGCGTGGAAGATCGCTATCGCTCTCTCAGTCGTTGGCGTGGTGGCGCTCCGGACCGCGGCCACGGGCCTCACCCGCGACGCAGCACCACGACTTGCGGAGACCTGAACGCGACGTGCAAGGCGAACGCCCGACGCAACGCGTGCTCGAGCGTCGCGTCGGGGCCGGGCCCGAGCACAAAGACTCGATAAGGGCGGAGAGCGGCGCGCCAGTCGCCGGCGGCGTTCTCGATACGCGCGATCTCCAGGAGTTGAGCTTGCGTCAGTAGCTCGAAGCGCGCGTCGAACGCAACGCGGCCAGCGAGTTGCGCCTCGCTCCACAGCAGCCAGTCTCCGTACGCGCTCGTCGCGAAGACGAGCCCGTGCGGCCCTGCGGCGCGCACGGCCGCGTTTGCCGCCGGTGCCGGGAAGGAATGCGTGAACCAGTTCGTCTGCTTGGCGGCGACCCCGCCCAGCGCGACGCCGGTCAGGCCGAGCATGCTCAACGCGAGGATCCGGTTCAGTCGGCGTGGCTCGTCGATGGGGGCGCGAAGCCGGTCGACGAGCGGCGGGAGAACGGCAAGAGCGACAAGCGCGAACCAGGCGATATTGCGGATCGCCTGGAACGCGATCACGGCTATCGCGAGGAAGGCGAGCTGGTCGAAGACAGGCACCGCGGCCCGGCCGTTCCTGCCCAACAGCCAAAGCCCGCCGAGCGCGAGCAGGAAGACGGGAATCGTGACGAGCTGGAGCGTGGTCGGCGCCCACTCCGTGACGAGGTGCGAAAAGTCGCCTCCGACCAGCACCTTCTCGTAGTACGCCGGCAGGTGTGTCGCGTACGGCGACGCGAGCAGGCATGCCCAGGGCAGGAGGGTCAGTGCGAGCCCGCGAGGGGTCGGCCGCCGGGCCTTTGCCATCGCGATGAGTCCGGCGAGCGCGACGAGTCCGGCTCCGAGCAGGACCGAGCCGTGGAGGTTGGCCCAGAGGACGATGAGCGGCAGCGTCGCGAACACGCGACGCGACGGCCGGCGCGCGTCGTCGAGCAGAAGCCAGAGCGTCGCGACGAAGAGGGGCAGCGCGAACGACTGGGTCCGCAGCACGGCGGCGACCGGGTAGTAGGCGAGGAGAACCGGGATTGCGACCCAGGTGACGGAGCGAGCCGTCGCGCCGTGCCGGCGCGCGATGAGGGCAGCGCCGGTCAGCGCTCCGGTCGCGAGGAACGCATGGACGAGAAGTGCGAGCTTCACGCCTCCGGCGCGCCATAGTCCGTACAGGCCGAGCTGCGCGAGCCACTGCTGGTCCGTCCAGCGCCGGCCGTGGGCCATGACCGTGAGGCTGTCGTGCGTCGGAAGGCCGTGCTGGACGATCCACCGGCCGGCGAGCATCGCCAGCCATCCGTCACCCCCGAGGCCACGACGCAGCGTGACGAGAAGGACGATCGCGAACGTGGCCAGAACCACGACCATGAGCCCGTCCTCCTCGAGCGCGACGCCGACCCGCGCGACTCCTGCCCGCGCTCGCCTGATCTGCTCGTCCCTCATTCGGGGTACCGAATATCAGGTTCGTCGGTCAAGCACGTGCGCCCCGGCGCCGAAGGAGACGTCGGCGGGAGGGCGAAAGGTTCCGCTCGCCGAAAGGAGCCGACGATGGATGCGGAAGGAGCAAGGGAACTGACGCGCAGGCTTGGGCCGAACGTCGGCGTCCCGATCCGGCCAATGCCGGCCGACGTTCCCGCGAACTTGCAGTCGCTCTCCCGCTGGTTTGGCGGCGACACCCCGGCGTCCGCCCCTGAGCCGGCCCCGCCCGCGAAGCGCCCGTCGCTACGCCGATCCCGCTTGCACTGACGCGACGGCCGCGTCTCAGTCAACATGAGGCAGTCCGCGTCTCTGTTGTCATCCCCTGCCTGAACGAAGCCGAGAGCATCGGCGAGTGTGTCCTCACGGCGCGGCGCGTTCTCGACGAGAACGGCCTCGACGGCGAAGTGCTCGTCGTCGACAACGGCTCCGACGATGGCAGCGGCGACCTGGCCGCGCGCGCGGGCGCGCGGGTCGTCGACGAGCCGCGGCGGGGTTACGGCAGCGCCTATCTCGCAGGCTTCGCGCAGTCGCGAGGCGACTACATCGTGATGATCGATGCCGATCTCACGTACGACTTCGAGGAGATTCCGCGCTTCATCCGCGAACTCGACGACGGTGGCGAGCTGGTAATGGGCAATCGAATGGACGCCGTCCAGCCCGGCGCCATGTCGCCGGTGAGCCGGATCGGGAACCCGCTGCTCTCCGGCTTCCTGAACCTCCTCTTCCGCACTCCGGTGCAGGACTCCCATTGCGGCATGCGCGCCCTCCGGCGCGACGTGCTGCCGGTGCTCGGGCTCCAAGCGACAGGGATGGAGCTCGCGTCGGAAATGGTGATCCGGGCGTCGAGGAGCGGCCTCGAGATTCGCGAGTTGCCGATCGCGCTGCACCCTCGGGAGGGCGAGTCGAAGCTGTCGCCGTTCAGGGACGGCTGGCGCCACCTGCGCTTGATGCTCGTCTACCACCCGAACTTCCTGTTCGTGTTCCCCGGCCTGCTCGTCGGCGCGATCGGCGTCGCGCTCATGGCGAGCGTGCTCGCTCACCTCTCCCTCTTCGGGCGCGGTTTCTACATCCACACCCTGATCGGCGGCTCGATGCTCGTCGTGGTCGGGACGCAGCTGATCGGCTTCGGTCTCTGCGGCCGCTCGTACGCCGTCTACCAGCTCGGCGACAGTGACCCGTCGTTCGAGCGCTGGGGCGGTCGTGTCCGGCTTGAGCACGGGCTCGTGCTCGGTCTCGCGCTCGTTGCGGCCGGTGTGGCGGTCGGCGGGGTTGTCGTCGCGCACTGGATTGCCCGCGGTCTTGGCAGCCTGCAAGAGGAGCAGATCACGATCCTGGCCGCGACCTTGGTCATCGTCGGTGTCCAAGTCTTTTTCACGTCGTTCCTGCTATCGCTGCTTGGCTTGCGCCGTCGTGCGCGCGACACCTGAGTCTCAGTTTCTGCAGGGTGGCGACGACGGGATGCTCAGCGTGCTGCCCGTACGGGCGGTGAGCACGAGTTTGCCCAGACGGTCGCGCGCGAGAACACGCCCCGGTACCGACAACGAGGCGGGAACGACCGCGTAGCGCGTCGTGATCGCGGTGCCCGCGGCAAGCTGCTGCTCGCCGAAGTCCGTGCCGAACGCCGCGCTGCAGGTGTAGTAGACGCGGACGATCGAGGCGTTCCAGAACGCGGTCTCCCGCAGCGACGCGGTACGCACGCCCGGACCGCCCACGAGACTCACGCTCTCGCTGTTGCCGACGACCCGATCGACCCAGTCGGCATGCGTGGGAAGGCCGAGCTCCGTTCGCGGAATCGGCGCGATCTGGTCCGCGAGCTCGAGCGTCGACAACCCCAGGAACGCGACGGCCGTGATCATCACCGCGGCCATCGGGGGAAGCAGGCGTGCGACAGCGAGTGCGAATACGACCGCCAGCAGGCCCGAGAGCATCACGATCTTTGTGGCCGCGTGCGGAATGGGCACGGTGCTCCCGTGCCTGATTGTCCTGAACACCTGCAGAGCGAAGGAGTCGATGGGGCTCGTGCCGTTGACAACCGTCCCGAACGGGATCAGCGCGGGCAGCAGGGCCGACACGACGGCGGCCGCAGCGATAGCGCGGGCCGCCTTGAGCGGACGGCCGAGCGCCGCGAACAGCGCCACCAAGAAGAACGGGACGAGATAGATGAGGTAGCGCTCGTGGATCCGCGGCAGGTCGGTGAACGGCGACGGGTGCCGCGGGTGTGCGCTCGTCCCGTCGAACGCCGCTGCGTCGAGCGCGACCTCGAGCAGGAACCAGAAGACCGACGCGACCGCGACGGACGCGAAGATCGACGCGCGCTCAGGGAAGCCCGAACGGGCGAGCGCGTACCCGGCGAGCAGCGCGGCCGCAAACGGGATCACCCCCGCCGCGAAGTCGGTCTCGGCGAGATGCTGGAAGAAGAGCGCGACGACGCGCCACGCGCTCGCGTGGGCCGTGCCGACGTTTGCGTACCGCCCGGCGAGCGGGAGATTCCCCCCGTTCATGACCGCGCGCGCGAGGCCGGCGACGAACGCCACACCGACGACGCCGAAGAGCGCCCAATGTTCCACCACCGCCCGCCGGACTGCGCGGAGCCGACGTTCTCGGGCAAGCGTCGCGAGGAGGATGGCGCTGAGTGCCGCCGGCAGAAGCACGACGAGCTGGAGTCGTGCGGCGGAGGCGACGAAGATCGCCGCGAGCATGAGCCCGTCGTTGGCGAGTCCCGGGCGGCGGACGGCGCGCAGCATCGTCCACACGGCGAGCAGGCAGAGCGGATAGGAGAGGCTTTCGCTCATCTCGAAGCCGCTGTAGAG
>Ga0265336_10000658_pt1 | contig 18814 bp, 13 predicted proteins | sample 42119metaG_FD_193583 | JGI IMG/M metagenome (GOLD analysis project Ga0265336, IMG submission 193583) | Rhizosphere microbial communities from Carex aquatilis grown in University of Washington, Seatle, WA, United States - 4-21-19 metaG | ecosystem: Host-associated > Plants > Roots > Rhizosphere...
GATTTGCCGGTTTTGCGCGCCCCCCACAAAAATGCGGATTTCCCTTGAGGCAACTTCATTTTAAGACATCTCTGGATATTTTCCATATTGGAACTTACTCCTTATTGGTTCTACTAATTCGGAGTATATATCATAATACAAAAATGTCAAGCTTTAGTCTTTTACATGTCTTTTACAATGGAACTGAAAGGATTTATGTCTTTGATTTTTGAAGTCCTAAAAATGCAGGAAGGTCGGTAAGCTCTTCGACATCGAAGATCACCGGTTCAAAGCCTGGGGAGTTCTGTAATTGCGCCAACTGGGCAGGGTCAAGATGGAATTTAATTCCCTCATTGTCATCCCCGAATGCATTTGTCGGGGATCCCGTTTTGACCTGCACCTTCATGTTAGCAGGTGTCAGATCAATACCGCCTTCAGCGGTCATTGCCTGATTACCGTTGAATAATTTGTCTAAATGCCGGTCTGTATATTCTCCTTTTATTTGTTCGGCAGTTAAAACAGCATGCCTGTCGATCATTTGCAAATCTCGACGGTGCGCAAACTCTTCCGACCCTGGCGTAATAGGATAAAAAGTAATGCCTTGATCGGCCTTATTATCAGGATTACCGCAAAATTTAATAAGAAGATCAAAAAGAAGGTCTGAAACCCCATTAATATCTCTTTTTCCATTGAGTTTTATATTGCGATAATAAACTTCCATTTGAGGGATAAATATTTTATATGCGAGGATTCCACCCACATGCTTTACAGCATCTGGACCAATCCCGATAAAACCTTCCAGTTTAGGACCGCTTGCTGTCTCTGAAAAGAGACCAAAGGATAGTTCACTGAAATATTCAAATCGCGGAAGGCGGTCCGCGTAAAATCCTTTTTTAGCCCATTCTTTTTGCCACTCAGTATCTTTGGATAGATCGCTTTTCCATTGGTCGATAAAGCGCATATCTGCTGTAGGATCAAGCTTTCGAATGTAGAATTTCTTACCTTGTATTTTTCCACTTAAATATTGCCCTATTTCTTGATCCTTAAGCACAATGGGACTTTTGAACATCTGATCGAATTTCTCTTCAATACTCGCGACGATCATTGCCGCGTTCTGCCTTACAGGTACTAATTCTTTATCCCGATCTTCCTCGATCTTTTCACCTGACGGAGGCTCTTGGGCTTGCGGGCCTAAATTATCTCCCCCATCATCGCCGGGAATGCTAACCATAACACCATCATATAAATTAAAACGATCATACGACCCGGAATTACCGAATTGTTCCCTTATGCCCTGTATAGTCAATGGGTCTATGGCCCCGCTCACCGTTGCCTTAAATGCTTCGATCGCATTTTCCTACCATTGCGTGGAAGAAATCATTTGTATCTCATCCTGTATAAATGGCGCTTCAGGTTTGATATCCAGACCAAAGTCCTCCCTGCTTGATAAGGCGCTGTTTAAGGCATAACTTAATCGGTTATACTGTGTATTTGTAAAACCAACCTCCGGATCGACATGGACTAGATGATAAACCCCTTGTTTTCGCGGTGCATCGGTCCGGCGATCATAATATTGAACAACGACAGTCTTCTGACCTTCAACAAAGATAGAATCCGGCAGTTGGCCATACTCCTGGGCCGCTGTCAATTTTACCGGATGATCTGCCATTAAGTTATGCTGATAGATCGAATCAAAAAACTGCATCCAAATAGCCGGCGTTTTTAATGCATCGTTCAAAAGTTCCGGAAAGATCTTGGTCTCGATGAGCTTCTTTAACCTATTACCCTCATCAACTCCGGAATTCATATAGGCATCGATGACCGGCTGATTTTCTTTTCCAACCCGTAAAACAATTTGCTGGACCTTATCTTTATTGACCAATGCGGTTAAAACATTAGCTATATTCCTAAAGACCCAACCACTATGGGTGGCATAATGCCAATATAAAACCTGATTATCCCTTAATTTCTCCTCTATAAAATCCTGGGGATCTTCCCTATGATGAGCTATATACACCAGGGTCTCCATGCCGCCCTGTACCATGCGAAAACTATCCGGCTTGTTAAACGTACTTACAACGGGCTTTAATTTCAAACCCGCTTCTCGGCGCAAACGCAAGAAATCTGTATAGGCGCTTCCTGCCCCAAGTTCGGATGGCGCACCCATTAACCGGGCAAAGGCCCTGGCCCGTAAATGTAATAACGGGGCATTTTCATCTAAACCTAAGTCTTCTTTTTCTTCTGCACTCATCATATTTTGCCACAAGGATGAACCGCGGAGCTCCTGGTCGATCTTGATCTCGAGATCAATGTCCTCACTGGATTGCTTACGATGAGTCAACGCATAAGCCTTATAAAGCTGATGGGCAATGATCTCCCGACGGACATCATCGCTGGCATGGTTCCAACTGTAATCACTGATAAAAATATCCATTTTAGAGGCATCATTTGACCATTTTGAAGCCCCATATACATCCCGGCCATCCTTGCCCGTTTCTACCGCAAGGCCATAGGTTGACAGGTTTTCCTGGGCAGGCTGCATGACATTGATGGAGATATTAATATTATTTATAAAGCGCTTGAAATCAGTTTCTCTGTTTAATCCAAGATCAAAAAACTTGCGTAAAATATTTTCTTGCCAAAACTGCCCCGAGACCTGTTGGATCATTTTCCCGGTACTTAAAGCCGCCTCAAGATCACCATCCGATACTTCCAAGGGTGAAATCCCGCTGACCGTGTCTGAGATCATGGCAAGGTCCTGGGCATATTGTTGCATCGTGCCCCTGGCATTGGCCGGATATTCTGAAATATCAAATAACGCGGTATTCTCTGTGGTTGTTTGAAAACGTTTCAAAGGATTAGATCCCCGAATGAACGTATTTGGGATTTCTGTATTGCCTAAACCATTAGTTTTATCAGAGATCCCCAGTCTTTTTACACCCAAGGCCTTAAAAATAGGTATTACCTTACGCCACATACTGTCACTGACCATCTGAGAATGATATTCGCTTTTTAAATACAACCGCAACGTTGTTGCTTCAAGCGTGCCATTTTCACCGTTGGCAAAATACCAAACAAAGAACCCGATAGGTTTTTTATTTTTACGGATCAAAACAGCTTGAAGCCCATCATCATTAAGGGCCGCAGCCATCCAACGGCTATAACCGCCGCTTAGTTCCATTTTCTTGTTAGTGCTGATACAGCAGCCCGCGCCATCAGCCAGGCGCATAAATTTCACAAGGTCCTTCTTAGCCAATAGTTCTAAAGTCAGCATCTCAGGACGGCGCGTACCCTTCAACCAACCGGATTTTTGCGCTTCCTCTGAAAACGACCCCGCTGAACTTGTTAAATGGCCAAGTTGTTCACGAAATATACCATCCAATACTTCCTTAGGCAGAGCATCGACAAGTTTTAACATTTCAGCACTTCCCCACATAAGCCGCATGGTTTTCTCTGCAAATCCGCTAAAATTACTGACATCCGCATATTCAGCAGGGGGATTCTTCATGTCATTAAAAGTTTCATACAGAGTGTCAAGGTCTGTGGGAAGAATTTCTTTGAAGGGTTGATCAAGATTTTTTAATTCATACTTTTTTAAAAGCGGCTGAAAACCGTAATTATTTTCTAAGGCATTTTTCTTAAATCGGATAAAAAATCGGTTAACTTCATCTGAAGCTGCCTTCTGCAGTTCCTGTTCATTGGCTGTTTTGAATTTGGGGATCAATCTCAACGCATCCGCATGGAGGGCACGAAGAAGAATTATCAATTTCGCATTAATATCGCCTGTATTTTGGATCGATGCCGTGATCACCTCAAGTCGCTGTGCAATCCCTTCATCACTGGACCGCGCCAAAATACCTTTGATCGTCTGTATCATATAAAGAGTTTCCACCAGCGCCATTAATTGCTGATTATAGGCTTGAACAAATGATTGCCTGGAATTGCTCATCGATGTTGACTCTTCAAAGGTCACATTGACCTCCTGGGGAATAAAATTACCATTCCCATCAACCATCCCTGATGATCTAGGAAGTATCACCCTGCCTTCATCCATGGCCCGGATGATTTCTTCGGCATCGCGCGGGGCATTGGCACGGATGGCTGTCCGAAGCTCTTCCTTGGCCTGTTGATTGGTTTGATCTTGCTTAGCGAACAAAAGGGCCTTTTCAACAACTTCTTTGAACAATGAAAATGTAAAGGCATGATCTCCGTAATTAATATCCGGCTGATGAAAGAGGAAATAAGCCAAAAGCAATTTATCCTCCTTCCCTTCCGAGGCAAAGGTCTTAAGCAGCTGCGGGTAGGTCATCCCTGTAACCTTAAGGCGAAGCACTTCAAGCTCTTCAAAAGTCACCCCGCCCTTCAATAGATATTCCATCATCACCGCGGAAGGATAAACCTTGAACTTTTGATGGCCTTCATAAAGTAAGCTCCAAAATCTTTCCGTTCCGATCCTGGAGTTGCCCTTGGCCAATTGATAAATACTCGGTATATCAGCATCTAATACATATCCTGAGAGATCATTCAATATCCCGGCACGCATTTCCTCTGCGATGCCCCTATATAAAAGAAAAGGGACCAATGGTTCTTTTTGTTCTGTATCATTGACGGCCCGGATCACCGCTTCTTCCTCTGGTGAGAATTTTCTTTCTTCACCTGGATTGATCTTAACCTTTAAAATTCTGTCAATTTGAGCCTTAAGAAAGGCATAACTGAATGTAAAATCTTTCTTTTCTTTGACAAGATGCGCCAGGATATTCAATAATCTGCGCCGGGCTGATATAGATTTATGCTGTTCCCATAATTGCCTCCAAAAGCCAAAGCTTTCCTTATTTACCGGTGCAGGAGAATACATAAGATCAATGAGTTTACTTTGTTCTTGAACGGTAATATCCAATCCTTCAAACATATCCAAACTTGACATCAGATCATATACATCCCCCATCCTGCTTAATATTTCTTTTGCCATTGCCTCTTTAAGTGAACCCCCACGTGTGATCATATCTACGATCTTTGATGTTGTTACTTCAGATGCGAACTCCATCTTCATATGAGTTAAAGCATAAATGATCTTCCACATTAATGTTTGGTCAATGCTTATCTTGTTCATTCGGTCAATGATCTTAATCGCCCGCGTGGTCTTCTTGCCTACTTCTGCTGATGCCACTACATCATCAAATATATCTATGTAATTTCCTCTTATAGATTCACTACTAAACCTGCGTGCTAATTCCTGTAAATTCCCTATTACACCTTCCTCTTCTAGCCTTCCCACCTGTGCCACCGGATCTTCTGCCTTGACAATATCTGCTAACACCTGGCGTCGATACCATCTTGATAGATCGTCATCTGTTGACCAGTCTCGATAATTATTAAATGTATTTACACTCATTAACCTTCTTAGACTTACGGCCAGCTCTTTGCTGTCTTCGCGGCCTAGTACTCTTGCCATTAAACTTATGCCATTGCTCTCCCCAAAGCGTAAATTATGCATCCCTTTTATTAATTCATTCAATGAATTTAATAACTCATCTGCTATTCGACTGTCTGAACCAATGATCTTATTTGCTACTTCTCCTATTGTTTTTTTATCCAAATAATCACTTGAACTTAATAGTTTAATGAACTGTTTAATCACTTCTGGATCAGCTCCCTGTGCAGCCCATGTCATAATCCTTACTTTATCTGTACCATCAATTTTTATTGATTTCAAAGCCACGCCTAATGCAAGGCTCATGGCCTGGTCTTTGAAAGGTGTTTGGACAATACCGGAATGCAAGATCATGGCATGATCGGGTTTTGTCAAAGCCTGTGTGTCATGAACAATAAGCATCGCGGCATTCAAGGCCTTGACGTTCATGGTCAAACCGCCGGAGAAATATTTTCGGGGGATGGTTTCTTGGGTTAGAGGGTCTGCTTCTTCTTTGATGTAGTTGTAAACGCCTTTTTTGAAGGCTTTAAGATAGCGTTGGTAAATGAGTTCAACGTCGTTTTGGGGGTTTCCCTGGGGTGCTTTCGAATTCAACCCTGCGTTGCTTGGCAACGTGCTTGGGGACACGGCCCTGTCTCCTTCGGCGCCAGGGACATGTCCCCTGGTTGGCGACGGGATGACAGAATTATTATATTGAACCCCTGCTACCTTATTTTTATCAGTATAGACTTGTTCTAAAATGCTGTCTTTGATCTTCTTTTTATACCAGACGGCCAGGATGAGGCTGTTATAGACTTGACGCAGTTGGGCGAAATTTTTGCCTTCGTTGACTTCTTTGTTTAGTTCGGGGATGACAATTTCGCGGATGATTTGGGAGCCAAGGGCGTTCATGCCTTGTTTTTTACGGGCGGACACAAGGTCCGCCCCTACGGTCGTATTGGACATTAATGATAAATAATCCTCTTCTAACATGACCTTTAATTTGCTTTCAATGATATATGCTGTACCGTTCTTGACATTTTCGTAGACAACGGCTTTTTCAGGGATGATCCAAACTTTGTTGAATGTATTCACCGGGATATTGGTTGTGCCGAATTTCCGGGCGGCTTCTTCGTAAATGCGTTTCCAGAATTTCTTGCCTACCTCGCCTTCCGGATAAATCAAGCTGGCAGTGATCTGTTTGAGCATGTAATCTTCGGCCAAAAGATCGCGGCCCATTTCGGTCAAACCAAAGGCATGGGGAATTATCCGGTCTTTTTCATAAGGCGAAAGATTGACCCATAAATCGTTTTCGGGGATGGTAAGGCTGGCGAGGAAGTATTTGATTAATTTTGTAGATTCATTTTGTAGAGACGCCATTAATGGCGTCTCTACGGATAATCCGGAATCTCCGGTATCCAAAATAAAATCAAATTTGAAAGGATCATTGGGATTGACCTTGATACCTTTGAGGATGGGGGGATTAAATTCAGGGCTTAGAGTAACGCGTGCACCTGGGGCCGACAGTTGAAAATTCCCTGCCCCGCCAAAGGAGGGGTCAGCTTGAGCTAAAGGAATAGGACCCAAAGTATTTATTAAAAATGCTATTAAAATCAAGAAATGGATTCCCGCTTTCGCGGGAATGACATAAATTTGAGCGGGAATGACATAAATTGAAGGAGGAATGACATAAATTGAAGGAGGAATGACATAAGTTGGGATAGATATGACAAAAGATAGCCACCTCCGCCATGAGGAATGACGGATTAGCAATAAAATATCTTGGGAGCATGGGGTCTTACTGCTCATATATAAAGTATGCAATTTATTTAGATTAAAAACAAGAAAAGGAAGGACAAAATAAAATAAAAGACCATCTGTAACTTGTTTCATTACAGATGGTTATATGATCTTAAAAAATGCGATCAATTAAATTATAATCATAAAACTGATTTAATTCCCCTTACCTGATTCCTTTTTCAATTCAACGATAAAATCAGGGTCAATTGTTCCGCCGATTTGTTTGATTTTATTGACATCTGCCCAGGCTTTGTCATATTCTTTTAATTCGTCATAGACAAGCGCGCGGTTGTTGTAGGCTTTCACATAAATGGCATTGTACCTAATGGCCTTGGAATAATCGGCCAGGGCTTGAGTTAAATTGCCTTGCGCGGCATAGGCATGGCCGCGGTTGTTATACGCCTCGGCATCCTTAGGTTTATTGGCAATGGCCATGGTAAAATCTGCAATGGCCGGATCTAAAAAACCTTGCTTGGCATAGGCGACACCCCTATTATCATAGGCCTTAGCAAGGTTGGGATTGATATCAAGAGCCTTAGTATAATCGTAGATAGCCTGTTTTAGATCGCCTCTGGCGTAAGAGTCGTTACCATCTACTAAATATTCCACGGCTGTCTCGGCACAGGCAGACGGGATGGCCCAAAATAAAAAGCCAACTAAAATTATTGATAGCTTTAAATTAAAGATTGCTTCGCTTCGCTCGCAATGACACGGAACTAATTTCATTGCGTAATTTTAGCATCATCCTGGGCGATTTTGCTGTATTTTTCAGGATGATTTTTAAAAGCATTCTTGCATCCCGGGCAACATAAATTATAAATCTTTCCATTATACGTATACGTAATTGGAGCTCCCATCTTGCCAACAGCTTCACCAGTGACTGGGCAATGTTTATTTCCTACTTCTACCGGTTGGACTGATGATTGCTGTGGCACAGAAACTTCCTGAGCAAAAACCATACTCATTGACATAAAAATAATACCCATCGTTAATGCTGTGATTCTTTTCATAATACCCTCCATTTTAATTTTATTTTAAAATTAAACTCCCCCTGCCCCCTCTTTAAAAAAAAGAGGGGGCTTTTTTACTTTAATTTTCCTTTTAATTCAAAATTAGCTTTCCAGATGTAGTAGATCGCTGGATAGACTAAAAGTCCTAATAGGAATGATGTCAATAAACCGCCAACCATGGGGGCGGCGATGCGCTTCATCACATCAGCGCCGGCACCGTCGGACCACATGATGGGCAGTAAGCCCACGAAGGCGGCCATCACGGTCATCATTTTGGGACGCAAACGACGAACGGAACCTTGAAGGATCGCTTCCTTTAGGTCCTTATAGGTGTTCATGCGATTCTCTTCTACTGCTTTCTTGAAAGCTAATTCCATAAAAAGCAGAAGTAAAACACCTGTTTCAGCATCAAGACCCATCAGTGCGATCATCCCGACCCATACCGCGATAGAAATATTAAATCCCATCGCGGACAAGAGCCATACAGCACCGATCAAAGAAAACGGTACTGATAAGAGCACAATGCCTGTTTGGACCATTGACTTCGTGTTCAAATACAATAAAAACGCGATGATAAAAAGTGTTAATGGCAAAACCACTTTTAATCTTTCACGGACACGGAGCATGTTCTCGTATTGGCCGCTCCAAAGCAACCCATAGCCTTGGGGAAGTTTGACCTTTTCTTCCACGACCTTTTTGGCCTCATCCACATAGGTGCCGATGTCCCGGCCTGCCACATCCACATAGACGTAGCCTGCCAGTAACCCATTTTCATTTCGGATCATCGATGGGCCTGTGCGAAGAGCGATATCGGCGATCTGACTTAAAGGAATTTGAGCACCCGTGGAAGTTGCAATTAAAACATGCTTTAATCTTTCCACATTGTTCCTTAATTCACTGGGATACCGGACATTAACTGAATAACGTTCTTGACCCTCTACAGTCTCTGTCACATCTTCACCGCCGATGGCTGATGAGATCGTCATCTGGGCATCGTGGACGGAAAGGCCATAACGGGCCAGCTGTTCCCGTTTAAGATCGAAATCCAGGAAATACCCTCCGGCAGTACGCTCCGCGTAAACGCTTCTGGTGCCTGGAATATTCCTGATAACCCCCTCCAACTGGATCCCGATACGCTCGATCTGATTGATATCAGAACCCAATACTTTAATGCCGATAGGAGTCCTCACACCCGTCGATAACATGTCGATGCGGTTTTTGATCGGCATAGTCCAGGCATTGGTCGTGCCGGGAATTGACAATCTCTTGTCCATTTGATCAACGAGCTGTTGATGGGAGATATGATCAGGCCAAAAAACTTTAAATGGTCCTTGAAGTATTTCAGGCCATGATGAATACCATTGATGGATCTTAGGCCAATCGCTTTCAGGCTTTAAAAGCACCACTGTTTCCATCATTGAAAGCGGTGCCGGGTCTGTTGAAGATCCCATACGACCGGATTTTCCCCAGACACTAATGACCTCAGGAAAACTTTTGATGAGCTTATCCTGTGTTTGTAATAATTTCATCGCATTAGGCGCAGAAATACCCGGCATGGTGATGGGCATATACAAAATACTGCCTTCCCATAATGGCGGCATGAATTCTGAACCTAGTTTCAAATACACCGGAACGGTGACTAACATTAACACCATGGCCCCGGCGATGATCCCTTTAGGATAACGCAAGACAAAGCGGCAAACAGGATCATATATTTTAAAAAGAACACGGCTGACCGGATGCTTTTCTTCCGGGTAATATTTACCTACAAGCAAGGCATTCAGGATCTTTGACCGGTAAGGCTTGACCCGCAAGAGCAGCATGCGTAAGGCCGGATTAAGGGTCACCACTAAAACAGCGGCGATGGTCATGGCAAAGGTCTTGGACCAGGCCAATGGTTTGAATAATCGTCCTTCCTGGTCAACCAAGGTAAAGATCGGCAAGAACGAAACCGCAATGACTAACAACGAGAAAAAAACCGCCGGCCCAACTTCTTTAAGGGCTTTAATACAGACCTGCCGGTAATCTTCTTTTCGGCCGCCCGCTTCCCAATATTCCAGATGCTTATACACATTTTCCATTTGCACAATGGCCCCATCAACCAGGATCCCGATCGATATGGCAATACCTGCCAACGACATGATATTCGATGTCAAGTGCATGCCTAGCAAGGGAATAAAGGCCAGGATCACAGCCACTGGGATCGTGATGATAGGAATAAATGCCGACGGGAAATGCCAAAGAAAGAATAAGATGACCAAGCTGACAATGACCATTTCTTCGGTTAGCTGATGCCTTAAATTCTCAATGGCCCTTAAGATCAATTCTGAACGGTCATACGTCACCTTGATCTCGACACCATCCGGCAAGGATGATTTGATCTCATTGAGTTTCTCTTTGACCCGATTAATAACATTCAGGGCATTTTCACCGAAACGCATGACGACAGTACCGCCCACCACATCTCCTTGGCCGTCCAGATCAGAAAGGCCGCGCCGCAATTCAGAACCAACACCAACCCGGGCGACATTCTTAATAAGGATCGGCGTGCCATGCCCATCTGTGCTCACCACGGTTTCTTCCAGGTCTTTGATGGATTTGACATAACCATGGCCACGTACCATGTATTCCGCGCCGCTTAAGTCCAACAACCCGCCGCCTGACTCTTCATTGCCGTTTTTCACAGCATCGACGAGTTTGGTGATAGGAATGTTGTAAACCAATAACTTGTTTGGATCAGCGGTGATCTGGTACTGCTTGACAAAGCCGCCTAATGAAGCCACTTCAGCAACGCCAGGCACGCTTTGCAGGTGATAACGCAGATACCAATCCTGATAACTGCGCAATTGCTGAAGATCATGCTTGCCGCTTTTGTCGACCAGTACGTACTGATACACCCAGCCAACGCCCGTGGCATCAGGCCCCAGTTCTGTTTTGACACCTTCCGGCAGTCGCGGGATGATCTTGCTTAAATACTCCAAGACCCGGCTGCGAGCCCAATAAATATCCACGCCATCATTGAAGATGACATAAACATAGGAGAACCCGAAATCCGAGAAACCGCGTACAGCTTTGACGCCGGGAACCCCTAATAAGGAAGATACGATGGGATACGTAACCTGATCTTCAACAATATCCGGACTGCGGTCCCAGCGTGAATAGACAATGACCTGTGAATCTGAAAGGTCAGGGATCGCATCCAAGGGAATATTTTGAATGGACCAAACGGCCGCGATCAAGGCAACGGCCACACAAAGGATCACGAGATATTTATTTTGGGCTGAAAAACCGATCAAACGTTCGATCCAGCCTTCTTTTTTTTCGGTATTATTCATGGCTTGCTCCCTGTTCTATACCTGCCTGAACTCGGCTTTCAGAATCCAGAAGGAAGTTTCCGCTCACAACAATGCGTTCCCCTTCTTTCAGACCTGATTTGACTTCAAACCCATCATCAACTTCCCAGCCGGTTTGAATTTCCCGAGGCTCAAAGGTCCCCTCATCTTTTTGGACAAATACGATCTTACGGACCCCTGTATCCATCACGGCGTCTCGGGGGACAATGATAGCTTCTCCTAAATTTACAGGAAGCTCAACGTTAACAAACATGTTCGTTTTGAATTTCCTTTGTTTATTAAACTTAAGCGAGATCCTGACACGGATGGTCCTGGATGTCTCATCAATGCTGGTATCAATACTATTGACAACGCCTTCATATTTTTTATGATAGGCCGGAACTTCGACGATGGCTTTATGCCCGACCTTGATAAATTCAAGGTCACCTTCAAATACCTGAGCATAGACCTGACCTTCATATTCCCCTGCAGTTCTGATGGTTTTGATAAGGCTTTGCTTCCCCAGGATTGCTGTCCTGATACCCACCAATTGCTGGCGTTGGGCTGTTACCGCGATCGTCGTGTAACCTTCTATCGTTGACCCCGTCTGTTTAGGCGCATCTGCCTTTTGAACAAGGTCCATGCCGCAGATCGGGCAATGACCTGGATGGTCATACAGGATCTGAGGATGCATCGGGCAGTACCAAATTTCGTGATGCCCCTGATTGCTATTGGCTTGGTTAGGATTAAGTTGCGGCCTAATAAATATCCCGATCCCCAAAGCTATGGCAGCGATAATAATGATCAATATAATATTTTTTGCGTTCATATGATCTCTTCTTTCTTTTGAGGGGTTTAATTAGTCCCTTCGGCCCCTTTTTTAATTAAATTCATCCCACATATCGGACAAGTGCCCGGATGGTCATATTGGATCTGCGGATGCATCGGGCAATACCAAATTTCATGGGCCCCTTGATTCGCAGAGTTTTGTTGAGCATTAGTTTGCTGACTAATAGAAACCCCTGTTCCTAATGCGATGACTGCAAAGATAACGGTCAAAATAATATATTTAGTTTTCATGGCATTTCCTCTAATTTATAGAAATTAATACACCCCTCTTATGACCCATTCATAAAAGGTAGATCTTATAATTTAGAGAAAATTAAACGCGGAGATTAAAGGTCCTAAGATAAAGCGGGGTCAAACTGATACCCAGAGGCGGACCTCCGGGCGGATAGGCAGATAATATAGAAGGTGCTAAGGTTAATTGGTGATTAATTAAAAAATGTGTCACCGGGAATGCTTTAGCTGAAACGACCGGTGAGACAATTGTTGAACTATGCAAAAATTCAGCACTTGTCAATTGCTGCTGGCATGCTGTAGCAGGACTGGAAGACTTGCCTTGGGATTTATCTCCCGGGCAATGGCTGCATACGATCTGTTTATGGAAGACCGCCATCACTGTCGGCGCAATGCAGCAGCACACGACCGTTGCAACACCCAAGGTCATGGTCAACAAAGCAGCTATGGATAGTTTAAATATTCTTTTCATAATGACAATTCAAGTATACGACATTCCCCTCATTTCTCAATCAGTAATACTACGTATGGTCTTTCCCACCCTTCCTTAAGATAGTCAGGATGTGGCAGTAATAATCGCCACGAGAAGGACTAGGCCTCCGCCTAAAATGACTTGCCAAGTAAGCTTCTCCCCGAGAAACATAATACCAAATAGGATCGCCAGGGCAACGCTTAATTTATCGACCGGTGCTACCTTTGATATAGGACCGATCTGAATGGCCCGGTAATAACAAAGCCAGGAAAGCCCTGTGGCAATACCGGAAAGTATAAGAAAAGCCCATGTCTTAGCATCAATGGTTTGCGGCTTCTGCCATTCATGGCGCACGCATAAGATACCTGCGATCATGGCAATAATAACAATGGTCCTGATGAAAGTGGCTAAATTAGAGTTGATGTTCATGACCCCAATTTTGCCAAACAGCACCGTGAGGCCCGCGAAAAACGCGGAGCCCAATGCATAAATCTGCCAGTTCGAGAGTAATTTCATAGGTCTAATCCTTTGTTATCGATGGATTAATACAAAAACTGCGATCAATAAAATGATCCCCGAAACGATCTTTTTAAATAAAGCCGCCGGTATCTTGCCCAGCGTCCAAACACCTGCCTCTGTCCCGATCAAAACACCCACCGATGCAACGGCGATCAAAGGCCAAATACCAAGGATATCCCTCCATTGAAAAACTAAATAAACCGGCATACGGGCAATGTCAACAGCCAGAGCAATGCCGGTTGCCGTTGCCACAAATTCTTTACCCTGAAGATCAAAACCAAACATGGCCGCGGAACGGATACCGCCCTGATTGCCTACAAGGCCGCCAAAAACGCCGGACAAGGCACCGGCAACCCAAGCTACTGGGCCTTTAAAATGCATTCTATCGGATAAGCCTATTAATCCTGATATACCTGCAAATGCCAATAAACATCCAAAGATGATCGTTAAGATCTCATTCTGAAAAATATTATGGCCTAAGGCACCCAGAAGCCCTCCAATGGCAGATGTGATCCCAAAACTCAAAAGGACCTGTTTGTTGACAAATTGTTTCCATTTCCAAAAACGAAATGCTGTGCCTAAAAAATGGGCAATGGAAACTCCGGCAACCGCGATTCCTGTACCAACCTTCCAGGCTAGAAGCGGCGTGATCATGCTGCCGATGCCAAAACCGGAGATTGAGGCCACTGCTCCGGCGATAATAGAGACAGCGACTAAAAGCAGGTTAAACAAGAGCATTATTTATTATCCCCATTAAACACCCGGTCAATGATCGCGGCGTCCCAGCCATGGCGTTGGAGGTCTTTTTTCAGAGCGGTCAATTCATCAGGAGTTTTTAAACGGCACAGCTCTTGCAATAAGGTAAAATTAAATTGCTGTTGAGGATTAAATCGTACACTTAACGGTTTCTCCGGTGTTTCTTTATTAAAGGCCAACGAAATTATCCCAAGAAAAAATGGCAAAGAGATCACAGCTAAGGCTGAATAAAAATATAAAGTTGCATGAGGGTTCAATAAATAAGGCAGACTGGATAAAAATGAGTCAATGAGAAAATGCGCTGCAATAACACAGACTAAACCGTATCTTAAATATAAAATACCCATGATGATCCCGATACAGGTGACTTCAATACCCCGAAACCACATGGGATAAATTTCATACCCCGTATGGCCAAAACCCCATATGGCGGCACTAAAAAAAACAGCCAGGATGGTCGGGACACCGTATTTCTTGAACAAATTGATGGCGAATAACCGGAACATGGCTTCTTCCCCAAAAGAAGCCTGAAAACCGATGACCAGGGCTGAAAACGCCGGGACAACGGTGGTCGATGCCAGGGTCAACCATGATAATTCATCCCAAACGCCGCAATATTTAAAACCAAGTTCAAATATAAATGCCTGAACTCCCAGGATGATCACGGCCCCTAAATAACCGACAAATATCTGACGAGCTACATTGACGGAACAAAAAGATGATAAAAGCGTACTTAAAAATCCCCTGCTCTTTTTTGCAGGTGCGACTTCATAGCGCAGTGACTCCCCTGACAAGGCAGGCAGGACAAAAGCAACCGCAATGAAAAACGGCCCGATGGCATTCTCAATGAATTGCCTGAACATGTAATCACTAAAGGACTGGGTTGTTGGATAATCAAATAAAATATCCTGATAACTATTTAATACTTCAGCCGCCATTAATATGAACATAACGATGCCAATGCCGATATAAAATGGCTTTACTGTGCGGCTCACCACCTGATGCTTGCGGTTAACAACAACTACGATGGCAATCGTCAAAAGGGCCAGGTATAAAATGCGAAATATCAGGATCAGGTTTTGGCCGGTTTGTTTGAGATTATCCACATAGCGGTTAAAACCGTCGGGGGTCGCAAACTGGTATTTATTAAAGCTCAAGATCTCGTTGCCGGAAATAGTCACACTTGTGAGAAGCTTGGCATAACCTCTATCTTTGTCCTTGTCCCAAGGGATGTTCATATCCTTGTCTTGCCAGCTAAAGGCATATTCCAGACGATTATCAAATTTATTGGTATCTTCCCCATGAACAATGTAACGGGCAGGATCAAAGCCAAAGGTCCTTTTTAGAAAATCGATGGCCCATTGACGTGCTTTTTCTTTATCGATCGATGGGCGTGAAGCTGTATCTTCGATGGTGTGGCTGAACCCTGTCACTTGGCCCGTCGCAGAACTGACAGCAATACGGAATTCTTCCTTTTGCTTTTCCTTAAAAAAACGGACCACCCAATTAAACAGATCATAATGCAGGCGTTTGATCAGGCGCTGTTCTTCGACATTACCGATGGTCCTTTGTAAATAACGGTCAGCCCCGTCATCCACATTAAACATCACCGCCATTTTGTACCCGTTGATGTTGACCCCGCGCTGATGACTTAGATAATCCTTGGAAATTTCGATCGCCTTTGATTGGCTGACGGAAAGGTCAATGGACTGAAATCGCGGCAAAGATAAACGCCACCATAAAAACGCCCCGCCTGCTGCCAATAAAACTAATATCAACCACTCTAATCGTTTATTCATCAATGAACGCTTCTTTCTGCTTTCTAGTCATTTTTTTAATCGATCTCTCCTGGGCCTGGGCTTTTTTAGAAGTTGAGAATTTCTTTTTGTAGACCAGCTTAACCGGGCCTTTGCCTCGCAGGTATTTAGCGCCGGTGCCGTTGTTGTGAGCCACGATCCGTTTTCTTAAGTCATTGGTCCAGCCGGCATAATACGTACCGTATTTACACTGGACAATATATGTCCAACAATCATTCTTGGATGCCTGTTTAGCCATTCTTTACCAATTCTCCAACAATAATTTGTCCGTCGATATGCTTTAGGCGCACTGGCAGGATCTGATTGAATAGATCATGCGGGGACTTGACCTTGACCCGCACATAATTGTCTGTCAGCCCATTTTGCCATCCATCACCTTTAGGATGTTCAAATAAAACCTGTTGGATGCTTCCAAGTAATGACTCATGGAAAATCCGGCGCTTGCGCTGGCTTAGCTCCCGGAGGATTTGACTGCGCTTTTGGATCACTTCGATGGGCATTGTTTCCATTAATCGGCTTTTGGCTATATGGCGCGGTGAATAACTAAAGACATGAAAATAATGGATGGGTAAATCCCTTAACAAGTCTGCGGTCCGATCAAAATGCGCTTCTGATTCCTCCGGAAAACCCACGATCACATCAGTGCCGATGCAAATTTGCTCAACTTGGGCAGCTGCCTGACGGACAAAATCACTGAATTCACCGACTGAATATTTACGTTTCATTTCCTGTAAAATTTCATCATCCCCGCTTTGCAGCGGGATATGCAGATAACGGCAAAGATTATGGCCTTCATTCATATAGTTAAAGATTTCTTTTGATATAGTGGTAGGTTCAATGGATGAAATCCGCACGCGTGCCAGGCCCTCAAGATCTTCTAGTTTTTTGATAATATCCATGAGGGTTTTATCTTGATCAGAATAAGTACCGATATTGATACCGGTGAGGACCAATTCTTTATGGCCTGCAGCCACCAGTGCCGAGGCTTCTTTAAAAATATCTTCGTACACACGGCTGCGCGCCCGTCCTCGGGCATAAGGGATCTCGCAAAATGTACAGAAAAAATCACAGCCATCCTGGACCTTGATATTCGCCCGTGTATGTTCATGGTCAACGGAGGCGATGGGCATGCTAAATGGCTCACGTTCAATGGCAGGAGCAACAACCTGCGCTGTCAGAGGCTTCGGGAATTCATTAAACACTGACACCAGGTCCATTTTGCGGGCGTTACCGATGATCCAACGGACATTAGGTAATGACGCTAACTGCTCTTTTTGAATTTGAGCCTGGCAGCCAACCAGGGCGATCCTGGCACCAGGGTTGAGTCGATTGACTTTATGGACCAGAAAACGCGTATCAGCATCTCCCCCTTCGGTCACCGTGCAGGTATTGATGACCACAATATCCGACGGCTCATCAAAGCCAACCACCTGATAACCGCTTTGGTCAAAGGAGTTCTGGATTGACGCTGTTTCCGATTGGTTTAACCGGCAGCCAAACGTATAAAAGGATATTCTTTTCATTTAGATCTTCACTAAAAACAAAATCGCCCAAGCCGCCAAGAAACAGATACCGCCGACAGGGGTCAGCGCCCCCAGCCATCTGATCCCGGTCAGGGACAAAATATACAAGCTCCCTGAAAACATTAGAATACCGGCTAACATCAAGATCCCCGCAATAGTAACTTTTTCATCCTTGCAAATAGTGGAAAGCCAAGCCACGACAAACAATCCCAACGCATGGATAAACTGGTAAAGCACTGCTGTCTCATAAATATCCATATAATTGTCGCTAAGTTTTCCATGAATGGCGTGTGCTCCAAAAGCACCCAAAATAACAGCTAAGAACATCATTAAAGATGCAACCTGGATCCAGATCATTATGCCTCTCCTTTCAGGACCCCGCTGCTTGCCGATTACGGCAAGCGGGGCTATTCTGTTCAATCCATTTTAAAGCCGCTTGTAATCCATCACCCGTCAACCTTACGCGCAGGTCAAAATGTTTATTCCCAGACGATCCTGACTTAACATAGCTTTCGATCAGCGCAGCATTATCATTTGCTTTGGGTTTTTCAACCATTTCTTCTTTATCAACCATCGCTGAATTTTCAATGTCTAGTTCATGGCGTAAAAAACTGCCGTCTGATTGCCTGGCTGACAGCAAAATCTTAACTCCTCGTAATAAAGGAAAAGCAATGGTCCCCTCAATGCCGTTGCGCACAATAATAACACCTTTAAACCCGGCACGCTCGGCTATTGTCATCATTTTTTCGCCATAGGGCGGATGAAAAGCAGAAGCGATCAATATGTCTGCTTTTAATGGATTGATAAATCTTTCGATCGTGGCTAAAAATGGCCTTTTGATGATCTGATGACGTAAATTGACCCATCGATCCAACGCTTTTGATATTATCGACTGATGAAAAAACCAGCCGAATATCGGCTTATCTTTCCCTAAGTCATCATTACTTAAAGCTGGATTCAACCTTAAAGCATGGGCAATATCCCATAAATTCATCTCGGATTTAGGACCGCTATTACGCCCTACCTGATGCACAACCCGATAACCTTGGGCCTGCAAGCGGTGCGCGATCAAGGGTGTGATCATATAAGAATGGTCAACACCGTCGAAAGGCTCAG
>Ga0265336_10000660_pt1 | contig 18786 bp, 13 predicted proteins | sample 42119metaG_FD_193583 | JGI IMG/M metagenome (GOLD analysis project Ga0265336, IMG submission 193583) | Rhizosphere microbial communities from Carex aquatilis grown in University of Washington, Seatle, WA, United States - 4-21-19 metaG | ecosystem: Host-associated > Plants > Roots > Rhizosphere...
AGGGGCAGCTCAAGATCCGCTACCGGGTGGACGGGCTCCTGGTCCCTGTGCCGCTCCCCGAGAACCTGCTGCGCTTCCAGGACGCCATCATCTCGCGCGTGAAGATCATGGCGCGGCTCAACATCTCGGAGCGGCGGCTCCCTCAGGACGGCCGCATCAACTTCAAGGCCGGGACGACGACGCTCGACATCCGCGTCTCGACGATCCCCACGATCTACGCCGAGTCGATCTCGCTTCGCCTCCTCAACAAGAAGAAGGAGGCCTACACGATGGACAAATTGGGGATGAGCACGGAGGAGCAGGCCCAGATCAAGGAGGTCCTCGACTATCCCCACGGGATCATCCTCGTCACGGGGCCGACCGGCTCCGGCAAGAGCACGTCCCTCAACGCCTTCCTCAGGCAGATCAACTCCACGGACCTGCGGATCATCACGATCGAGGACCCGATCGAGTACGAGGTCCCGGGCGTCAACCAGATGCAGATCAAGGCCGAGATCGGGCTCACGTTCGCGAGCGCGCTGCGGCACATCCTGCGCCAGGACCCCGACGTCATCATGGTGGGCGAGATCCGCGACCGGGAGACGGCGGACATCGCGATCCGCGCCTCGCTGACGGGGCACCTGGTCTTCTCGACGCTCCACACGAACGACGCGCCGGGCGCCATCACGCGCCTGGTCGACATGGGGATCGAGCCCTTCCTCGTCGCCTCGGCGATCGAGATGGTGATCGCCCAGCGCCTTGTCCGCCGCCTCTGCCCGGAGTGCAACCGGCTTGAGCCAGTCAAGAAGGTGAAGCTCCTGGAGTCCCTCTCGATCCTCGGCTGCGACCCGGCGGAGGCCGAGACGGTCACGATGCTGCGCTCGCCCGTCGGCTGCGACCGCTGCCGGGGGACGGGCTACCGCGGCCGGATCGGGCTCTACGAGATCTTCCGCCTGAACGAGGAGATGCATTCGCTGGTTTTGAAACGCGAGAGCACGCGAACCCTCGCCCACGCCGCGCGCGCCCACGGCATGCGGACCCTGGGCCAGAGCGGCTGGGAAAAGGTAAAGGCCGGGCACACGACGCTCGACGAGGTCCTGCGCGTCATCACGGTCGCCGAGAAGTGAGATCCCCCTGGAGCCGCAATGCCCCGCTTTGACTTCAAAGCCCGCGACCGGGCCGGACTGGCGGTCGAGTCCGCGGTCGACGCCCCGACAAGGAAGGATGCGCTGCGGCTCCTCTCCGCCCGGGGCCTGACCGTCCTCTCGGTAGCCGAGCCCGTGGCGGCAAAGGCGGGCCCGCGAAGCAAGGCCCCCAAGGCACCCCCGCCGATCGAGGCAGGCGCAGGCCCGAGGCCGCGGGGCGAGATCGCGCCCCGGAGGGCCGAGCGACTCCCCTTCCTCGAGTCGCTCCACGAGCTTACGACCAGCGGGCTCTCCGCCGGCGAGGCCGTCCGGCTCCTCTCGATCCGTATCAAGGAGCCCCGGCAGAAGATCCTCGCCGAGGGCCTCTGGACGAGGCTTAGCGAGGGCGCACCGCTCTCGCTCGCGATGGCGGCCTTCCCCGAGGTGTTCGACAGCTCGACCGTGAACCTGATCCACGCGGGCGAGGCGACCGGGTCGCTCAACGAGACGCTCGGCCGGCTTATCGAGCACCTGGTCGAGCAGCGCGAGATGCGCCGCGCCCTCATGTCGGCCCTGGCCTACCCCATCTTCATGGTGTTCATGTCGGCGGGAGTCATCCTCTTCTTCCTCTTCTTCCTCCTTCCCCGGCTCCAGACGCTGCTCAATTCGCTGGGGGGCAGGATGCCGATATCGACCCAGATCCTGATCTCGGTCGCCAACTTCTCGCTCCATTACGGGTGGCTGGTCGTGATCGCTGCGGTCGTCGCGGGGACGTCCCTCTGGCGCTGGCGGGCGACCGAGGCCGGAAGGGTGAAGAGCGACGCGCTCCTCCTTCGGATGCCGCTCATCGGGCCCTTCATCGTCTCGCAGACCGTCCTCTCGTTCAGCCAGACCTACGGCGTCCTCCTCGCGAACGGGATCACGGCCGCGGAAGCGCTTCGCATGACCGAGCGCCAGATCGAGAACCGGGTGCACCGCGCGGCGTTCGACGTGGCGATCGCCCGGGTCATGGAGGGCGAGATGCTCTCGACGGCCCTGGGCCGGACGGGCTGCTTCCCGGACCTGGTCCTCGACCGCATCAGCGTCGGGGAGAACACGGGCAACGTGGTCCCGAGCCTTCGCGACATCGCGAAGGGCTACCAGAAGCAGATCTCCCGGCAGCTGAACCTCTTCACCAAGGTGATCGCAAGCGGCGTCCTCGCGGGGGTGTTCATCTTCGTCGGCTTCATCGCCTTTGCGATCGTGAGCGCCGTCTTCCAGGTGAGCGCGAGCTTCAAGGTCGGCTGACGGCCTACGCCGACGCCACGTAGTTGAAGAACCCGCGGGTCTGCGCGCGTTCCTTCCCCGTCAAGATGATCCCCTCGGCCCCGGGTACGGAGCGGATCATCTCCAGGCCCGCCTCGACCCCGGCGATGAACGCGGAGGTCGAGAGCATGCCCGCCTGAAGGCAGGTGTCGGCGATCACGGTCGCCTGCGTGCAGCCGTTGGCGACCGGCCACCCCGTGCGCGGGTCGATGATGTGGCCGTAGCGCTTGCCGGACAGGGTGAAGGACCGGAGGTAGTCGCCCGAGGAGGCGATGGACTTGCCGGAAAGGGCGACGCTCCCCGAGGTCTTCCCCGGGGACTGGGGATCCTCCAAGCCGATGTGCCACGCCGGCCGGCCCGGGGGCGCCCCGGCGGCCCGCAGGTCGTGGCCGAAGTCGACCAGCGAGTCCACGATCCCGTGGTCCTTCGCGATCAGGGAGACAATGTCCACGGCGTACTCCTTGCCGAAGCCGCCGAAGTCGAGTGCCATCCCCTTTTCCGGCAGGAAGACGCGGCCGGGCTCCCGTTTGACCTTGGTCCAGCCGACGAGTCGCCGCGCGGCCGCGATCGCGTCAGGCGTCGGGACAACCGGGGGGTCGGCCTTCCAGTTCCAGATCCGGATGAGGGGCAATGCCGACGGGTCCAGGATCCCGCGGGTCATGAAGTGGAGCGTGTCGCACATCGCGAGCAGCGTGTCGGTCTCCGGGTCCACCTGCACCCAGTCCTTGCCGGCGGCGTCGTTGATCCGGCTCACGAGGCTGGTCGGCTGGAACCGGGAATATTTGGCCTCGAAGGCATGCGTCCACGCCTCGGCCGCCGCCTCGAATTTCTTGGCCTGGGCGTCCCCGCCCGGCGCCGTGTACTGCACCTCGCACTGGGTCGCCATGGCGCGGAACGCGAGGCGCCTCAGGGGAAGGTCCGCTCCGGACTCCCTCCGGGCCTGCTCGGGCGCCTTGTCCTGCTTTGAGACGATGGCCATGGGGCGACCGGGCTTGGGCTACGCGGGACGACGCGCCATGGGTTCAGTGCGCCGCGATCTCGACCGAGGATATCCTCAGGCTCGCGTTCAGAAGCGCGGCGTTCGCCCGGTCCACCTGGAGCGAGAACTGCTCGATCCCGATGTAGGGGGAGCGCTTCTGGAGCCCGATGTAGAAGGCCTTGATGGAGTCCCAGTCGGCGCGGGTGACGTTCAGGCGCAGCGTGTGCACCGAGAACTGCCCGTTGCTCTGGTCCTGGGACTCGCTTGTTGTCGGGTTCTTGAGCCCCGCGTCGTTGGCGATGGCGGCCACCTCGGCGAGGAGCCGCGTGGCGTCAAGGGTGCGCGCGGCGTCCAGTTGCGCGGCCGCCGCCTGCGCGGAGGCCTCGATCTTCGAGCGGTTGGAGATCCAGAGCGCCTGGTCGGTTAGCGAACTCGTCGTCACGTGCACTTCGCGCACGAAGCGGCGCGTCCGGCCCGAGAGGCTCGAGAGCCAGATCGCCGCCGCCAGGACCGCGAACCCCGTCAGGAGGAGCTTCTCGCGGAAGTACCGGGCGAGGAAGAAGGCCTTCAGTGTCCGGATCATGAGGTGGCCGGCGCCAGCGCCGTGGGCTTGAAGGTCACGATGAGGGTGAACGAGGCAACGTTGTTGCGAAGGAGCTGGTCGCGGATCTCGACGTGGTCGCACCCGGGCGTCTGCTCGAGGGCGGTCTTGAACCCGCCGATCTCGCCGGCGTTCCCGGTCTGGGCCTCGATCTGGATCGTGTAGAGGCCGCTCGTCGTCGCCCTAAGGAACTGGATCGCCGCCGGCTTCTTCGCCGCGACGACCGAGATCATCTCGAGCGGGAGGAGCCGCTCGGTCGAAAGCTTCTCGATCCGGTTCGCGAGCTCCTGGTCGCTCATGATCCGCGAAACCGTCGTCTTCTGGGCGCCCACCTTGGCGATCCGGGCCTTCTCCCAGAGCCCCGCGCCGACGAGGGCGACCTCGCAGAGGGCGAAGAGGGCGCATGCGAGGACGGAGCCCATCGCGACCCGCCAGAGGAGGAGGTCTCGACGCTGCGCGCGGGCGAGGGCCGCCATGTCGGCCTTGTCGCGGACGTCGAGGGCGGCCATTGCGCCGGACTCAAGGGTCGAGCGGAGCGTCCCGGCCGCGAACACGACCTCGCTGTCGCTCCTCGCGGGCTGCGCCACGGGGGGCGCCGGGGCGTCGACGACGGTCCTCGCCTCCCCGGCGGCCTTGATGAGTTCGGAGCGGGCCTTGGCCCGCTCCTCCTCGGTGGCCTCGGGAGACAGCACCGTGTGGAGCACAAGCGATGGCACCTTCCCCTGGTCCCAGTGGACCACGGTCAGCCCATCGGGCGCCGCAAGGACGATCGTCGTCGCGGGCTCGACCCCGCTCCCCAGGACCGCGGCGAACGCCGGGAGGACGTGCTGCGCCGAGCCCCATTCCGCGGTCTGGTCCGCGGTGAACCGGCGACGGTAGGCCGCGAAGGCGAGCACCCGGTCGGACCCCGGGGTCCAGTAGTACCCGTAGTAGAGCTGGGAAAGCGGGAAGGGCGAGAGGGCCTCGAGCGCGATGCCAACCTCGGATACCACCTGCTCCCGGGAGGCGCCGGCCTGGACCGGGATCGCGCGGGAGAAGAACATCGCGTCCGGGAGGAGGGCGACCCGGGGCGGCGGCGGTCCCGCGCGCAGGGCATCAAGGGGGGAGGCGCACATGCTCAGGTCAGCGGCGGGACGGGTGGAGGGGGAAGTTGCGGAATCTCATCATCTTCGAGCAATTCGAGGACGGTAAAGGGATAATTGATGCTTTGCGAGGCTGCCGCGGCATTCGCCGCGGTGGTGGCGGTTGAGGAGGGCGCCGCGGTCGCGGCGAGGGAGGTGGTCGCACTGGGAGACGCGCCGGTGGTGCTGGCGGTTGCATTGACCGCGTTCGTTGTGTTGATCGTCGCCCCGCCCTGCGGGGCCACGACCGCAGAGAGGCGGTACGACGAGCTGCCGTCGTGGACGGTGACGAGGACACGCAGCGCCGTGATCGTCGTCCCGAAGGGCGCGGCGTTTCCGCCCAGGCCCGCGATCGCGGCCATGGTCGAGGTGTTCATGAACCACTGCTGGCCCTGCTGGGCGTACTGGCCGGTGCCGGCCAGGTAGTCGCTGATGTGCTGCTGCTGGATGTCCGTGTACTGGCCGACCGTCGCCATGACGTCCGCGTTGGCGCCGTTCACGTCGGGCTGCGAGAACTTGAAGAGGGAGAAGTCGTTCACGAACCGCCAGAAACTGGCGTTCGGCTGGCCGTTCTCGTCGAAGAAGAATTCCCGCGCGCCGTCGATCGCCGCCAGTTCGCTGAAGGAGCGCATGGGCCTTCCGGGCTCGGCGTACGGGATCTTCGCATCGCCGTAGTCGGTGTTGAGGGCGGTCGCGTAGACGTAGCCGTTCTGCATCCAGCCGAGGATCGAGTCCGCGAGCTTCTCGGCGTCGACGGGGGCGAGCTGCCAGTACTCGAAGAGGTTCGTGAGCGTCGTCAGGTCGATGTGCGTCAGCGGGATCTTCCCGCTCTCGTCCTGGAAGGCCACCTCGACCGTCCGGCCCTCCGACGGCGTCCAGCCCGCCCAGCCGAGCGGGTCCTTCCAGCCCTCCGCGGGGCTGTGGAGCCCGTTGTCGGCCTGCCGGAAGTCCTCCAGGACGGCGAGCGTCACCTCGAGCGCCGAGAACGCCTCCTGGCGGAGCCTGCGGGAGTCGGCCTGGCGCACCTCGACCAGGAGATCGTTCCCCGCCTTCTCGACAAAGAGCGCGAGGGCCGCCGAGGTGAAGACCATCGTCACGAGGACGAGGACGATGACGGAGGACCGCAGGGGGTCCGGGCGGGGGCTCTTCGTCGGGTTCTTCACCAGGGGTTGGGGAGGCCCGAGGGGGTCCCGGGCAGGCTGACCAGGGCCTCGCGCTTGAGGCCGTTGTAGGTGAACGTGAGCCTTAGCCTCTGCGGCGCCAGGGGGTTGCCCCCGCTGTCGGTCCGAAGCGCCGTCTCCGTCGTCCACTTGTTGAAGTCCGTGTCGAAGTAGTCGTAGGCGAGCGCGGTCACGAAGGGGGAGATGAGCGTCTCCCTCGGCGGCTCGTCGTTGAAGTGGTTCTCGAGGTCCGAATGCCAGAGCATGTAGATCCCCTGGTCCCTCCTGACCTCTAGGGAGCAGGTGACCTCGGGAAGGGGGTCGTCCGGCCAGCGCAGGATCCTGCCCCCGGAAAGCTGCATGAAGGTGATCAGGTTCTCCTGGGAGCCGCCGGCCGGGGTCACCGGCTGGACGCCGACCGGCTTCGCGTTGACCGCGGCCGTCGGCGGGAGCGAGGCGCGGACCATCTCCTTCTGGAGGTAGCGGGTCACCGCGCGCACATGCTGGTCGAAGAGCCGGATGTCGGTCCCCTTCCCCCAGAGTTCGCCCATGGAGAAGATGAAGGTGTTCAACCCCACGAGGACCAGGGCGACGAGCGCCATCGACAGCATGACCTCGACCAGCGTGAAGGCGCGCCTCCTCATTGGGCCTGCTTTCCCTGGACGAGCGCGATCCGGTCGGCGGCCGCCTGGCGGAGCGTCGAGCGGGCCGCCGGGTCCGACCAGGTCGGCCGGAGGAGCATGAAGGTCTCGACCACGTTCTTCGAGTCGGAGGCGTTCTGGCCGGTGATCGCGCAGGTGAAGGTCACCGTGAAGAGGTCGGTCGTCGCGGCGGGGTCGATCTCGGCCGTCCACTTGACGTGGCGGTCGCCGTCGTCGAACTCGGCGCCGGCCTGGGCCGTCTGCAGGTCGGCGATCGCGAGGAGCTGCGACCGGGCGAAGGAGACGTCCTCGTTGTTGGCGTTCGCGTTGCGGGCGATCTCGAAGCTGTTGAGGACGTTCACGTACGCGCCCCCGAGGACGACGGCCGTCAACGCGAAGATCATGAGGGCCACGAGGACCTCGATCAGCGTGAAGGCCCGCCGCGGTCTGCTACGGCCTGGCATCGGTCGGGGACAGCACCGGGGCGCACGTCCACGGGTCGATCGAGAGCATGTGGGCGCCGGCGTTCGCGCGGATCTGCGCGCGGAAGGGCGTGCAGGTCCCGTCGTTGTAGAAGGCCACGGTGGCCATCGGCTGGGTCTCGACGAGCGTGCCGCCGACAAGCGTCTCGGAGCCCGACTCCGCCTGGGCGGAATGGAAGTCGATCAGGAGGTCGTCGGGGCCCGTGACGGGGACGACCGTCCTGTTCAGGGAGTCGGCCAGGACGAACCCCTTGGCCTTCGGGTCGAAGCTCAGGAACACGCTCTGCCGGTCCTCGAGCGCCTGCCGGCGCGCGTCGGCGCACGCCTGCCAGAACTGGTCGTCCAGCGACTTGGCCTTGTCCGCGAGCATGGCCGAGGACCCGCCGATGAAGATCGTGCCCATGAGCGCGATGAGCGCCAGGACCAGCAGGATCTCCAGGAGCGTGAACCCGGCCCGGTCACCAGTTTCCGATGTCGTCATCAGTTCCGTCCACCTTGTCCGGCCCCTTCGACCAGACATCGTACCCGGTCTTGTTGTGGGTTCCCGGGTAGCGGTACTGGTAGGGCTCGTTCCACGGGTCCAGGAGCGGGAATTTGGTGCCCTCGGCGACATAGGGGCCGCGCCAGCGGTCGGCCTTGTTGGCGGGGGCCGTGAAGAGGGCGCCCAGGCCCTCCTCCGTCGATGGGTAGTCGCCCATCTGCAGGCGGTAGGTCGTCAGCGGGGTCTTGACGCTCTGGGTCACCATGAGCTTCGCGATCTGGACCTGGGAGCCCCCGAAGAGGGTTCCCACGTTGGAAAGGGTGAGGCCGGCGAGGAGGCCGATGATGGCGATGACGACCAGGATCTCGATCAGCGTGAAGCCGCGGTTTAGGGGTCTTTTTTGCGGGGACATTGCGGGGGGAGGATTAGGGCAAGGGCGGCGCATTGTCGAGACGCCCGCGCTGGGCCTGGGGTTTCACGGAAATCGTTCATTTTCAGCGGCGGTCCCCGGGCCGGGTCCTCTCCAGGAAGACGAAGTTCACGAGGAAGCTCAGACCCAGCACGCCGCCCAATGTTCGAATATTCCGCATGGCGCCGACGACCTCCGAGAAGGAGCTCGCGGCGGGCTCCCGAACCCTAAGAAGGAGGAAGGCGCCGAGGAGCGCCACGATGGGCTGGGCCATGAAGCAGACGTGGTAGACCTGGAGCGGGCTGCCCCACCCCGCCGGGGCGTGCGAGAGGACCCAGCCCCCGAGGACCGGGGCCACGGCCGCGACGAAGGACGAGACCGCGAGGTTGAACCCGATCGCGAGACGCTTCGCCTCGGCGGGGATGAGGCGCAGGAGGATCATGAACTGGCCGAGGACGAACCCGGCGCTCGTCGCCCCGACCCAGGTCCAGAGGAAATAGAGCATCACCCGGTTCCCCGGGTTCGCAAAGCACCACGCGAACATCGACAGCTGCCAGAGTGCGAGCGAGAAGGCCATGACCGGCTTGTTGCCGTAGCGGTCGAGGAGCCGACCCCAGGCCGGGAGCGAGAGGGCGCCCCCCACCTGCGAGAGCGCCGTCACGACCCCGACGTCGAAGGCCGAGAACCCGATGTGGTCGAACATGAAGACCGTGTAGAAGGGCCCGAAGCAGTTGGCGGCGAAGCTCCACACGGCGCCAAAGAGGACGAAGACGAGGAAGGAGCGGGCGCCGAGGAGGACGTCCACGTGGTCGCCGAAGGTCCTCCCGTCGGGGGGCGACGGCCGGTGGGGCCTCGTGGGGCTTCTCCACTGCCAGCGAAGCGAGAAGACACGCAGGAAGGCCGAGCCGAAGATGACGGCCTGGAAGGCACCGACCGCGTAGCCCCAGTGGTAGAGGATCCAGCCCGACGCCATGAGGAAGAGGACCGTCGAGAGCTGCAGGAACCGGTTGCGCCGCCCGAAGAACTTCCCGCGGATCCGCGCGGGGACCCACTCCTCGATCCATGTGCTCCACGAAATGCCGGCGACGGCCCCGAAGCAGCTCGAGACGAGGAACCAGCCGACGATCCAGAGTGCCGCCCGCCCTGGGGATCCCCGCGGGATATAGGGGAGGATGAATCCGAGCGCGATCCAGCTCAGGAGGTGCAGCACCTCCGCCGAGATCGTCACGACCTTCGGGGGCTTCCAGCGAAGGAGGAAGGGCGAGACGAAGATCTGCAGGAAGTTGCCGACGAAGGGCAGGCTCCCCATGACGCCGATCGCGGTCGTCGAGAGCGGGAACGCCTTCGTGACAAGCGCCGTGATGGCCATGCTCGCCGGGAGCGCCATCGTGATGAGCGGCATGGCGACGATGCCCTCCCTCGCGCAGTTCCTGAGGCAGAGCCGCAGGTCCTCCTTCCGGCGGACCGCGAGGGCGCGGCCCGGCGGGACCGGGGGAAGGGGTGATGCGGGGACCATGGGCGGAAGGCAATTAAAGCACGGGTCGCCGCACGGGCTCCATGCCCAAAATGGCCCCCGCCCCGGGGGCTACTTGACGACGCCGACCAGGGTCACCTTGAGGATCACGCACCCGTGCGCGGGCACGGATGCCTTGAAGCCGTCGGAGGCCGGGAGGTCCTCGTGCCGCCAGAGGTCGCGGACGCCAATCGCCCGGACGGGGATCCCGGCCTCGGCCCAGGAGAACGCGGCCGCCTGCGCCTGGTGGCTGCGGTTGAAGACGCCGACGGCGACCGTCCCGTCATGGAGCGGCTTCGTCCAGACCTCTACGCCGTCCTTCGCGTACGCGCGGGTCGCCTCGTGACCGAGGCTGTCCTGGTCGATCGCGATGACCTCCCCGTTCGTGAGGATTTCGCGGGTGTCGTCGGACATGAGGCGCAGGTCGTTGCCGGCCATGAGCGGGGCCGCGAGCATGCACCAGAGGCTGAAGTGGGTCCGGTACTCGGCCGGGCTCATCCCGCCGTTGCCGACCTCGAGCATGTCGGGGTCGTTCCAGTGGCCGGGTCCCGCATAGGGGGCCAGCTTGCCCTGACTGAACCCGATGTTGTCCATCGATTTCCAGTTGTCAGAGATGTCGTCCGACGTCCGCCAGAGGTTGCCGCTGACGGCGGGGGCCCAGGTCCAGACGTCCCCCATCCCGTACTCGCACAGGCTGTAGACGATCGGCCTTCCGCAGTGCTCCAGGGCGTCGCCCATCCGCTGGTAGATGGCGCGCAGCTCCTCCTTGCCGTAGATGCGCCCGGCGCTGCACCAGTCGTACTTCAGGTAGTCGATCCCCCATGCGGCGTAGGTCTTCGCGTCCTGCTCCTCGTGGCCGAAGCTGCCCTCGTAGCCGCCGCAGGTGACCGGTCCCGGGGAGGAGTAGATGCCGAGCTTAAGCCCCTTCGCGTGCACGTAGTCCGCGAGCGCCTTCATGTCCGGGAACTTCCTGTTCGGGACGACGTTGCCCTGGGCATCGCGGCCGGCCTCCCAGGTATCGTCGATGTTGATGAAGGTGTACCCCGCGGCCGCCATTCCGGAACTCACCATCGCGTCCGCCGCGGCGCGCACCGTCGCGTCGTCGACCTGCTCCGCAAAGTGGTTCCAGCTGTTCCAGCCCATGGGGGGCGTCCTCGCGAGGCCGTTGTCGGGGAGTGTCCGGACGACCGGCGGCGGGATCGCCGCCGGGGCCCACATCACGGCCTCGGTGACCGGCACCGCCGTGCCCTCCTGGGTGTTGTCGGCGCCGTAGTTGATGACGACATGCAGGTTCGCGCCCTCGGGCCTCACCCGGAAGTTCCAGCCCCAGTCCATCGTGAAGACCAGGTCCGCGCCGTCCATATGCGCCCCGTGGATCGGGATGCTGCCGGAGCCGTTGGGATAGATGCCGCCCTCGGTCAAGCCGCCCTTCTGGTGGAGGACCATGTAGGTGTGGAGCGTGACGCCCCACTCCTTGGGCTGGTCGAGCCTCCAGGCGCCGTTCAGGTCGGCGGACCGTGCGGCGGGGAGCGAGAGGGCCAGGACGGCCGCGACGAGGGAGAGGCCTAGGGCCCTCCCGGGATTTCCGACGGGGAACGGGTTCATCATCTGGTGGGGTTCGTGTATATAAGCCTTTGGGCCGATCTATTCGCCCATATTACAATTCTAACTACATGGGCCGCCCAGTGGCGGACGGGTGAGCCGATCTATATACTTGGGGTAACCCCAACCGTCAATGCGCCATGGACTCATCATCGGGTTCGCAACCACCGTTACCTTGGAGATCCTCGTGGCCTGGGGAGGCAACAGGACCCACTACATCCCGAAGCCGAAGCCCGTGGACGACACCCCGAAGGTCGAGATCGTGATGCCGAAATACGACCCCGACCCGCCCGAGGTCGTCGAGGGGGCGGCCCAGCCGACCCCGATCGACATCGCCCCGCCGATGCAGACGGACGTCCCCCAGGTCGTGACCCCGGAGTCGTTCGTCCAGCAGATCGAGCCGCCCCCGCCCGACCTGAGCTCGATCACGAGCAACGTCGTCAAGATACCCGAGACCCGCACCTTCTTCGGCAATGTCCAGGTGATCGACATCTCCCAGCTGGACCAGATCCCGGTCGCGAAATACAGGGCCCGCCCCCTCTACCCGACCGAGATGTCCCGGGCCGGGCTCAGCGGCCACGTGCAGGTCGACTTCATCGTCGACACGGAGGGCAACGTGCGCAACGCCCGCGCGGTCGCCTCCTCTCAGCGGGAGTTCGAGGAGAGCGCCGTCGCGGCCGTCGCCAAATGGAAGTTCCTTCCCGGGAGGAAGAACGGCCACGTCGTGTACACGCACATGCAGGTCCCGATCCTTTTCAACATCACGAGCGAGACCTGACCCGGGGGCGGAACTAGAACTTCAGGTGGCTAAGGTCCACCATCGCGACGCCCTCGACGGGCTCCCCGGCGCTAAGCGCGGGCTTGAAGCGGATCGTGCGGACGACGGAATCAAGGTACGCGTCGACAATCCGGTCCTTGCACGCGAGGTCGGAGTAGGCCTCGGATGCCGTTCCTTCCCCGGAGACCTTGACGAAGAACGGCTGCGAGTACTTCCCGGCCGTCACCTGGGCGGCGAGGCCGTCCGGCAGGTTGCCCATGACCGGCACCGCCGTCAGCGTCTGCCCCTTGTGGGCCTCGATGTACCGGGCCCTGACATAGTCGAACGCCTGGTCGCTCGTCAGCACCTGGCGCTTGGGCGAGACATTGGTCGCGACCTCGCGACCCTGGTCGTAGAGGTGAACCTCGAAACCCTCGAGCGTGTAGCCCAGGGGGAAGCCGTCCTGCTCGAACTCGACCTTCGTCACCTTGGAGCTGACCGGGTCGATCGCCTTCGCGTAGACCAGGTTCTTGTAGCTGCCCTCGGGGGCGCCCCTCTCGTGGAACCGGGTCATCGTCACCAGGTACGGGACGTTGAGCGGGGTGTCCGAGGAGATCTCAAAGGAGACGTTCAGGGCGTCGAAGTCGCCGGTGGTGTCCCTCGTGTCGATCGGGAAGAGGTCCGAGCCGGCGCTGGCCGCCGCGGCGTTCAAGGTCTGCTGGGAGCTTGCAAGCGACTGCTGGTCCCCGTTCGTCGCGGGCGAGGTGCCCCCGGTCGCCGAGGTCCTGTTGACGCCCATCTGGGAGGCCTGGATCTGGACGTTCTGGGCCGCGGTCGCCTGGCTGACGGACGCCGCGTAGCCCGCGTTCGTCTGGGCCGTCTGGGACATGCCCTTGGTCAGCCTGACGGCGGGGTCGTTCATGAACGTGTAGCCCCGCTCCGCCTTCATGTTGGAAAGGGTCGCCGAGACCTCGGTCAGCTTCTGGAGCGGCGTCACCTTCATGGCGATGGGGCCCAGGTTCGCGGACACCAGGACCTCCTTGCCGTCGACGACGATGACCCAGGACCTGCCGTTCACGTCCCTGACGGGATAGACGTCCGTCCCCTGCCCGACCGAGATGTTGTCGCCCTGGAAGAGGGTGTACATCTTGCCCCCGGCGGGCGCATCAGCGGCCAACGCCACCGCCCCGCAGAGAAATAGCGCGGGACACAGGAGTCTCGCAGCGGTTGGGAACGAGCGTTTACGAGGCAGTGGGTTCGGATGCATGAGATTGACCTATTCTAGATAGACGAGTCCGGCGGGGCAAGGTTCCGGTCCATGAGGCGATCCACCGCCGCGGGACCAAGGGTTTCCCCTGCTACAGGGCTTAACACCGATAACCGTAAAATCCCTTCATTGTTACGCGCACCGCCATCGCCGAGTCCCAAGGAGGCCGCGCGGGGCAGGCGACTCCCGTAATCCTCTTGCATTGATGGAGCTGCAATCACGGGGGCCCAGTTCGTCAGCGCACCGTGAGCTCCACCGCATGCTCCCGCTGGTCGTCCCGCAGGGAAAGCGTGCTGCCTGCCACCTCCATCCCGTCGACCGTGAGGACGCCCGGCCCGGCCGAGTCCGCGGCGAGCCGCGTGATCGTGATGTGGTAGACCGTCTGGCGGTAGCGGTAGTGGATCTTGAAGCTCGGCCACGCCTTGGGCATGCGGGGGGCGAGTCGCAGGCGGTCGCCCTCCAGGTTTGCGCCGAGGAGCGTCTCGACCAGCAGCCGGTACATCCACCCGGCCGACCCCGTGTACCAGGTCCAGCCTCCCCTGCCCTGGTGCGGCGCGACCGCATAGACGTCCGCGGCGACGACATAGGGCTCGACCTTGTACACGGCGATCTGCCTCGCGGTGGCGCCGTGGTTCACGGGGTTGAGCATCCCGAAGAGCTCCCACGCGCGCTCGCCCTCACCCATGAGCGCGAAGGCCATGGCGGCCCAGATCGCCCCATGGGTGTATTGGCCGCCGTTCTCGCGCACGCCGGGGACGTAGCCCTTTATATATCCGGGGTTGAGCGGGGTCTTGTCGAAGGGCGGGTTGAAAAGCTGCACCAGGCCCAGGTCGCGCCGGACAAGGATCGAGTCGACGGACTCCATGGCCTGCCGCGAGCGGGACGGATCGCCCGCGCCGCTCAGCACCGACCAGCTCTGGGGAAGCGAGTCGATCTTGCACTCGAGGCAGGCCTTCGAGCCGAGGGGCTCGCCGTTGTCGAAGTAGGCCCGCCTGTACCACTCGCCGTCCCAGGCCCCCCGCTCGATGTTCTGCTGGAGCTTCTGGGCCTCGGCAAGACAGCGGTCGGCGAACACGGGGTCGCCGTGCGCGCGGGCGAGCCCCGAGAACCTCGCGAGCACGTCGTACAGGAAGAAGGCCAGCCAGACGCTCTCGCCGGTGCCGAGGTTCCCTACCCGGTTCATGCCGTCGTTCCAGTCGCCGCAGCCCATGAGCGGCAGCCCGTGGGCGCCGAAGCGCAGCCCCCGCTCGATCGCCCGCACGCCGTGCTCGTAGAGCGTGGCCGTCTCCTCCGATCGGTTGGGGAGGTCGAAGTAGGTCTCCTCATCGGGCTTGACCGCCCGGCCCTCCACGAAGCGGATCCTCTCGTCGAGGACACCCGTGTCGCCCACGCAGTCGACGTAGCGGCAAGTGGCGTAGGGAAGCCAGAGGTAGTCGTCTGAGGAGTGTGTCCGCACCCCCCTGCCCGCGGGCGGATGCCACCAGTGGAGGACGTCGCCCTCGCGGAACTGCTCGGCGGCCGCGCGCAGCAGGTGGGCGCGCGTCAGGGCCGGCTCGGCGTGGACGAGGGCCATGACGTCCTGCAGCTGGTCGCGGAACCCGAAGGCCCCGCTGGACTGGTAGAACCCGGTCCGGCCCCAGATCCGGCACCCCAGGGTCTGGTAGAGGAGCCACCCGTTCGCCATCACGTTCACGGCCGGGTCCGGGGTATCCACGTTGACGGCGCCCAGCGTCCGGTTCCAGTACGCCCAGACGCCCTCGAGCGCCGCGCGGCCTGCGTCCGGGGCGCGGAAGCGCTGGACGAGGCCCTGCACGTCAGCCGGGCTGCGGCCGACCCCGAGGCGGAAGCTCACCTCCCGCTCCTGCGAGTCGGGCAGGTCCACCGCGACCTGCACCGCGCCGCAGGGGTCGAGGCCCGCGCCGACCTTCCCGGAAAGCCGCGCGCGCCTGAGCGCGGCGGGCCTCTTGAGGCTCCCGTTGCGCCCGAGGAATTCCCTGCGGTCGCCCGTCACGGTGCGCCCTTCGCTCGAGTCGATGAAGGCGACGCGCTCGGAGAACTCCGAATTGTAGCAGTTCCTCGCGAAAAGCGCCCCGGTTCTCAGGTCCACCTCGGTGCGCACGTGCAGGAGGCTCCTCTGCCGCAGGTCGCACAGGACCCACTCCCAGTAGCCCGTGGCCGTCACGCGCCGCGGGCGCCCGGAGGTGTTACGCAGCTTCAGCACCATGAACTTCACCGGCGCGTCCATCGCCACGTAGACCCAGAGCTCGGAGGAAATGCCGTTCTCCGTGTGCTCGAAGACCGTGTAGCCAAAGCCGTGGCGGATGACGTAGGGGGTCGCCCCGCGCGCCGGCAGGGGCGTCGGGGACCAGAACTGACCGGTCTGCTCGTCGCGCAGGTAGAGGGCCTCGCCCGTCGTGTCGCGCACGGGATCGTCGCTCCAGGGGGTCAGCCGGAACTCGTGGGCGTTCTCAGACCAGGTGTAGGCGCTGCCGCTCTCGGAGACGACAGTGCCGAAGAAGGGGTTCGCGATCACGTTGACCCAGGGGGCCGGGGTCGTTTGCCCCGGCTCGAGCGTGATGACGTACTCGTGCCCGTCCTTCGTGAACCCGCCGAGGCCATTGCCGAAGATGAGCTCGCGCGGCGTCGCCGCCGGCGCCGCGTCGCGGCGGGGGGAGCGGGTGGGCACGAAGGGCGCGACCGGGGCCTCGAGCACCCTGCTCTCCTCGAGCTGGTCGGCAAGGCTCCCGTTCTCGTCGTCCAGCAGGACGCGTGCGGCCGCCTGCAGGAGCACCAGGTCCTCGTGGGGGACCTGCTCCAGGCGCCGGACGAAGATGCCGCCGGGCTTGTCGAGCATCGGCGCCCCGCTGCCCGAGGTGACCAGGTTCGTGATCTGGTCGAACAGGGACTGGCGGTACACCGAGACGTCGACGCTCAGGATGACCAGCTCGACCGTGAGCCCCTTGATGCGCCAGTAGGCGTGCGCCTGCACGAGCTGGCGGACGATCTCGATCTTCTCGACGCCGCTGATGCGCAGAAGGACGATCGGCGCGTCGCCCGAGATCCCGTAGCTCCAGAGGCCGCTCTGGCCGCGCAGGTTGGCGGCGAGGACCACGGGGCTCGCCCGCCTTGAGGGGTCGGCGTAGATGAGGGCGCTGGCGAGCCTGCCGTACACCTGGGCCTCCGCCTCGGTCGTCCCCAGCTGGCGCAGGGTCACCCGGCTGTGCGTCCACGCCAGGTCGAACGCCCGCTCGGTCATGCGGCCCCCCTGGTATTTCTCCATCTGGGCGAGCGAGACCTCGCGGCTTTCCGCCATGCCGATCACGAGGTCGACGACCGCGCTCCCGTGGGGGGGAACCAGGACCGTGCGCCGAAGCGACACGATGGGGTCCAGGACAAAGCCGACGGTGTTCGACAGCGGCGCCCGGGCGCCCATCGCCTCCGGGTTGCCAAGCGTCCCGCCGCGCCCGACGAACCTGAGGCGGTCGGTCTCGCAGGACACCGTGCCCCCGCCGCCGGAGGACACCACCATCTGGTGGAGCAGCCACGGCGGCTTCTCCTCGGGGTACCGGGCCCGGCGCGTGCAGAGGATGGCCGAGGATTCCCTGACGAATTCCGTCTGCACGAAGAGGTTGCTGAAGGCGGGATGCGCCTCGTCCGAGCCGGGGGTTGCCAGGACGACCTCGGCGTAGCTCGTCAGCTCGATGCTCCGCTCGACGGGCGAGCGGTTGGTGATCGTGACGCGGCGCAGCTCGACGTCGTCCTCCGGCGACACGCAGATCTCCGTATGGGTCTCGAGGTCGGCGTGGCGCTGCCGGAACTCGGCGCGCGCCAGCGTGAAGACGGCCTCGTAGTCCTTCGCCCTGCGGTGGGTCGGCTGGAACGCCGCCGACCAGAAGTCGCCCGAGGCGAGGTCGCGCAGGTACACGAAGGTCCCCCAGCAATCGCAGGTCGGATCCTCCCGCCACCGCGTCACCGCGAGGTCGCGCCAGCGGCTGAAGCCCCCGCCGGCGCTGCTGACGACGACGTGGTACCGGCCGTTGGACAGGAGCTGGACCTCGGGCGCCGGGGCGGCCGGGTTCGTCAGGATGCGGGTCACGCTTTCGGCGTCGCTGGAGAGCGACTGCGTCGTCTCGAAGGCCAGGTCCTCCTCCAGCATGCTCACGGCGGCCTTCGGGAGGCGCTCCTGCAGCAGGAGGTCCGTCGCCTTGAGGATCGGGCAGGCCATGAAGCGCCGCTGCATGGGGGAATTGCGCAGGAGATTCACCAGGCCGATGAGGCTCATCCCCTGGTGGTGGGCCATGAACGACCTTATGGTGGTGCTCGCCTCGCCCGGGGGGAGCCGCGACGGCGTGTAGTCCACCGCCTCGTAGAAGCCGTAGGCGCCCATGCGCCCCTCCGCCGCCAGCCGCTGCAGGTTCTCGCAGGCCTCGACCGGGGCGATCAGGAGGGCAATCGCCGTCGCGTAGGGGGCGATCACCATGTCCTCGCCGAGCCCCCGCTTCAACCCGAGCCCCGGCACGCCGAAGGCCCGGTACTGGTAGTTCAGGTCGGCGTCCGTGTGGTTGTAGCCCGATTCGGAGATGCCCCAGGGCACGCCCCGCAGGTTCCCGTAGGTGATCTGCTGGCGGACCGCCGCCCTGCAGGTGTGGTCGAGGAGCGTGTTCTCGTAGGTCGGCATCACCAGGAGCGGCATGAGGTACTCGAACATCGAGCCGCTCCAGGAGACGAGGACCGGCTCGCCGCTGGATGCGACAAGCAGGCGCCCGAGCGAGAACCAGTGGTCCTGGGGAATCTGCCCCAGGGCGATCGCCACGTAGCTGCACAGACGCGCCTCCGAGGCCAGGAGATCGAAGAACCCCGGGTCGCACCGGCGCTCGGTGACGTTGAACCCGGTCGAGAACAGGTCCCTTGCCGGGCTGTAGAGATAGTCGAAGTCCATGGCCGCCATCTCGTCGGCCTGCTTCGCGAGCGCCTCCAGCTCCTGCATGCGCTCGCGGGCCCTGCCGGCGGCCTCGCGCAGCGATCCCAGAAGCTCGGAATCGGTCATTCCGGAGGGGTCGCGGGAGCCGGCCGTCACCTCGAGCGCCGCAAGCTCCCTAAGGGTGGGCGCCCGGTCGAGCGCGGCCAGCCTCGCCTCAAGCGCCTGGTCGTGCGCCGAGGGCACCCTCGCGGATCCCGCCGGGCGCGGGGTAAGGGACAGCCAGGGCGCGATGAAGCGCAGGTCCCGCAGGTGCTCCTCGCAGCCGGCCTTGAGCGCCCGGGCCCAGGTCGCCGGCTCCGTCCCCTCGCCCGCCACCGCGTCGGCGATCTCGGCGGAGAGGGCCGCGGCCCTCTCCAGCGTGGCAAAGGCCGCCCGCATTCCGGA
>Ga0265336_10000664_pt1 | contig 18678 bp, 20 predicted proteins | sample 42119metaG_FD_193583 | JGI IMG/M metagenome (GOLD analysis project Ga0265336, IMG submission 193583) | Rhizosphere microbial communities from Carex aquatilis grown in University of Washington, Seatle, WA, United States - 4-21-19 metaG | ecosystem: Host-associated > Plants > Roots > Rhizosphere...
CGACTTGAACGAAGCCGCTGCGGCGGCGGACGCGTTCGCGTGCGGCTGACTGACTTTTGAGGTTTCTGGGGTAGTTTGGTTCGCAGAGAAGGAGGATTCTCTGTGAACCAACTACGTCAGCTCATGATTGAGGAGTTGCAGCGCCGCAACTTCGCCGCCACAACCATTCGCACTTACCTTCATGGTGTTGCCCACTTCAGCAGGCACTTCCGTCGTTCGCCCGATCAACTTGGCCCAGAGGAGATTCGCAAGTATCAGGCGATGCTCCTCACCAAGCTGAAGTACAGTCCGAACACCGTAACCTTGCGGCTCGCGTCGCTGCGTTTCTTCTATATTCACGTGTTGAAGTGCAACTGGAGCATCGCTGAGACGCCCTATCCGAAGAAGGTGCGTCACCTTCCCCAGATACTCAGCCAAGAAGAGGTCGCGCGGCTGATCGATGCCGCCGATACCCCCTTTCATCGCATCCTGCTGATGACGCTGTATGCCACCGGCGCACGCCGCGCAGAGGCTGCCAACCTGAAGGTCAGCGACATCGACAGCCAACGGATGGTGGTTCATATCCGGGAGGGCAAGGGCGGCAGGGATCGCGATGTCATGCTTAGCCCGAAGCTGCTCGAAGAACTGCGCGCATACTGGCGCGGGCTCCGTCGCAAGCCGAAGGAGTGGCTCTTTCCGGGCAACCGCTGGCATACATCCAGCCACCCGGTAACCACCAAGGTTCTATGGAGTGCCTGCCAGATTGCCGCCGAACGCGCCGGCCTCACACATAAGCACATCCACCCGCATACCCTGAGACATTGCTTCGCCACACATCTTCTCGAAGCCGGGGCCGACCTGCGCACCATCCAGATACTGCTCGGTCACTGTGATCTCGAAGTAACAACCATCTATCTGCATTTGTCGCAGCAGCATCTCAGCGCAACCGCCAGCCCGCTCGACGCGCTCACCTTCTCTTCACAGGGAGGACACAAGCACAGCTGATGAGCCGGCCTCTCGTGGAGATGGCCGATATCGTTCGCTGTGCTGGGCAGGCATTTATTGAACGCAGTCACAGATGGATCAACTGGCAACACCGAAAAGTGTTACTGGCCATCTTGCGTTGCCGCACCGCCGCGCTGGGCGGTCATCGCGATCGCTGCACCGGCTGCGGACATACGAGCAACATCTCCTACAACTCGTGCAGAAACCGGCATTGTCCTCGGTGCCAGGGCAACGCGCGCCGACGCTGGCTCCAGGCGCGCGAACGGGAACTGCTGCCTACGCGCTATGTACACGCCGTCTTCACTCTGCCGCGCGAACTGGCCCCGCTCGCATTGCAGAACAAGCGGCTCATCTATAACTTGCTCTTCCACGCCAGTGCGGAGACGTTGATCGAGGTCGCTCGCGATCCAAGGCATCTTGGAGCAGAGATCGGTTTCTTCAGCGTGCTCCACAGCTGGAATCAGCGCTTGCAGTTTCATCCTCACGTCCACTGCGTACTTGCCGCTGGCGGGATTGCGCCGGATCATGCAAGCTGGATCTCCGCCCGGAGTTCCTTCTTCCTGCCCATCGGCGTGCTCAGCCGTGTCTTCCGCGGCAAGTTCGTCGCCGGACTTCGCAACGCCTTCCATCAAGGCAAGCTCCAGTTCTACGGCGATCTCTTGCCCATGGCTCAGCCGCGCGCCTTTGCCGCATGGCTCCGTGTGCTGTTCCGCCACGACTGGGTGGTCTACTCCAAGCGGCCCTTCGGCGGCCCGGAACACGTGTTGCGCTATCTCGGCGCCTACACTCATCGCGTCGCCATCTCCAACAGCAGACTGGTCGCTCTCTCCGAAGGCAACGTCGCCTTCCGTTGGCGTGACTCCGCCCACGGCAACAAGAAACGGCTCATGACTCTGGCTGTCGATGAGTTCCTGCGCCGCTTCCTGCTCCACCTTCTGCCGCCCGGATTCGTCCGCATCCGTAACTTCGGATTCCTTGCCAACAGGAACCGCGCTACACTCCTGCCGCTCTGCTTCCAACTACTCGGCGCATCAGAAATGATCGCTGCTCCAGCAGAATTACCGATCGCCGAAGAGACTCACTCCCTCTGGAACTGCCCTGTCTGCGGTGGAACCATGCGCGTCGTCGAACGGCTCTCCGCCGCTCAACTCCTGCTTCGCTCGCCACCGCAACCAGATAGGCGCGCCGCATGAAGCTCTCTTCCCATCCTCGCCCTCTGACCGTGCTTCGGCGCGCACGCAGATCCCTTGACCCAACTGGCCAAGACTGCTCTGCAAGCAGTCTCTCCAGCATCCACATCAGGCACCAGAGAGCTACCGCGCCGATACATCTGGCCTTTAATGCAGCAGATCCCGCCCATCAAAGCCAGCGCTATCACTCACCGGACCCAATCAGCCCCATTCAAAATACATAGGCTTCCCTGTGGGCGGCTTCCTTCAAGTCGCTGTATCAGAAGCGCCCGGTCAGAGCGTATGCAAACTCGCGCTGTTTAGTGGGGCGCTCCAGATACAGCACTAAGACTTGTTGGGACCGATCGCTATCCTCAGGGGGCTGGCATCATATCTGCTAGTGCAGTGTTTCCCTGTTGCGGAAGTTGCATCTTGACCATCTTGCGCCCGGCGGCGCGAACGAACTCGCTGGTCAACCGTTTCTTGTCGTCTGACCGCATAGCCAATCTGGTTACGAGTTTCAGACGCTCTTCCGCAAGCGGTAGTACGGCTATTTCATCGCTGGAAATCCGCAAGGCGGAATCGCGCGTCAGAAACGCCGCGCCTTTGTACGCCAGCACAAGTCCCGATGCTTCTTCTGCCGTCATGATGTAGTGCGTATCGGGAGCCACGATGCCTTTCGCGGTAGCCGCCGTTTGGATCATCTCAAGGAGATGAGGATTGACGTGCGATGCTGGAAGAATCCAATCGTAAGCGCGCAAATCTTCAAGGCGGAGTTCGGTGCTGTGATCGATGGCGTCGCTCTTCGGAAGCGCAATATGGATGGGAGCTTCGGCTACCGTTAAGAAAGTCAGTGAGGGTGTATCAGGAATGGCTGTGACCAAGGCCAGATCCAGCTTTCCGGCGGCCACCATGCGCGCGAGTTCGTGGGAGAAATGGCTCCATAGTTTGATCTTCAGGCTTGGAAACAGAGGAAGCCGGATCGACTGAATCATCGTGACCAGATATGGGTCTGTGTAGACGCACCTGCCAATGTTCAGAACTTCATCGGTTCCACGGAATGCAGCTCTTGCGCCATGAACAGCACGCTCGACGTGCAAAACAGCGCTACGCGCATCTTCCACAAAATGCCGCCCAGCTTCGGTTAGTTCCACGACTTGATGATTCCGCTCAAAGAGGCGCAAGTCGATCTGAGCCTCCAGTTCGAGAATCCGCTTGCTCAGAGTCGATTGCTCGATATGTAGCCGTTCCGCCGCTCTGGAATAATTCAATTCCTCTGCCAGAACGATCGCCGCTTGCAAAAAACGAATCTCCGGTAGCACCATTCCCATCCTCCGAATCGAGAGCAAAAGACAGGTAACGGATATGCGTTAGACTGCGTTTCTTAAATCGACGTTGAAATCTTCTTGATGAAATCAGGAAGTCACTTCCATGCCTGGGGAAAAACGTGACTCAGATTTATTGATATAGACACCACTCTGGCCGAAAATGTTCCTTTAACGCAGAAGAATTACCAGCAAAGTCCTTACTGAAAAGCGCATAGCGCATAACGTAACCGGGCAAAATATTCCTTCGACTCGAAAATAAATTTAACGGCAATCCTAAAAATCCCTTCTGGCCATAAAGCCACAAACAATGTTTGGATGCGAAATGGCACGCATTATTCCTGTTTGGAATAACGCTCTCCGTGGAATTCATTAGACAGATCGCCACCGCTCAACCAACCTATGAACTGAGCCGGGCACTACTGGGTTCTCTGGATCGAGAGAGTGAAGGAGGAGCAGCAGCATGAACACAATGCCTGCAATTCAAACCCTGGGAGCAGGAGATCCGCTTCTGACTGCGGAGGAAGTAGCGGCGAAACTGAAGGTCAGCACGGACTGGGTCTGGGATCATTCATCGCGGAGATTGCCCTATCTGCCTGTGATCCGCATGAGCGATGGCGTTCTGCGCTACCGGGCAAGCGGTATCGAGGAATTTCTGCAAGAACGGGAAAGAGCCTCCAACATGCGGCGCAAACACCGGTAAAATGGAGGTAGCCCGTTTTCCTCCCACACAGAAATCGAGGAAGCGATGGGTAAATCGCACCAGAAGGGATGGGTGTCGATTCGCGGCAAGAAGTGGTACGGATACTTCCGCCGCACAGTGATCGACCCCAGCACAAATCAACCGAAGATCGTCTCGACACCGGTTGCGCTCGGGCTGAAATCCGAGATGACCAAGTACGAGGCGCGCGATAAGCTGGAACTCGAAATCAAGAGACTTACCGGACAGATCACAGAAGATGGGGTTGTAAGAAACGGCAGCGTCACCTTCGATTGGTTTGTCCAAAATCGCTACCTGCCACTGAAAGAGGGGGATTGGAAAGAAGAGACGGCCAAGGTGAAGAAGTTTCTCATCAAGGCCGACCTCGTCGATGCTTTCCGAGGTGTACGGCTCGAAAGCATCGATAAGCTCGCTCTCCAGACCCACCTCAATCGACTGGCCAAAACACGGTCCAAGGACAGAGTGTTGAACGCTGGAACCTACATGCGGGCCATCTTTCGGGAGGCGGTCGATCAGGACTTTCTTCCCAAAGACCCGGCGCGCTCTGTAAAGGCTCCTTCGACGCTGCGGGATACAGACAAGACGATCCTCAGTTGGGATCAGCTCCGATCCGCATTGTCCAGCTTGCAGTTGCGGGACCGGATTCTGCTCACTCTCGACATGACCAATGCACTGCGGCCAAGCGAGCTTTTTGGTCTGAGGTGGAGTTGCTTCGATCCAGAACTCTGCCAGATCGAGATCAAAGAGACCACCTACAAGGGGAAAATTCGCCCCTGGGGCAAGACCAGAGCGAGTCTCTCGAAGATCCCGATCGCCCGAGCGCTCGCGGACGAACTTCTTGCCTGGCGGCAGCAGTGCCGCGAGGAGCAGCAGAGAAAGAAGCTCGTGCGCGGCCCCTCCGCTGACGATCCCAAAGCGTTCATTTTTCCGGCACGCGGAGGCGGGTTCATCGATTCGGGCAACTACCGCAATCGGGTGCTGCACAAACTGGCCCAAGAACTGGGGCTGCCAAAACTGACGTTCCAGGTCATCCGCCGCACCATTGCGACGTTGGCCAAAGACAAGGGCCACGTCAAAGACATCCAGGGAATGTTGCGCCACACCCGGCTGGCCACGACCACGGATGTCTATATGCAATCGCTCGAAAGCGGCGTCCGATCTACGGTGGACTCCATTCACGACGAGTTGAGCGCGACCGGCACGTCGGGACCAGGTTCCCCGGCGGTTCCGGTCAGGACGCGCGCGGGCAGCCGAAGAGGCCCTCTCGCGTCTTCGCCGGTTTCAGGAAACGAAAGCGGCGCGATTCCGAAGCCCGCTCGTGGGGTGGTTTTGGATTTTGCGACAAGAATGCGACAAAGTCAAAGGAAGGAGATGGGTCTAAGTTCTTGATAAATATGGTAGGCACGACTGGATTCGAACCAGCGACCTCTTCCGTGTCAAGGAAGCGCTCTAACCAACTGAGCTACGCGCCTGCGTATGGAACTCTCCGTAGTCTATCAGGATTGGGGCAGTAGGAAAAGATGGGCTAACCCGCCCGCCATGCTATACCATCATTTTGCAATTCGGAATGCTGCCATGAACGACCTAGCCAGCGAACGATTGAATCGATACCGCACGGCTCCCAACCTGCTCACGTTGTTGCGCATCTGTCTGGCGCCGTTTCTGGTGGCTGCCATTCTGCAGAATCGGTTTGCTCTGGGCTTTGGGCTTTTTGTGGCGGCAGGACTGACCGATGCGCTGGACGGCCTGTTGGCGCGCCTGCTGAAGCAGCGCAGCCAACTAGGCGAGTACCTTGACCCAGTGGCCGACAAGCTGCTTCTGAGCACACTTTTTCTCGTGCTAATGCATATGTCGCTGATTCCGGTCACGGTGACAGTACTGGTCTTTGGCAGGGATGTAGGAATTCTAGTGGTGGCGGCCATTCTCTTCGCAGCCACCGGCCGACGGGAGTTCGCCCCCAGCCTCTTTGGCAAAACCAACACCCTCGCTCAAGTCTCCGCAGTTGCCGCGGTCCTGCTGCAACAAGCTCTACTGCAAAACATGCTGTGGCAACAGCCGACAGCAGTCTTCTGGGTAAAGGTCATTCGCCTGGTGGCGCTGGATGCCACGATCGGATTGACCATCGCTTCAGGACTGCATTACGCTTGGATCGCGGCCAAGCGAGTAGGCGCCACGGCCACGAATGGACACGGCGACAAGTAAAGCGGGCCGGAGCCGCGCCTCAGGAGTCTTCCAGGCTGGGTTCTATTTCGGCGGTCTCTTCTATCTCCATATCGCGGAACTCTTCGGAGTCAAAGACCTCGCCACAATCCAGGCATTCAACAAATTCACTGTCCTCATGCCGGGAAACGACGCGCACTTTGGGATGTTTGCAGATGGTAGCCATCACTCGTAATGCTGGTGGATTAAACTGCTCTTTCGCCAGATTGTACTGGCATTTGTTCCATTTATAAACCTATTTTTATTGAATTTCGTTGCTCTCTCCAAAAATATTCCACCACTTGGCCAATCCATTCCGAAAAGATTTCTTAAACCACTTGTAATCCGGACAGAAACGGTCGTATACTGAATACGGACCTAAGAGGTCGGATATTGCAATGCTGAAATTGACCAAAAAAGCGGATTACGGGCTGATGGCGCTCAAGTATCTTGCCGAGCACCCGGAAACCGTCGCGCTCAGCGCGAAAGACGTGGCCGACGCCTACGGAATTCCGGCGCAATTGCTAGCCAAAATATTGCAGCAACTGACCAAATCCGGCCTTTTGCGCTCGCACGCCGGCATGAACGGCGGCTACGCGCTGGCTCGCGAGGCACGATCTATATCGGCGTACGAGGTGATTTTGGCCATAGACGGGCCGTTTTTTATTACCTCTTGTACCAAGGGCAAAACAGGCTGTGAACTGGGACCAAGCTGCACAATCAAGGAACCGTTAGCGCGAGTGAACGATACGATTGCCGGCGTGCTGAAGAGCATCAGCATTCAGGACTTGGCAGAGCACGAACATCCGACGGCGCGAGAGCGCGAAACGCAGGTACTGGTTTCATTAACGAAATAACAAGCATTCCCTTTCGCACAATGCGAATGAACGATCAAACAGGATGGAGATCAAAATGAGCACAGATACCAGCCACGTAGAAGTGCCGGCAAACGTAAGCCTTCCGATTTATATGGATAACCACGCCACCACGCCGCTTGATCCGCGCGTACTGGAGGCCATGATACCGTACTTCACGACGAAGTTCGGCAATGCCGCCAGCCGCAACCACTCCTTTGGATGGGAAGCGGAACAGGCGGTGGAGAATGCGCGCGAGCAGATAGCGCAACTGATCGGCGCGACGGCTAAGGAAATTATCTTCACCTCTGGCGCTACCGAAAGCGACAATCTGGCCATCAAGGGCATTGCCGAAATGTATCGTGAGCGCGGCAACCACATCATCACGCAGGTCACCGAACACAAAGCGATTCTGGACACCTGCAAGCGGATGGAGAAGAACGGCTATCGCGTCACATATCTCCCCGTCAAAGCCGACGGGCTGATCGATATGGATGACCTTCGGCGCGCCATGGACGACAAAACGATTCTGGTTTCGATCATGGCGGCCAACAACGAAATCGGCGTACTGCAACCGATTGCCGAAATTGGCAAGCTCTGTCACGAGCGCGGCGTTCTCTTCCATACCGACGCGGTGCAGGCTGTGGGTAAGGTTCCTATCGATGTGATCGCAGACAATATTGACGTGCTGTCGATTTCTGCGCACAAACTCTACGGCCCTAAAGGCGTGGGCGCTCTCTATGTTCGCCGGCGCAATCCGCGCGTGCAAATCGCCGCGCAAATTGACGGCGGCGGCCACGAGCGCGGCATGAGATCGGGCACTCTGAATGTGCCCGGCATCGTCGGCCTGGGCAAGGCCTGCGAGATTGCCCAGCTAGAGATGAGCACCGAGGCTGTGCGCGAGTTTGGATTGCGTGAGCGGCTGAAGAATAAGCTCGAATCGGAGCTGGACTATGTTCATGTGAACGGGTCGCTGGAACATCGGCTTCCCGGAAATTTGAATATGAGTTTTGTCTACGTCGAGGGTGAGTCTCTGCTGATGGGCATCAAGGAGATTGCGGTGTCGAGTGGATCTGCCTGCACCTCGGCGACACTTGAACCGTCGTATGTACTGAAGGCTTTGGGATTGGGCGACGATGTGGCGCATAGTTCGATTCGCTTCGGACTGGGCCGCTTCAACACCGAGGCCGAAGTGGATTATGTAGCGGAGAAGGTTATCGACGTAGTGAAGCATCTGCGCAAACTTTCGCCACTCTACGAGATGGTATTGGACGGCATCGACCTGACCAAGATTCAGTGGGCGGCACACTAACCACCTGCGGTTAGGTAAGCGAGGCAACCAAATTTGCAGGCCGGCATCTAAATAGTGCCGAGATTAAACAAGAAAGCAGCGGCTTTCCCCGCAAAAGGAGTGAACCAATGGCATACAGCGACAAGGTAATCGACCACTACAACAACCCGCGCAATGTGGGCCAACTGGATAAGGCATCGACAGAAGTCGGCACGGGTCTTGTGGGCGCGCCGGAGTGCGGCGATGTAATGCGCTTGCAGATTCGCGTCAACCCCGCGACGCAGGTTATTGAAGAAGCCAAGTTCAAGACCTTTGGCTGCGGCTCGGCAATTGCGAGTTCATCGCTTGCCACCGAATGGATCAAGGGGCGCACGGTAGACGACGCGCTGGGCATCAAGAATACAGACATCGTGAAGGAGCTTTCGCTGCCGCCAGTGAAGATTCACTGTTCGGTGCTGGCAGAAGATGCGATCCGCGCGGCCATTGGTGATTGGAAGAAAAAGAACAGAGCCGCTCAACCAGTCGAAGCAGAGGCTGTTGCTGCGGCGCAGTAAGTAGCAACTCGTTTCGCGTAGTCACGGAAGAGGTACGTCATGTCGAACATGGTTACAATTGGAGAGCAGCCCTCTCAGGATTCCTTCGTAGTTGAAGCTCCGGCTGCATCACCGCAGGCGCCGCAAGCGGTCAACGTGACGGAAAAAGCCGTCAAGCGCATTCGCATTGCGTTGGCCAAAGAAGGCATCTCGCCTGAAGAAGGCGGACTGCGGCTTGGAGTGATGGGCGGTGGATGTTCAGGGCTTTCTTACTCGATCAAATTCGACACGAAGCCACGCGAGCGCGATAGGATTTTTGAATTTGACGGCGTGCGGGTTTTTGTTGACCCGAAATCATTTTTGTATTTGAACGGCATGACCCTGGACTACGAAGAGACGCTGATGCGCCAGGGATTCAACTTCATCAACCCGAACTCCACCCGCTCCTGCGGATGCGGTTCTTCATTCTCGTCGTAGTTCTTAGTAAGAGTGAGACTATGCTCAAGGTTTTTGATTCTGCGGTACCCGTAGCCTGTTGGTCGTGCTCAATTGGCCACAACGATTCGACATTGTTTTGCCCGCATTGCAGCAAGATTCAGCCTCCACCTGGCGGCGATTATTATTCCGTCTTCGGATTGGAACCTCGGCTTGATCTCGATTTGCCCGCGCTCGAGCATGAGTTTCATCGCCTTAGCCGCAAGCTGCATCCAGACCGTTTTGCGCGCGCGCTGGAAAACGAAAAGGAGTGGAGTCTGGCTGACACGGCGTTGCTCAACGACGCCTACCGCACGCTGAAAGATCCACTTCGCCGCACCGAGTACCTGCTCAAGCTGGAAGGTCTGGAGATCGACGCCGGCAAAGATAAGGGCGCGCGAACGCCGGCCGATCTGCTGGAAGAAGTCTTCGAGTTGAATATGCAGCTCGAAGAGATGCGAGCCACCCGTACAGCGGGCGAAGTGAACGAAGAGCTGGAAGCGGCGCTCACACAAGCAAAGATGAAAACCAGCGGACTTCTTGCAGAGGTGGACGAAGATCTGCGCGATGAATGGCGCGTCTGGGATGAGGGCGACATTGCAACGCGGCAAGCTTCGCAAAAAATAATGGTGGCACTGCTAGACAGGCGACGCTACCTCAGCAATTTGGTTCGCGACGTAACTGAAACTCTGGGAGCATAGAAAGAAAACATGGCGGAAGGACGCGTAGTCGGAATTGATCTGGGAACTACTAACTCCCTGGTCGCATATATGGAGGGGGATGCACCGGTGGTGATTCCCGGCGTGGATGGTTCGCGTCTTGTGCCGTCTGTCGTGGCGCTTGATTCAATGCCTGTTGCGGGCGGAAGGCCGACAGTCACAGTGGGCAACAGCGCGCGCAAAGCTCTTATCCAAACACCGGAGCGGGTAATTTATTCTGTAAAACGTCTGATGGGCCGCAGCTTTGAAGAAATTCAGGACGAACTGAAGCTCTTTCCATTTCATCTGGCCGGAGATGTAGAAGCTGGCGAGGTTCCGCGCATTCAATTGGGCGAACTCCGCTTTACGCCGCCTGAGATTTCCGCATACATTCTCCGTCAGCTCAAGCGCAACGCCGAACGATTTTTCGGCTCTCCAGTCACGCAGGCAGTGATTACCGTCCCCGCTTACTTCAACGATGCGCAGCGTCAAGCCACCAAAGATGCGGGCCGCATGGCTGGGCTTGAAGTGTTGCGCCTGGTGAATGAACCGACCGCCGCGGCTCTCGCTTACGGGCTGGATCGCGCCAAGGCGGGAACGATTGCCGTGTATGATTTTGGTGGCGGAACTTTCGACATTTCCATTCTCAAGCTGCGCGACGGCATCTTCGAGGTGCAATCCACCAACGGCGACACGCACTTGGGCGGCGACGACATCGACAACCTGCTGCTGGCCATTGCGCTCAACGAAATTCACGCCGAACACGGTGTAGATTTGCGTCTGCATCCGGGCGCGGTGCAGGCCGTGCGCAAGGCTGCCATTGAAGCCAAGATTTTGCTTTCAACTGAACAGGTTGCTCACTTCAATATCGAACTGCCCAACGGTGATCGCTACCAGAGAGAGATTCCGCGTGAGGTCTACGAGTTGCTGATTGAGCCGGTGCTCAAACGCACGGCGGGCCCATGCAAACGGGCGTTGGCCGACGCCGGCATTACACCCGAACAGATTGACGAAGTAGTGCTGGTCGGCGGATCGACGCGCATCCCGGCTGTGCGGCAATTGGTGGATGATCTCTTCCATCTGAAAGCGCGCGGCAAGAAGCCCCACACTGAATTGAATCCCGATGAGGTAGTTGCTTTAGGCGCGGCAGTGCAGGCCGACATTCTGGGCGGCGCATCCAAATCCACAGAAGAGATGCTGTTGCTTGACGTAACTCCGCTTTCTCTTGGCATCGAAGCGCTGGGCGGAACCGTGGCGCGAATCATTCAGCGCAACTCGACTATTCCGGCTTCGGCCACCGAGCACTTCACAACCGGTGTCGACGGACAGACGAACGTAGCAATTCATGTTGTGCAAGGCGAACGCGAACTGGCCGAAGATTGCCGGTCACTGGCGCGTTTTGATTTGAAAGGCATTCCGCCGATGAAGGCAGGATTGCCGCGCATCGAAGTTAAGTTTCTCATCGACGCCGACGGCATTTTGCATGTGACGGCGCGCGAGCAGCGCAGCGGACAAGCCGCGCAGATTGAGGTCAAACCAACTTATGGACTGACCGACGAACAAGTCGAAAGCATGATTCTGGATTCCTTTGACAATGCTGAAGCCGATTTTGCCAAACGATTATTGATCGAAGCACGCAACGAAGCGGAGACGATTCTTGCGGCGGTGGAACGCGCGCCGCAAAGTCCAGCGTGGGCGCTGCTACGTGGCGAAGAACAGGCTGCCATCAATGCAGCGCGCGATACATTGGCACAGACAAAGCTTGGCGATAACGCCGCCGCGATTCGCGAGGCAACGCTTGCGCTTGATCAAGCCACGCGGCGCTTTGCGGAACTGATGATGGACGCCGCCGTATCGAGCGCGCTACGCGGCAAGACGATGAGCGACGCTGGCGAGGAACTGGCCGAGGCTGTCACCGCGCCTCATGCGATGGCGTCGGCGGAGTTCAAGTAAAAGCGTAGTTAGCGGAGTTGTTTTTTGCTAACTCCGCTACCGAGGACACTATGAGCGAAGTAGCCCAAAAGAAGATTCCCGCCGACAAACTTGTGCGCGTCACTTTTTTGCCCGAGGGCAAGACAGTGGAGTTTGAATTCGGAACGATGCCCTACGAACATCACGGCAAACCGATGTCGTTTCTCGATGTAGCGGAGAATCACGACGTCTTTCTTGACCACGCCTGCGGAGGCGTCTGTGCCTGCACCACCTGCCACCTTTGGATCAAGGATCAAGAGGGCATTAGCCCCGCCGACGACGATGAGTTGGACCGGATGGATATGGCCGCAGATCAGCAGTTGAATTCGCGACTCGGTTGTCAGGCAGTCATCACGCGGCCCGGCGACTACGTGGTCGAGATTCCCCGCTGGAATCGCAACTACGTCAGCGAGGGCAAGCCTCTTGCCCTGGCCGAAGAAAAGTAAGGAGAGCAATGCCGCGCGAGATTCTGTGGACCGACGCCGAAGAGATCGGCATACAACTGCAAGAGAAGTTCCCTGCCCTGGACCCGTTGACGGTGCGATTCACCGACCTGCACCGCTACGTGACCGAGTTGGAAGGCTTTGCCGACGATCCCGCAAAGTCAAACGAGTCGCGTCTGGAGGCAATCCAGATGGCATGGCGCGAGGAGTTTGAAGACGAGCGGCGATAACTCTGGCAGCGCTCAAGATGACAGAGCGTTAGTAAGAGTTGATACTTCGCAAGTCTCGGATACGGGCCGCGGCTGGCGGTTCTTGTAACTCGCAATAATGAATTCGCGGAACAACGGATGCGGCTCCAGAGGCTTGGATTTGAACTCCGGGTGGAACTGGCAGCCCAGGAAGAATGGATGGCTGGGTAACTCGACAATTTCCACATAAGTCGCATCGGGCGTTGTACCGGTCAAGCTCAGGCCGCCGCCGGTGAGCAGTGCTTCGTACTCCCGGTTGAATTCGTAGCGATGGCGATGGCGCTCGCTGATTTCCGTTGCTCCGCCATAGGCTTTGGCGGCCAACGATCCTGCTTGCAGAATGCATTCCCAGGCGCCGAGTCTCATTGTTCCACCCATCTCTTCCACGCCAAGCAGTTCGCGCAGTTTGTAGATGATGCGGTGCTGGCTTGCGGGGTCAAACTCGCTGGAGTTAGCATCCTTCAACCCGCAAACGTTGCGCGCAAACTCAATGCAGGCTGTCTGCATTCCCAGACAGATTCCGAAGTAAGGCACCTGCTTTTCGCGGGCATAGCGAATGGCATTCAGCATGCCCTCAATGCCGCGCTTGCCAAAACCGCCGGGAACCAGAATGCCGTCGAATCCTTCTAACTGCGACTCATAACTTCTATCTTCGGGAGACTTGGATTCAAGACCCTCGGCTTCGATCCAAGTTACCTTGAGCTTGAGGTTTTGCGAGATAGCTCCGTGCGTCAGTGCTTCCTTTAGTGACTTGTAACTATCTTCATACTCCACATATTTACCCACAATGCCGATGTGTACTTCATCCTTAGGGTGATAACAGCGGTCAACCAGGGCCTTCCATTCCACAAGATTGGCTTCCGGCGCATCCTTGTGCAGATACTTGAGAATGAGCGTATCCACGCCTTCCTGCGCAAACCCCAGCGGCACTTCGTAGATGGAGGGCACGGTGATAGCGCCGATCACAGCCTTCTCTTCGACGTTGCAGAAGAGGGCAATCTTTTGTTTCATCTCGCGGCTAAGAACGCGTTCCGAGCGGCACATCAGAATGTCAGCCTGAATGCCGATGCCGAGCAGTTCCTTGACCGAGTGCTGCGTGGGCTTTGTTTTCAACTCCTGCGCGGCCGCAATCCACGGCACCAGCGTGAGGTGGACGAAGACGGTATTCTCGCGGCCCAATTCTTGACGCATCTGGCGGATGGCTTCAAGAAATGGCAGCGACTCGATGTCGCCGACCGTACCGCCAATCTCGACAATGGTCACATCCGCGCCATTTGAAGCCACTTTGCGCATCGCGTTTTTAATTTCATTGGTCACGTGGGGGATGACCTGAACCGTTTTCCCGAGGTAGTCGCCGCGCCGCTCTTTCAAAATGATTTGCTCGTAGATGCGGCCGGTGGTCAGGTTGTTGTCACGCGATAGCGGCGCGTGTGTAAAGCGTTCGTAGTGGCCCAGGTCGAGATCGGTTTCAGCTCCGTCGTCGGTAACAAAGACCTCGCCGTGCTGAAAGGGTGACATGGTGCCAGGATCGACGTTGAGGTAGGGGTCGAACTTCATCATGTTGACGCGCAGGCCGCGGCTCTCAAGCAGACAGCCGATGGAGGCAGCCGCAAGACCTTTACCTAAACTGGACACAACTCCGCCCGTCACAAAGACATACTTTGCAGACATGGATGCAACCTCACTTTTCGATTGTTGGGATTGGCTGTAAGAGGTGGACACTTACAAGTATGGCAGAGATGGGAACGAGATGAAAGCGAGAACCGACACATTTCTGGCCGAGCGCAGCTATAGATAATGTGGATTCAATAATTTAAGAGCGATACATTTTTTCAGTGGAGCCCATTTCGAGCCGGTCGCTAACTCCCTCTTGCCTGATTGAGGCGGCCAGCCTACGATGCTCGATAGAAGGAAACTCACGATGCCGACAACAGTTATGCAACGACGCAAACTGGGCCAAACCGGCCCTGAAGTCTCGCCCATCGCTCTCGGCTGCATGGGCATGAGCGGAATGTACGGCGCAACAGACGACGCGGAGAGTATTGCGACCATCCACGCCGCCATTGAGGCGGGCGTCAACGTGTTGGATACAGGCGATTTTTACGGCATGGGCCACAACGAAATGCTGATTGGCAGAGCGTTGCGCCTGTTGCGCGATCAGGTGGTGCTCTCGGTTAAGTTTGGCGCGCAACGCGGGCCAAACGGCGTATGGCTGGGCTTTGATTCGCGGCCCGTGGCCGTGAAAACCGCTCTGGCCTATTCGCTGAAGCGGCTGGGCACCGAGTGGATCGACATATACCGGCCTTCGCGGCTCGACCCGAATGTGCCCATTGAAGAAACGATTGGGGCCATCGCGGAGATGGTCAAGGCGGGCTACGTGCGCCACATCGGCCTCTCTGAAGTGGGGCCGGGGACGATTCGCCGCGCCGCCGCCGTTCATCCGATTGTGGACCTGCAGATTGAGTACGCGCTCATCAGCCGATCTCCCGAGGCGAAGATTTTTCCGGTACTGGAAGAGCTTGGAATCAGCGCCACCACCTACGGCGCGCTATCGCGTGGGCTGCTCTCCGGCTCGCAACCGGCGGCGGCTGGCGATTTTCGCGCAAACCTTCCGCGCTTCACCGGAGACAATCTGGAGCGCAACCGGCAACTGGTTGCAAAACTAAAAGAGATCGCCCATGGCAAAGGAATTACTCCGGTGCAGTTGGCGGTAGCGTGGGTGCTGGCCAAAGGCAGCTTCATAGTTCCGGTAATTGGCGCGCGCACTCGCGCGCAACTGGCCGAGAGCCTAGGCGCGCTGGCGGTTGAATTCACCGCCGATGAGTTAGCGTCGATTGAAGCGGCGGTTCCAGCAGAAGCCATAGCGGGCAGCCGTTATGATGCGCGCCAGATGAAGATGCTGGACAGCGAGAAATAGAATGGAGAGAATCGCAATTCTCAGGACGGACATCACCACGCTGTCCGTCGATGCAATCGTCAACGCGGCAAACAGCTCGCTCTTGGGTGGAGGGGGCGTTGACGGAGCAATCCATCGCGCTGCCGGACCGGAACTTCTCAGCGAGTGCCGCTTGCTCGGCGGCTGCAAAACGGGGCAGGCGAAACTGACGAATGGCTATCGTCTTCCCGCCAGAAATATTATTCACACAGTCGGCCCGGTGTGGAACGGCGGAGAGAGTGGTGAACGGGAGTTACTTGCCAGTTGTTATCGATCCTGCTTTGAGATTGCAAGAAATCACGATTTGAGCAGCCTTGCATTCCCGGCCATTAGCTGCGGCATCTACCGCTTCCCTGTTGATCTCGCCATAGAAATTGCATTGCGCGAAACGCTTGCGGAGCTACAAGAAAACAATGACATTAAAGAAGTGATCTTTGCCTGTTTCGACGAATCTGTTTACGCGGCGTACCGTAAGGCGATTGAGGTTGCCAGCAATAAGCGGCAGTTGGCGAACAACGGCAGGATGGATGCTGGTCTTTCCTAACCGAGTACATCCTGCCGTGTTGATGGAAGTCCGAGCAGTTCAATGCAATTCCAGCCGTCGAAACAGTGAAACTACATTGAACCCCTGCTTGCCGGGGGAACGATTCCATTCATGCGCAGATACTCGGCTATTTGACCGTAGTGATCCATGACGTGAGAAATACCAAAGGCCGTCATTCCCGCGCGCGTACCGTGCGAGGTCGTCACAAAGGAATTTTCCGGGGTGATCGTATCCACAAAGGCGTGGGCTTTGGCGAAGGAATCCTTCAGAGCCTTCACTATATCGGCTTTAGTGGTGAGCTTCCCAATTGAATCGGAGTTGGCCTTGGAACCGGCATCCGTATAGCTCGGACCGCTAAAGAAATAGTAGTTGGCCTCTGCCACATGCTTGATCTGTTCGGCAAAAGTACGCACGCCTTTGAATTCGCCCAGGGTGGCAGGAGGCGCGAAGTTATATTTGTCTTCAGGCATTGCTTCGGCGGCAGAGACGAACTCCTGCTCCATTCCAGTGAGCAATTTGCCGTAAACTTGCGCGGGGGGAACCGCAACGCCAACGGCAGGCATGGCTGGAGCGGCCGCCTGTGCAAGTATGAGCTTTGCGGGTGTGAAGAGCAGGCTACAACCGAGGATGCAGCCAACTGCATGGTGAAGTTTGATCATCGGATTCTCCTCACGCGGCCGGAACCGCGTAATCGCACTTTATCAGAATTAAGCTCGTTTCGCGCTGTCAATAAGTGTGAATTTCCCATTATCCATGCCGGTCTCCGCGGGAATATACAATTCTCGTACAATCGATAGCAGGAGATTGTCGTGAAGCGAGTTTACATGGACGCCAATGCCACCACGCCGCTGTTGCCGGAGGTGATAGAGGCGATGCGCCCGTACTGGATGGAGTACTTTGGCAACGCCTCTTCGATTCACCTCGACGGGCAGCAGGCGCACGCAGCCGTGGACCGCGCACGCGCGACACTGGCGGAGTTTTTCAACTGCCATGATGCCGAGGTAGTTTTCAACTCCGGCGGCACCGAGGGAGATAATACAGCCATCACCGGATTGCTGCATCCCGGCGATCACTTCATTACGACTTCGATTGAACATTCAGCAGTTCTACGGGCAGCAGATCGCATGGCGGAGCGCGGTGTGGCCGTGACCTTCGTCGCACCACGGCCCAGCGGACTGATTGATCCGGCCGAAATCGAGCGTGCACTAAGGCCAGAGACACGATTGATCAGCGTAATGCTTGCGAACAACGAGACTGGCGTACTGCAACCTGTCGAAGAAATTGGAAAGATCGCCCGCACGGCTGGCGCTTTCTTTCATATCGACGCCGTGCAGGGTGCAGGTAAAATCCCCCTCGATGTGCGCCGCTTTGGTTGCCATCTCTGCTCCATCAGCGCCCACAAGATGCATGGGCCGAAAGGTGTGGGTGCGCAGTTTGTGCGGCGCGGAACGCCGGTCGAGCCGCTGTTGGTGGGCGGCACTCATGAGCGCCGGCAGCGCGCCGGAACCGAAAATGTTCCCGGCATCGTAGGTCTGGGCAAGGCGGCTGAGCTGGCCATGCACACGCTGGAAGACGGCACAATCGATCGGCTGGCCAGACTGCGCGACCGGCTGGAGGCGGGAGTTTTAGAGCTTCCCGGCACGGGCGTGAATGGAGCGAATATTTCGGGTGCCCCAGGTCCCGATTCTGGGACCGGGGAATCGACGAACCGCGTCCCGCGCGCAGCCAACACGACCAACATCTGGTTCGACAATTTGGAGGGCGAGGCGCTGGTGATTGCGCTCGACTTGAAAGGCGTAGCCGTCAGCGGCGGCTCGGCCTGCCACTCCGGCGCCACCGAGCCGAGCCATGTATTGATGGCCATGGGTGTGAACAAGACCCGCGCCCGCGCCAGCCTGCGCTTCAGCCTGCTGAAGACAGCGACCGAAGCGGATGTGAACTATGTGCTCAAGGTCGTTCCCGAAGCCGTTGCCCACCTGCGAGCGATTTCGCCGGTTGCAGTGGGAACGCTGGGCTGAGAGAAATTGCCCTCACTCCGCCAGCGCTGGTTCCAATTCCTCAGGTGCCGCGGTCCCGCCTTTAGTTTTGATTCGCGAAGTGGTCAGCAGGTAGACGGCCACCACAATGCCAGCCATGCCGATAAACTCGGTACTCTCCGGCCGTTCGTGCAGCAACACGATTCCCAGCAGCACAGCCACCACCGGGTTTACGTACGCGTAGGATGAGACCTTGGCCACCGGCACATGCTCCAGCAGATAGATGAAAGCGGAGTAGCCCACCAGCGACCCG
>Ga0265336_10000666_pt1 | contig 18633 bp, 25 predicted proteins | sample 42119metaG_FD_193583 | JGI IMG/M metagenome (GOLD analysis project Ga0265336, IMG submission 193583) | Rhizosphere microbial communities from Carex aquatilis grown in University of Washington, Seatle, WA, United States - 4-21-19 metaG | ecosystem: Host-associated > Plants > Roots > Rhizosphere...
TTGACGTGCCTGACGTGAAGGTGAAGGCCGTGTTGGCAGCGGTCGCAAGCGGCACAGGGAAGGTTTGATTGTTACCACCACCACCGCCATTGTTCGGGATGACCATAACATCAGCAGCAGCATCGCTGAATGTCACAGCTATTGCGGAAGTACCAGCATCCGTGCGTCCGCATTGGATTGCTGTAATGTACGTCTTGATGCCAGCCCCACCCGCTGCAATGAGCGTATGCGCCGATGTGTTCGTGCTGCTTGCAGAACCGCGAACCATGTTTTCGCGGTTGGCATAGGGCGACGTAACCTGCTTACCGGCCAGATCAAAGAATGACGCCGTGAGATTGCCCGTCGTTGCCGCTGCTGGTTCCGAACTTTGCGCTTTGCCACCTGGTGCAATACCCGACGAGGGGTATGCTGCGCCAAAATTGGCCGTACCAGCTGAGAGAAGTGTGGCGAGGTTTGAACCGGAGAGAGCGTCAATGGTGAACGCACGAGCTGCCGTCAGCGCGACAGCACCGCCCTGACCACTCGTCAAGTTGGTGATCGAGGCATTATAGACGCCGCCAGAAGGCGTATAGGTGCTCGTCCCGTAGGTGAACGCGGTCTCGTCCGTAGCCGATGTGCCGCCCGACCCGGAGCAACCGCTATCGCACACAACATGCGGGATGTTGGTGATGAATGAGTTGACCCCCGGAACAAGAACCGCACCGGGCGACGTGCCGTAATTGGCCATCGCCCCGAGCGTGCCGCCGGCCCATCCGGTGATCGCGGATGACGACGAGCAGCCAACCGCGCAGTTCACGTTCAAGTTGCCGCTGCCGTCGGCGCCGACGCTCACCATGTTGGCGCCGTTCTTCGCGCCGATCGCAGTGCCCGTGGCAGGGAACGCGGTCGCGAAGGATGACGAGGTGCCCCCCGACCCGCCTCCGGAGATCCTAAGCGCGCCGCTGGCGTCGAACTGGAAGGCGGACTGCTGGCCGTCCGTCAGGATCGGCGAGATCGCGTTGTAGATGCCGCCGACGAGCATCGAGCTCGCGGCCGCAGCGCCCGGAGCCTTGGTGCCGATCACGGACGATTGATTGGCGGCCGTGGCCGCCCCGGGAGGCAATGGCAGGCTCGTCGCGCTTATCGGCTGCGGCGTCGTGCCGGTCGGATCGGTGCGAACCGGGTTGGAGCCGGTGCCCTTCTCGACGCCTGTCGAATCGGTCAGCACGGACGCCGGGCAGATCTTCGAGGTCGAGCACACATAGGCGAAGACCGTCTGTGTGATCGAGTTCGCGTCCCTGATCACGTAGTCGGCCGAGGCTTTCGTGATAATGCCTGCAGCGAGCAGACCCGCCGCGAGCAGTACGATCTTCCGCGCTTTCATGCGGGGACTCCTATGAGACGGAGGGCGCGAGGCCCGAGTTAGCTGGTTGCGTAAAGTCTAGAGCCGAGAGCGTGCCGACCTGCTTGACGGCCAGCTTCACCCACCCGCCCCATCGGCCAAGCGCGAGAACAACGCTCCAGGCGGACCCGTCAGAAAGCTGCACGACCGTGCCAGCATCGATGCGATCCGTCGCCCCGCTCATGTAGATCGCTTGATCGGCAGGTATTGGCCCGAGCGTCAGAAGGTCGATGTTGTCGAGCGGCCCGGTGTGCCCCCGCAGCGTCATCGTTGCTGTGATCTGCCCCGATGGAATGGTCTGCGAAGGGCCGACCGCATATGTGCCGGCTTGGCCAAAGGCATCCTCGTAGCCGACGATCCGCGTCCCCGCCGCGACGCCGGCGCCGGCCAGATCCTGGCCGATGGCGAGATTCCCAGTGATCACCTGCGAGACCGTCATCTGTCTCCCCGCGATCGACGCGACGAAGGTCGCGGGCGAGTCGCCATTCTGGATCATACAGTCGAGCCACGTGTTCGACACTATCCCCCCCTCGTCTCACGCCACAAGGGGCGCGTACATCGAATTTGCCGGGTTTGAGAAATCGAGGTTTTGGAGGTCGACCACGTCGTCTTGCAGCGTGACCGCGACGCAGCACCAATCGTCCCATTGTTCCAGAACTGCCGTCGTGAGCCAGACGGTGCCATCGGCCAGCGTGATCAGGTCGCCGCCCTTAGCGGAGACCCTGACGATCGCGTTGACCGCGCCATTGAGGTAGATCTTGCGCGATGATCCCTGGATGCTCAGCGCATCGAGTTGACGCAGATCCTGCGTGCTCAGGGATTGGACCTGTGCCGAGGGATAGACCGGCGCGTTGTAGGATGGCGTCTGTCGCCCACCAGCCGCCGTCGTGTAACCCGTGCTCGTCTGCAACAGGCAGATCGCCTCGGGATTGACCGAGGCGATCAGACCGCGTGCGAGCGAATGCAGGTTCACGCCATTCTCACATGCAGAGGTAGTTGTAGACCGTGCTTGCGAGCGCGGAACCTGTCAGCACAAAGTGCGCCGTGGTGATGGCCGAGACATAGGCGACGGTCGTGCCCGTCGCCGCGGCCGCGGCATTGGCCGGAAAGACGATGCAGGCCTTCGGCGCGGCGGCGAGCGTCTTTGAGAAGTTCACCGTGCAGGCCGTGGTAGCTGTCGCACCGATGGTGATCTGCCCGACCTGATTAGTACCGGCGACAGAACCATTGGTGCCAGTGCCGCATCCCCCGCTGGCGATGGTCGTCGCGCCGGCGGCCGACGAGATCATGTCGGTGGCGCTCAGCGTGGTGACCGTCGCGGCCTGTGGCGTCGTCGCGCCGATGACCATGTTGTCGATGGCGCCTGGCGCCGCCGGATTCTTGGTCGGCGCGGTAAAGGGGAAGACGATCGTACCAGTCTTCGCCGTCCACAGACCCGTGCTCCCGGCGATCGCCGCGCCGCCCATGCTGAGCAGGGCGCAGATCGCGACCGCCAAGCCACCGATGCCTAGAAACCTCTTGATCGCACTCATCGCAGTCTCCTTTCAGCTGACCTCGTAATCGATCGATTGAAGCATGTGGCCGGTGTCGACGAGTGGCTTGTCGAAGCCCTTGCGCTTCACCGTCGCCGGTTTCAGTGGCGGGTCACTGGTCTCGATGATCGACTGCCGCAGGTCCCCGGATATGTGGTCGCCCATCATCTTCAGAGCGTCACTCGCATCGTAGTTTGAAGCGGTGAGTGCGGACCCAAGCACATCGCCCCATCCGCCGCTCTTTTCCTTGACCATGTTGGAGAAGAACGGTCGCGGCGGAATCCCGACCTTCGGAGCCCCGTAGTTCTGAATCGCCGCCACCATCGCAACCGGCGTTCCGTCCGGGTAGGTCGCACCCTGCAGGAAGCCCACTTTGACGGTCGCGGCCTTCTTCACGCGCTGCGCCAGTCCGGCCAGGTACATCTCGAGCTTCTCGCCGCCCTTGATCTCGGCCATGGCGCTACCTGAAATCCAGCGGCGTGACGATCACGCCATTGCCTGGATAGCACGGCGCGCGCCGATAGCGGAACGTCCGGAACTGCGCTGTCGCCGCCCAATAGAGGGCACCGTATTTAGTCTGGGAGAGCCATGAGGCTTGCGCCGTCGTGAACCCCTGCAGTGCCTCCGTCTGCACCGAGACAGAGCCCTCAGAGGCGCTGCTAATGCGTCCTACCACGTTCGGAGAATCGGCCCCGCTCGCGGCTGGGTTGCCGTTCGCGTCGCGCGGCGCGAACAGTTGTGCCAGATGCGCCGTGAGCATGTTCAGGAGGGACGCCTGCAGCCCCGCATCACCCACGGGGCCACCGCCGTCATTCCGGTGCATCGTCGTCGCGATGCCCCAATAGACCTCCAGGAGCGGCGCGCCGACCGGCGTCATCGCGGGAAACATCGCGACGAGGCCGTTGTAGTCGAACGAAACAACCGCGCCCATCGCGCCCTTCCTCGGTTAGCCGCCTCGCGGCCCGGGCCGCCGGAGGACGCGCGAGCTCGCCGTCAGGCGAACTCCTCGTCTTCGACGTTGATCTTCGGCTGGTTGTCGCCCGTGGCAATCTCGGCCACGTGCTCCATCAGCGGACGCGGGCGCCGCGGGTCGCCGTTCGGATCGAGCCGCTCGAGGCCGCTCTTGATCCCGCGGTTCTCGCGCCCAAACTCCGCCGCGTCCTCGACGCTGCCGCAAGCCATGATCAGGCCGTTCTTGACCATCGGCTGATCCTCGTTCGCTTCCAGCCATTGGTCCCATAAGTCTCTCGGGACGCCGTGGGTGAGGGCATAGCCACCGACCACGCGGGTCTTGAACGATCCGCCCTGGGGCCGCGCATTGCCGAGGATCTCGACTCGCCGGCCGTCCTCTTTCCAGAACTTCTCCTCGCGATGGCCACCGCCGAGGACAGGCACCAGGCGGACATCGGCGCGCATACCACGGATGATCAGGCCCGAGGGGAGCTTGCAGGCCACCGTGACGGTCGCGCCGGTGCGAGATGCGCCGACCGGCGCGGCGCGCGCGGGCTGCGGGACGGCACCGACCGGCGCTGCTTCGACCTTCTTCCTAGCCATGATCTATTCCCCCTTATTCGAAGTTCGGATGCCTTCGTGAGAATGCCCGGGTCTGGCCCGGGCATTCCGGACGAAAGCGACCGGCCTTAGATGCCGACCATCTGCGCGACCGCGACCGGCACGCGCAGGATGGTGCCCCAGGCACCGGCGGAGCGCTTCTGCCGCCAGGACGAGAGGTCAACGATGATCGGGTGTGCGCGGAGCTTCTCGGAGAACGCCGAGTAGACCGTCTGCTGGCCTTCGACGCTGTCGGCGATCAGCTGCATCAGGTTGCCGGCCGAGTTGCCCTGCGGGTTGCCGGCCGAGAGCGCCTCGTACTGCACTGCGGTGACGATGCGGAGGCCCGGGTAGTTCTTCTTCAACAGGTCGGCAACGTTGACGTTGAAGGAGTTCGTCGCGGCCATCAGCGCTTCGCGGCTCGGCCCAAGGATCAGGGTCAGCTTCGCGGACTTGTCGATCAGGCCACCCAGCTGCGAGATCAACTGCGTCACGAGGGTCTTCACGTCGTCGAATATCTCATTCGCCGTGGCGTTGTCCCAAGCGGTGCCGCCCGCGACCTTCGTCGCCGGCGAGAGTGCCGCCGAGAGGAACGGGTTGTTCAGGAGCCCGTAGTTCTGGAGACCCTGCACGCCGAAGGCGTACATGGTGTTCTCGAACTTGGTCATGACCGCAGTGGCCGAGCGCTGGAGCTCGGAGACGTAGTTGATCTTCGCCAGCCCGGCCCGCTCCATCTCCAGTTCGCCGTACTCGACGATGGTCTGGTATCGGTACTGCTGGAACTGCGGCCAGTTCATGTTGACGCCGGCGCGGCCGTTGTTCGAGCGGTCGCCATAGGACGTGACTTCGCCGGTCTGCTCGATCAGCGAGAACATCGCGGTGTCAGTCGTCCAGTCGCCCTTCTTCTTCTCGCCGACGGCCTCCGCGATCTTGTTCGGCGTGTAAAGCTGCTCATACGTCTCCGGATCGACGTAGGTCGTCAGGAGCGATGGGATCGACGAGTTCGGATCGCCCTGCAGTGCCGGCGCTGCGTCGTAGGCAAGCTGGGAGTTATGCTTGAACGGCTCCGGCAGATACGCCATCGCGCCCCGGACGATGATTCCCTGGGACTCGTGCAAGGCGCGGTCTTCCGCGAAAGCCCGCTGCGCCTCGTCGTGGGTGTTGAACTTCAACATGGCGACTTGTCTCCTTTGTGCGCCTGGCAGGCTTGTCTCAGAAACCATTGTTGCGGGGCAGCCCTTAGCCGAGCGGCTGGTCGCTGATCTTGGTGAGGCCGCCGACCGCGCCGACGGACCGCGCATACCACTTGGTCTCGATGGCGGTATTGCCGACGAGGGCGTGGGAGGTCTGCGCGACTGTGCCGCCGCTGGTGACGAATGTGGAGCCATTGCCGCCCGTGCCGGTGAGCAGGAGCGTCAGAACCGGTGGCGGGCTGGTCGGGAGCGTCGTGCCGCCCGAAAGATACATGCCGACGGCGAAGGTGCCGGTAGCCGTCCCCACGGTGTAGACGCCGTAGTTGCCGCCGATCGTCGTGCCGGCCGCGACCGACTGCGAGTTGGTGTCGAGCAGATAGGTGCCGACGCCATAATCCGCCGGGTTCGAGGCGGTGATCGCGCCCGAGGCGTTGGTCAGCTGCTTGACCACTGCGCCGATCGCGTTCGAGCTCAGAACCGCGCCCGGATAGGGCTTGCCGGCCGAGATCGAGGCGACGGTGAGCACGTCGCCGCTGACGCCGCCGACCAGCGTGAGCGTGGTGTTGACCACCGCGCCGCCGCTGTCCGTGGCGCCGCCTGGGTTGGTACCCGCTGCGGCGAAGGATACCGCGCCAGTCAGCAGGTTGGCGAAGGCCTTCATGCCGTTTTGCGCGATGGAGGACCCGGCGTTCTTGACCAGAAAACCGCCGCCGGTAAAGACCGTCACGCCGAAGCCGGCCGGGATCTGCATGCTGGCGTCGGAGAGATAGACCGTATTCAGGCCCTGCTGCTCACGGGCGATGAAGCCTGAGACCGGGCCGAAGCCAGAGTTCGCCACCGCCGACGGGCTGCCGTCGATGTCGGACGGAGCCGTGACCCAGGCGAAGCGACCGACGGTCAGCGCGCTGGGGCCCGCCACGAGACCGCCGGGGCCGGCTTCCAGCGTGTAGCGCGGGTTGAGGTCGCAGAAGTCACCCTCAACACCAAGGGCCTGCAGCACGGTGACCGAAGTCTGAAAACCGCCGCTCATGGATCAGTCTCCTTCAGAGCAAAATTGGGCGTTCGTGTCGAGTAGGCGCGCCGGCTCAGGCGCGGCCGATCTTGGTTGCGTTCGGGAAGCGGTCGCCAAAGCCCTTCGCGTCCGTGGTGCTGTCCATCGCGACTACGGTGCTGGTGCTGCTGCGGCGCTTTTGATCGATCGTCGGCTGCGCCTCGAGGACAGCCTCAAAGGCAGACGGGTGCATCTTGTCGACGTTTTTCACGTCCAGCATTTCGAGAGCCTTCTTGTAGACGCCCTCGGCACTGTCGAATGCGAGAGACGACGGCAACTTGCCGACGTAGGCCTCAGCCTTGTCCTTCGCGGCTGCGATGTCGTTGGCGAGCTTGATCGCCTTCTTTTCGGTGCCTGCGATGGCGGCGGCGATCGCCGCGTCCATGGCCTTCTTGTCCACCATCTCCGGCTTGTCCTTCTTGGCTTCGGCCTCGTCTGCGGCCTTTTTATCGGCCTCTTCCTTCTCGCGCTTGGCCTTTTCCTCGGGGGTCTCATCGGCCGCCTTCGGACGCATCATGTCCATGACGGCCTTGCAGTCGTCGTCAGAGAGGCCTTTACCCTTGAGGAAACTCATGGCCTGTTCGCCGCCGGCGTCCATCGCCTCGTCGTCGTCCTCTTCACCGGCGCCCATCATCGGCGCGGAATTGGGGTCCATCTCGTCAACGCCGTCGACTTTTTCGAGACTGTCGAGCAGCTTGATCACGCCCTCGATGTCCGCGTCCTTGGCGAACTTGATCTTCGCGCCCTTAATCGCAGCTACAAGCGCCGGTTTCTGGTCTTTGAAAGGCTTGCCCGCCTCGAGCTTGGAGAGGATCGGCTTGAGGTCGAGAGCCGCGTCCTTCGCGAGAAGCGGAGTGATCGCGCCAGCCAGCATGCCTGAAACGAACACGCCGGTGCGGGAAAGCTTCGACTTCGCCATAACCTTCTCCTCGCTGATGATGCTGTCGCCGACCACGACGTCCGAGCCGGCTCGCCCCTTTTTCACGAGTGCGACGTGGTTTCCCACGATATCCCTCATGACGCCGTCATAAGGTTCGCCCTCAAAATCACCCGGCGTCATGTCCGCTCGGTAGCGGTACGAGCTCGAAAGTTCTTTCTGCTCGTCAGACTCAACGCCATCGATCCCGTGCTTTGCCCATACCACGAGACTATTGCGCAGGAAAGGATGCTCGTAGGTCGCGTCGGTGCCGAGCGAACCGACGACGCGGTCCGGCTGGTGATCTTCCGCGCTCACCGCGACGTGATCGTCGAGGAGCGGCAAGTTGTTGAACGATGGCGCGGCTTTTTTCAATTCGTCCGGGTGCCGCAGCAGCTTGTAGATCTTGTCGGGCTGCAGGCCGAGTTGCTCATAGTCCGGAATCTCTTTCCCCAGATACGGGTTCACCGCGGCCTTGGAGATGTTCGCCATCTTCACGTGAAGGCGTCCGTCCTGGTCGAAGTCGCGAACTGATTCGCGGTCGAACGCGACGACGCCGCCGGCGGGGCGGTAGTTCGGGAACAGCCGGTCGAGGTTCGCGGCCCAGTCCATCGCGAGCGCGACTGGCGCGCCGGCCTCGGTCCAGCCCTTGGCGAGGGCGGCGATCTCGGGCGGGAGCGAGTCAGCAGCAGGCTTCTTTATGGCATAGGCATGCACGTCGCCCGATGGGGTCACCACCATATGAGGCTGCCCGTGCGCGACTTTCTCGTTTTTGCCAAGCACTTGCCAACCGCGCCCGGTCAACGCAACGGTTTTCGGTTGCCCTGAATCGATCGCCGCCTTCCACCCAACTTGGGCCGCATGCGTTTGGTTGTCGCCCTCACCCTTCGACCGCGGCTTGAACCCTTGCTGTTTCAGATTTCCGCCGCCGCGGTGCTCAAACTCCTTGTGCGGAGATTCGTGGTGCGGTGAGTTCGGCTTGCCGCCGCTCGACCCAGTACCGAACTGTCCGTTCTCGCTGCGAGGATGGTCCCCTTCGCTCCATTCTGCATCGAGAGCCATATCCTCGGCGTGCTCGCCCTCCGTCTCCTCCTCGCGCGTCCATTCGTCGAACAGCGCGCGGAGAGCGGCCCATGCGTCGGGGGTCATGTCGCCGGCGAGCGCGTCCTGCCCGGCCTTGCGATAGGCGGCGGCGGCTGCCTGCGCGCGCGGATGGCCCGCGCGAATCATCTCGGCGATGTTTTCGCTGATCGTCTTTTTAGAAGAACCAGCCGTTAGGGGCATTCGCCTCTAATCCCTGATGACCGGAGGCTGGTCCCTCTCCGGTCGGGCTCTCGTCAAAAGTGTTTGAACCGCTTTTCGAGGCCAGTGACGCGGCGCTCAAGATCAGCCATGCGATCATCGAGAGAGACCGGAGGCGGCTCGTCCGGAATGTCCGTTACGTCGCCGTCGGGTAGCGGCTCCGGCTCAGCATTCGGGTCGGTCGACTGCGAGGCCTGTACATCCGAGGCTTCCGCAGTCTGTCCGGCGCTGGTGTCCGTGGTCGGAGCGGCGGCCGGAGCCGCCGGGTCTGCGCTGCCGCCTGCCGCTCCGCTCTGAGCGTCCGGTGCCTGGCGCGCGATCTGCATGGCCCACTTCATGATCGACTCCCCCGTCCGGCTGCGGCTTCCCGTCGCCTTCTCGCACGTTTGCGCGTTTCGCACAACGGGGAGCGCGGACTCGTCCTTACGCCAGAGACCGAAAGCCGGCTTTCTCGAACGTCGCGAACGTGTCGTCGCGCCATTTGCGCACGAGTCGGCGCTGCAGTGCCGACTGCCGCTCGTCGGCGATGAACTCGGAGAACGACATTCCGGAGCCGTCGACGGCCTCGCGCGCCATCGGGTCTAGGTGGCCGACGTCGACCACGGCGGCCGGGTCGACCGCGGCGAGCATCTGCTTGTAGGCGCCGTCGGACCACGTGAACTGCTCGTCGTTGGCGCAGTTGCGGATCAGGTAGTGCTTGCCGCCCTCGGCCATCCTCGCGGCGATCTCCGCCGCCTCGAGCATCGAATCGACGTTCGGCCCAACGACGTGGAGGACCGCGAAGTCCTGCTGCCCGCGCGCCGCCTCGACCATGTAGCCGACGTCGTGCAGCAACTGCAGCGTCTCGGAGAGCAGGCCCGCCGGAGCGTCGAGGAAGGTGGTCTGAGCCCCGAGTCCGTCGATCACGCGCATGCGGCCGGCGGTGACGGCGAAGTTGACGATCTCGGCATCCTTGTAGAACCGCTTGAGCGATCCGCCCGGCGCCTGCCCGTCGAACACGCGCCATCGCCTCTGACCGGCGTCGGCGAACTCGAGGAAGGCGCGGGAGACGAAGGAGGCACCGACGCCACCCTTGTTTTTCGCGGCGAGAACAAATCGGGGGGCGGTCATGCTGGGGTCCTCTCTCGGCGGGGAATCCGCTGTCTATCAGTTTCAGCACGCCAACATTTCATGCACAAGTCGTGGTCTGGCCGCGGCCGAAAGAAACCGCCGCCGGACTTCCGCGGCCGGAATGTGCCTATCGACCGCCCGCACTGGCACGTGGCGCGCCGGCGAGTGATTCGCGGCACGTCACGCCCGCCCCGCAGGCTCGGCCATCGCGATCATATCGACTGCGTGCCGCATGTTTTCCTGCAGAATGGCAAGCCGCGAACTCGCCTGCTTGCTTCGGTAAACGTCGCAAAGATGAAGCGCTTCTGATTCCTCGAAGCCGACCGTGTCGTGCCGGGCGAAGAACTCACCGTTCGGGTGCACCTCGATGTAGAGCATCATGGCTCGACGTCCGATGGCAGGCCCATGTCGATCCTGACGCGGAAGCCCTCGCGCTTGGGTCGGCGTTCGGTCCTGATTACCGGCAGGATGATGATCGTCGCGGGCTTGTCCTGCAGGACGACCGGCTCTAGATCGAGCGGCGGAAGGTAGTTGCCGATCGGGACGATCTCGGCGCTCACGACAGCGTCCCCGGGGCGAAGCAGTAGCTGGTCTCGCCGACGTGCCACCAGATGCTCTTGCCGGTCGGATTCGGGCCGTTGAGCACCATGTAGGCCGGCAGCTTGCGGCCGCCGTCGAGGACGACAGGGCCGTCGGCGTTGAAGGTAACCGATCCAAGGTAAGGTTCGCCGTCCGCCTCATCGCAGCACCACTCACCGCGAGCGTTGTGCTGGCTCTTGAACCAGCCTTGGATGGTCGGTGATTCGCTGGCGAACTGCGGCGACCAGTGCGCCTGCGCCGAGAGGCACCAGAAGATCGCGATGATGGCGACGACACCCGCAGCGGCGAAAAAGCCTGCACGCCAAGCCTCGGCGCGATCAAATGTCATTTGGCCAGCCCCGGAATAACCGATCTCATCACGCACCGGCAGTTCTGAAGCTGCCCCGGGAGGATATACTCCCCGACGTCAGGGTCGTACCAACCTTTCGCGACGTCAAATACTTTTCCATCGTTGGCGAGATGCGTACGACGCGGAGTCTTGCCACCGTGCGAGTGCATCCACACCGCCTTGGTGATCCCAAGTTCCCGCTGGCGCGCGTTCTGCACCACCGCGGTCGCCTTGTTGTTCTGATCGCGGGCGATGAAAGCCGCCCGGCGCTTGGTTACGCCGTACTGCTTCTGCAGGTGCTTGCTTAGCGTCGACAGGTCGCGTCCGGTCTGCACCGAGCGCATCACCGCACCCTCGACGTTCTTGAGGTATTGCTGCGGGATCGACTTGATCAGCGAGACGTTCTCGTGGATCGCTGCGCGGACCACATCGCGGACCTCCGGCGTCATCTGGAACTTCACGCTGAACCCGCCGTCGCGGAGGATCGACGCCAGTTGCGCGTCGGTGCGCTTGGCGGAGCTTTTGGCGAAGAACGAGGCGAGCCGCGGCGCTGCCTGGTCGAAACGATCCAGCCAGTAGTCCCCGAGGTCGGACATCAGGGCTTGGAGCTCATCGGCCGGCAGCAATTCCCCGATGAACCGGCGTGCAGCAGAGATGGCAGTCAGATCGCTGCCGAATCGGATCTCAGCGCCTCTCGATGTCCGGAGCGGTTCGCCGTTGATGGTCGCCGTCCATGGCCGCGCGCCGCCGATATAGACCGCGCGAATCTCCGGCGGGGCTTCATCCATCGCGACGTTAGGCGCATTCTTCCGGTAGCCGGCGACGAGCCAATGCTCGACACTGGTCACCATGTCCTCGATCAGGTCGTAGAGCCGCCGGCGATAGATCGCCTCGAGGCCGGCGTTCGGGCGGATCGCCCGCAGTATTTTTTCGCCACGCTTGGCTCTGACTGTCCTCGCCATCAGTTGGCGACCTCGCGCAGGATTTGCGGGAAAAGCCCAGTCACGATCTGGACGGCCCATCCGGCATTCGGGTTCTTGATGCCATCAGGTACGCCTTCAGGATAGAAATCGATCGTGCTGTGCACCGGGTCTGCTGTCACCAAGCCGACGATGTTTTCATCGTCGACCTCGTCGCCATTGGCCGGATGCATCTGCGTTCCGTCAAACGCATAAGAGCGGAAGACGTCGCCTTTCTTGAGGTCGCAATACCAACATCGCGTCCACGATCCCGTCTCTGGATCATAGCGCATGGCATAAGCGCGCTGATCTTCAGGTGTTTCCCGCCACTTCGCCATCGTCCGCCTCCTCGGCGTTGCGCATCTCGTCGCCGGTCACCTTTCCCGCCGTGTCCTCTGGACCGTCGCCTTCCCCTTCATCCTGCTCCGGCGGCTCTGGCAGATCATCGGCATTGATCGAATTGTAGCCGGAGTTTGGGTCGGCTTTGAGTTTCTGACGCACTTCGAGCGTATCGAGCACTCCGCGATCGACGTAAATCGCATCGCGGTCGGCTTCTGACTTCTCGCGAGAGGAGATGTCGACGGCGGACTCGGTCCGCAGCGGCAGCCATTTGTATCCGATCGACGGGTCGACCTTACCGCGGATCGACAGCTGCGCGAAGTTGATCATGCGACGGACGGAGTCGCCGTAGAAATGCTCCTGGTATGCGTTGACCCACATCTCGAAGGCCTGGATCTCGCCCTCGCTCGATGCGTTCAGTCCCTTCGGCGTCAACCCGAGGAACACCACGACCGGCATGCCCGCCGGAAGGCAGACCTGTTCGAGCGCCTGAGCCTGCAGTGCGTCGAGCGTGCCTAGCGGCGTGTTGTACTGGAAGAACTCTTCCTCGTTGTTGTCGAGGACCATGAGGCCATTGTTATCGGACAGCATGTTGTAGAGGTCGATCCGGTTCATCAGGTCGCCGGAGGCCAGTGCGTCTCCGCCGCTCGGGTCGGGCGCAAGCTGCTGCTGCAGGTCGGTCTTGATGCCATTCTTCGAGAAGTTGGCGATCAACTTGGAGATGTGCTGTCGCGTCGACGTCCAGTTGTCGACGTATGTCTTCATCATCTGCGTCAACGGCAGTCCGCCGAAGGCGAACGCCGGCTTGAATAGGTCCGGTACCTCGCGCCCGATAAATGGCAAAAGCCGCGAGCGGTGCGTCTCCGTCCCCATGACGAACCACGTCTCGGGATTGAGCCAGTCCGGCGCCGTCGGGTCGATCGAGTTGTACTTGGCCGGATAGACCCAGGTCGGCTCGACCATCTTGATTCGCTTAATTGGCTTGTCCGGCGTGACCTTGCCGAGGCTTAGATTGTTGCGACCGTCGCCGATCGGATTCGCTCGCTCCTTCGGATCATCGTCGCCCGTATCGAGGAAGAGATGCGCCCGCCCCATGGTCGCGTCGACGAAGGCGAGCTTCTGCGCCGTCTCGCGGAACTTCATATCCTTGAGCCAGTCGCCGATCTCCTTGATCAGTTCCGTCTTGTCGTCGTCGCTAGTTGAGGTGAGTTCGAACCATTTGCGGGTCATCTCTGTCGAGAGCCGCTCGGCGACCTTGCGGTATTCGGTGCGCTGGGCGAGTTCGGCAAGCACCGGATAGCCGAGAAACGTCATGCCGTCGAAATACGATCCTTGGACCATGAACTGTCCGGCCCACGCCGTGCTCGTGGTAAGGGCTGAGTCCATCGCCAGTCTCTTACCTGTCGGCAGGACGCCGGGAGCGGGCAGATAAGGGCGGAAGAGCCCGGCCGCGCGCGCGGCCGCCTCCGGATCGTCTTTGGCCCGTCTCGATCGTCCCCGGACAGCGTCGATCATGCTTTGCGAGATGCGCAGGCGTTTGGCCGGACCTTTCGGCGGGGTTGGCCGCACGAGGCTCAGCGCGGGCCGCTGGCGCGTTTTCTGAGGGACCGGCCCGGGTGATGCCGGGCGGGCGGGTTTGGCCTGCCTAGCGGGCTGCGCCGCGGGCGGCGGGGCCGTTTTCGCGAGGGCCGAGGCCTTGGCTGATGTCTGCGAGCGCAGTCGGCGGAGATCGTCGCTGTTCACCTTGTCGGCCCCTTCCCCGGGTGGGAGTCGGGGGGGACTATAGCACGGCCAAGCGCCAAGCCACGATCATCGCCTACCGGTGAAGGTGCCAGGACGGCGCATGATCCGATCGCGGATCTGTGCCAGCGCGTCGCCAGAGACGTGCACGCCACCACCGGCGGTCCGCGCGAACTTGATCACCAGCGCGTCGGCCTTGTTTGGCGATGGCATTCGCTCGCCTTTGTTCGCCACGTTCGGCTGCTTCTCGACCAGCACTTTGCCGTCGTCCCGTGACTTGAAGGTCGGCTGCGAAACCTCGGCGACCAACTGTTGCCAGTTCCGGACCTTATCTGTGTTGATCGAGATGATCTCGCTCGCGTCGCACTGTCGGCCTTGGACCACCCACCGGTATGTCTTGAGGAACCGCGTCCGTAGCCGCCACCATTCCTGCGCTTTGCGATTGGCGAAGTAGTCGATGTTCTTTCGCCCCGGCACGTCCTCCTTGTCCGGATCGAGCACCTCGCCGGAACCGCGATACTGTTCGAACGAGACTTTGTGCGTCCGCTTGCCGTTGATCACCCTGGCATCGCCCCGCACACCGGCACCGAGGCCGTCGCCGTCGAACTTCACCCGGCGCACGCCGTTCTCGGCCGCGATGTCGAAGACCTTCTCGGTCGAAGCGTAGATGTCCGCGTCCTTGCCCGACCATTCCTCGCAGACCGTGACTTCGACCCCCGGCCCTCCCACTGCGGCATTCTTATCCTTGCCTTCGTCGGCGACGTCGAAGCCCAAGGTGGCCTCACCGGAGGACGCGATGCCGAGTTTCTTGAACGCGTCGATCGCGGCGTTCGCCCACGCGCGCGGGATCAGGACGCCCTCGATCGACGCGTTGTAGTCGCGATCGATCTCTTGCGCGACCACGATCGGGTCGAGTTCCTCGCATTGCTTTTTGTACCAGGCGTCGTCCTTCCGAGGATCGTCTCGCCAGTCGAAGATGAAAACCTCGACCTTTCCAGAATGCCGTTTCTTGGCGAACACGTTGTTCGGGCCGTTCACGCTGGACACGTCGATGCGGCAGTTGGTCGTCTGCGAAAGTGATGCCTCAACTTTCATCGGGCGCGGCAGATGCGCCGCCTCGTCGACAAAGTAGAAGGACGCGCGGTCGCCGCGGCCGATGTCGTCACCGCCCTCGCCGTTCATGTACGAACCGGTGGCCGGAAATTTGATCCGCATGTAGGGGGCATCGAGCGACTCGCGCCAGCCGCCGCGGAGTTCGCGCGGCAGATGCCGCATGAAGAAACGGGCTTTCCAGAAGAGAGACTTCGGCTCATCCGCCTTATCGACATATTCCGTCTTGCGGGAGCCGTAGCCGACGACCACGCCTTCGTTGAGGATGCATGCCGCGCAGCCGATCCCGACGTTGAGCCAAGAGATGCCGCCGTCCCGACTCTTCTCGACCAGCCCGGGCTTTTGCTCCCGCCATTTGCGCAGGACAAAATCGATGTATTCGCGCTGTTTGGGGAACAGGATGAAGGGCACCGCGGACGGCAGTCCGACCTCGACGAGGCGGGGATCGAACGTCATGCCGAAGTCTTCGATGAAGTCGGCGATGTGCCCGCGGTAATAGGCTTTCAGCAGCGCTAGATCTTCGGCGCTCGCGGAACGTATGCGCTCTAAGGCTTCTAACCGGCGTTCGAAAACTGGCCGGTAATCGGGAGCGCGGAAGTCGAAGTTCTCGAAACCCATCCCGGCGTTCCGTTCTATTCGTCGTCCACCGGCCACTCGGGGCTGCGCGCGGCGATCTCGAGGAACACCCACGCGAGAATCATCAGGGTGATGCCGACTATCTTGGCTTCGATCATAGCAGACTCTCTGCGAGGTGAAGGAGGAAGGCCGAGAAGAGAAAGACGCCTGAAATGAATGCTGCGCTCATTGTTCATCCCGCACATCTGCGACGATGCGAGCAAGAAACCCGATCGCGTTGGTATTGTTCTGTTGTTGGCGCAGTCGAGCGGTGCGCGGACCGTCTTGGTTGCGCGCCCCATCGGCGTAACTGCGTTTGTTATCCTGCTTTATCGGTCGTCCGCTGGGGTGGCGCTCTCGTGGTCCTTTGTGGGTACTCATGGCGAGTTCCTTGGCATCAGCGCGAGAAGCGCGATGACGATCAGCGGCACGAAGATCGAGGCGATGATGGGTAGGCTCATGGCTTCAGACGCCCCTCCTCGCGTAGAGGCACGACCCCAGACGAACTCGTCGGAGGTGTGAGCGATAGGTGCTCGGCGCGGAAGCGGCGCAGGCCGACTACCCGCTCGATTTGGACGAGAACCCAGCCGTCGTACTCGACAGTGTGAACCCGGCCGAACCGGCCGACGAGCGCGGGCTGGTCGTCGTCGCGCGCCACCCAGACGAGGGTGCCTGGTTCGAGGATCGGGCGAGAGTCGCCGACCTCCTGCTCCGGCTCCTCGCAAGGGGCGATGTAGCGCCAGCAAAGTTGTGCGAGCTCGGCCGGGCTGTACTCATCGAGATCGCAGTTAATTGTCCAGTGGTCACCCTCCCACCGGCCAACATTAAGGCTCGGTGGCTCAAGTGCGCGACGGACATGTAGCCAGTGCCACCGCTTCCCGCGGTGCTCCGGCGGCGGCTCGCAGCGTGGCTTGCTGTAGCTATCGAAGCCAGCGTACCACGCCGCGGCACGTTCCTGCCGTATAGTCTCGTCGACTGAGAACGCGCCGTAGACACGTTCGTCGTGCGGATTGTTCCCACGCAAAAACCCGGCTTCGGCAGCTTTGCGGCCCTTCTCTCGCTCCGTGTCGACGACGACTAAATCGCTCGTGGTGTCCAGCTTCAGCACCCCGAGCGCGGCGAGCGTATCGATGAGATTGCGAACTCCTCCGTCGCGGGCACCGTTAGGCTCGTTTGGATCCTTTAGTTGTAATGCTTCGACGGTATTGATCGCTTCGTCTCTCGTCATGGTCCTCTCCTCGTTCTGGCGATTATCCCCCATGCAATTAGAGTTTTCATTTTGCAAAACAAAAAATGCAAAAGACAATTACATACATTAAAATCCAAATTATTGCGGCGATTATAGCTGTTTTGAGTCGTTTCTTGCCTGCATGGTATTTGCCAAATGGCACCATGGTCCTCTCCTCGTTCTGAAATGCCAGACGCTCACGTCTCTCGGCCGCGCGCGCATCTCCGCATCGATCATCCCGCTCTGCGCCATCTCCATCAACATGTGACGGACGCTGCGCGGAGCCCACATGCCGAGCCGGGCGTGAATCTCGCGCGCGGTGCGCCATTCGTCATCGAGCGCGATCAGTATCTCGGGATGAAAGGCCATAACCGGCATCAGAGACGATCCGTCGCGTAGTGCCTATAAAGCTCGGTGGGATCTAGCATGGCTCGCCCCGTTCTTTGGCACGCCGGTCGCGCATGTAGCTGCGCATATAGGTCTTGCGGTCGAACCCCTTTTTCATCGGTGCGCCGCTCTGGCGTAGAAGCGCCTCATGCTCGTCACAGAGGCGCAGGATGTCCGCGTTGCGGGTGCTCCGGCGAAGCCTGGCGATGAGTTGGGAAATCGACTCCATGACCGGCAGTTTAACACCGGTTTAACCGGAAGTCTAACGGCGTTTTACGGTCAGGCGGCTTTGCCGTCGTTCCGGACCAGCCGCATGTAGACCGCGGCCGCATCCTGCTGGGTCCGCTTGCTCAGCGATCCCACGACCTGCGCGCCATCGCCTGGGCGCTCCTCCGGCGCCGGCGGCACTTCCTGCACCGCCACGGCCTTGAACGTCGGGCTCTCATACTTCGCGAGCTCGGCCGCGGCCCGAACCGCGATCGGCAGGTACACCTGCAGTTTCTCGTGCCGATCATCCGGAAGCACGGTCGTGCCGTCGGGCTGCTTGATCGGCTGATTCAGCGCGACCAGCGTTCGGCCCAGCGCCATCAACTCCCGCAGCGTTTCGATGGCTTTCTGCTGGCCCTTCGGAGCCTGCTGCGCCGTGCGCATCGCATTGCCGAGAAGCACTCGCCCCTCCGGAGAGGCGAGCACCTCCGCCATCATCTGCTTGTATTGGGTCGCCTTGTTCGGCGTGCCTTTCGATCGGCCGCCGGTCCGAGGCAATCCTTTTCCCCGTCCTCTTTGCATGGAGCGACCCTAATCGAAATTTCACGGCCGGGAAAGTAGGAGCGATTGGACCCGGGTTCGCGACTATCGACACGACAGCGCGGCCCGCTACGTGGGCTGGCCGTATTTGTCCATTTGCTGAAACACGAGGCCGTTGCCGTAGTCGGCGAGCTGGAAGACACGACCCTCTCGCCGGGAGAGTTCGGCCTGCATGATCGCGACTTTGTCCCGTTCGGCGCGGCGACGGGATTCTCCGGTCACGGCGTCAAAGATGCCGCCCAATGTTTCACCTAGGCTCATGACTTGCCTCTCCTATCTTTTGTTCGACTTGCGGACGATGTACCGAACCACATCGCCAAGGTCCGCCGCCCATTCGGTGCGCTTGCGCCACCATCCAACCTCACGCGGGCGATTGCAGGCGTGGATGGCCTCTGAGAGTAGGTCAACGTCGCCGTCCGCAAGCACCATCAGCTTGTCGATTAGCGGGCTATGCAGCGAGACGTACAAGGCGGCTCCTAAATTT
>Ga0265336_10000670_pt1 | contig 18566 bp, 22 predicted proteins | sample 42119metaG_FD_193583 | JGI IMG/M metagenome (GOLD analysis project Ga0265336, IMG submission 193583) | Rhizosphere microbial communities from Carex aquatilis grown in University of Washington, Seatle, WA, United States - 4-21-19 metaG | ecosystem: Host-associated > Plants > Roots > Rhizosphere...
CCTTCCGATCCCGCAGCGCCGATCGCGTACGTGACGCTGCTCCCAGGCGTAAGGGTCAGGTTGGTGATTTTCGAATAGGCTGCGCCACCACCGCCGCCGGGTGCAGAAATCGCACTCGCTGTCCCCCGAAACGCGCCCCCGCCGCCGCCGATGACTTCGATCGAATTGTTGGCGCTATTGAAGCAAGGATCGACCGTCCACGCAGATCCGGACGTCAAAAAAATGACGGTTGTACCCGATCGACAATTCGATGGATTGAGATCGCGCTGCGATAACCGTCGCGCGGACAGAAATCCCCGCGTCGGATTGGTGTTGGCAGCGCCTAACGCCTGGAATTCTTCCACATAGCTACCGGCAAAAAGGATCGCCAGTGTAGCTGAGAGTAATCGAGCACGCGAGCAGGAAACGAGCATGGATCAATTCTCCTCGGCTCCGAACACGCTGAACGACGTGGTGCCATTGGCCGAATACACATAAAGCCCGTCCGTATTCGCCATCGTCATTGCAGGTGGGTAGATGCAATCTCCGAACGGAACAGCCGTCCCGAACGAAACGAAGTTCTTTGCGGCAAGCGCCGCGCGGCCGGGGGAGACCGCGATGCGCACGCTGTCGTTGACGCTCGCCGACCAATTGCAGACGTGCATCGAGGACAGTACGGCTGAGTTGCTTCCGGAGGGCGTATAAAGCTGATGATAAAAGACGCCCGTCAGGCCGGACCCAGTGCTTGAGGAATTGATCGCGGTCCCGCCCCGGGTCGTCGATAGCTCAAAGTTATTGGCGGTCAAGCCTGCCGAGATGATGAAGTACGACGTGCCGAGCGAGGTGCCGGTCGGCGCTGTTCCTACGGTGAATTGGAATTGATCATCCGCGGCAGAGCCATGACCGTTGAGCGTGCACACCATTGGGCTCGCATTGGTGCACGTTACCGATCCGGTCGAGGCCGCCGGTGCGAGCTGGCCAAGCACCGCGTAGCTCTCCGCCGCCAGTGCGGGCGCGGCGCCGATCAGCACCGCGAGCCACAGCCGCAGCGCGAAAAGTCCCCAAAGCTTCATGGATTGATCCTCAGTTGAACATGAATTGGCGGGCGAGCTTGGATTTGACTGTGCAGGTGCCTGACGCCGTGATCGTACAGGTGCCAGACACGTCAATGCCGGCCCCCGCCGCAATCCCGACGCTGGTCACTCCGCCCCCCCCGCCGCCTGCCCCTGGGCTAGTGATCGCGCGCCAACGCGACGTGACGCCATCGTAGCGGACGGTCACTGACGTATCGGCGCCGAGCGTCATGTCGCTGCCGAACAGAAAGCGGTTCGCGGCCGTCGAGCCAGCGTCCTGATTGGTCAGCACGATATTCTGGGCGCCAACGTTGTGGATCAGCCTGATGTCGCCTTCAGCCTGCGAGCAAGACAAGCCGGTGACGTTCCGCGAGGCATCCGAGGAGACCCTCAATGTCATCTTCGTCGCGCAGGTGTTGGTGCTGTCGGTTGCCGTATAGTTGTTCTGGTTCGCTGTGATCTGGGTCGAGGTGACGAAACTCGACAGCTTCATCGTTCCCTGATGGTCCTCTGTGCCGGTAAAGGTCGGCGAGGCTGTTGGCGACCTGGTCGTATCGGTCGGATGAACGTGATCGGCGCGCGCGTATCGGGTCGACGTGCCGGGCGCCGCGGTGCCATCGATCACCGGATTGGCGGCTGCCGCCTGTCCCAGCACGAAGGCTGTGGTGGCAACCTGCGTCGTGTTGGTGTCGACCGCCGCGGTCGGCGCCGCCGGCGTTCCGGTGAAGGTCGGCGAGGCGAGCAGCGCGAGAGTCGCGGCGTCCGAAAGATCGGCGACCGCCGGCTGACCACACTGCGGCACCCCGGTCGCCGAGAACAGGTTAACCCACTGGTGATTCGGGCAGGCGATTGCTGGCACCTGCATGCCGCGCCAGACCTGGTAGTTCGTTCCGTCGGAAACGAGCCGAATGCCCTGCCGCTGCTGCAGGACAAAGCTCGATGCGTTGTCGATAGTTGATGTTGTTGGTGTGATGGTCAGCGCCCCGGCGCCGAGGTTCTGCAGGTCCGCATACCAGCCGGCCCCGAAGTTTCCGCCCGTCCCCGCATGGCCGATCGACGCCGCGATCGGCGAGCCATTGCTGAAGGTGACCAACTGGCCTTTGTTGGCGTCGAAGATCGTTTCCGTCGTGGTCGTGCGGGCGCTGACGGATTCGCTGGTCGTGAAGGCGATCGAATGTCCGGTCGTGTCGAATGTGAACGCCCCGACCCATTGCGAGCCGTCGTAATAGCGCAGCACCCGTGGTGAGGTGCTGGTGTCGAACCAGCATTGATACTGCGCCGGCGCGCTCGCGGGCCCATTCGTCGGCGGCGTGTTGCCACTGTTGCAGGTCAGGAACGACAGCATCGCTGGATTCAGATAGGTGCCGACGAACGCGCTCATCGACAGAGGCCCGGTCGTTGGCAATACCACGCTGTTCTGTGCGGCAAAGGCCGACGACGTAAGAACGAGAGCGTGCAGCAGCGCGCCGAGCGCGAGAATGCGACGGATCATGGGGAACCTGTTTCGTAAGGATGTACTTGATCAAACGGCGCGTTATGGCTGGACGCGGACCAGGCATTCGGCAATGCGGGTCGGCTGGACAATGGGAGCTGCGGCGCTGCTTCCTGCCGTCGCTGTCTGATTGTCGTTTGCAACCCCGCTGACCGACCCGATCGTGATTCCGGTCACAGCGGAGTTGATGCCTGTCGCGCCGACAGACGCCGTCTGCCCCACCAGAAAGAAAACGCTTCCGCTTCCGGACGGACCGCTTTGTGCTGTATGTTGATGGCCTGGGTCTTTTAAGAAGACGCCATGCTGATGCGACGCCACTTCGCTCAACTGTTGCGCGTGGCTTTCGCTGCCCCCGACCGCGCCGATCTTCGCCGCGCTCGTACCGAAATAGCTCGACGTCAACCGGCTCGCGGCCGTGCCACCCATGTCGTCACGGCCGGCAAGCACGTAGCCGCGGCAGTCCCATACACCGACAGTGGTGGAATCTCCGCCTGATCCATACCCCGACAGAAACACCGTTGCATTGGACGTGCCTGAGCTCGACGCGTTCGCCGACATCACGATGGTGTTCGATGTCACGCTCGAAATCGTCGTGCCGTTAGGGATCCCCGTCCCTTCGATCGGCATCCCGGCGCCCAGCTTGGAAGTGTCGCCCACGCTGGTGAGGGTGTTGTTGCCGCTGCTCCGCACGGCGGACTGGGTGCGCGTCACCCGCGCCAGATAGGCCGGATAGGAAGATCGCGCGATCGGTTGGCCATAACCCTGGAGATATCCGGTCGGCACATCGGCGCCGCCGTCCATCACGTACGACCCGACCGGCACCGCCGGATTCGCGACCGACGTCCCGTCGGCGCGCTGATAGCCCACGACGTGCCAATTGCTCGCACCCAGATAGATCGCCTCGGCGATATCGCCCGCGGCCGTCGTTATGTTCCCGCCGCCCGGCAGGATCATCGACGTTCCATTATAGGTGAGCGTCAGCGCGCCCTGGAACAGCACCGTGTGTCGCGTGCCGGTGATCGCCGACGAACCGAAGCTCGTGATGGCCGTCGTTCCGGTGATTGTCTTGAAGGCCTGCGGCACCGAGCCGAGATCGGTCGTGGTGGCGCTCGCGAGCGTCGCGGCCGCGCCGCCGCCCACCGGCGGGGTCCACAAGTGGTTCGACGTGTCGATCGCACCGACAACGACCCAGCTGGTCCCGTCATAGATCTTGACTAGATTGGGCGTGACGGAGGTGTCGAGCCAGCACTGGCCTTTAAGCGGCACGCCGGAGACATCGTTCGCCGGCGCCGACGTGCCGCTGTTGCAGCTCGTCAGCGACGAGAACGCGGCATTGATGGTATTGGCCGCCTGTAATCCCGAGTAGGTTCCGGTTGTCGGCAGGAACAAGCTGTTCTGCGCGGTGTAGGCGACGACGGGAACGAGCACGAGCGCGGCCAGGACCGACAGCCGGCGCCAGATCGACGATGTCATGGGATAGCTCCTAGTAGCCTTGCACGAAAGCGTTGACGCCGGCGCCGCCGACATCCGCATCGGATGAATCGAGAACGAAGATGCTGCAGCCAGAGTTGGTGATGTCACGGATCGCGACGTGCTTGCTGCCGGGCTCGAGCATCGTCGTGGTGACATGCGGCACGAGGGCGTTGTTCGGCCCGCCGGTAAAGGCCGCGGTCGCACCTGTCGGCGCCGCGTTGAAGCCGCCATATTCGAACACGATCGGCAGGCCGCCGAGCGGGACCGTCAGATTCTGGTAGCGGTCGAGCCGGTCTGGAACATCAACCGTCCAATCGAACTTGAGGCCGTAGGCGACCGCGTTGACGGTGGCGTCGAGGATCTCAAAAGCCATCCCGACCTGAAAGGATTGTGCCACATAGACATTGTCGGGCGACCATTTTTCCCACGCCGACCAGACGGTTCCGGCACTGAACACGTCCGCCGGCGCGAAGATGTCGGCTTCCGAAAACGCATCCCCAGGGCCAGTCTGCGACACCCTGATGATCGGATAGACCCGAATGTATTTGGTCAGGTAACTCTGAAGAAAGTCAGCCTGATCGAGGAATGATGGTGTGCCGAGAAAATCCGCGTTCGCCGGAACCGCGGTCGCCTGATAATCGATCGACACCCGGCACTGGCTGACGCGCCCGGCGTTGACGATCCATTTCGAATAATATTCTCCGTTGCCCTGCCCGCCGCCATCGAGGAACGTTGCTTGGCCAAGGAAGTCCGTCACCGCGAGGAAGGCTTGCGTGCCGCCGGTTCGTAAGTAGTTCTGGCTATCATCCCTGCCGAGATAGCCCGTGAGTGCGCCTGGCCAATTTTCGGCGCGCTCGCTGTGCGAAACGACGACGTTTTCGACCAGCACGGAATCGACCACCGACAACGACCGTTTGTTGGTACTGTAGACGGTTGCGCCGAACGGAGTGATCACGAAGGCCGCGATCCAATAGGTATCGTCGCCGACGGTCGGAAACCGCGGCTGGGCGAGGCGCTCGCCGACCACCAGGGCAGCGTCCCAGGACGCGCCCTTGCGCACCTCATAATAGAGCGTGCGGGCGTCCTTGACCTCGTCCCAGGTGAGATAAGATCGTCCGGACGCAAGATCGTAGGTAAAACGGAAGTTGCTGATATCGTCAGGCGGATCGAGCAGCCCCAGCAACGTCAGCACCGGCGTCGTGGTCCAGTCCGACACGGTGCCGTCGTCGAACAGGCAGCGCACCCGGAATTGCCACTGCCCAGCATTGATGATCGGGACATCCGACGTCGTATGCGGCGCCGCCACTACCTCGCTGCGCACCCAGCCGGCGCCGCCGGTCACGTCGAGGTACTGTACCTCGAAGGAGCTGATCTGGCCGAACCGCGGCACCTGCCAGGTCAGCCGCACCAGCGCCCGCACCGAGGCGCCGAAGCCGTCGATCACCTCCAGCCAGGTCAGATTTTGCGGTGGCAGGGTGAACGAATCGGCCGGGATGGTGATGTTCGGGCTGTAGGCCGGGATCGTCCCTTGATCCGCCGTGGAGACCGCTGGCGCGTCGTCGACCAGGGTCAGCCGCGCGACCAAGTCCTTCTGGTGCTGGACTGTCTTGACCCGATAGACCGCGGAATCGAGATCGGTTTCGCCGAACGCGACCAAAAGTCCGACTGAGACGTTGCCGAGATCGCCCGACAGCGTCAGCGTGGTCGTCTCGCCGACCCCGGTCGCGCCAGTGTCGACCGATCGCGTGAATTCCCCGACCATCTCATCCGGATGGCGAAACCGGACCGAATAGGTCTTGCCGGACTCGATCGTCACCACGTCGTCGAGGGTCACCACCTGGCCGCTCACCGACTTGACCCGGCAGGACGCGAGGCCGATCAGCAGCGCGTCATGCGTTACCCGGACCCGATCGCCGCGGGTGCAGACGATGTTCTCCCAGCCGACGTTCAGGGTGATCTCTTCGGGCCGCAGGCGCGACTGCGCGATATGAAACCGCCCGTGCCGCCAGATCAGGGCCGGATCGGTCACGCCCGGGAATTCGATGCTTTCGAACAACGTCGCGCTGGTCGCATCGTAGCCGTCGTCATAGACGATCCGTTCGTCTTCCGCGTAGCCGTTGGTCTCGTCGATGAAGCGCACGCGAAAGCCATGCGGCAGCGTGGCGTAGGGATGCGAGCCGGAAAAATCCCACGAATTGCGCGGCGTGAAGTGCTGGACGACCGTATCGTCGGGGCGATCCCACACCACGCCCCATTTGCCGTCGATGAAGGTCGGCACCGCGCGGCCGGCGGACGCGATATCGGCCAGCACCGAATAGACGCTGCTGCGCTGGGTGCGCACCTGGTTGAACTTCCAGCCGTTGGCGACGCAATACGCCCACCACTCCTGCAGATTTTCGAGATCGATGATTGAATCATCGACCGGGCGCGCATTGGCATTGCCCTGCAGCACATGGCGATAAAGATCGGCCGGCCACTGCGACGCCGTGTCAGCGGTCCAGGTCGATCCCGATCCCGAATAGGCATTCACCAACGAGGTCACCATGCCGTTGAAATTCTGAATCGCGCCATTGAGCTGGTCGGTCGCCTTGATGCGCAGCGCCGTCATCGCCAAAGGCTTGCTGAAGGTCACCGGCGAGCCGTTATGGAACGAGCGCAGCGCGGTCCACACCGCCTCATCCTTGTACTTTGCGCTCGCCTCGCTATAGGTCGCGTGGCCAACGCGCACATCGTATTGCCCGCGGGTGACCGCCGTCCCCGCGCCGCGGCGGGCTGTGATGATCGCGCGGTTGACGACGATGTCGCGCACCAGGTCGATCCATGGGCCGGTGCTGCCGGTCGCGCGATACTGGGCGCGCACCGCCGAAATCCACGAGACCGGATTTCCGGTGTCATCGTCGACCTTGTAGACCCCCTCCGGAAACGTCACGTCGATCGAGAAATAATCGGTATCCGTCGCCGTGGTCTGGGTCGCCCATTCGATCACGTCGTCCGAGACGACCGTGCCCGGCGGCGCCTGTCCGCCGCCGCGCCCCAGCGTGATTGACAGCGACTGTTCATCCACCTCGCCGGGATAGAGCGTGATCGGCGCGTCGCCGGGAAATCCTTGCCGGGTCTCGATCTCGACCGCTTCGTAACTGCCGATCGAGGTCTCGCCGATCTTGAGATCGCTGATATCGAGTGGCCCGTAGCCCCATACGAACAGCATCCGCAGATACTGATCGTCGCCGACGATCTCGGTATAGGCCTTGGCGCCGAGCGGCGGATAGAGTCGATGTTTGCCCAGCACCTGGGGAATCGGATCGAACTTGGTCGCGAGGTTCGATGAGCCTTGGATCGAAGGCGACGAGGTGAACGATTCGCCCGAGGACGAGAGCTGCGACGAGCGGGTCGGGAACAGCGCGTTGAGCGCGAGCGATCCAGCGAGCACCATGGCGCCGGCAACGATCGATACGGTCGCCCCGGTCGCGGCGAAGCCGGCTGGAACGATCATGCCGGCGATTTCCGGGGCGAACACCAGGGCCGCCACGACGACCGCGATCATCAACACCGATTTGAGCGCGCCGGCGCCCGCGACCGTCGCCCGAAACGCCAGCGTGGCGCCACCCTTGAGCCGAACCCGCGGGCGCCATTCCTCCGGAATCGGCACGCCATCGACATAGGCGGCGAGTCCACAGCCCGCCGGCGTCTTTGGCCCATGCTCCAGAGCGTAGGTCAGGGCCTCCGCAACGCTGTATCCGGCCGGAACACGAACGTCGATCCGCTCGCCCCGCAATGGATGCGGAATGCCGACGACGCGCGCGGTTTCGCCCGACAGGATCTCGCCCGAGAATATGTGCGGAAAAAGAGCGTTGCCGCGGCGTCGAACAGCGCCGCCGACCTGCGCGGATATGGTCATTCATGTGCTCGATGCCGGTAAAAGCCGACCAGGCGATGCTTGAGCGGCGACACGCGATAGGACTCGATGCGCGAGGTCTCGCCTCGCTCGATATGGATCAGCAACCCGGGACGAACGACCGTGCCAATATGGCCGGGCAGCCGCCCTTCCCGCATCAGCGCGCCGTCGAGCGGCCGTTCCTCGCCGCGCGGAATCTCGCGCCAGTCGTCGTCGATCTCCGAGCCGATCAGTCGGGCGATCACCGCAAGATCGGCCGCTGTCACGTAGCGATCCGAATAGGACGGCAGGTCGAGGCCGAACGTCCGGTTGATCAGGAAGTGCAGACCCCAGCAATCGACGCCGGAAAAGTCCCTGCCCTTGTCCGCGTAGGGAAGCCCGACAAACTGGTCCCACATGTCAGAAGAACAGTGAGGGGAATGCCCCCGGGTCGAAATTTCCGGCGGGATAGGGTTCGGTCGCGAACGCGTCCATGGCGAGATCGAACGTCAGCGTCAGCACGTCGTAATCAAGGCTGACCATGTTGAGCGCCGGAACCGACAGCTCAACCGTGTCAGGATCCGACGCGAGTACGATTTCGATCTTGACCGAGGCCGGCGACGTGACCGATCGCGCCAGCGGCACGATCGAGCGGTCGACGTTACCGATCACCATCCTGGTCGACGGCGGCGACTGGTCCTGCTCGTCGGGCAGCGTGATTTCCATTCCGACATATTTGTACTCGTTCGCGCGCGACACCGTTGCGTAATAGAGCGGATCGGTTCCCATTCGCTGCGTCGGGTCGCTCGACAATCGGATCGGCTGGTCAAGCTGCGGATGCGTGATCGTCAGCAGAAAGATCGCGACCTCGCCGGACTCCTGCGCGAACAGCGCTTGACGCATATTGAGCGAGAGCGTGCGCATGTTTCTACACCGTCATTGCGAGCAGCCTGTGTGACCGAGCTCCCTTGTCATTGCGAGGAGCGCAGCGACGAAGCAATCCAGGCCTTGGTCACAGAACTGGATTGCTTCGTTATTGCTCGCAATGACGCTCTTTCAAGGCATGATCAGCATTGTGCAGGTGGCGCGATAGGCGTTCGGCCCGAAATGCGAAAACTGCGGCAGGCCTGCCTTGGTAAAACGGACCAGCCAGGTCCCGGCCTGGTGCTGCGCCGGGAAGGTGAACGGCAGCGATCCGCCTTTCAGCGTCGTGCGCACGAACGTCTTGAGCGTCGTGCGCTGCGCCGCCGTCAGCACCAGTTGACAGCCGAAGGTGTCGGCGGCCGCGCTTGATCGCAGGCGCGTGATCGGCGGCCCGGTGTCGGACGGGTGCTCGATCAGCTCGTCCGCCATCGCCTCGGTGGAATCGAGCTGGACGCGCTGCGGCAACGATGTCGGCCACGCATCAACCATCGATCACCTACGCGCCAGCGGCTGATCGATGCCACGCGCCAACAGCGCGCGAGCCGTCTGGGTGCCGGGCCGCCCGACGTTCTTCGCGATGATCGGGTCCATGATCAGGTCGATCGTCATGCCGCCGGTCCCGTCGTTGCTGGTCTGGCTGCGGACGTTCGCCGCCTGCCCGTTGTTGACCACGTTGACCGCGACGCCCGACGACCCGCCGCCGCGGCCGATCAAATCCTGCGGCACGATCGTGCCGGACACGTCGGGCACGAAGATCTCGCTGTTGGGCGTGTTCTCGTTGACGAGATACGGCACGCCGCCGGAGACCGGGCCACCCGACGCGCGGCCGCTGACCCCGAACAGCGAGCCCAGCAAGCCGCCGGTCCCGCCAGACCCCGCCGATGCCGACGTGCCCAGGATGCTGGCCAGCGGCCCCGTGCCGAGCAGCGCTGCCTGCTCGAATGCCTTGATCAGCGCGTTCTCCAGCTGGACTACTGCCTGCGTGCCGGTCAGGCTCCCTTGGCGGATGCCGTCCAAGACACTGATCACTTCGTTGCCGCCGGACTGGATCGCCGAATTCATCCCCTCGTATTTCTGCTTCGCGTCCGCGGTCGCCTGCGCGGCCTGGCCGAGCGCGGCGGAATACTTGTCGATCTCGGCCTTGAGTTCCGGCGTCAGCTCCAGCTCTGCGCGATCGGCCGCCGCCTTGAGATCGGCCGCTGTCTTGGCTTCCTTCTGCGCGCCGGTGTTGAGGCCGATAGTCGCGGTCTGCGCCTGATACTCCGCGGTCAGCTTCTTGACGTTGTTCAACGCCCGGTCATAGGCGTCGTTCGAGTCCTTGTCCGCCGGATTTCCCTTCGATGGATTGGTGTAGGCGGAGAGATCGATGCCGGCGAGACCTGGCGAGTTGCCAAGGGAGTAGTTTCCCGTCGTCGGCTGAAGCAGGTTCGAGGACAGCTCCACATGGGCGCCCGAATTGCTACTGCTCGACCCGAACAGCACGTCCCGCATGGCCGCGGCCTGCTGCGCAAAGGTCGAATTTGGATTGCTGACCAGATCCTTGAACTTCTGCCAGCTCGATACGATGTCCTTGATGTCGCTCGATCCCGGACCGCCGGGAACGGTTGCAAGCCCCTTGGCCGCAATCAGCGCTGTTTCGGCGAAGCCAGCGGCCTTCCTGATCAGATCGTCGAGCAGCGGTAAGAGATCGGCGAGCGCCGACTTCATGTACGCGCCCCATTCGACCGACGACTTGCGCCATTCCTCGTCGAATTGCTTGGCCTTGGCGATGGTTTGCTGATCAATGACGGCGCCGGCCGCTCTCGCGGCATCCGCTTGCGCATTGAACGCGTCCGGCCCTTGCCGGAGCACCTGGACCCACTCTTGAGACAGGCCGAGCGACTTGGCGATCTCGGTTTCGATCTGCGGATTCGGCGCGCGCTGCAGCAGATCGGCCGCGATGTTCAAAAGCTGGTTGGTGGTGACCAGCGTGCCATTGCGGTTCTTGTATTTGACGTCGTTCTCATCGAGCAGCTTCGACAGCGAATTCTCGTTCTGCCGCGCATCCGAGAGCAATCCAACCATCTTCTGCAGGCCGGAATTGGTGTCGTCGGCCGACAATCCCTTCAGCGCTGTCGCGAACTGCACCTCTTGCAGCCGATCGGTCGACAGATTGACTGATCGCGCTGTCTCGGCGAGATCGGCAAATCCCTTGTTCAGCGCGATGACCGCATCGAGCGCCTTATCGAGCCCCCATGCGCCCAGCAAACCGCCGGCGGCGCCGGCGATCGATCCGATCGTCGGATTGAGGTCGCGGAACTTCTGCTCGATCGAGGAAATCTGCTGGTCGGCCATCTGGCCGAGCTGCTGCATGTCCTGCGCAAACTGGTCGAGGCGCGCCTCGACCGGGACTGACAATCCAAAACCGTCCGGCATCGATTCAGCCCCAGTTCGCGCGCTTCAGGTTCATCGCGTTCTTGATCGCCGCCAGCATGCTGGCCTTGAGCCGGCGATAGGACGGCCAGAAGAACGGCACGGCGGTCATCTTCTGCGTCCCGTATTCCTCGGCCATCACGTGGTCATAGCCGTTGACCGTCGTTGGCGGGCCACCGGCGACGACGTAGATGCGCGTATCGCGTTCGCCGGGAATCACTCGGATGCTGTTGCGCGTCGCGCCAGCATGGCGGTCGTCGGCGCCGCCGACTCGCACCTGCGAGCGCATTTCGTCTGCGAGCCGATTGGCCTGACGCCACAACTCGGGGATCACGCGCGCCTTCATGGCTTCCGGGATCTCGCGCACGGACCGCTTGAATGCCTCGACGCTTTCGTTCGCCATGTCTTCTCCATCGTCATTGCGAGGAGCTCTTGCGACGAAGCAATCCAGACCTGGAACACAGACATGGATTGCTTCGCTCCGCTCGCAATGACGGCCTGCCGCTCAATGCACCGTCGCGCTGATGAAATCGCGGTGACGTTCCTTGAGGTCAGCGAACTCGCCCGGGCCCCAATCGTCCATGGGATCGGTTCCGCCATTCGCCTGATTGACTCCCTCGACGCAGGCGGCGAGCTCCCACAAGGTCATGTCGTCGACTTGTCGGGGAGTGAACTGGATGGCGGCTCCGGTGCCGTAGACGGCGGAGCGGACGAGGCGCTTGGGGCCTCCGTCGTGGCCCGCTCCGCCGGCTCTTTTCCCACCGGGTCGCCCGGCACCCCGACCAGCGAGGCCGCCAGCACCGATTGCGCTGCAAGGCGCGTGACGGCCCACGGCCATTCCTGCAGATAACGGTCGACAAGCCGCAGCGCCGGCTCGGCGCCCATGCCGCCGCCGATCAGGCCGAGCCGCATCACCTCGCGCAGCTCGGACATCCGCGCGCGGCCCAGCCGCACCTTCTCGAACAGCTCGAACACGCCGCCCGGCAGCGCGACTTTTTCCTCGAGCTCGAGCACCTGGCCGATCTTGGCGATGTTGAACGTGTGTTCCCCATCACCCCAGCTCAGGCGGATTTCACCGTTGGGCATCGGATCACGCGAACGTCACAGGACCGGCGTTCTTCATCGTCGCGTCGAAATTGACGTTGTCGCCCGGCCCCGATCCGGTCAGCTTGAAATCGGTCAGGTAATACGACCCGGAATAGGTCCCGAAGTTGACCTGGTCGAGCTTGATCTGGCAGTTCTTGGCCGCACCGGACAGCCACCAGTTATTCCAGGTCGCGAAGTCCTCCGCCTCCAGCACACCCGACCCCGTGATCGTCTGCGACAGGGCCTTGCCGATCGTCAGATCCCACGCCGGATTGACCTCCGGATTGTCCTTGTCCGGCACGGTCGAAGTGCCGGTCGAGAGCGACATCTGCAGGCCTTTGGTCTTGATGCCGGCCGGCGCCGAAAAGACTTCCGGACTTCCGCCGTCACCGATCTTCACCAGCAGCTTGACCGCACTGATCGTCGTTCCGAGCGCCATGGCTTAAGTCTCCGTAATAGCGCGCGCGACACCGCGGCGCGGGAAGCAAGAGGGTCTGGAAGGTTCAGATCTTGGGTTCGGTCTTGACGCTGAACCGCAGCGCACCGTGGGCCGAGATGCCGTCCGGATCGCGCATGTACTGGCTCGTCTCCGAAAACACCGAGACGACGCGATCGAGCGGCAGCTGCAGCTCGACCCGGTTGAGGCACCGCTCGACCAGCCGGCCGAGCGTGCGCGCCTCGCGGAAGCCGAGATCGCGCGACCACACATGGATGGTCACGCCGTTGTCGGCCCCATCCCAGCCGTCGGCATGGTCGTAGACGATATGCACCTCGCCGAGCACCACATAAGGAAACACCGCGTCGCTCGGCGAGGTCGCCCGCAGGTCGAGAATGCGATCCGATGGGGCGGCCGGGGTCTGCAATGCCTGAAAGAACACGTTAATCGAGGAGTCGGCGACGAGCGCCGCGATCATCGCATCCTGCAGGTCGATGCCGGGATCGGACATGCTACTTGTCGATGATCACCAAGCCGCAACCCGCGACTGAGGCAGCGAGCTTGAACAGCTTCCCGGACAGCCAGAGCCGTGCGCGCAACACACCAACTCCGGACAGGCGGACAGTGATATTGACCATCCGCATCGCCTCACCTGCCTTGATCACCACCTGATCCGCGGCTGCCATCACCCGCCCCGCTTACGCCGACGTGCCGATGATGGTGATGTCGTAGGTGACCGACGAGCCGGCGCCTGAATTCGCCACCTTGAGGATGTCTCCGGTCGACGCCGTCACCGGCGCGCCGACCTGCGGCGCGACCCACAGAAACACCCCGCCCGGCTTCACCTTAATGATGTCGGTCGCGTCGTTGAACATCCCAAGGAACGTATTGGACGCGGCGCCGCCGACCAGGACGTCATTGGTGTTGCCCTTGGCGGCGCGCACCAGGATCGCCTTGATGGTCACGAACGTCAGCGTGTTGCCGAGCGCATCGACCAATGATCCGGCGAGATCGAGGTTTTCCGATGACGACAGCGCAATGGTGCGCGTGTCGGAGAAGATCTGGTCGGCCTGCCCGCTGCTCACCCCCGACGTGAAATCGATCGGCGGCTGCAACGCGGTATTCAGATTGAACTCCGGCGTGCCGAGATCGTTAGTGCCCTTCTGGTTGGCGATGATTTGCGAAATGATGCGCGCGGTCAGGCTCATGGCATGGTCCTTTGCTGGAGATCAGCCGACGAAGGTGAATTCGATCCGCACGATCTCGTCGTCGACGATGAACGGCGGCTTGACATAGGAAATCGCACGCTCGCGATTGTCGATCGAGGTGCGGATGATCTGGTCGATTGATTGGCGCGGCACTCGCGGATCAACGCGAGGCAACGCTCCCGTTGGCGGCTGGCCGCCCGGCCATTGCGCCTCATTGATCTGGGTCGGCGAGATCACTGCCCAAGAGTCGGTCATCGAGATGGCGCCCGCGACTTCTTCCGCCTTGACCGGCCGCACCGCCGCCCGCACCCGCACATCGACATTCTGGACATTGGGCGAGGAACCGACCTTGCGCCGAAGGATCAGCCATTCGCCCTTCTGCAAGGCATTATCGAGCGCGTCGATGTAAGCCGACATCCGATCACCGCACGCTTGCTCGCACGGTCACCAGCGTGTTCGCATAGGTGCCCGTGGTGGTGATCACGGCGCGCAGCTGATTGCCGAGAAGCCCGTCATTGACGCCATCCGCCGCCAACGCCGCATAGGCTCCCGTCGCCTTCGCGGTGAGGCCGGATACGTTGGCATATTTCACCGCAGTCGCTGTGCCGAACGAGAAATAGGCGATATCGCGCCAGGTCGTCCCGCCATCGAGCGAGGTCTGCACCACCACGACCGCCGTCGATCCGCCCGACCCATAGGCGAAATTGACGTCGATCGAGACCGCGGTCGCGCCGTCGAGATCGGCGATCGCCGTCTGCGCTTCGGCCGACAGCGCGGTCGTGATCTGCCGCGCCGCGAGCGTGTAGACGCCGGGGTTCGTGACGGAGCCGGCCGGCGCAACGGCGGCGCCGAGCAACAAGGCGAATGCGACGAAGGCGGATGCGATGCGGGCGCGCATAGCTTTTATCCCCATCAAGCGTAGGCTGGACGTTCGAACTGGCTGAGCGAAGCGAGCACGCGGGGCGGCAGCAATTTGGGGTCGCCGACGGCTCCAACCCAGTATTCGACCGTGCGAACGTCCGGAATGTCTTCGCGTTTAATCAATGCATCGCGGCCGCGGCTTGCCCAATAGGACTGCAACAGAGCGATAGTAGCCCCCTCGATCCCTGGCTCGAGATCACAGTCATCGCTTCCAGGCAGGATGAATCCGCCGGTATATTCTGTGACGATCGACTTGCAGAACCACCATGGGCAGGGATAGCCGGACGTACCGACGCGGTAGAGCAGTCCCGCGCCGGCGTCGAAGCGGATCGACGCCGCGGTGGATGGATCCAAGGCATCAAAGATCACGTCGTCGTCGACCGTGACTTTGCTGATGGCGCGGATCGGCGTGCGCTTGAGAAACAGGACATCGTCACGGCCGCTTGGATGCGCATCCCAGCCGCGAAACGAGTGAAAGATCTCACCCGCGTTCGAATGCCAGAAGGTTTCCTTGACATCCTCGGATGGCAGCCGATAGCCCATCGCGCCCTGGATGTCCGAGCTTGCCTCTTCGATCTTGCGCTGAAGGACATCATCGTCGGCTGTCGAGGTGATCTTCAGCTCACGCTTGACGCGCGCGAGTGTGGTCAGGCGAACTGGATTCACGCCCTTGATGATTTCCAGGATGGATTCCACCGGAACGCCCGTCCTATTCCAGCACGATGAAGAACGTGCCGGTCTTGGCGTTGCCGCCCGACGTGATCACGATCTTCACCCGGTCGTTGGCAATGGCGATCTTGTCGTTGACCCCGACACCACCGGAGGCATAGAGCGCGGCTGCGCCGGCGGCGGAATGCGTGGCCTGGCGCGGCGCGCGCGTCGCCGAGGCGTTGACGTTCGACTCGGTCCAGATCGATTCCCCGGTCGCCTCCGCGGTCACCGTCATGGTCGAGCCGTCCGCGAAACCGTTGGTTCCATCCTTGACATACCGGATGGTGGTGATCTTGCCGGTCGCGCGGTCGGAAAAGACCGTTGCCGAGCCGTCGGCGGCTGTCGTGACCGGGACGGTCAGGCGCTGGATATAGCTCATGGGCTGCGGTCCTGTTGCGCGGCCACGCTCAGCCGGCGGGCTGCAAGCGCTTGGCGTCCTTGGCGGTGACGACCGTCAAGTCCAGCACGGTCTGGTCGATCACCAGCACCTTGCGCCCCTCGCCGAGGTAGCGCTCCATGTACGCCCTGAGCGTCGCCGCGGCGGTGCTGCTGACACTGCCCTTGCAGCGCACCACCAGCACGTCCGAAGGAGCGAGTTCGAGCTTCCTGATCTCGAACTCGACGTCATCGAGAATGTCCATGGATCAGGCCCCGTATGCCCACCAGTTGACCTTCTTGCCGAAGGTGGTCGCGGCGGCCGGGGTGGGGTCCGTTCCGCCGGTATTCTTCCAGCCCTTGATAATGATCGAGCCGGCTGCGGGACTTCCGGCCTGGTCGCCGATCGTCGCCGTGAACCACTCCGGATCGTCAATCGGGTCGCTGTCCTCGGTGACGCCGCAGGCAACGACGGTCGCGAGCCCGGTCGCCACCGTGTCGGTCGCCGTGGCCGTGGTCATCTGGCCGCAGACGAATTTCTTCCCGACCGCGGTGCTGGCAAGCGCGGACGACAGCTGCGCCGTCTTGTCGACGCCGGCGATCTTGAGCGCGCCGCCGGATTCGATGTCGAGGACACCGCCCGACTTCACGAAGCCACGCGCACCGCCCTGCTCGGTGCCGACCTTGACGTTCTGGGTATCCGATTGAGCCGACATCGCGGCCTCCTTTGCGGAACTGGAGTAACGGGCAGGCGCGCCGGACCGCGGCGCGCCTTCGTGTCAGACCGATCAGGCCGGCGGGTTCGGCGCCGGTACCAACAGCGGCGCGGTGATCCATACGCCATTGATGAAGGCGTTGCCGGTATTGTTCGACGGCGTGATGGTCACGCGCTTGTAGCGCTTACCGCTGCCGCGCACGCCGATCTTGAACACGCTGTCATCGTTGGCGAAAGTGAAGCTCGCGAGCGCAAGCGTGCCGAGCAGGTCGTTCGCGTTGACCGACGCTGCATCCGACAAGTTCGACGCGTCGCCCTCGTCGACCGTCACCGCGAAGGTGGCATCGGCGTCGGCGAGCGAGCCGGTAATGATGGCGAACACCGCGCCCGACAACCCCTGCATGTCGAGAATCTGCGACACGTAGGCGGTATTGTCGGTCGTGGCCGCGACGGGCGACAGCCCGCGCTTGAGATTGATGTTGTTGAACAGGTCATGATCCTGGATCATGGCGAGGCTCCGAAATTCGGGATGTCGGGAGAAGGCGCCGCACGCATGCGGCGCCGAAGGAAATCCAGCTTCGCGCTGCGCTTGCCGATCAGGTCGCGAGCAGCTTGATCGCCTCGAAGTTCGTCACGTCGCCACCCACCCGCTTGCGGGTGTAGAACTGGACGAACGGCTTGGCGCTGAACGGATCGCGCAGCGTCGAGATGCCCACGCGGTCGACGATGGTGTAGCCCATCTTGAAGTTGCCGAAGGCGATCGGCAGAGCCGATGCGCCGACCGCGGCCATGTCGGCCGCCTGGCGCACCTCGTAGCCGAGCAGCACGGACGGCTTGCCCGCCTGCTGGTTCTGCTGCCAGATGTAACGGCCTTCGCCGTCCTTCAGCAGCATCACCTTGCCGACCGTCGCGCGCTGCATCATCCAGATCGCGCCGCCGAGGTAGAACTCCTTGAGCGCGGTGAGGACGTTAATCAGGTCATCCCACGCCACCGATCCGCTGGCCGCCGCGGCGATCTGCTCGATCTTGCCGGACCCGCCGGCGACGAAGGTGCCGCTGGCGTAGGTGGTGAAGCCGCGCGGGCGCTTGACGCCCGACCCGGTCACGAACGCGGTCGCCTCGGTGCGGCCGAACTTGTCGCCGATCTTGTTGCCGAGCCACGCCTCGACATTCCAGGCGTTGTCCTCGAGCAGCTTCTGCGTCACCTTCGGATTGGCGTAGAGCTCGTGCACCGGGATGCGCTGCATGCCGCCCTTCGGCGTTCCGGTCTCCGGCCGGTCCTCCTGCTCGCCGACCCAGCCGGACGAGGCCTCGTCGTCGTCGCGCGGATATTCGATCGCGTCCGAGGAGATCGTCTCGACGTTGGCGACCGAGCGCATCGGCGAGGTCTCGAACTGCACGCCGGTGATGATACCGCCGATGGTCGGCGTGACCATATAGCCGCCGTCTGGATCGGAGCCGACCGACATCGCCTTGGACTCGGCGCCCTGCGGGCCGATGTCCTTGCGCAGATAGCGCGGCATGTTCTGGCAGTAGGCCTTGACCTCCTCGAGGTCGACCTGCGACGGGTCGAAATCGGCCTTGAGCTCGTGGCGAAGCGCCTTGGCATCGCGGGCGAACGCCTGCGCGGCCTTGGTGCCATCGTCGGTGTCGCCCCAGCCCGTGCCGATCTTGCTGCGGTTGAGCTTCTTCTCGATCTCGTCGGCGCGGTCGGTGACCGACTTGAGCGCGGTGTCAGTCAGGGCCTTCACCTTGGTGGTGAGGGCATCGTTCTTCTCCAGGACGCCGGCGATGATCGCCTCGACGTCCTTCTTGAACTGATCGGACGACGCGACCGACTTCGGGGCGTCCTCGGCGATCTTGCGCACGTCCGCAAGGCTCTTGTCG
>Ga0265336_10000672_pt1 | contig 18520 bp, 16 predicted proteins | sample 42119metaG_FD_193583 | JGI IMG/M metagenome (GOLD analysis project Ga0265336, IMG submission 193583) | Rhizosphere microbial communities from Carex aquatilis grown in University of Washington, Seatle, WA, United States - 4-21-19 metaG | ecosystem: Host-associated > Plants > Roots > Rhizosphere...
CGTTCGAGATCTACAACTCGCCCCTCTCCGAGTACGCATGCGTCGGCTTCGAGTACGGCTACTCGGCGGCGGCGCCCGAGGCGCTCGTTCTCTGGGAGGCGCAGTTCGGCGACTTCGTGAACGGCGCGCAGATCGTCATCGACCAGTTCATCTCGGCCGGCCTCTCGAAGTGGCGGGAGTCGACGCGGCTCACGCTGCTCCTGCCACACGGCTACGAGGGGAACGGGCCGGAGCATTCGAGCGCCCGGCTCGAGCGCTTCCTCCAGCTCGCCGCGCAGGAGAACATCCGGATCGCGAACTGCACGACGTCGGCGCAGTACTTCCACCTGCTGCGGCGCCAAGCGCTCGACGCGACGGCGCGGCCGCTCGTCGTGATGACGCCGAAGGGGCTGCTCCGGCTGAAGCAGGCGGGCGCCAGCCTGGACGACCTCGCGAGCGGCGAGTTCCATCCGCTCCTCGACGATGCGACGACCGACCGCGCGTTGGTCGAGCGCCTCGTTCTCTGCCAGGGCAAGGTCTACTACGACATCGAGGGCCACGAGGAGCGCGGCAATGCCGCGGGCGTCGCTATCGCTCGGCTCGAGCAGCTCTATCCCTTCCCGGCCGAGCACGCGAAGGCGCTGATCGCCGGCTACCCCCGGCTCCGCGAGCTCGTCTGGGTGCAGGAGGAGCCGCAGAACATGGGGGCGTGGCGCGCGATCCGCCACCGGCTCGAGGAGGCGAAGCCCGAAGGCGTGGCACTCTCGTACGTCGGCCGGCCGTGGCGGGCCAGCCCGAGTGAGGGATACCCGACCGCGCATCTGCGCGAGCAGGACCGGATCGTCCGCGCCGCGCTCGGCGTCTAGCTACAGCTTCTTGCCGCGGCGCGACTTGACGATGTGCTTCGCGATCTTCGGGCCGTGCTTGCGCGCCAGTCCGATCGCTTGCTTCTGTTGCTTCTTGGGGAGCCGACGCCACACGTCGAACGCACCGACGGCGAGCGCCCACACGGTCGGGCGGAGCTTGAGCTTCTTGGGCATGGTCACATCCTTTCATAACTCCCAAACCGGAAAACCCGCTGGATTTGCATATCATTGCGACCGAGGACGCAAGCCTATGGAGGTCGTTCACCTATGTCGGTAGAGACATCGTCGATGTTCGAGCGCGTTATTCAGGATCACCTCGCTCTCAAGGAGCGCAACGCCCGGTTGGACGGCAAGATGCCGATCGAGCACTACAAGGACGAGGATCCCTTCGGGAACCATCCGCTCTTCAAGAGCGAGGAGCAGGCGCGGATCGAGGAGACGATGGACGGGGTCGATCCCGATTTCAGCGACGAGACCCTCGACGACATCGGTCTCGGCATGTGGCCCGGCCAGGAGCCGGCGACCGTGGCCGAGACGCCGAGCGAGGTGTCGAGTGCCGCGACGCCGGCGCTCGAGGCCGACGACGCCGCCGCCGAGAGCGCAGCGCCGGAGGTCGAGGAGACGACCGGCTTCTGGAACACCGGCGGCGCCCGCGACTTCGACTGGGGCGACTAATAGCGAGCGAGACCTTCGGTCTCGCTCGCTGAGCTAAGGAACTCGGGCCGCCAGAGCGCGGTCTGGCGGCCCTCGTGCCGAGAGCTCGTTACCCGCCTTCGGCGGGGTTACTCAGCTGTCTCCGCCGCCGCCACCGCCGCCGCCGTCCTGCAGTTCGATCTCCGTGAGGGTCAGCACGCTGCTGACGAACGCGCCCTTCGCGTCGACGGAGGAGCCGACCTGCAGCCCGTCCGGGAGGGTGAACCCGTCCGGGATCGCGAAGACCACCGGACCGCCGTCGGTCTGGACCGTCACCGAGCCCGAGTCGACCGCGCTGACGGTCCCCTCGGCTTCGACTTCGCCGCTGTCGTTCATCTGGAGCTTGATCTTGCTCAGCGTGAGCACGCTGTTGACGTCGGCGCCCCTCGCATGGACGACGGAGCCGACCTGAAGGCCGTCGGGGAGCGTGAAGCCGTCGGGGATCGCGAAGGTCAGCGGGGTGCCGCTCTCCGCGGGCTGGATCGTGATCGAGCCGGAATCGAGCGCGGTCACGGTGCCTTCCGTCTCGACCTCGCCCGAGTCGCCCTCGCCCGTTTGCAGCTGGAGCCGCGTGAGGGTGAGGACGGCGCTCACGACCGCGCCGCGCGCCTCAACCTTGCTCCCGGCCCCGAGGCCTGCCGGCAGCGTGAAGCCGTCGGGGATCGCGAACGTGACCGGACTCGCGCTGTCGCCCGGCTGGATCGTGATCGAGCTCGTGTCGAGAGAGGTCACGAAGCCTTCGACGTGGACGACTGAGTCGCCGCCGACGTTCGAGCCGCCGTTGTCGCCGTTCTCGGCGCCGTCGCCGTCGAGCTTGAGCTCGACGAGTGTGAGCGCAGTACCCGAGACCGACGCGACGATCTCCACCTCGCTCCCGATCTGGACGAGCTGCGGAAGCGTGACGCCGTCGGGAATCGCGACAACCGTCGACACGCCGTCGCTTGCGATCGTGATCGAGGTCGCGTCGAACGCCGTGACGTGGCCGGAGAACTCGACGAGCGCGGACGTCCCGACGGTCTGGGTGGCGCTTCCGATCAGTCCTCCGTGCGAGAGGTGCACGTCGGTCTGGATCTTGTCGCCGGGCTTCGGGCCGCTCCGTGCGGCGGCGCCGGTGGAGCTACCGAGCCGGATCGCGAACGCGCTGCCACCACCGGCGACGAGGAGCTTGACGCCGTGCCTCTTCAAGACGGTGACGCGGAGGCGCGCCGTAGTCGTCCTGCCGAGGTGCGTGATCTGCGTTGCGTGGAGCGAGCCGTCGGCGAGCTTCGTCCCGGTCGCCGTGATGCGCGAGCCGAGTGGCGTTGTGCGCGCCTGGCCGGACGTGGTGCGGACTGTCGTCACTGCCCCTTTGATCGAGGAAATGACAAGGGTGTGGCGGGCGGTTTCCTTCGAGACCACGACGCCGGACAGCTTTGTCGCAGTAGCTGCGTGGGCGGTGGCCGGGAGGAGGACGGCGCCCACGATGGCCGCAAGAGCGATGAGTTTCGACATGTGTTGCATCTCCTTGGTAGGTGCGATCGGGAGTGCTTACGTCGCTCATCGGTCGATCGGATTGCCGCGCGAGGCGAATTCACCCCATGGGGGTACCCCTAGGCGGTGGCGGTGATGGTGATCCCGCCGCGCGCCTTCTGCTCGAGCGTGACCGTGACGGCGCTTCGCTCTAGCTCGAGCGCGGCTGCGACGTCGTCCTTGATCTGCACGGCGAGAGTTTCCGCGAAGACGCCTTCGTTCCGAAAGCGGGAGAGGTAGATCTTCAGCGACTTCGACTCGAGGCATAGGGCCTGCGGGCTGTACGTGATGCAAGCGATATAGAAGTCCGCCTGTCCAGTGATCGGGCAGACCGCGGTGAGCTCGTCGCTCGCCAGCTCCACCTCCGTCACCCCGGGGTTCGGGAACGACTCGAGGCCGGCATAGTGCTCGCTTCCGGCGTTTCCCAGCGCGACGAACTCCACGGGCACACTCTAGGGGTGAAGCGCGTCTATCTCGCGGGACCGCCGTTCGCGGACGAGTACCGCACCCGGGCCACCGATCTTCTCCGGGCTCGCGGCTTCGAGCCGGTAGATCCGATGCGCCGCGACTTCCGCGGCCGGACGGAAGGGAACGAGCACGAGATCGTCGAGGGCGATCTCGCCGACATCGACGCGTGCGACGTCGTGCTCGCCGACTTCACGACGCCGGACGAGGGAACGGCGATGGAGGCGTGGTACGCGCACTCGCTCGGGACGCCCGTGGTCGCGTACACGGGTGGGGCGTGGGCGCATCCGTGGACGGTGTACGTCGCTGCGAGCGTCCACGCCGCGCTCGAGGACGCGATCGACGCTCTGTAGTCGCGCTGCCGCGACAGGGCGAAACGCCCGCCCGTCTTGGCGCCGTCGAGCTTCAGACGGGCGAGCGTGCCGAGGAACCGAAGCGGCTCCTGGCTTTCGACGACGACGCGCCCCCGCTCTCGCTCAAGCGGCGTCGATCGAGCCAATTCCGATCCACGTGAGACCGTCGCTACCGGCGACCATCTGCCGTCGGGCCTCCGGCGGGCAGTAGACGAAATGTCCCGGCTGCAGCGGAACCTCCTTGCCGTCGATGCGAAGCACACCGCCGCCCGCGATCACTGCGTAGACCTCCTCTTCACCGTTCGCCGAGTGGTCGTGCTCGGGCCCTTCCTGCCCGGCGGGCAGCGCGAGCTGATTGAGCTTGAACCCGGCCACGCCGAGCTGCGCGGTCAACGGCTTGAACACCCCGTGCTGTGTCTCGACATCGTCCGCATGGATCACCTGCGATCCCATCGTTCCTCCCTGTTGGATGACAGGCTGACGATATCGCCTCACGATGGAGGGCCTCGATGGCGGACGGGCCGTATATTCGGTGGCATGGCACCGTTCCCGCGCCTCGTCGTCGCAGCTGCGCTGCTGCTCTGGGTGGTGACGGGGTGCGGCGCTGCGGCGCACCACAGCCGCACAGCCGGGTCTGGCGGGAAGTTCCCGATCGTGGTTGCAAATCCCGATGTCCAGAGCGGCGGGATTCCGCGCGCAGAGCTGCGGGGGTTGCGGCAAAGCCGGGCCGTGCTGTTCCCACCCTCGCGGGTCATCTTCATGACGACCGGCAGCGTTACGTGTGCCTGGTGGCCGAAGCGGCTGACGGTTCTCGGCCCGAGCTCGATCCGGATCGACATGCGCGTCAACGGTCGCGTCTCGGCATGCGGCAGCGGCGCCGTTGGATTTCCGATTGCCGTGAAGTTCGACCCGCGAGTCGTCGATGTTCATCGACCCGTGACCGTTCGGCTCGCGTACAAGGTGCGCCTCCCGACTGGTGCCACGCACCACTGGAGCCGAACCTCCGTCGCACCGGCCGTCAGCGGGTCGTAGGTTCTCGTCGGCCGCTGCTCGCGAAACCGCATTCCCAAGCGGGAAGCGACGCAGCCCCGATCCCTCCACCGAGGGACGCCCGCGGCCCTTTCCGCACCGATGCTTCCTCCGTGGTTGTGCGGACCTCTCACCTCCGGCTGCTCCCCGACGAGGACACGTTCGGTGACGCGACTCTCATCGAGTCGTACCGCCGGCTGGCCGACGTGTTCCACGAGGTGCTCGCAGAGCAGTCGCTCGACGCTCTCCTCGTTCGTGTTGCCGACACGGTCGGCGAGCTGATCCCGCACGACACGCTGACGATCTACGAGGCGGACGAGGCGAACGGGATGCTGAAGCCCGCCCTCGTGGTTCGCGACGAGTACGTGGACGAGATCATGAGCCAGACGGTCAGCTTCACGGAGGGCCAGGGGATCACCGGCTGGGCCGTGAGCCAACGCGAGGCGGTGCTCGCGAACCAGGCGCACCTCGACCCGCGCGTGGCGCAGGTTCCGGGGACGCCGGTCGAGCCGGAGTCGTTCATCTGCGTGCCGCTCATCGCCCGCGGCCACGTCAAGGGCGCCCTCAACATCTACCGCGACGGCGAGGGCAGCGAGTTCACCGACACCGAGTTCGAGCTCGCGAAGCGCTTCGGTGACGCCGCGGCGCTCGCGCTCGACAACGCCGAGATCCGCGCGCGGCTCGAGCATCAGGCGCGCACCGACTCGCTGACCGGGCTTCTCAACCACAGCGTCTTCTACGAGCAGCTCCTCCACGCCCTGCAGGAGTCGAGCCGCCTCCACTCGCCGGTCGCGGTGCTGATGCTCGACATCGACGACTTCAAGCACGTGAACGACGTCCATGGCCACGCGATCGGCGACGAGCTTCTCGGCTTCCTCGCAGAGGTGCTGCGGGCGAGCGTGCGGCCCGACGACACGATCTGCCGGCTCGGCGGGGAAGAGTTCGCCGTCGTCATGGTCGGCTGCAACGAAGAAGGCGCGCTCAAGGTCGCCGAGCGGATCAAGCGCCGGCTCGCCGAGTCGGATTTCCCGGGCGTCGGCCGTCTCGCCGTCTCCCTCGGCCTCGCCCTCGGCCCCGAGCACGCGATGAACCCGCGCGAGCTCGCTGCGTGCGCCGAGGCGGCGATGATGACCGCGAAGGCGCAGGGCAAGAACCGCATCGTCCTCTACTCCGACACCGAGACCGAGCGTCCCGACGCGCCCGCGTCGACGCGCGACGTGCGCTCGATCGCGCATCTCAAGATGCTCCAGAGTCTCAGCGGCAAGCTCAACCGCATCAACGACGTCCGCGAGATCGGCGAGGAGATCGCGGCCGAGCTCAGGTCGCTCATCGACTACCACAACTGCCGCGTCTTCGTGGTCGACGGAACGGATCTCGTCCCGGTCGCCTTCCTCGGGGGCCTCTCGACGAACGTGAAGTCGCTGTCCCTCGACCTCCTCCGGATCAAGGTCGGTATGGGGGTCACGGGCCGCTGCGCGGAGCTCGGCGAGTCGATCGTCGTCGGTGATGCCGCCAACTCCGAGGTGGGGCAGCAGATCGTGGGGACGCCGGCGATCGAGGAATCGCTGCTTGCGGTGCCGCTGCGGTACGGCTCGCAGGTCGTCGGCGTGATCGTCGTCTCGAAACTCGGTCTCGATCAGTTCGACGAGGACGAGGTTCGGCTGCTCGAGGTTCTCGCCGGCCACGCTGCCGTGGCAATCGAGAACGCGCGCCTCTTCGAGGCGGCTCGGCGCGAGGCGGAGAGCGCGACCGCGCTGCTCGGCTTCGGCCGTGAGCTCGCGACTCTCGTCGAGCGCGACGACATCGTCGCCCGCGTCACGAGCCTCTCCGCGGAAATCCTCGGTTGCAAGCAGACATCGTTCTACTTCGAACGGGACGGCCTGCTCTGGCTCGAGGCCGAGACCGGGCATACGCGCGAGCTCACAGCAGAGCTGTCGACGCGGAAGCTCTCCGTCGAGGCGCTCCGCCGCGACTCCGATCCCTACATCGCCGTGCCGGCTGAGTACGAGCCGGTCATCGGCGCGGGTGGCGTTCCGGGCGGTCGCTACGCCGTGGCGCCGTTCGACGTCGACGGACGCGTCGGCTGCATCGTCGCCCTCGTCGAGCGCGAAGATTTCGGCGAGCGCGAGCTCCGGCTGCTCGGCGGCGTCGCGCACCAGGCGAAGCTCGCGATCGCGAACGCCTCGAGCTACGAAGGGCTCGAGCGGACGTTCGTCTCCACGGTCGAAGCGCTCGCGAACGCGCTCGAGGCGAACGACGAGTACACCTCGCGCCACGCGCGCTCGATCAGCGATCTGTCGCTCCGCGTCGGCGAGGCGCTCGGGCTCGACGAGCGGACGCTGAAGCAGCTCGAGCTCGGGGCGCTGCTCCACGACATCGGCAAGATCGGCATCCCGAGCGACATCCTCTCGAAGCCCGGCCGCCTAACAGCGGAAGAACGGCGGATCGTCCGGACCCATCCGGAGCTTGGCGAGCGGATCATCGCGCCGATCGACCGGCTCCAGAGCGTGTGCCCGATCGTCCGCCACTGCCACGAGCGCTGGGACGGCGCCGGCTATCCGGATGGGATCTCGGGCGAGGACATCCCGCTCGAGTCCCGCATCATCTTCGTGTGCGACGCGTACCACGCGATGACGACCGACCGCCCGTACCGGCGGCGCGTGAGCCATCCCGAAGCGCTGCGCCGGCTCGCCGAAGGGGCGGGCACGCAGTTCGATCCGCGGGTGATCGAGGTCGCGCTCGGCGTCCTCGAGAGGATCTAGCCGGCGGCCGCGAGTTCCGGCTCGCCGCCCTCGAGTGCGTGCGCGAGGCGGCGGAACGGCCCGTCCTGCGTGAGGAGCTCGCGCTCGCTGCCGCGCTGTACGATCTGGCCGTTCTCGACGACGAGGATCTCGTCCGCGCGCCGGACGGTCGACAAGCGATGCGCGATGATGATCGACGTCCGGCCGCGGAGCAAGCGGTCGAGAGCGAGCTCGATGAGCACCTCCGTCGGGCGGTCGATGTTCGACGTCGCCTCGTCGAGGACGAGGATGCGCGGATCCGCGAGCAGGGCGCGCGCGATCGAGATCAGCTGCCGCTCGCCCGACGAGAGCCCGGCGCCGCCCTCGCGCACCTCGTGGTCGAGGCCACCCGAGAGCCGCGCCGCGACGCGATCCACGCCGACGGCCGCGGCGGCGGCGGCGACCTCGTCGTCGGTTGCATCCGGCTTCGCGAAGCGGATGTTCGAGGCGATCGTGCCGCTGAAGAGGAACGGATCCTGGAGCACGACGCCGAGCTGGCGGCGGTACGAGCGAAGGTCGACGTCACGCAAGTCGTGCCCGTCGACGCGCACGGCGCCCTGATCCGGGTCGTAGTGCCGGCCGATGAGCTTCGCAAGTGTCGACTTCCCGTGGCCGGACTCGCCGACGAGAGCGAAGCACTGGCCCGGCGACAGCCGGAACGAGACGCCGTGGAGCACCGGCTCCTTGCCGTACGCGAAAACGATCGAGTCGAGGTCGAGGTCGCCGTCGATCCGCGGTAGCGGCGCCGCGCCGGGCTTGTCCTGAACCTCCGACTCCTCGTCGAGGATGTTCGAGATCTTGACCATCGCCGCCGCGGCCGACTGCAGCTGCCCGTACACATCCGACAAGTCCTGCAGCGGCTGGAAGACGAGCTGGAGGAGGCTGACCGCCACGATCAGCGTTCCGATCTGGAGCGTGTGGTTTTGGTACAGGTGCGCGCCGAAGTAGAGGACGGCCGTCATCGCGATCACGCCGAGGAATTCGATCGAGGGGAAGAACACCGAGAAGATCTTCTGGACGTACGTCGCCTGCTCCCGGTTCGCGTTGTTGAGCTCGTCGAACTCCGCCTGGAAGCGGCGCTCGCGGTTGAACGCCTGTACGACGGCCATGCCGGAGACCGACTCGGCGATCTGCGCCGTGACCGCCCCGATCCGGTTCCGCTGCTCGACGTTCGCGGGGTGCGAGACCTTGTGGAACCAGCGGGAGATGATGAGCGCCGGCGGGATCACGCCGAACGCGATCAGCCCAAGCCGCCAGTCGGCGATCAGGAGCGCGGCGACGGCGGTGGGCAGGAGGATGAGGCTCGACACGAGTGTCGGCATCCCCTGCGAGAGCGTGTCAGAGACCGCGTCGACGTCGCTCGTCAGGCGCGCGATGATCCATCCGGCCTTCTGCTGCGAGAAGTAGCGGAGCGAGAGTCCGGTCAGGTGGTCGAAGAGGTCGCGGCGGAGGCCGATGACGATCCCCTGGCCGATCGAGGCGAGCCCGCGGATGAGGTAGCCCTGCAGGATCCACCCCGCGGCCGCGATGCCGAGATAGATCACGACGACGACCACCAGGTGGTGCTCGTTGCGGGCAACGATCCCCTTGTTGATCGCGTTCTGGATGATGAGCCAGCCGCCGCTCTGTGCCGCCGCGTTGCCGGCACCGACGAGAATCATCAGCGCGGCGAAGAGCTTCCGGCCCTCGAGGTACTTCGTCAGGCGTCTCACGCGGCGACCTCATCGCCGAAGAGCCGCGTGAACGGGCCTCCGGCCGACAGCAGCTCCGCCGGCTTGCCGGACTCTACGATCCGGCCTTCCTGGAGGACGACGGCGCGGTCGGCGAGCTCGACGGTCGAGAGGCGCTGCGTCGCAATGAGGACGGTGCGGCCTGCGAGCGCGGGGCGGAGGCGCTTGACGAGCCGGCGTTCGGTGAAGGTGTCTACAGCCGAGAGCGGATCGTCGAGGACGACGATGCGCGCTCCGGTCGCGAGCGCGCGCGCAAGCGCGGTGCGCTGGCGCTGGCCGCCGGAGAGATTCACCCCGCGCTCGCCGATCAGCGTCTCGTAGCCCTCGGGCAGGGTCGGGCCGAAGGCGTCGACGCCGGCCGCTTCAGCCGCGGCGAGCGCCCGATCCCAGTCTTCGTCCTCACGGCCCGCGGTCAGGTTCTCGCGCAACGGCACGGAGAACAGGACGGGGCGCTGGGTGACGAGCGCAACGTCGTTGCGCAGCTCAGCGATCGGGATGTCCCGCGTGTCGATTCCGCTGATCAGGACATTCCCGGCGGTTGGATCGTAGAAGCGTGGCAGGAGATTGAGCAGCGACGTTTTGCCGGACCCCGTCGAGCCGCAGACGGCGACGATTTCGCCCGGCGCGATGACCAGGTCGAGGTCGTGGAGCACGTGCACCTCGCCGCCGTACGCGAAGCCGACGTTCTCGAAGCGGACCTCGAGCGGCTGCGGCTGCGGCGGCAGGTGACGGGGCTGCTTGGGCTCGGGCAGCGGTTCGATCCCCTCGAGCCAGGCGAAGCTCCGGCCCGCCGACGCGAGCGCGCGCTGCGCGAGGTTCGTGATCCAGCCGAGCGCCTCGAGGGGCCAGACGAGCTGGAGGAGGAGCGTCTCGAACAGGAAGAAGTGGCCGATCGTGAGGTTGCCGTGGATGTACGCGCGCCCACCGAAGAAGACGACGGCGGCGATCGAGAGGCCCGGCAGGTAATAGAGCCCCGGCAGATGGCGCGACTCGACGCCGGCCTGGCGGAGGACCGTCGAGCGCACTCCCTCGGCCTTCTCGCCGAAGCGCTCGCGGACGTCGTCCTCGCGGCCGAACGCCTGCACCATCTCGATCCCGACGACCGCTTCATCCGCGGCCTCGGTGACGTCGCCCTTCCGCTCCTGCACCTGGCGCGAGATCGGGGAGACGCGCCGCGCGAAGCGGAGCGTGAGCCACGTGATCGGCGGCAGCGAGATCACCGTGATGGCGGCGAGCTGCCCGTCGACGATCACGAGGACGATCCCGACTCCGATGATCATCATGATGCTCTGCATCCCCTGCACGAGCCCCCAGCCGATGAAGTAGCGGATCGGGTAGAGGTCGTTCGTTGCCCGCGAGAGGACCTGGCCGGTGGCGTGCCGGTCGTAGAACGCGCGCGGGTAGCGGAGATAGGCCTGGTAGAGGAGCTCGCGCATCCGCGCCTCGATCCGGACGCCGATCCGCGCCGTCGCGAAGCGCCGGTTGAAGTTGACGACGAAGCGAAACGCGCCGAGCGCGATGATGATCGCGAGGTAGACCCAGAGCGGCTGCCCGAGGTCAGGCCACGTCTTCTGGCCGCTCGTGTCGATCGTGTCGTCGATCGCTGCCGAGGCGAGGAGCGGGATCGCGATCGAGATGACCACATAGACGACCGAGCACGCGAGCCCGAAGAAGCCCAGGCGGCGCTGCTCCCACCAGAGTGGGAGGAGCCTGCGGAAGGTCGGCAGCAGGCCGAGGTCAGGCGGATCTACGGGATTCACATATGTGGACATGCGCGGAAAGGCCGCCGCGAGGAGCCCCTAACTCGCCGCGGAAACAGCCCGACTCCGACGATACCAACGAGCCCGCCGGACGGACGGGCGTAATTCCCGGTCTACGAGCGCCTGGTCGAACGCCGGCGCGTCGTGGCCGCGGGCTCGAGCTCGGGCTCGGACGGCGGCTGCGGGAGCGGCGTCGGGGGCGGCGGCTCGGAATCGGGCCGACGCGTGCCCGGTTGCGGCGGCATGGGTGCGGAGCCCGTGGCGCGGCGCCACTCCTTCTCGAGCTGAACGCGCAGCCCGGCGAGCTCGCGCTCGACGCGGCGGATGTTGCGCTCGCGCTCGTCGAGGCGTTCGCGCTCTGCCTGCGCGAGTGCCTTCTCCGCTTCGGCCGCGGCGATGGCGCGGGTGAGGTCGCTCTCGGTCGGCTCGACCATCGCGGGCCGCCTTGACTTCCGGCTTTCCCGCGCGCCGTCCTCGACCTGGCGCATGAGCCGCTGCTCGAGCTCGGCGACGTTCCGCGCCCGCTCGGCGAGCGCCCGCTTCATCTCGGTGAGCTCGGCAAGGGCCTGCTCGTACAGCGTCCGCACGTCCGGCAAGTCGGTCACCCCGCAAGTGTCGCTTGCGGAGCGATCCGTCGCAACCGGTTCGCGCGCGGTGGCCCGGGAAAGGAGCCCCTACACTCCGGTGGACGGGGCCATAGCTCAGTTGGGAGAGCGCCTGGTTTGCAACCAGGAGGTCGCCGGTTCGAACCCGGCTGGCTCCATCGAGCCGTCGCCGTACCTGCTCAGAAACGGATCGACCCGGCGCGGGGCCGGGTCGAAACTCGCATCGGTCGTGGTGTCGGTCAGGCCGCGCGCTCGAGCCGCTCTTCGACGCGCGCGCGGGCGACGATCTTCTCGCGCTCGCCGAAGCGGAGGGTGGCGCGTACGGCGCGGTTTTCGTCCCACAGCCGGTCGAGCTTGGCGTCGATCGCCTTGATCTCCGCCCGGACGTCCGAGTTGTGCTCGGCGGAGAGCCGGTGCCAGAGCTCGATTCGCTCCTCGCTCAGGCGCTCGATCTCCTCGTGGATCTGCTCGCTTGTTCTCATGCCGGTCACAACGCACGGCATGCCCGCTCAATTCCTGCAGTAATCCTTGAGCTAAACCGCGACGAGCGCCTCACGCACGCGGTCGGCGACGGCGGCGAGCTCGAGCGTCTCCCCGGTCACGTCGTGGAGAAGCTCGTCCGCGGTCGGCTTCTGGCCCTCGGCCCAGAGTTCGCGGAGAAGGGAGCCGGCGTCGCGCTTCGAGAACCACGCGTTTCCGAACTTCTCCCGCAGGTGTGCGCGCAGCTGCGCCTCGAAGGCCCAGGCGCGCAGGTACTGGGAAGCGTAGAAACCGGGGTCGATATCGCCGAGATAATCCGCCGCGGCGGGCTCGACCTTCGTCGCGCCGGCGAGGAGCTCGACGTAGCGCGGGCGCATCGCGGTCACGTCGCCGGCGCTGTGGAACTCGAGCTCGTAGAGGAGCTTTGCGCAGTAGCGGCGCACGATCCAGAGGAGCGAGGTGGCGCCCTCGGCGGCGAACCGGTGCGGCTGGGGGAAGGCGAGGTGCCTGTCGAGCCAGACCGGATCGATGGTCAGGTGCTCGAGGAGCATCGCCCATCCTTCGGTGACGGCGTTGTCGCCAAGCCGACGCTCCTCGGGCGAGAGTGACGCGGAGGTATGCGCGAAGTGCTCCGTGTGGCCGGCCTCGTGGAAGAGCGCGCGCCAGTCGTCGGGCCCGCCCTGCGGCTTGATGACGAGGACGACCCGGCCGGGAACCTCGATCGGCGCGCAGAACGCGCGCGGATCCTTGTTCGGGCGCTCCTCGATGTCGATCTCGACGTTGGCCTGTGCGTAGAGGTCGATGCCGAGCTCGCCGAGCGTGGCCTCGAGGGACGGCAGCATCGCCTCGGCCGGGAAGGCTGCGTCCCACCCGACGCCGCGGAACGCGCGGCCGACGTCCCAGCGCTCGACATCTCCGAGTCCCAGCCCGAGGCGCGAACGGAAGAACCGGTCGCCGGCGTCCTCCCACAGGCTCTCGGTTTCGCTGAGGAAGGTGCGGCACTGCGCGGCGAGATCGTCGAGCGGAAGGCCGAACTCGCGGTAGAGGTCGGCGTAGCTCGTCGCGCCGAGCCGTTTCGTCTCGTCGTGGACGACTTCGGCCGCGTGCAGGTGAAGGCTGTTGAGGTGCTCTTCGGTGAGGTCGGTGCGGAGCTGCGAGAGCCGCTCGCGCGTCCCGCGATCCTCCTCGTTCATCAGGCGCGGACGGAGCATCCGGAACGGGATCTCCTCGTCGTCGAGCGTCGCTGTCAGTGTCGCCTCGAGCTGCGCGATGCGCTCAGCCTCGGCCGTGACGAAGTTGCCGAGATAGAGCTCGCACGCGAACTTCCACAGCTCGCGCCGTCGGCGGATGCCGGCGACCGACCGACCGAGTGCGAGTGCCGTGTCGAGGTCGGTCAGCCGGGCGTGGCGCTCGTAGATCGGCGCAAGGTCGTACGTCTCTTTCTGGCCAGAGAAGTGGAGGTACTGCTCCTCGTCGAGCTCGGCGCTGAACCGCTCGGCCTCGGCGGAGAGCCCGTCGATTTCGCGTTGCTCTAGCGGTTTCGCCATCCGCGTCTAGGATACGGTTCGTGCGCGAGATCGTCCTCGAAACCGAGAGGAAGCTCCAGCTGATCGAGGTAACAGACCAGATCCGTGAGGCGGTGGGCGACGCGAACGGCGCGGCCGCGGCGCTCGTCTACGTTCCGCACACGACGGCCGGGGTCGCGATCAACGAGCGGATCGACCCGGAGCTCGTGAACGATCTCGAGAACGCGTTCCAACGCGTCGTCGGCGACGACTGGGAGTGGACGCACGAGGATGAGGACGGCCCGAACGCGCCGTCGCACGCGCGCGCGTCGCTCGCTTCGAGCCCGCAAGTCCTGATCCCGCTGAAGGACGGAGGCCTAGCGCTCGGCACGTACCAGGGCGTCTTCTTCTGCGAGTTCGACGGCCCGCGCACCCGCAAGATCTACGTCACGACGCTGGCCTAGCCGTGGCGTCGAGACGGGCAATTCTCATGAACGGCGCCGGAGTTGCGGCAATCGGTCTGGCCATCGCATTCGCTGCCGCCGGCCACGCGGGCTCAGCGGTGAGGCCACTGCCTGACGGGACGCCCGCCGGAATCGGCGTGATCAAGCACGTCGTCATCATCATGCAGGAGAACCGGTCGTTCGACTCCTATTTCGGGACGTACCCGGGGGCCGACGGGATCCCTGGTCTCGCAGGCAACCCCGGCGTTGTTCCGTGCTCCCCCGATCCGAAGACCGGCAAGTGCATCCAGCCGACCCACCTCAGCACCGACAAAGACGGTGGTGGGCCGCACTCGAACGCCGCCGGGCACGCCGACATCGACGGCGGCAAGATGGACGGGTTCGTCACGCAGGCTCGCCACGGCTGGTCGAAGAAGTGCGCGACGCAGCCCGATCTCTCGACCTGCTCGTCGGCCGCCTTCCCCGCCCGCGTCATGGGGTACCACAACGCGGACGAGATCCCGAATTACTGGACGTACGCGCGCGACTTCGTCCTCCAGGACCACATGTTCCAGTCGGACCTGTCCTGGAGCCTTCCGGAGCACCTCTTCATGGTCTCCGGCTGGTCTGCGAGGTGCCCGCGGCTCGATCCGATGTCGTGCGTGCCCGCGGTTCATAATCCCAAGGCCCCGCCGTACACGCCGACCAATCCGGGCGCCACGAAGCCGAACTACGCGTGGACGGACATCACGTATCTGCTCCACAAGTACCACGTGTCCTGGCGCTACTACGTCGAGCGTGGCTACGAGCCCGACTGCGCGGACGGTCAGATGTTCTGTGCGCCTGTGCCGCAGAACTCGCACACGCCGGGAATCTGGAATCCGCTTCCGTACTTCCAGACCGTCAAGCAGGACAAGCAGCTCTCCGACGTCGCGCCGCTGCACAACTTCTTCCTCGACGCCAAGAACGGGACGTTGCCGGCTGTGTCGTGGGTCACCCCGGCGCAGGCGAACAGTGAGCACCCGCCGGCGCTCGTCTCCAAGGGCCAGGCGTACGTGACGGGCGTGATCAACACGATCATGGAGAGCTCCGCCTGGGACTCGACGGCGATCTTCCTCTGCTGGGACGACTACGGCGGGTTCTACGACCATGTGGTGCCACCCACGGTCGACGGCCAGGGTTACGGCCTCCGCGTGCCGGCGCTCGTGATCAGCCCGTATGCGAAACAGGGCTACATCGACCATCAGGTTCTCAGCCAGGACGCGTACCTGAAGTTCATCGAAGACGACTTCCTCGGCGGTCAGCGCCTCGATCCGAGCACCGACGGTCGGCCCGACTCGCGGCCGAACGTTCGCGAGAACCAGCCGATCCTCGGGAACCTCGCCAACGACTTCGACTTCACGCAGACGCCGCTGCCGCCCGACATCCTCCCGCTGTACCCGCCGTTTTCGTAGCGCGAATGCGGCTACCGTGGCCGCGTGGCCGCGCCTGTCGCCAAGGGGGATGAGCTCGACCTCGACGTCGAGTCGCTCGCGTTCGGCGGGAACGGCGTTGCGCGGCACGGCGGCTTCGTCGTCTTCGTCCGGGGCAGCCTGCCCGGCGACCGCGTCCGCGCCCGTGTCACGAAGGTGAAGCGGAGCCACGCGGAGGCGCTCGCGACGGAGATCCTCAGCCCCGGGAAGGATCGCGTCGACGCACCGTGCTCCCACTTCCCCGCGTGCGGCGGCTGCCGCTTCCAGGATTTCGCGTACGACGCGCAGCTCGCGCAGAAGGAGGCGCAAGTCCGCGACTCGCTCGTCCGCCTCGCCGGCATCGCCGGGCCACCGCTCGAGCCGATCGTTCCGTGCGCGCCGGAGATCTTCCACTACCGCAACAAGCTCGAGTACTCGTTCACGCAGACGCCGGATGGCCCCGCGCTCGGCTTCCATCGCGCCGGCCGCTGGGACGAGGTGCTCGAGGTCGAGAAGTGCTGGCTCGTCGACGACGCCGGCAACGCGATCCGCGACGCCGTGCAGGCCTGGGCGCGCGAGGAGGGACTCGCGGCGTATTCGCAGGTTGACTCGAGCGGCTACCTCCGGCATCTCGTCGTACGGCAAGGACGCAACACGCGGCAGGCGCTCGTCCAGCTCGTCACGGCGCCGGGGGAGAAGTTCGAGCCCGGCTACCTCGTCGACGTCCTCCGGAAGATCCCCGAGGTGCGCTCGATCCAGTGGTCGATCAACGACACGCCGGCCGAGGTGACGAACCTGCCGTCGCGTCTGCTCTGGGGCGAGGACTGGATCGAGGAGGAGCTTTCCGGCCTGCGCTTCCGCGTCCGGCCGAACGCGTTCCTCCAGACGAACACCGCGATGGCCGAGCAGCTCTACGCCCTCGCGCGCGACGCGGCGGGCCTGACCGGTAGCGAGACCGTGTGGGATCTCTACTGCGGGATCGGGACGATCGGGCTTTCACTCGCCGCCGACGCGCTGACGGTGTGGGGGATCGAGGTTTCGCAGGAGTCTGTCGCGTGCGCGCTCGAGAATGCCGAGCTCAACGGCATCACGAACTCCGCATTCTTCGCCGGCAACGTCGGCGAGGTGGTGGAGGAGCTGCTCGAGCGCTCCGGCCCGCCCGACGTCGTCGTCGTCGACCCGCCGCGCGCGGGGCTCGCCGGCAAAGCGTTGCGCCGCCTCGGCCGCATCGGCGCGCCGCGGCTCGTGTACGTCTCCTGCAACCCGACGACGCTGGCCGGCGACGTCAAGGCGCTGCGAGAGGAGTACGGCTACGAGCTGCTGCGGGTCACGCCGGTCGACATGTTCCCGCACACACCGCACGTCGAGTGCGTGGCGCTGCTCGAGCGCGACGCGTCCGTTTCCTGATCTGGCCGTCCGGCCACGGAAGTACGCTCGGCTGAGCCTTGGCGAGCCATCTGATCGACGCGCGAGGCACGGTCGAGCCGAGCGTTGACGCGACGGGAGTGCAGGCGCGCCTGCGGGACGGCGTCTTCCTCTGGCTCGACATCGACAGTCCGACGGAGGACGACTTCAAGCTTCTCGAGGACACGTTCGCGATCCACCCGCTGGCGCTCGAGGATTCGCGCAAGTTCGGGCAGCGGCCGAAGATCGAGGACTACGACGACTTCACGCTCCTCGTCGTCTTCGGCGCCGGGCAGGAGCCCGCGTCCCGCTCCGGCGTCGCGCCGATCGAGGTGCACTGCTTCTACTCGCCGCACTGGCTGATCACTGTCCACAAGGGCGAGTGCCCGGTCTTCGCCGAGCTCCGCAACCGGACGCACCGCCATCTGCAGCGCTACGAGGAAGGGCTCGGGATCCTGTACCTCGTCGTCGACGCGCTCGTCGACAGCTTCATGCCGCAGCTCTCCGATCTCGACGACGACATCGACGACCTCCAGGACGCGATCCTCGCCGATCCGCAGTCGACCGCCCTCCAGCAGGCGATCGCGATGAAGCGGCAGCTCGTGCAGCTCCGGAAGATCGTCCATCCGCAGCGGGACATGTTCGCCGCGCTCCTCTCTGGCCGGTACGAGCTGCCGGAGATGACCGACGAGCACGAGCGCTATTTCCGGGACGTCTACGACCACCTGATCCGCGTCGCCGAGCAGATCGACGACTATCGCGACCTCGCCTCCGGTGTCACCGACCTCTACCAGTCGACCGTCGGCAACAAGATGAACCTCACGATGAAGCAGCTCGGGTGGGTCGCGACGTTCTTCCTGCCGCTCTCGTTCCTCACCGGATTCTTCGGCCAGAACTTCACCCTGCTCGCCGGGGACCTGATCGTTCCCAACTGGACGTTCTGGGTGCTCGGCATCGGCCTCGACGTCGCTGCGTTCGCAGCAGTTCTCGCCTGGTACGTCAGTCGCGAGCGCGGCAACCTTTTGATGCGCGTGCCCAAGACGCCTCGGGTGCTGCGTCACCGATGAACGCGCCCTTCTGGGCGGCCGAGCACTGGTGCCAGGAGGAACGCGGCAAGGTCCGCCACCCCTTCGAACTGGTCGTCCTCGTCCTCGCGCTGCTGATGCTGCCGGCGGTGCTGATCCAGGACTCCGGCCTGCACTCGCCGTGGGGTCTCGTCGCCGACGGCCTCAACGCCGTCGTCTGGCTCGCGTTCGCGATCGAGCTCGGACTCACCCTCTACCACGCTCCGAACCGGCGCGCGGCGCTCCGCGCGCACTGGCACGACGCGCTCGTCCTCGTCGTCATCTTCCCGCCCTGGGCGGTGCTGTTCTCGGCACTGGGCTCGGGATGGCTGCGCGGCTGGCGGTTCGCGCGCCTGTGGGCGATCGCCGGCCGGCTGTTGCGGGCCGAGCGCTTGCTCACGCAG
>Ga0265336_10000674_pt1 | contig 18495 bp, 17 predicted proteins | sample 42119metaG_FD_193583 | JGI IMG/M metagenome (GOLD analysis project Ga0265336, IMG submission 193583) | Rhizosphere microbial communities from Carex aquatilis grown in University of Washington, Seatle, WA, United States - 4-21-19 metaG | ecosystem: Host-associated > Plants > Roots > Rhizosphere...
GTTGATCGACGCAGAATCCGATTCTCAATACGCGCTTGCCCGACGGCTCACGCGTGGCCGTCGTCGGCTCGCCTTCTTCGATCAACGGCCCCACCTTCACTGTGCGCAAATTCAACCGCTGGTTTACCTCTGATGAACTCGTCGCATCGGGCAGTCTTCCGGTCAATGTATGTGACACTGTTGTACGGCTGATCGAAGGACGGAAGAACGGCATCATTGCCGGTGGAACCGGCTCGGGCAAGACCACGTTGATGAAGGCACTGCTCGATCATGTTCCGCTGCGCGAGCGGCTGATCGTGATCGAGCAACCAGCCGAGTTGAAGGTTGCGCATCCCAATGCCGTTCGCTGGGAGGCAGTGGCGGAGATTCCAGGCCAGGTTGCAGTTACACCAAGCCAGCTTGTTGCCGCCGCTTTGCGGCATCGGCCCGACCGCATCATCATGGGCGAAATACGCGACGAATGCGGCTATGACCTGTTGCAGGCCATGAATACCGGCCACGGCGGAACCCTCTCGACATTGCACGCGGATTCCGCCCTTGATGCACTGGACAGGCTGGCGGATATGGCACTCAGCGCCCGGACCAATCTCGACCAGCAATTCATCCGGTCACAGACCGGAAAGGCAGTGGATTTTGTTCTCTACTGCGAACGCGATTCCACGGGCCGACGCCGGGTGCGCGAGCTAATCACCGTGAGTGGATACAGTCACGCCGACCAGTGCTTCGTGACGGAGGAAATCTACCGGGCTTCCTCCACGGCGGCGGCATGAATTCAGCGCAGATCGCACGGATGGAATGCGAATCGGAGGAGCGGCGATGCAAAGCCTTCTTGGGCACGGTGAAGCATACGAAATCACGCCCTTATTGTGCGCTCTTGAGCGTGACCATGCCGAGTGGAAGACATGCGATACCGGGCACGAGATGCGGCTCTTTGTCCAGAGGTTAGGCACGAGAAGTATGGATCTGGTTTGCCGAGGAATGGCATCGCCAGGAAGCAGGAGCAGCGTTGTTCTTGAAGCGTGTCTCCCCGTTCCATTCCTCACTAGCTCGGTCACTGCTTCGGGGCTTTTGCGACGCCCTGCGGCAGGCTCGCTCTTCTGCTTCTACTGCGCATCCCTACGGGTTACGGTTTCCATCTGCGATGGACCCTTCGTAAATGCAGAGCTTCGGCACTTGGGAGTCGCGCCCACTCGCATAGCTTCGCAAGGTGTGACCCGAGCAGATCGGGAATTCAAAAACGGAGACACGATCATGTATCAGAACAAAGCTATCCTCATCGGCTTCCTTGGCGGCGACGCCGAAGTTCGCACCGGCAAAAACAACCAGAAGTTCACCACCCTCTCGCTCGCAACCAAGACCTCTTACAAGGACAAAGAGTCCGGCGAATACATCTCGCACACCGAGTGGCATCGCTCGATCGTCTTCGGAAAACTCGGCGAGTTCGCGGCCACGCTCAAAAAGGGCGCGCACATCCAGATCGAGGGCGAGATTCGTCACTCCGAATACACGCCCAAGAAGGCCAAGAAGCCGGTGCGCACCGACTCGATTCGCGTCAACTCCATCCTCAAGCTCGACCGCGCGGAGAAGGCCGCTGCGGAAGAGCAGGAAGCCGACGAAGAGTTGCCTTTCGACGAAGCGGCCGAGTAGGCCGCTCCCCTCACGATGAAAGCCCGGCATTGTCCGGGCTTTCCTACTGACAATGCCCGTGGAATCGCGTTCTTGAGAGGTCACCTTGTGAACCGAATTGCCGCCAACTTCCTCACCCGTTCGTTCGCATCGTGCGAAACGATTGCGCTGCTGCTGCGCCGGGAAGATGCGCCCCGGCCACAGCAGCGCTTGGTAACGGTTGAACAGGTTCTCGCGCCGCGCTATATGGCATGGCTCAACTTCGAGAATGACAACGGCGCAAACGTCTATGTCTCTGCCAACCCGCTCCACGCAGCCAGCCGCAAGCGCACTAAAGAGTGCATCGCATCCGTCCGCCACATCTATATAGATATTGATGAAGACGGCGACGCCCGGCTCGCTGCGCTGCGGGCGTCCGATCTGGTTCCAACGCCGACCGCGATCATTTCGACTTCGCCCGGAAAATATCAGGCGCTTTGGCGAGTCACCGGCTTCGACTTCGAACGGCAGGAACAGACGCTCAAACTGATTGCCCAGACCTTCGTCGGCGATCCCGCTTGCACCGACCGAAACCGGGTGTTGCGCGTCCCCGGTTTCCTCAACAGGAAGTATTCTCCTGCGCATCCTGTCGCAGTCGAATACCCAGCCGATGCGATCTACGGTCCAGCCGATTTTCGGCTTGAGAATATCGAGGTCTCTTCCGTGCTTCCGCTCTGCGGAAACGCACAGAAGAAGCCCGCCCATTCAACTCCGTCGAAGCACTCCCATTCCGAAGACGACTGGGCTTGGGTTTGCGCGCGGCTTGCCCGCGACATGGATGCCGCGAAACTGACGCGCGAACTCGCCTCGCGCCGCGCCGACAAATCCGATCCTCTCTACTACGCCCAACGCACCGTCGATGTCGCCTCGGCCCGCATTTGGCTTGGCCAGGGCATCCCCATCGACGACATCATCACCATGCTTGAAGTCCGCCGCCGCTTCGAGATTCCCGCCGCACTTTGCTCCGCTCGTGCGCGGGAAATTGCGGCCACGGCCCAACGCATGATTGCCCGTCGAAAGACGGCCTGATTCCACAGCCAAAGGAGACCGATATGCCACTGCTTGAAGTCACCCAAACCCGCCACATCAGCGCATCAATTCGGCTCACTGATACGACCGCATTGCAGGTCGATCAGTATGCCGCATTCATCCACGCTTCCGCCGACGATGTAGTCGAGCAGGCGCTCGCCTATGTCTTCTCGAAAGACCGCGACTTTCAGGAGTTCCTGAAGTCGCCTGAAGCGCAGCGCATCACGCCAACTCTGCGTATCCGTCGTGCGCCTGCTTCCGAAGCCGCTGGAGCGCCTTCAAAGCCTGCATCGAAAGCGGCAGTAGCAGTGGGAGCGAAGGCATGACTTGCCTTCGCTTTTCTGCCCGGACCACTGCGGCGCTGCGCGCCGGAAGAATTTTCGATACTCCACCCCTCATAGGGAACTGTTTAGCTCCCTGCGGGAGCCAATTGGTTCCGACAGAAAAGAAACAGGTTGTGAAATCGCGGGAACTGATAAGCTCCACGCGATTGTGACGGAAGGAGCAGATTTCATATGCCAATTCTGGGCAACGAAATGAAGCGCCGCAAAGGTGCTGTGAAAGGGCGCGAATGCCGCAATCGTTCACTCAACACCAAGCTAACAGCTACCGAAGCTGCTGCTGTCGATGCCGCTGCGGGCACCGAAGGAAAAGCCGTTGGCGAGTGGTTGCGCGATCTGGTGTTGCGCGAACTTGGCCGTGGCACGAGTCAATTGCAATCTCTGGCGGCCATAGGAGAGATTGCGGGACTCCGGTTGCTGCTCATCAACACACTCGAACCGCTTCTGCGCGGTGACAAAATGACCGCGGATCAGTTCAAGGAGATGCTTCGCTACGTGAAGGCAAACAAGCGCAAGGCGGCGGAAGACGCTGTCGCCAGCTATGCGGAAAGGAGCACGGAACAGCTATGAACACTACGCATTGGGGACGCAAGGAAACAATCGTTACGCCGCCGCAGGCTCCCATCTATAGCTACGCGGCCATCACGCTCGTTCTGATTCTGACCGCAGCATTTCTACGCATCTATATGGGCGCGTTCATGACGCCGCTCGAACGATACGACCTCTGGCCGTACATCGAGTCTGGCGCGCTTGCAGGAATGAAGCCCACCGGCCAGTACCAGCTACTTGATGTTTCGGATGACCATCTTCATGCGCATCCTGCCGCCGCTTCAGATGTCGAGCCGGGTGTGACCACGATTGAATTCGCGCGGCCTCTGCCCCTTCAGTTGACCGCGAGCGCCCGCGCCGCCGGCATGGTTTACCTCTATCGCGGGCCAAAGACCGTCTACCGGAATGGGCCGCTTCATGCCTATCTTCAGCAGTTCGTCTATGGCGGACACAGTGTCGCCGGAGTCTTCCGCTGGCCGCTACTCGCCGGGCTTGTTGTGCTCTTGAGCGTCATCCCGTTTGCCGCGCGTCAAGACATGGAACGGTTCCGCGAGATGAAGTACGGACGCCTGCTCAAAGGCCCGATTCGTGTGACACCAACCGGATTCAATCGCGCCGTGAAGGGCGACGGCATCGGCTTCAGAACCATCGAATCGAAGCAACTCATGCGTATTCCCCGGCTCGCCGAAGGGCAGCACATCGAGCTGATGGGCGACACCGGCGCGGGCAAGACCCGGCTCATCATGCAACTCCTGATGCAGATCAAGGAGCGCGGTCATTCTGCCATCGTCTACGACCCGGCCTGTGAATTCGTGCAACGGTTCTATGACAGCAAAAACGGCGACATCATTCTCAATCCACTTGACGCCCGCTGCCCTTATTGGGGGCCGTCCGAGGAGTTGCGCCGCCGCGCCGAAGCCAAGGCAATCGCAGCCTCGCTCTATCAGCCGACCACGGACAAGAAGGGCGAATTCTTCACCGAGACGCCGCAGAAAATATTCGCGCATCTGCTGACCTTCGGCCCCTCGCCCGAGGAGCTTGTCGAGTGGATGGCCAACCCGGACGAGATCGACCGCCGTGTCCAAAATACAGAAATGGCGACGATGATCGCCAAGGGCGCACAGCAACAGCGCAATGGCGTCTTGGCCTCGCTCGGACTGATCGCCGACAGCCTGCGGATGCTGCCACGCAAAGACTCGAAGCGCAATCATTGGAGCGCTACGGAATGGTCAGAAAGCCGGAAGGGCTGGATATTTCTGACCTCGAAGCCCAGCGAGCGCGAAGCGTTGCGCCCGTTGCACAGTCTGTGGATTGACCTGCTGGTTTTACGGCTGCTCAATGAGCCGAAAGAAGGTCAGCACCCGGTCTGGTTTGTGCTGGACGAGTTGGCCAGCTTACAGCGCCTTCCGCAACTCCATACGGCCATTACCGAGAATCGCAAATCGAAGAATCCGATTGTGCTTGGCTTCCAAGGAAAGGCGCAGCTTGAGTACATCTACGGCCACATGGCTGAGGTGATGCTCTCGCAGCCCGCGACAAAAATCTTCCTCAAGACTACGGAGCCGAAGGCCGCCGAATGGGTGTCGAGCGCCATCGGAAAAGTTGAGATCGAGCGGATGCGGCAGACCCATTTCGACGGCAGCCGCACAGGCAAAAACTTCACACTGGAGCGCCAAGTCGAGCCGTTGGTGATGGACTCGGAAATCTCCGGCCTGCCCGACCGGCACGCATACCTGAAACTCGGCAACTACGTCGCCTGCTTCTCTTTCGCTTACCACGATATTCCGGCAACGCAACCGGCCTTCGTGCCGCGTCCGCTCGATGACGATGAACTCGGCTTCGATCCAAAGACGCTGGCGAAGAAACCGTCAGAGCCAGAAGAAATCGAAGAAAGCGCCGAGTCCATCCAAAGCGGATTCTCATTGGGAGACTGAGTCATGCTGAAGATCTCGAAAGCCCTTTCTGCGGGCAAGCTCGAAAACTACCACAAGCAGGAATTTACTTCGCCGGACCAAAGCTATTGGAGCCAGGGGCAGACCGTGCAGGGCGAATGGCAAGGACAGCTTGCCGAAAAATACGGCCTCGCTGGAGCAGTTAGTGCCGATGAGTTCCACCGGCTCTCGGACGGTCAGCACCCACAGACCGGCGAGCAACTTGTCCAGCATCGGCAGTCCTTCGAGTATCAGGACGCCAATGGAAAGACAATCAAAACCGTCGAGCACCGCGCCGGGTGGGATGCGACCTTCAGCGCTCCGAAGTCGGTTTCACTGACCGCACTTGTAGGTGGCGACAGCCGGGTCCGCGATGCACATCGCATTGCGGTCACAACTGCGCTCGGCGAGTTGGAACGGTATACGCAGGCGCGGCTCGGCGGCAATCGCCCCGCCGAATCCACCGGCCAGTTCATCGTTGCCAAATTCGAGCACGACACATCGCGCCCCGTCGATGGCTACGCCGCACCGCAGCTTCACACGCACGCCGTCATTTTCAATGTCACCGAGCGCGCCGATGGAACTACACGTGCGCTCCAGCCGCAGAGCCTCTTCGAGTCGCAGCAGTTCGCCACTGCCGTCTATCAGTCGGAGTTGACCTTTCGATTGCGCGAATTGGGCTACGAGATCACGCCGGGCAGAAGCGGAGCGCCGGAGATCAAAGGATACTCGCAGGAATACCTGGACGCCTCAAGTCAGCGCCAAAATCAAATCCTTGCCCACATGCAGCAAAATGGTCTATCTGGCTACGAGGCGGCAGAAATCGCCGCCCATGCCACGCGCGACAAGAAGCAGATTCAGTCGCCCGGCGAAGTGCTCGCGGCGCATCGCAAGCTGGCCGCCGAGTTCGGAAATCAGCCGAATCAGGTTGTGGCCGCGGCGCGTGAGCGGGCCGAAAAGAAATCCGTCGAACGCGCGCCCGAGAAAACGCAGAAGGCAGCGCAGGAGGCCGTGACCTTTGCCCGTGAACGCAGCTTCGAGCGCGAAGCCGTCACGGATGAGCGCGCCCTCTTCCGCGATGCCTTGCGACGAGGCATGGGCGAAACGACCTACGCGCAGGTTCGCGCGAGCGTAGAACAGCGTCTTGCCTCCGGCGAATTTCAGCTTGTTAATGCGCCGAAGCACGGTTCCGCACGGCAGTTCACCACGGCGGAGACTATCCACGCCGAGAAGGAAATCCTGCGGCAGATGCGCCAGGGGCAAGGCCGCGCCGACCAGATCATGCCGGTTCAGCAAGCCGTTGCTCATACCGCTCAATACCCGATTCTCAATTCCTCGCAACGGGCGGCGGCAGAAGAGATTCTGACCTCGCGCGACAGAATCCAGGGCTTGCAGGGAAGCGCCGGCGTGGGAAAGACCACGGCACTTAAAACCGTGCGCGAGGCCGCCGAACAGCGCGGGATGATTGTCGAGGGCTTCGCCCCGACTTCCCGCGCCGCGCACCAACTCCGTGATGCGGGCATCAATGCCGATACGCTGCAAGGCTTCCTCGCCCGGCATAAGCAGCCGACTCCAGATCGCCACCTATATATGGTGGATGAGTCCAGTCTCGCCAGCACCAAACAGGTGCGCGATTTCCTCGCCAAGCTCGAACCGGGCGACCGAGTTCTCTTCATTGGCGACACGCGCCAGCATCAGGGTGTGGAGGCTGGAAAGCCCTTTGAGCAGTTGGTCGATGCCGGAATGAAAACAGCGCGACTTGATCAGATTGTCCGCCAGAAAGACCCGGAGTTGCTGCGCGCCGTCGAACATCTCTCTCGCGGCGAAGTGGCCGAAGGCGTCGCGCTTCTCGAACAGCAGGGCCGCGTCACGGAGATTGCCGACCCCGAAAAGCGCATCGCCTCGATTGCCAGGAACTATGCCGACAATCCGGCCAATACGATCATCGTTTCCCCCGACAATGCTTCGCGCCGCGCGATCAATCATGCTGTCCGCTCCGAATTGCAAGAACGCGGCATCGTCGAATCCGAGAATCGCAACCTGCGCGTGCTTGCGTCGCGCTCCGACATGACCGGCGCTGACCGCGCCTGGGCCGCCCGCTATGAGGTTGGTGACGTGCTCCACTACCAGCGCGGCAGCAAGACCATCGGCATAGAGCAGCGCAGCTACGCGCGCGTAGTCTCAACCGATCCAAAATCGAATCTGCTGACCGTTGAGAAGTCGGATGGCCAGCAGATCACATACGATCCTGCCCGTTTGCACGGTATCTCCGCCTACCGCGAAATCGAGCGCGATTTTTCCGTTGGCGACCGGCTACAATTCACCGCGCCCAATCGTGAACTGGGAGTCGCTAACCGCGACCTTGGAACAGTGCAGAAGATCGACGAGCGCGGCAAAATGACCGTCAGCATGGACGGCGGCAAAGACAGGGCAGTCACATTCGATCCGGCAGAGATGAGGCACTTCGATCACGGCTACGCCGTCACCTCACACAGTTCGCAGGGGCTTACTTCGGAACGCGTTCTGGTCAACATGGACACCAATGTTCACCCGGAACTCATCAATACCCGCTTTGCCTATGTCTCCGTCTCCCGCGCCTCGCAAGATGCACAGATATTCACCAACAACCTCGCTCAACTCGCCCCGCAACTCAGCACCGACATTTCCAAAACCTCCGCGCTCAAAGTTGCACAGAGTGCCGCCGCCGTTCAGGGAATCGGCATTGGCTGAGTTTTAAATGAGTGGGTCCGATAGAATGGAGGCGTCAGCCGAGGCGCATTATTCCCTCGACAACCTGCCCAACAAGATTCTTGTCGCCGAGTACCAGACCGTCCTGCGAGACGAAAAAATCCTCGCAAATGAGTTGGAACGCTCTCGCCTGGAACTGGAAAATCGCAGCTTGATCTCAGGATTTCTGGAATAATAACTCAAAATGTTCTTTCGCTCCGATTTTTCGGCATAGGTCGTCCACTTGAGCTGCCGTCACTCATTTATCATGGGAGTAACGTTGACTCTTTGATCCTGAAGACCTTAAGCACCCACTGAGATGAATAGCGTTACTTCGTATGCACATGAGTTCGGAGCGCTAACGGAATCTCAATTCGAGGTTGAGGCATGCGTTCGTCTCGAACACACTGTCGTCGGATTCCAGCGCGTACCGGCAAAGCCCCAGGGTGACGGTGGGTTGGACGGTTTTTCCCATCACGGGGAGCGCGGCTATTGCTGTTACGGTCCCATCCCGAATTCGTTCAAAAATGCGAAGGCTTACGAAAAAGCCATTGTGTCCAAGTTTTCCTCGGACCTACTGCGCCTCTGTGAACTCAAGATTGAGAAAAAAGTGCTTGTGCACGATGAGAACGTAGCACTCAAGGACATTCTTCCGAAAGGTGTTCGCCTGAAAGAGGTGCTACTGATCTGCAACTGGTTTGAGAGCCATAAGGTCATTGGACCTCTCCATTCCGCGCTGATGGAATATCTGAAGGTAAGCTCAAGCACATATATTTGTCCGGACGCTGTCCCCCAGATCATCGGTCCTGTCGAATTCGCCCAGCGTTTCTACGCAGATGAACTGGCCCTTGTTTCATTGCAGAATAGGGCCATGTTCCAAAAGGTAAAGGACGTCGCCAGTGCGCTATCTACATCACCGCCGGAAGGATTCGATGTGAAGATGGCGAATCTTAAGCTGATTCGTCCGGGAAAAGAAGTAGTCATCGATGGCCTAGCGGCGAATTTCCGCCATGACTGGAGGATGAACCTGGCGTTCGAACAAGAGCTGGATGGAACCTTGCCGGACCTTCACAGGGCCCTTCAAGAAGGGCGGCGGAGAATCTTGGCTCGCGTGAACCAGCGCATGCTTGCATCGACGACACCATGGAATGAGCTTACGGAGATGGTGCAAGAGGCGCGTGATATCCTGCGCGTCGAATTCGGCGCGTACGCGGCCATGGTAGATGATGTGAGTAACGGAGAGATTGCCAGACTAATCGGAATTTGTCCGATAGATTGGGAGCCATCCTAAGGTGGCAGAACATTCATCAATTTCACAACTCGCGGAATTACTGGGCGGCCATGCAAGGCCAGTTATTCGACCACAACGCCTGACTCCAGCAACCATCTACGATATTGACTATCGCATGGCTGTGGTTGCCCTGACGATTCATGTGCATGGCGTAAAGACAGAGGAAGGCGAGTTGCGAATCGATTCGGCACGCTTGAAGCTCTTTCAATTTATTGCGCAACGACCAAATATGCTTCACACCATGAAGAATTGGGTGCGTTCAAAACATTCCTCGGGACTGCTGTCCGATAGCTCTCAACGTCTTCGCCGTGGATACCTTGGCGACAGCACGTATGACCAGGTTGTCGAGTACATGATCGCCTGCAAGATACTTCGTGCTGATGGACGCAATTTCATCTCTGAACGAGCCAGCCGATACATCAGCGAGGTCACCGTTGTTGCCGAGGAGCAAGGCATGTTCATTTCCGAGCGAGCTGCGCTTCAGGAACTCACAAGGCTTCGCGTGACTATCGCAATGCTGGAGGGACAATGATCAGACTGAGTTTTGTCGAAGTGTCAGGAGTTTCCAGCGAGGGTGATTTTTGTGGCCGATTCGATTTCGGCGTCGGAGTTCAAATTGTATCTGCAAAAAATTCCTTTGGAAAGTCACTTGCGGCGAAATCTATAGCATGGTGTCTTGGAGTGGAGGTGATTTTTGGAGTACCTCCCAACGATACGGCATTCTTCCCCGACGCGGTTTGCACGGAGTTGGACTTTCCAGAAGCGGCTGGCGCGACAATCAAGTCGTCCCAGTGTTCCATTGGCCTGGTTCACTCTGATGGAAGATCTCTTGTTTTAACTCGTTCCATTGCTGGTGGGGACCATACCTACATCCAAGCGACTGAGAACAGCGCTGACAACACAGAATCACGCTATAGTGTTCTGCAAACAAAGCGTCATACCATGCAGGACACAACGGGTGGATTCCAGCACTTTTTCTTCGAATGGATGCGCTGGCCGCGAACTAGCGTGCTGACGTTTGCCGGTGACAAGTCCGAGATTTACCTAGAGAATCTTGCCCCTCTCTTCTATATAGAACAGAAAGAAGGTTGGGCAGGCCTACAAGCCTTACAAATCACCAGATACTCGCAACTTCAGATTCGAGAAATTGCTACAGAGTACCTGCTCGGAGCACTCGACAGGATCGCGCAGCGTGTTTCTGACCAAGAAGGGGCACAACAAAGGGCGCTCCTGAAGGAGGCAGCTGAGGAGATTTCTACGCGTATCAATGCCATGGTTGGGATGCGCGGTTGGCCAGTCAATCTGTCGAGTCATGGATCGGTCACCTCGATCATGAAACGATGGAGAGAAGCGTCTTTGCTGAACATCTTGAAAGCTGACGCTAATGTCGATCTGGATGCTACAATCGCGTCACTTAACGCGAGGGCGGACACCTTGCGGAAGGCCCTGACAACTGATCCAATCGACCCCGCCGATCTTTCGACGATGAGTGCTGTCTCACAGAAAACAATCGAGCTCAAGAGCGAACGCCACAGGATCAATGTGGAATTTAACTCTCTTCGGTTGCAGGAGCAACAGGCTCGTGAGCTTGAGAGCAGTTTAGACAATAAGATTCAATCCGCGTCGGATGTCCTGCGTCTTAAGACATCGGGCATCGGGCGAATAGAACATATCGAGTGTCCTACATGTCATCGCGATCTTGAACCGGCAACCTTTTCTTTGTCGCGCCAGTCAGCCGATGAAATTGCAGCGTACATCGAGACCTTGAGGCGAGATCGCGCGCTGATGCGCAGTAATCGAGAGAGTATCAGAACCGCTTCAGAGGCGCAGGCTGGCAACTTGACCGTCATCGACGAGAAGCTGCGAGAGTCTGAGCGTACGTTGACATCTGTCACCGATGCCGTCGGAGTTGTGCGGGAACAGTTAACGAAAAGAGCGGCTGATCTCTCAGCAGCGGAACGGGAGCAGGATCGAGCTGTTAGCACGAGAGCACAGATCGCTCAGTTTCAGAGTGAAATCGATGGATGGCTTCGAAGAGCGGATGCTTTGGAAGCCAAAGCGGAGGTTATTACCGATATTGCGCGGCGCCGCGCTAGGTTGCAGGAATCCTTGGCACAGTTCGTTCGCGAACTAGGTCATAATGCGATCACGCCCGAAAATATTGCTTCACTTCGGATTGAAGAAGATTATATTCCTTACTTAGGTACACGCCGTTTTCATGCTTTAGGTTCCGCAAGCGATCAATCGCGTTTGATCGCGGCATACAGTCTCGCCCTTGCGGATGCCTCGCGAACTTTGGGAGGACTGCACCCAGGCTTTGTTGTATTGGACGAGCCACTGCAACAGAATCCCGATGAAGAACATCGCGAACTCCTGTTCTCATCTTTGACGGGCGACCTGGCTTCCGTCCCATTCCAATCGGTGATATTCACATGGTTGCCAAAAGTTGATATAGAGAGGTTGCGAGCTGCGGGGGTTCAAGTTCTTACACCAACAGAAAAGCATTTCCTCCGCCTTCAAAAGCAAGAAACTTCTATTTCAAAGGCAGAGGAAGATATTTATGAGGAAGAAGTAGTGGGCGAGATAGAGCAGAAAGTGCCTGATGAGGAGATAACTGTCTCTGAATCGGAAGATGAGGAGGCTGGGAAAACAGAAATGGAAGCTCCCAGCGAAGATAGCGTTTAGACAGACGTATAGTACCTCTCAGACATATCCTGAAGTACGAGTCTGACCATGTATTGGATGGCCATCTCCATTGAAGTGACACTTAGCCAGGTTCACACAATAGTTGTCGTTTGGAATTCTATTCAATTCGTTCACGGAGCTACTGCAAACGCCAGAGTAGATGAGAATACTTGTATCATGATACCCATCATACAACGGCTCATTTGATTCGCGGGGGAAGGAGCACCTTCCCTAACTTCAGCCGCGATAATTCCGCGTCTTCCGTTACCCATCCCAGCGGGCCTGTGTCCTGCCCGCAACGCCGACCCTGAAAAGCAATGCGGCGCAGCCTTCGGCTGGACCACCGGTTCGACATTCGTTTCCCGGCGAACTCTAGGCTCCGTTCGGCTCCTTCTGTCAACTCCGCTTGTGCAGCTCCGCGCGGCATAAAAACCGCCGTGCTCGCTTCCGCGCCCCTTGCGGGCTTCGGGAGTTGACAGCGCCTCTCTGCGCCCAATTCGCCAGTCATGAAACGAATGTCTTTTTTTAGCCCTCCCAGGGCTGAAAAACGGCAAATCCCACTCCGAAGGAGCCGAACATCATGACTTACGCCAACAGCAACACAGCCACCAACGCGCCGCACAGCAACAATGCGGCGCAACGCAGTGAATCCCCTTACCAGCAGCGCACCACGCAGCGCGATAACCCAACGCAGCAACTTATCAAGCAAGCCGTGGATTACCTGCTCCAGCAGCTTGAAGCAGGCAAGAGCGAAACACTGACCGCATATCTCGCGGCGATGGCCCGTTTCCACGCCTATTCATTCGGGAACATTTTGAGCATTGCGAGACAGCGCCCGACAGCGACCCGCGTTGCCGGGTTTCATACGTGGAAGGAGTTGGGCCGGTTTGTGAAGCGCGGAGAAAAAGGAATTCAGATTCTCGCCCCGATGGTTGGACACCGCCGTAAGAAAGACGACGCCGACCGCAACCGCACTCAGGACGACAGCGGCAAGCACACGCCTGTATTGATCGGCTTCCGCGCCGTCTACGTTTTCGATGTGGAGCAGACCGAAGGCGCGGACCTGCCCGAGTTCGAGCACAATATCACCGGCGAAGTGGGCGAACACCGCAGCCGGTTGATTGTCTTTCTCGATTCGCAGAATATCGCCCTTGAGTACACCGAAAACATCGCGCCCGCTCTTGGCGTCAGCTACGGCGGAAAGATTGCCATCCTTCCCGGCCAATCGCCCGCCGAGGAAGTCGTGACTTTGGTCCACGAAACGGCGCATGAACTTTTGCACAAAAGTGACCGCCGCACGATAACCACCGCCACCGTGCGCGAGACCGAAGCCGAGGCCGTCGCTTTCATCGTGGGACAGGCTATCGGCCTTGAGATGGGCTGCGCCTCTTCGGACTACATCCAGATGTACGCGGGAAATGCCGCGCTTCTGGCTGAGAGCCTCGAAGTTATCCAGCGCACATCGGCGGTCATTCTCGAAACCATCACCGGAGAGCCGAGCGGCAGAATGTCCGCCTCATCGGTCACAACGACAGAGATGCAGAACGAAATGGCGGAGGTGGCGTAATGAAAACGATCCTTCGCATTCTGGAGCGGGCCGGAGACTTCCGGCCCACTCTCTACCTCAAGATTGAGAATCCGCCCTTCATGGCGCTTGTCATCGAAGCCACGCCGGAGCCAGGGCCGACCGGACTGCCTGCAATCTCCATCGCGCACTACGGCGAACAGAACGGCGACCTGATGCGCGACCCGGAGATGTGTTTCGAGTTGTCGAAGCCGCCGCTCTGCGGATTGACATTATCGAGTTTCTATTTTCGGAATGACTATCTCGGAGTGGAGCAGTATTCGCGCTACCGGGACGGCGAGAACTACGTTTTCCGACCAGACCTCCACCGCCAGCATGAAACCTTTGCGCGGCAGTGGGACCGCAATCTGCGCTCGCAGGGTTTTCTCGAAGCCTTCACGGACAAGTCGATTCATGGCTAGTCCGCTCTCTGCGGAGCGGACCCACGCCCGACGTGTTCCCGCTCCGCTCGCCTACACACTTCAACCGCTCGAAAGGAGCCTATCATGGAAACCTCAGTTATCAATGCCACTGAATACCGCGAGCTTCCGCTCACTCTGCTCAACGAATCGAAGACCAATCCCCGCCGCGCCTTTGACGAGACGAGCCTCAAAGAACTCGCAGCATCGATCCGCAGCCAGGGCGTACTTTCGCCCTTGCTTGTCCGTCCACTCACCGAAAACGGCTTCGAAATCGTTGCCGGTGCGCGGCGTTATCGCGCCGCACAGATCGCAAAACAGAAACCGTGCCAGTGCGCATTAAGCAGATGAACGATGCCGAAGTGCTGGAGGCTCAACTCGTCGAGAACCTTTTGAGGCGCGATGTGCATCCGATGGAAGAGGCTCAGGGCTTCGCGCGGCTTTTGGCTTTGGACGAGCCGAAATATTCCATCGAACAACTAGCCGACCGCACTGGGAAAAGCCCCGTGTATGTCGCTTCGCGATTGAAGCTGACTGACCTCGTGCCCGCTGCGGTCGATGCTTTCTATGCCAACGAAATCGGCGTGGGCCATGCGCTGCTACTGGCCAAGCTGCCCGCCGACCAGCAAGAGCAGGCGCTCTCGGCTTGCTTCAAGGAAGCATACAACAGCGGGGGAGCAACACCTACGCGCATTCTTCTGCCCGTGCGCAATCTGCAATTCTGGATTGAGACGAATGTATTGCTCATCCTGAAAGATGCGCCGTTCGATAAGCGCGACGCGCAGCTTGTTTCCACGGCGGGCAGTTGCGCCGACTGCCCCAAGCGCACCGGCCACAACAAGCTGCTTTTCGGCGACGACCTCGGCAAGCAGGGCGACCAATGCACCGATCCCCGCTGCTACAACGCAAAACTTGCGGCGCACGTAGCGAAGGCCGTTGCCGCCAAGCCGAACCTTGTGCAGATTAGCACGGCATACGGCGGGCAGAAGGAAGGCAGCCCCGTTTTACCACGCAACAAATACACCGCAATCCGCGACGACAAGCCCCAAAAGAAGGAAGATGCCCAGCGCCCCGAGTTCAAGGTGTGCCGGTTCGCTACCGACGCCATCATTACCGAAGGCAGCGACATCGGCACCATTCACAAGGTGTGCGCGAATCCAGAATGCCCCATCCACCACGCCAGCAAGCAACGGCCCGCGACCGACGCGGCATTCAAGGCAGAGCAGGAGAAGCGCCGCCGCGAAGAGGCCATCGCCCAGGCGACCGGCCTCCGCGTCTTGAAAGCAACCAGCGACGCGGTTCCGGTCCGGTTGATGAAGCGCGATCTGCTTTTTGTTACCGAGCATCTTGCAGCCGCTTTGGACGAGCGCCGTCTGGCGATCATCTTTCGGCTTCACGGCATCGGCAAGGCCAACGGAAACGCCGAGGCACCGGCCAAATTGCTCGCGTCCTTTCTTCGCAAGGCCGACGAAAGCACCATCGGCCGCGTTTTGGTGGCAATCACCGTCCTGCAAACGGCGCACAGTTCCAACGAATCCGCGAAAGCCCTGCGCGAGGCCGCCGAGTTCTATAAGGTGGACGTGGCCGCGATCACGGCCAAGGTCAAAGAGGAGTTCGTCGCGAAAGAGAAGGCGCAAGCCACCCGGAAGGCACCGGGCAAGGCAAAGGTGAACCAGCCTCACACCGCAGCCGCAAAGAAGGCCAAGGCCGCATAACGTCAATCAGAAACATTGAAACAGATTCGGGGTCCGGCTATGCCGGGCCCCATTCTGTTTTTGCGGGCGCCCGTTTTCCCGCCCTGTGAAGTGCTGCCACTTCGCGTCAGGCTCGTTCGGCCCACCCAAACGGGCGTTGACCGAGGATTCACTACCTCTAGGCAACTTTCGAGGAGTAATCTGTGAGGGATGAAGCGTATGAGCTTTTCTAGGCAGAGGTTTGTGCCCTCTCAGGTACCCAAAGGCGAGGTACCTCGGCCACCCGCCAAGACGGCCATCATCAGCTGAACGTTCTTAATATACAGGAGCACAAACTTGCCTCAACTCACCCTTGCGATTGAAGACAGCTCGTTAGAACGACTTCGCTGCTCCTGTGGTGCATGGACCTCCCTTTCTTTGGAATCAAGGGAGGTGATACGGAACGGAGTAACGATCTGCGGTCCGATGCCAACCCTTCAGTGCACTAGCTGCGGCGCTGTCCGCATTCCACATCCAATGAAGATGGCCCTTCATGAAATAGCGGAAGAAGCAGCTCGACGAGGGACCTCTCAAGTACAAATCAACGTCCCTGCTGCAACCGCTGCCAAACAAAGGTTTCCCTTTTGCAAAGGCATACCATTGACGTACGAAGCGCTTGACTGGCTTTACATCCCTGGACTCAGTCATAGCGGAGCGGGCTTCTTGACCCCCGTCTTCTTCGACAAAGATATTCTCACGTACTTTTATAACCATCCCGATTACGCCATTTCGTTCGGCTCAGACACATACGGAACGCTATATACGAAGGAAGGTTACATTTCGTTTGGGGTCAACGAGAATGGCAAGCTCATCATGTGGCTCGGAGATTTGGATAAACTATCCTCTCGGGATCAGTTGCTGCTCGCCGCGCACAACGTGCCATCTGATCATGCCATAGGATGCGAATTCTATGAGGGACAAATCGAGGTCGTTTTTACCGGGGCATCTCAGGAGCGGCGACTGATACGCGCTTCTGGCAAGTTCGCCACCGCTCTGATCGAGAAGTTCGAGTTTTTAAAGATTTTCAAGATGGATACAGAAGCTGCAACGCTACTTAAAGCACTCTGTAGGCCGATACTATTCACGGAGTCAGAGTTCGGGGATGCCATAGAGCGAATGACAAAGCTCTTCATCGAGCGCCTTGACGTTGCCCCTCTAAAAAACATGCTGAGCAGTATCCTCAACAAAGACGAACGTAAGAAGATGAAAGGTCTCCGAGAACTGCATACACTTCAACTCTGGGCGGAGAGGCAACTCGGCATGTCGTCGGCAGGAGAGATACTCGCACCGTTGTTCGTCCTCTACGATCTGCGTGTCGCTTACAAGCATTTACTACCTCAAAGCAAGACGGAAGAGATAAAAACGAGCTGTCGGAGTCGTCTGAACCTGCCCGAAGATGCCAGCCTTGAGAAGATTTACACTGCGATCACCGCGCAGTTGGAAACCACATTTAATGCACTGACTCAAGCAATTGTCGAAACATCCAGCACGCCAAACTGATAAGTTAAAACGTGACGAAGTTCAGCCACCGATGCAACCTCGGTTTAGATTCGGTAAACGCCGTAGCGCCATACCATCCGTCGCGTTGAGTGCATCTGGCTGATTCCAGCATACCTGAGGACTTCTCGGTCCGTATTCCGTCGAGAATCCGACGTTGGGTTGCCTACTCTCTGCGTTGTCTGCTTTCGTCCGGCAATTCCACCAGCTTCTGCGCTTCATTCACCGTGTCCATAAGCGAACCGCCGCCCTGCATGTTAAGCATCTTGACGATGTCGGACAAATCGGCGTACTGTACGGCTGATTGCGAGACCCTGTTCTTTTCCTGCATCTCGGGCGAGCTGTGATATTCAACGGCCCATCCTTCGCTAAGTGAGCCATGGCTGGCATTCGCGCCTACTGAGATGGGCACGATCCGCAGATACGCGAATCCTTTTAGACGCGCCACGCGCCGGTTCATCACGTGATCGAGAACGAGGTTCGTCAAATCGAAATCTGGAAACGCATGCTTGTATGCCGGCCGATAGGCGCGATAATCTACGTGCACCCACACCTGCCTGGACAAGTGCAGCACCGCCGATTCGGGGATGTCCCACATGGCCAGCCGCGCATCGGCTTTCTCCGGTTCGTAGGCCTCGACCAAAAGGGCCTTATCCGGGGATTTGGGCATGAGTCGTGTGGCGATTCGGCCAACATATCTCTCAATGGCGAACGTGTCTCGGGCGGCGATCGGTACGTACAGGCATGGCGGGAGTCCCGATCTCTTCGGAATGCGAGTTGCGTGTTCATCAATCGGCCGGACGGCCGGCGTGGACTTGTCCATAAGCGACCAATGCCTCTAAGAGGCATCATAGACTTCGCGCTAGTAACGATACACGTCTTCGCGCCATTCCATTCGTCTCCCTGAGCGCATCTGATCGATTCCACTACACTTGGCTACTTGAACGAAGCCGCTGCGGCGGCGGACGCGTTCGCGTGCGGCTGACTGACTTTTGAGGTTTCTGGGGTAGTTTGGTTCGCAGAGAAGGAGGATTCTCTGTGAACCAACTACGTCAGCTCATGAT
>Ga0265336_10000676_pt1 | contig 18479 bp, 19 predicted proteins | sample 42119metaG_FD_193583 | JGI IMG/M metagenome (GOLD analysis project Ga0265336, IMG submission 193583) | Rhizosphere microbial communities from Carex aquatilis grown in University of Washington, Seatle, WA, United States - 4-21-19 metaG | ecosystem: Host-associated > Plants > Roots > Rhizosphere...
GGTCGCCGCGCGCATCACTCGCGAGCTGTCGATTCCGACGATCGGGATCGGCGCCGGCTCGGACTGCGACGGCCAGGTGCTCGTCTACCACGACCTGCTCGGCCTCTCGGAGGGCCATCTCCCCCGCTTCGTCAAGCGGTACGCGAACCTCTCCGCCGAGATCCGCGATGCGCTCGGCGCGTACGCGAGCGAGGTGCGGAGCGGCGCGTTCCCGGAGGAGCAGCACACGTACGCGATGTCGGAGGAGGAGCGCGCGGCGTTCGAAGCGGCGCCCGATCCGAGGTAAGTCAGATTCGCAGGTCGAAGACGAACTCGGCCGCACCGTCGCCGCCAAGCTCCTTGTGGCCTTGACGAGCGACGTACGTCCCGTGCGCACCGGCATAGCGCCCTGTGCCGCCGAGGACGGCGAACGCCCCTTCGAGAGCGCCGGCCGTTCCGGTGCCGAAGATCGACCCGTCGCGGAGCTTGAACGTGTGCATCTCCTGTCGCTCTGCCAGAGCTGGATGCGACGTGCCGCCGAACGCGATCGCGGTAGCAAAGAACTCGCCGAAAGGCTCGCCGCCCGGCTGGAGGTGCAAGTCGCCGCGAACGGTGATGCGCTCGCCCTCGCGCGGCAGATTCCCGTCATAGCCGCGCCAGTTGCTCCCGTACAGGACCAGCGGCTGCCCGTGGTCGAGGGCGAGCTTGCCCGCGCCCGCCGCGCCGAGGCCGCCTAGAAACAGCAACCCGCGTCTGAGGATTCCACTCCGCGTCGTCTTGCTCACGGCGGTGGCACCTGCGCGTAGTAGACGGCGCCGATGACGAGCGGCCGGTCGGGATCGCCCTCCTGGAACGCTACGACCACCTCGGTCCCGATCGGCAGAGCCTGCGGCGGGGGCGCGCCCGGGTTCGCGGTCGGCTGCGCGACCCGGATCCAGCAGGAGGAGTTCTGGTCCTTTTTCCCGTCGCGGTCCCAGTGGAATTGGACCTTCACGCGCCCGTACTTGTCGGTGTAGATCTCCTCACCCGCCGGGCCGACGACGACGGCGGTCTGCACACCCTGGATGAATGGCTTCGGAGTCGTCCGCGGAGGCCGGAACGGGAGCGCGGCCGGGATGCACGTGAAGTCGTTCGTGTAGGTCACAGGCCCGTTCGCGTTCGTCGCCTGCGCGGCGTGATCGACGCTCGTGACAACCCAGCCGCCGTTGGCGTCGAAGTGATGCTGCAGCGTGAACATGTAGCCGGAGGTGAGCTGCGCCGCATTCGCGCCGCCGTTCACCTGCAGGCTCGGGAGCGCTTCCTCTTGCATGCGGATGGCTGCGGTCCGCTGCCCGTCGGCGAGGATGGTCGCGAGGTCACCGTTGTCGAAGCGCTTGGCGTAGTCGCCGGGATAGTCGTACAGCTCATAGGCGTCGTTGCCCGCGACGTGGAGGTGATGGTTCACCTTGCCGGCGAGAACGCTGTTCTGGATCTGCGCCTTGACCTCGAGGGTCTCGTCCGGGAGCTGGAATGCGTAGTCGCGCAAAGTGACGAGTCCGGAGCGCAGCTCTTGATCCTTCTCCCACGCGTAGATGACCCCGGCGTCCTGCCTGGCCGCGCCCGTGGCGTCGAAGGAGATCGGAGCCGAGAGCGGCGTGAGCCCGTCGGGTGAGTCGGTGACGACGAGGGTGTGTCCATTCGACGTGTGCTTGAAGAAGTAGTAGATCCCTTCCTCCTCCATCAGGCGGCTCACGAAGTTGAAGTCCGTCTCGCGGTACTGCACGCAGTAGTCGCGCGGCGCGTACGTCCCCTTCAACCGGAAGACGACCGGGGAACCCGCGAGCACCTGCCGCAGAATGTCGGGTACCGACTTTTGCTGGAAGATGCGACTCTGCTGGCTCCGAGTCAGCAGCCAGAGTGACGGCACGACGGTGGCCGTGTAGCGCGTCTGACTCGCGCCGCGCGCGCCCTCGCCGAAGCGCTGCACGATGCCGCTGAAGTAACGACTGCCGATCCTCACTGTGACCGGCTGGCCGATGATCGCTTGAAACGGCACCTGCGCGCCGTTCGCCGCGACGAGGCCGAGTTGGAACTGGAAGAGCTTCGAGATCTCCTCGTGACCACTGAACGTGGTGATCTTGAGCGCGCTCCCGAGCGGCGTGGTGACGCCGATCGTCTCACCGGCCATGCCCGCGATCATGTCACTACCGTCGTCGCAACACAACGCCAGAGTCGTCAGTGCAGGCGCGAGCCGAGCATGACGAGCACCGGTAGCGCCGACGCGAGCGCGACGGTGGCCGTACTCCTCGCCCAGCTCCAGCCGTGCACGGCACGGACGCCGATGAGGAGCAGAAGCGCGCTCCAGCCGAACGCCGCGTAGAAGAGGCCGCCGAAGATCCGGTCACCCGGCCCCCAGTCGCTGCCGCCGGTGCGGAAGAGATCCACCCCATAGTTGGCGATCCGCAGCGGCCAGAGCGTGAAGAGAGCGAGCGCGAGCGGCGCCGAGGCGAGCGCGACGAGGCTTCGGGCGCGGCGGTAGCTGCCGAGCCCGCCGAGCCGCCGCGCGGCGCCGAAGAGGAGGCCGCCGCCAACCCAGTAGACGGCAAGCGCGTAGAAGGCGCCACCGACGAACGCCCACACCGGAAGCAGCGCGATCGTGTCGCTCGGGCTCATGTTGAAGGAGCGCGCGACGGGCGTACAGAGCACGGCCGCAATCGACGAGAGACCAATCAGCGCGGTCAGTGCTTCTTGCCGTATTTCGACGGCCTCTTCCGACTCGTCCCGAAGGGACGCGAAGACGGCACGAGGCGCGATCAGCACGGCCGGCGCGCGGAGCCACCAGCTCCGCTCGAGCGGCGAGACGCGACGGCTCTCAGCTACGGACGCCACGTCGCGGAGGGTACTGCCGGATCGCGAGGCCATGGCCCTTCAGGTCACGCGGCGGCGACGGCGCGGGCAGGGAGAACCTCGCGAAGGAACTGGCCGGTGAAGCTCTCGTCGACGCGCGCGACGTCCTCGGGCGTGCCGACCGCGACGAGCTCGCCGCCGGCATCGCCGCCCTCCGGGCCGAGGTCGATCAGCCAGTCGGCCTGCTTGATCACGTCGAGGTTGTGCTCGATCACGACCATCGTGTTGCCGCCGTCGACGAGCCGCTGCAGCGTCTCGAGGAGCTTCTCGATGTCGGCGAAGTGGAGGCCGGTCGTCGGCTCGTCGAGGATGTAGAGCGTCTTCCCCGTCGCGACCTTCGACAGCTCCGACGCGAGCTTGACACGCTGGGCCTCGCCGCCCGAGAGCGTCGTCGCCGGCTGGCCGAGCTTGATGTAGTCGAGGCCGACGTCGTGCAGCGTCTGCAGGCGCCTCCGGATCTTCGGGATCTTCGCGAAGAACTCGAGCGCCTCTTCGACCGACATCTCGAGGATGTCCGCGATCGAGCGTCCCTTGAAATGCACCTCGAGCGTCTCGCGGTTGTAGCGCGCGCCCTTGCACGTCTCGCACGGCACGTAGACGTCCGGGAGGAAGTGCATCTCGATCTTGATCTGCCCGTCTCCCTTGCACGTCTCGCACCGGCCGCCGCGGACGTTGAAGGAGAAGCGCCCGGGCTTGTAGCCGCGCACCTTCGCCTCGGGCGTGAGCGAGTAGAGCTCGCGGATGTGCGTGAAGAGGTCGGTGTATGTCGCCGGGTTCGAGCGCGGCGTGCGGCCGATCGGCTTTTGGTCGATCTCGATGACCTTGTCGAAGACCTCGATGCCCTGGACGGTCGTGTGCGCGCCCGGCTTGACCCGCGCGTGATTGAGCCGGTTCGCGAGCGCCTTGAAGACGATCTCGTTCACGAGCGTCGACTTGCCGGAGCCGGAGACACCGGTCACGCAGATGAACTTCCCGACCGGGAACTCGACGTCGATGCCCTTGAGGTTGTGCTGCGTAGCGCCGTGCACCGTGAACGCCCCGCGGTCGTCGTCTCGCCGCTCGGGCACCGCGATCTCGCGCGCGCCGGAGAGGAACTGTCCCGTGACCGACTTCTTGTTCCGCTCGACCTTCTCGGCCGGGCCTTCGGCGACGACCTCGCCGCCGTGCAAGCCCGCTCCCGGCCCCATGTCCACGAGCCAGTCGGAGCGGCGCATCATCTCCTCGTCGTGCTCGACGACGACGACGGTGTTGCCGATGTCGCGCAGCCGCTCGAGCGTCTCGATGAGGCGCGCGTTGTCGCGCTGGTGGAGGCCGATCGACGGCTCGTCGAGGATGTAGAGGACACCGACGAGCTGCGAGCCGATCTGCGTCGCGAGCCGCAGCCGCTGTGCCTCGCCGCCCGAGAGCGTCGCCGCCGCGCGATCCAACGTGAGGTAGCCGACCCCGACGTCGTCGAGGAACGTGAGGCGCTCGCGAATCTCCTTGAGGATCCGGGTGCCGATGAGTTGCTCGGTCTCGGTCAGATCGAGCTCTCCGAGGAAGCCGAGCGCCCGCGTCACCGACATCCGCGTGAACTCGTAGATCGAGCGGCCGCCGACCGTGACGGCGAGCACTTCCGGCTTGAGGCGCGCTCCGTTGCACACCGGGCACGGTCGCAGCGACATGTACTCCTCGATCCGCTCGCGCTGGCTCGAGGAGTCGGTCTCGCGATAGCGCCGCTCGAGGTTCGCGACGATGCCCTTGAAGCTCGCCAGCTCGTGGCCGCGGCTCCGGCCCATGCGGTTCGTGTACTTGACGTAGATCCGTTCGTCGCCCGTGCCGTAGAGGAAGAGGTTCTGCTGATCCTCCGTCAGGTCGGCCCATGGCTTCGACGTATCGACCTCGTAGCGGTCCGCGACCGCCTGAATGACGGCTTCGTACCAGCCCGACATGCCGCCGACCGACCACGGTACGAGCGCGCCGTCGTCGATCGAGAGTGACGGATCGGGGACGACGAGCTCCGGATCGATCTCCTGCTGCGTGCCGAGGCCGGTGCAGCGCGGGCAGGCGCCGTGCGGCGCGTTGAAGGAGAAGATCCGCGGCTGCAGCTCGGGCAGCGAGACGCCGTGTTCGGGGCACGCGAAGTTCTGGCTGAACAGCAGCTGCTGTCCACTCTCGACGAGGTCGATCGCGACGAGGCCTTCGGAGAGCCCCGCGGCCTGCTCGATCGACTGTGCAAGCCGCAGCCGAAGGTCGGCGCGCATCACGAGCCGGTCGACGACGACCTCGATCGTGTGCTTGAACTTCTTGTCGAGCGCAGGCACTCCCTCCTCGAGGACGTACTGCTCGCCGTCGACCTTGACGCGCGTGAAGCCCTCGCGGATCAGATCCTCGAACACCTCCCTGTACTCGCCCTTGCGGTCTCGGACGACCGGTCCGTTGACGGTGAACCGCGTCCCCTCCTCGAGCTGCAGCACCTGGTCGACGATCGCGTCGAGGCTCTGGCCGGCGATCGGCTTGCCGCAGATCGGGCAGTGCGGGCGGCCGACGCGCGCGTACAGCAGGCGCAGGTAGTCGTAGATCTCCGTCACGGTGCCGACGGTCGAGCGCGGGTTGCGCGAGGTCGTCTTCTGGTCGATCGAGATGGCCGGGCTGAGGCCGTCGATGTGGTCGACGTCGGGTTTCTCCATCATCTGGAGGAACTGCCGCGCGTACGCGGAGAGCGACTCGACGTAGCGGCGCTGCCCCTCCGCGTAGATCGTGTCGAAGGCAAGCGACGACTTGCCCGAGCCAGAGAGGCCGGTGATGCAGATCAGGCGGTTCCGCGGCAGGCGGACGGTGATGTCCTTGAGATTGTGCTCGCGGGCGCCGTGGACAACGAGTTCTTCGGCGGCCATATGCCGTCCATTCTATCCAGCGAACACCTGTTCGTGCCAGGCCAGCTGATCGCGTTTTAACCTGGCACCGCGTTACGCCTTCGTGACGGTGCACCCGCGGAGGAATGCGGGTTCACAGAGACCGGTACCTGGTACCGGTCTTTAGCGCTGGGTCCGCAGGCGCCGCGTGATCCGGCGCGGCACCGCGTCGATCTCGAGGTCGCCGGCCACCACGGTCGCGTACCCGAGGAGCCGGCCGAGGAGCGGTCGCTCGATCTCGAAGACGGTCGCGTTGAGCGAGACCGAGGCGCTGCGACGCCGGAGGAAGCCGTGCTCGACGACGAGGGTGTTCGCCGTCAGCTCGAGATGCGTCCGATCCCAGCGCGCCACCGCGATGACCGCGAGCAGCGCGGCGAGAACGAGCAGCCCTGCCCCCGCGAAGGCCGCGGGCCGCCACGGAGCAAGGAAGCACGCCGCACCCGCCGCCGCGAGGACCAGCGAGCGGAACAGCGGTCGCATGAGGACGATCCCGTGCCGCCGCGTCTCGATCACCAAGGCTTCGTTCTCTTTCGCAACGGGAATCCCTCGATAAATGGCGGAAACCGGGATCGCGCGGCGCGTGGCGACTGCGACGCTCGTCGTCATCTCGATCGTCGTCGTCGCGCTTGCGCTGTGGAAGCTGAAGCTCCTGATCGCCCTGCTCTTTCTCGGCTTCGTCATCGCGTCGGCGATGCGCCCGACTGTCGAGTGGCTGTACAAGCGTGCGCGCGTGCCGCGCAGCGTCGGCGTCGTCCTCCACTACCTCGTGTTCTTCGGAGCGGTCGCGTTGTTCCTCTACCTCGTCGTACCCGTCGCGATCACGCAGGTGCACGGTGCGATCGGCACGGTCCCGACGACGACGAAGCAGCTTCATCACGCCGCGCTCCATTCGCACGGGCTGCGGCACGCGATCCTCAGTGCGGTCGACAAGTGGCTGCGCCGGCTCCCGTCGGGCGCAGGCCTCCTCCACCCCGCCATCGCCGCGACGAAGACGGCGTTCGAAGTGCTGATCGGCCTCCTGTTCATGTTCGCGGTCGGTGCGTACTGGATCTTCGAGCGCGACAACGCGATCGCTCTCGTGCAGGCACTCGTTCCGCGCCGCCACCGCCGCGTGACGCGCGACACGTGGGTGCTCATCGACATGAAGCTCGGCGCGTTCGTGCGCGGCGAGTTCCTCCTCGTCATCGTCGTCGGAAGCCTCCTGTCGCTCGCGTTCTGGCTCGACGGCGAGCCGTACTGGCTCCTCGTCGGCGCGTTCGCGGGAGTCGTCGAGCTCGTGCCGATCATCGGACCGATCGGTGCCGGCGTCCTCGCAGTCGGTGTCGGGCTGACCGCCGGGTGGGGCGTCGCGATCGGAGCGGGGATCGCGGTGCTCGTCCTACGGCAGCTCGAGGACTACGTCATCGCGCCGCGCGTGCTGGGACGCGCCGTCGGGCTCTCGCCCCTCGTCGTCCTCGTCTCCGTGATCGGGATCGGCTATCTGCTCGGCGCCGCGTACGTCCTCCTCGCGATCCCGATCGCCGCGATCGTGTCGACGCTCATCGACGTCGTGATCCACAACCGCGATCCGGCGGAGGAAGATGCTCCCGCGGTGCTCTTCGCAGGGCAGAAGGGCGAGAGCTAGGACTTGCGCCAGCGGCCGAAGACGAGGCCGCCCAGCGTGAACCCGAGGCCGAACGTGCCGACCCCGAACGCGCCGATCGCCGCGGCCTTGCGCGCGGTCGAGAGCCGCTGCCAGCGGCCGAGCGCCTCCTCCTCTTCGTGCGTGAGCTCCTCGCCGCGCCGTTGCTTGCGCAGCGCGCCGCCCGCCCGGAGACCGAGGTAGAGGTCGTCGAAGATCTCGGCAGAATCGTCCGCCACGGCATCCAATCTATAGCCTCGTTCGACCGTGACGACACGCCTCCTCCACGTTTCCGACCTCCACGTTGGCGCGCACGAGGGGCGGGACGTCGAGACGGGCCTCGCGCGACTCGTCGATCGCATCGACCCGCAGCTCGTCGTCGCGTCGGGCGATCTCTCCCATCGTGGCCGCCGGGAGCAGCTCGAGCGCGCCGCCGCGTTCCTGCGCTCGCTCGGCCCGCCGGTGCTCGCGGTGCCGGGGAACCACGACATCCCGCACACGCCGGCGCGCTTCGTGCGGCCGTGGGCGGAGTTCGAGCGCGTGTGGGAGACGACCGAGCCCGTCGCGTCGCTGCCGGGCTTGCACGTCGTCGGGATCAACTCGGCGCGGCCCTTTCATCATCAGAGCGGCGGGCTCGGCGGGGGACGGCTCGAGCGCGCCGTCGCGCGGCTCGGCGAGGCCGAGCCCGACGCGCTGCGCGTCGCCGTCCTCCACCACCACCTCGTCGGCGCGCCGTGGCGCGCGGCGAACAAGCGGCCGCTCGCGCGCCGCAAAGACGTGCTCCGAGCACTCGCCGCGGCCGGTGCGGACCTGATCCTCGGCGGCCATATCCATCAGGTAACCGTGAGCGAGCGGCACGAATTCGCGACCGTGGGCGGAGAGACGCGAAGGACTGTCCTCGCAACCGCGCCGGGCTTCGGGCAGCCGCGCCCGCACCGGCTCGGCGAGGCGCGCGGCCTCCATGTGCACGAAGCCGACGCCGAAGCGATCGTCGTCCGCACGTACGGCTGGAGCGGCAGCGACTGGACGCCCGCGGCCGAGCGCCGCTTCCCGCGCGGGTAGTTAGCGGTGCTCGACGAACCGGCGGCGCACGTAGAGCAGCGCCGTCGCACCGATCACGGAGAAGACGACGCCGGCGGGCCGACCGATGAACGCCCACGCGATCACGCCGCCGAGAAACGAGCCGGCGAGGCCGAGGACGATCGTGCCGGGAATGCTCATCGGATCCGGGCCGGGCAGGATGAGCCGCGCGAGCGCCCCCACGATCAGCCCCGAAAGAAGCAGCGCGATGATGAACCAGAGGACCATCAGCGCAGCTTCTCGAGGAGTCGGAGGCGCACCGCGTCGAACTCGTCATCAGTGAGGACGCCGGAGTCGTGTAACTCCTCGAGCCGACCGAGGTAGTGCGCCGGATTCTCGGTCGGCTCGCCGGGATGGTCGTGCGCCGGAACCGCCGGCCGCTGCATGCCCGCGCTCGGTTGCGCGACCCCGAAGGGCTGATCGGGGTCGATCCCCACTTTCTTCAGCCGCTCGCGGTATTGCTCGACACCGACGCCGCGCTCAGGAAAGCGGAACGCCTCTTTCCCCCACAGCGGACGCTTCTGGATGAGGAGGCGGTAGAGGACGACCAGACCGACAGCCGAAAGAAAGCTTGCGATCCCGGCCCACGACGTGTCCTTCGTATGCCGCCCCTCGACTGCGAACACGATGCCTGTGCCGATCGCCGTGCCACCGAAACCGATCACGATCGTCAGCCAGATCGGCATCGGATCCGGGCCGGGCAGGGCCCACCGCGCGAGACCGCCGGTGATGAACGCGGACACCATCGCGGTGATGATCAGCCCCAGCATGTGCTGAGGGTATCTACCGCGAATGAAGGCGCTCTAAGCCGCCGCGAGTGCCTGCAGCTCGCGGCGCAGCTCCTTGATCTCGTCGCGGAGCTTCGCCGCGTACTCGAAGCGCAGTTCGTCGGCGGCGACGTACATCTCCTCCTCGAGCGTGATGACGAGCTTCTCGAGCTCCTCGCGCGACATGCCCTCGACCTTCGACTCGCCGCGCCGCCGCTGCCCAGGGACGTGCGGGGCATCGAGCTGGAAGAGCGCGCCGATGTCGGAAACGCCCTTGAGGATCGTGGTCGGCTCGATCCCGTGCTCCTCGTTGTACGCGAGCTGGACGGCGCGGCGGCGGTTCGTCTCATCGAGCGCCTCCTTGATCGCCTCGGTCTGCTTGTCGGCGTACATGAGCACCTTGCCGTTGATGTTGCGCGCGGCGCGGCCGATCGTCTGGATGAGCGAGGTGCGGCCGCGAAGGAAGCCCTCCTTGTCGGCGTCGAGGATCGCGACGAGCGACACCTCCGGCAGGTCGAGCCCTTCGCGCAGGAGGTTGACGCCGACGAGCACGTCGAACTCGCCGAGCCGCAGGTCGCGGACGATGTGGATGCGTTCGAGCGTGTCGATCTCGGAGTGGAGGTAGCGCGCCTTCACACCCGATTCGAGGAGGTAGTCGGTGAGGTCCTCCGCCATCTTCTTCGTCAGCGTCGTGACGAGGACGCGCTCGCCGGCCTGCTCCCGCTGGCGGATCTCGCCGAGGAGGTCGTCGATCTGGTTCTTCGTCGGGCGCATGTCGACGTCGGGATCGACGACCCCGGTCGGGCGGATCAGTTGCTCGGCCAGGACCTTCGAGTGACGCTGCTCGTACGAGCCGGGCGTCGCGGAGACGAACACCATCTGCGGCACCTTTCGGAGGAACTCGTCGAAGCGCAGCGGCCGGTTGTCGAGCGCCGACGGCAGCCGGAAGCCGAAGTCGACGAGCGTCTGTTTCCGCGAGCGGTCGCCCTCGTACATCCCGCCGATCTGCGGCACCGTCTGGTGCGACTCGTCGATGTAGACGACGAAGTCGGACGGGAAGTAGTCGAGCAGCGTGAACGGATGCGTGCCGGCCGCGCGGCCTTCGAGGATCCGCGAGTAGTTCTCGATCCCGTTGCAGAAGCCGAGCTCCTTGAGCATCTCGAGGTCGTACTCCGTCCGCTGCCGGATCCGGTGCGCCTCGAGGAGCTTGCCCTCGTCCTCGAACTTGCGCACCTGCGCGTGGAGCTCCTTGCGGATGTCGTCGACGGCGCGCTCGATCGATGGCTCGGACGTGACGTACTCCGTCGCCGGCCAGATCGAGAGGTTGTCGAGCTTCGCGAGCACCTCGCCCGTGAGCGGGTCGAAGTGCGTCATCTGCTCGACCTCGTCGCCGAAGAACGAGACGCGGTACGCCGTCTCCTGGTTCGCCGGCTGCACCTCGACGACGTCGCCCTTGACACGGAACCGGCCGCGGCCGAGCACCGTGTCGTTGCGGACGTACTGCGACTCGATGAGCTTGCGCAGGAGAAGGTCGCGGTCGTGCTCGGCGCCGGTCTCGAGGTAGATCATCCGGTCGCGCCACTCCTCCGGCGAGCCGAGGCCGTAGATGCACGAGACCGACGCGACGACGATGACGTCTTTGCGCGTGAAGAGCGACGACGTCGTCGAGAGGCGCAGGCGTGCGATGTCGTCGTTCCGGGAGCTGTCCTTCTCGATGTAGAGGTCGGCCTGCGGGACGTACGCCTCGGGCTGGTAGTAGTCGTAGTAGGAGACGAAATACTCGACGGCGTTATGCGGGAAGAACTCCCGGAACTCGTTGCAGAGCTGCGCCGCAAGCGTCTTGTTATGGGCGATGACGAGCGCCGGGCGGCCGGTCCTCTCGATCGTCCACGCCATCGTCGCCGTCTTGCCGGTGCCGGTCGCGCCGACGAGCGTCTGGTACTTCTCCCCCGCCTCGATGCTCGCGACGAGCGTCTCGATCGCCTGCGGCTGGTCGCCCATCGGGCGGTAGTCGGAGGTTGTGCGAAGCGGCGGCATGGGAACAAGCGTACCCATGGCGGATCGGGCTCCCTATCGGGCGACATCGGACTGAAGAGCGCGCCAAAGCCAGACCCTCGCCGAGTCTCACAGTCACTTGAGTAGAGGGGGGGGGTCACTAGCGGATCCCCGGAAGCCCGGGGTCTCGTCAAGCCGGTGCGGGTGGCATCGTGTCCTCAAACCGTGGGATGCCATGAGTCCAACGGACCTCAAGCATCTCGACCGACCCTTCGTCGCAAAGGGCCGCGAGCGCCGGTCTGTACACCGAGGGGACGTCTTGACCGAGGATGACTGCGCGGACGGTGTTGTGGATCGGGACGTCTACCGGTTCGACATCGTTTGACGTGATGACAAAGCGAAACTCCCTCTCGGTCTCCCAGTCGAGCAGCTTCGTGAAGAACAGCTCGCCGCGGTGCTTCTGGATGTGAGCGTCGAGTACGCCCTGGATTTCCCCGTCGCTTTGGACATCCTCGAGGCGGATCTCTAGGGCTTCAGAGGCAATCGCACCGTCGCGGTACTTGACGTCGTCGTAGAACGGCTTCCCGAATCCCCGGCGTTGGAGCGAGTCGGTCACGGCCTTCCTTAGTGCCTCGCGGCCGAAGCAGATACAGACGCCTCGATGCGCCCCGCCGTACTGCTCCCAGAGACGCGGGTGCGCAAAGCCGCGGTCCAGGATCTCCGTGGTTGAGGCACGGGGGCTTCGGTGGTCGGCGGTCAGCGAGAGGATCTTCACGAGGTCCTTGATCCCGTGTCCGAGCCGGAAAAGCTCTCCGGACCTGCCAATGACCGACCGGAATGTCTCGTCATCGAGTTCGGCGCCTGCCGCGCGCGCTTCCTCGAAGCCGGAGACCGTGAGGAGGAGTGCGCCGGACTCGCGCGGATCACGCATCTTGGAACAGGGGCTCATGCGGATGGTCCAGTACGGGAGGATGGCTTCGAGCGCCTTCTCCAGCGTCGTGTAGTGGTAGAGACAGGAGCCGAAAGGTTCGAGTACGTCGGGGATCTCACCAGCCATCTAACCGCCGAAGGTACCGCGTGGGGACAGTGCAACCATGCGACGTCGGCCAGGCTCGGCTGGGCCAGTGCGCGGGACCGTCCCCTGAGCCGCGCTCTTTGCGTCGGCGCTAGCCGTGTACAGGCCAGACGCGTGAGCAACGGCCGCACACGGTCGCGATCGGCGTCGAGCGAGCGGGTGCATGCACGTGCACCGGTTCGTTCCACTTGCTGAAGCCGCCGGTGTACACACATTCGACGCACCCGGTCCCCGTCATGGCGACGGGCAGCGGGTCGCCGCTTGCCTGCGCCGAAAGGGTCACGCTTGGACCGGGAGGGTTGCCGTCGTCGAAGCCGAGCACTCTGGTCGCGTGCGGCGTTCTGACAATCTTCAGGTTGTAGTCACGCGCATCAACGTCATGGACGATCGAGGCGAGCGTCAAGCCGTCGGCCGCCACGCCGTAGAGCTGGGAGCCTTTCGGGATCGCGATCCACCGCCCGGCGTACCTCCTCGCTTGCGCCTCCGTCAGGTAGATCGTGGATTCGGACTCGAGACCGGTCGGATTCCCCCGAACGTAGACGACATCGTCGACCAAGCGCATCTCCACATTGCCCTTCGCTCCACAGAAGCCAATCGTGACCCGCTGAGCGCCTGAGTCTGCTGTCACGTCGGCGGTCCAGCGGACGTGACACAGGTTCTGAAACTCAGTCCAGTGCACGGAGTTCTGCGCGAGCGCCGCCGCGATTATCGACGCGTCCACTGACGTCGCTTGCGAGGGCGGAGCGACTGCGCGGCGGCCGTTCGCGGAGGAAGCGCAGCCAGCCAGCGCGACGCCGAAGGCCAAGACGATCGCGAGAGTCGAGAACCCGCGCATGTGTCGATCCTACGCCGACGAACGCCAAGGGTCGGACAGCGCAGCGCACGCATGGGCGAGCGGGGAGTCAGGCGAGCAGGCGCTCGCGTGTGCGACTGCTGCCTCTCACTCGAGCCCAGAAGTGCCAAAGCCCGCGAACCGCTTGCGCAGTTCCCGGGCTTCGACGGTGACAAGCCTCTCAGATCGAGCGGCCGGCGTCAAGCAGGTACCGCGGCTTGCCGGCCGCACTGCTAGCGGGTTGGAGCAGTAGGGTTGCGCTCAACCCGGACGACTGTGTGGCGCGGGAATCCGCTTTCGCCACGCCCGGGACAAGGGGGGTCAGCGTTATGGCGCTTGACCAGAGGCGGGCGCGGATCTTCGGCGCGCTGTATCTGCTCACGTTCGTGACGTCCATTCCGGCGTTGCTGCTCTACGAGACCGTGCTGCGAAATCCGGTGAGCTACATCGCGGGAGCAGGGCACGACAAGCAGGTCCTGTTCGGGGCGCTCCTCGAGCTCCTGCTGATCGTCGCGAACATCGGCACCGCGGTCGTGATCTTCCCGATCGTGCGGCGGTTGAACGAGGAGCTGGCGCTCGGCTACGTGACGGCCCGTGTCTTCGAGTGCGTCTTCATTCTCGTCGGGGTCGTCGCGATGATCGGGATCATCACACTGCATCAGCAGGCAGCGGGTTCGGCCGAAGGCACGGTCGCGTACACGCTTGCGGCGATCAAGGACTGGACGTTCCTGCTCGGGCCGGGCTGGATCGTCGGTTGGGGGAACGGACTGATTCTCGGCTACCTGATGTACAAGTCCGAGCTTGTGCCGCGGCGCGTGGCCTGGCTCGGTTTGATCGGCGGGCCTCTCGTGATCGTTACGGGTACCGCCGTGATGTTCGCCGGCAACAACCCGAGCCACTCCCTGCGCTCCCTCCAAGGGGCCTTGACCGCCCCCGAGATCGCGTGGGAGCTCTTTCTCGGTGTCTACTGCTTGATCTGGGGATTCCGGAGCGAAGCCCCGATCCTCTCGGGAGGAGCGCCGGCCTAGCCCGGCGACTCGCTGTTGGCGGAGGGCTGCGGCTTGGCGCGCTTCCCTCCGCCGACCCGCGCTACTTGTAGCCGAGCGCGGTCGTGTACACGCGGCGATAGAGCGTCTTGAGGATCTCGATCTTGGCGACGTACGCGCGTGTGTCGGCGAACTGGATCCCCTGGTGGAGGCGCTGCCAGCGGTCGACGTTCGCCTCCCCCGCGTTGTACGCGGCGAGCGCGAGGCGCTCGTTGCCGTGGTACTTGTTGAGCAGCAGCCGGAGATAGAACGAGCCGTAGCGGACGTTGATATCGGGGTTCGTGAGGTCGGATAGCCGGAACTTCGAGCCGTGCGTGTACTCCGCGATCCCCTCCGCCGTCGCCGGCGTCAGCTGCATGAGCCCGACCGCGCCGGCGCTCGAGCGCGCGTCGGCGTTGAACTTGCTCTCGGTATCGATCACCGCGGCGAGCAGCGCCGGGTCGAGCCGCCGCTCGTGCGCGTACGTTTGGACGATCGTCGTGTACCGCAACGGGTGCCAGAGCCGCGCGTACCAGGCCGTCGTCCGGACGTAGAGGAAGACCCCGAGCGCCACCAGGACGAGCGCTGTCGCGACGGCCAGGCGCCTCAGGGTGCGGTCAGCTCCTCGAGGACTCCGGCGACGAACGCGTCGAGCTGCTCAAGCGTCCCGTCGTTGACGTACGCGAAGTCGGCCCGGCGCACCTTCTCCTCCTCCGGTACGAGCCGCGCTTCGCGGTCGGCGAGCTCGCCGCGGCGCTCGGTGCGCACCTCGGCGGGAGCGGTGATGACGACGACCTTGTCGAAGCGCGACTCGCCGCCGGTCTCGTACAGCAGCGGGATCTCTGCGACGGCCACCCGTGCAGTCTGCCGCGCGAGCCAGTCGGCGGTCGCCGCGCGAACGCGCGGATGGAGCTCCGACTCGAGCCACGCAAGCTCGTCCCGGTCGGCGAAGACGATGGCGGAGATCGCCGTGCGATCGACCTCACCGTCCGCGAAGACCTTCTCTCCCCAGCGGTCGCGCAACGCGGCTTGAAGCTCGACGTCGTCGCGGTAGAGCTCGTGCACGAGCGCGTCGCTCGATATCACCGCCGCGCCGTGGCGAGCGAACGCCTGCAGCGCCTCGCTCTTCCCCGCCGCGATGCCGCCCGTCAGCGCGACCGCAAGCGGCCGCACGGTTATTGCTCGGAAGACTCGGGCTCGGATTCGGCCGCAGGCTCTTCGGCCTCAGCCTCTTCGGCGACCGGCTCGTCGGCCTCGACCTCGGCCTCGGCCACCGGCTCGTCGTCCACAACGACCTCGTCCTCGACGACCGCCTCATCTGTCGCGGGCTCCTCGAGAGCCTCCGCCGCGGGCGCCTCGTCGTCGGCGATCGGCTCCTCCGCGAGCACGGGGTTCGGAGTGATGTCGTTGAGCGGCTCGCCGTCGGCGTCCTTGAGCGAGAGCGAGAGCCGCCGCCGGTCGGCGTCGACCTCGACGATCCGCACCTTGACCTTGTCTCCCTGGGAGACGATCTCGCGCGGATTCTCGACGTGGTGCTGGGCAAGCTCGGAGATGTGGACGAGACCCTCGACGCCCGGCAAGATCTCGACGAAGGCGCCGAACGTGACGACCTTCGTCACCGTCCCCTCGACGACGTCGCCCTCCTGGTGGCTCTCGAGCACGTCCTGCCACGGGTCGCTCTGGGTCTGCTTGAGACCGAGCGAGATCCGCTGGCGCTCGCGGTCGATGTCGAGGACCTGCACGTTGACCGTCTGGCCGATCTCGAGGACTTCGGACGGATGGTTGACGTGGCTCCACGAAAGCTCGGAGATGTGGATGAGGCCGTCCATCCCGTCGAGGTCGACGAACGCGCCGAAGTCGACGATGTTCGAGATCGTCCCCTCGACCTTGTCGCCCGGGTTGAGCTGGTCGAGGATCCGCTGCCGCTGGTCCTTGCGCTCCTCTTCGAGCACGGCGCGGCGCGAAAGGACGACGTTGTTGCGCTGGCGGTTGAGCTCGATGACCTTGCACACGAGCTCCTGCCCCGTGAACTCCTCGAGATCCTGCACGCGGCGAATGTCGACGAGCGATGCGGGCAGGAAGCCCCGCACGCCGAGGTCGAGGATGAGACCGCCCTTGACGACCTCGATCACGCGCCCGGTGACCGGATTGCCCTGCTCGTGCGCTGTCTCGATCGCCTTCCACGCGATCTCGAAGCGGGCGCGCTTCTTCGAAAGAATGAGCCGACCCTCGGCGTCCTCTTTCGTGAGCACGAGCGCCGCGATGTCGTCACCGACCGAGACCTCGTCGGCCGGATTGATCGAACGCCGGATCGACAGCTCGGCAACCGGGATGACCCCCTCCGACTTGTAGCCGATGTCGACGAGCACCTCGTCCTTGTCCACACGGACGACCGTGCCGTTGACGACCTGCCCTTCCTCGATGGTCGGGAACGTCGACTCGTAGTCGGGGACGAGCTCGCCGGTCTCCGGGTCGGTCGTCCAGACGCCTTCCGCGAGCCGCGGGTCGTTGATTGTGTCACTGGCCATACTGCGGCGCGCAGTGTAGCGGCGGTCGTCCGAAGGCCGGGGCTAGGCTGCCGCGAATGGACGAGCGCTATCCGATCGGCGTCACGAGCTCCTGCGCGGTGAGCGTGCTGCGGCAGGACGGCGCGGAGAGCGGGTACGGCGGCTGGTCCGCCGCGGTCGGGCTGCTCAGCGGCGAGGCGACGATCCGCCTCCCCGGCCATTACGCAGGGCATCTCGCCGACGTGCTGCGCAGCGCCGACGGCCGCTTCGCGCCCGGGACGCGCCTCGCGCGCGACGAGTACCTCGACCTCACAGGCATCATCGCGGACGGCCTCGAGACGGTTGCGCTGTCTTCCACCGCCCGCTCGCCCGTGCGCGTGACGGTCGAGGTGCCGCGCGACGAGCTCGACGATCTCGCCGCGCTGCTCACGCGCGCGCAGGAGCTCATCGAGACGCTGCGGCAAGGGCTCGGGCTCGTGCCCGACTCTCTGCCAGAAGCCTTATGAAAGCCCTTGACTACGCGGTCGCCGGCGCCCGGGTGGCCGAACGCGCGCTCGCGCAGCGCCCTCGCCTCGGGCATGAGGAACGCCTCGTTTTCGTCGTCGGCTGCCCACGCTCGGGGACGACGTTCATGGGGCGCGCGATCGGCGGCCTCCCCGGCTTCATCGACCTCTCCGAAGTGACCCCGTGGAAGGCGGCACTACCACACGATCCGTCGGCGGCCGACCTGCGTGGAATCCTCGAGCGGGTGCGGCTCATCGGCCTGGCGCGGGGGCTGCGCGGCGTCGAGCAGACGCCGGAGACATCGCACGTCCTACGCGCGGCACTCGAGGCGTACCCGCAGGGACAAGCGGTGCACGCGGTCCGCGACGGGCGCGACGTGGTCTGCTCTCTCCTCGAGCGCGGCTGGCTCAACGCCGGGAAAGACGGCGGCGACGACGCGGGGCACGCGTACGGCGCCGAGCACCGCTTCTGGGTCGAGCCCGAGCGGCGCGAGGAGTTCTCCCAGGTCTCCGACGCGCGGCGGTGCGCGTGGGCATGGCGCCGCTACGTCGAGGCGGTTCGCTCGGCCGCCGCCGGCGAGCGGCTCCTCGAGATCCGCTACGAGAACTACTCGACCTGCGCGGAAGAGCTCGCGGCGTTCCTCGATGCCAACGTCGCGTCGGCGCATCGCGCGTTCGACGACTTCCGCGACACGTCGATCGGCCGCTGGCGGACGGAACTGACGCCGGAGCAGATCGCCGATGTCGAGGCCGAAGCCGGCGCGTTGTTGGCCGAGCTCGGCTACCTCTAGACGGCGGCGAGGGCTCGCTCGAGCGCGGCGCGGTCGGTCGGATCGCCGTGGGTCGGGAGAACGAGCTCCACCGGCTTGTCGAGCAGCGGCCTGAGGCCGGCCGCGACCTGTTCGACCGTGACGCCCTTCGGGAGCCAGGCCGCGCGGATCTCCAGCCCGTCGCCGAGGTCGATCAGCGTGTCACCGGCGATCACCGCGCAGAACCGTTCGCTCCAGAGCACGAGATCCAGCTCGCCCTCACGGCCGGGATACGCCTCGAGCCCGAATACGGTCTCGCCGATCGCGTAGCGCGTCGCAGGAACGAGCTGATCCTCGGGACGATCCGGCGCGGGCGCCCACACGGGGAAACCGAGCGCCGCGGCATCACGCTCGTGCCAGGTCGACGTGAGCACCGTAACGACCTCGCGCGAGCCGAACAACGCGCTGACATCGTCGGGAACCGCGATCGGGTCGATGAGGACGAGCCGCTCGCCGTCGTCGAGCGCGTACGCCGACACAGGCCCCTCCCACTCGGGATGCCTCGC
>Ga0265336_10000678_pt1 | contig 18411 bp, 18 predicted proteins | sample 42119metaG_FD_193583 | JGI IMG/M metagenome (GOLD analysis project Ga0265336, IMG submission 193583) | Rhizosphere microbial communities from Carex aquatilis grown in University of Washington, Seatle, WA, United States - 4-21-19 metaG | ecosystem: Host-associated > Plants > Roots > Rhizosphere...
CGATAGTGCCGGTTTGGAACCCGGTCGGTTGAACCCTATCGTTGTTGAAGCATTAAAAGAAGATGGGATCGATATCTTTGGAAAACAAACGACTGCCGTTATTGACCTGTTTAAAAAAGGCAGCCATTACGACTTTGTCATCACGGTATGTGATGAATCAAGCGCCGAAAAGTGCCCGATCTTTCCCGGACTTTGCCAACGGCTGCATTGGAGCTTCACAGATCCTTCCAAATTTGAAGGCTCTCATGAAGAAAAGCTCGCTCAAACAAAGAAGGTCAAGGAAGAGATCCGTCATCAACTTAAAGAATGGCTGCGAAAGTTGGGGAAATAAAAATGGCTTCATCAATAATTCAAAAGCTTTCTTTTTTGGACAGGTTTTTGACCTTATGGATCTTTCTAGTCATGGCGCTTGGCGTAGGGATGGGATATGTTTTTCCTTCCATAGGTCATTTTTGGAGTAATTTTCAAAGTGGGACAACCAATATCCCCATCGCCGCAGGACTTATTTTAATGATGTATCCCCCGTTAGCTAAGGTCAAATACGAGGAGATAGGTAAGATCTTCAGGAATAAGAAGCTCCTGACACTGTCATTAGTACAGAATTGGATCGTGGGCCCCATTATCATGTCCGCGTTGGCCATTATTTTTTTACGCGGATATCCAGAATATATGATCGGGGTCATCATGGTGGGGTTGGCGCGTTGTATAGCCATGGTCATAGTATGGAATGATCTTTCCGACGGTGACCGAGAACTGGCCGCGGGACTCGTGGCCTTTAATGCGGTATTCCAGGTCTTGTTTTATGCGGTTTATATTTATATTTTTATCACCGTCTTACTTGACCATTTGGGATTAGCCAGAGGGCTTAATATCCATGTTTCTATGCTTGATTCTGCCAAGACAGTGATGATCTATTTAGGCATCCCGTTTTTTTCAGGGTTGGTGAGCCGGTTTGCCTTGATCAGGATGAAAGGCAAAGAATGGTTTGAAAATGTCTATATTCCGCGTATAAGCCCGATCACACTTGTAGCGCTGCTATTTACGATCTTTGTCATGTTTTCCCTGAAAGGGGATTACATTGTCCGTCTGCCCTTGGATGTTTTACGGGTAGCCGTACCATTGACGATATATTTTATTGTCATGTGGTTCGTGACCTATTGGTTCTCAAAAAAATTAAGTTCGAACCATCAACAGGCCACTACTATTTCTTTTACAGCAGCCAGCAATGATTTTGAACTTGCCATTGCGGTGGCGGTAGCCATATTTGGCATCAATTCCCCAGTGGCCTTTGCCACTGTTATCGGTCCGTTGATCGAAGTGCCCGTGATGTTATTACTGGTCCACGTAGCCCGATTCCTTCAGAGTAGACAAGAATAGAATAAAGTTGCTAGCCATCCTTATTGTCCTTTACCTAGAAAATTGTTGGTGTTAATTAATCAAAAAACAGGTATACTTAGGGTAATTCCATCCTGTCGCAGTTAAGATTAAGGAGATTAAATATGAAAAAGAGCGTAATTTTGATTCTTTTATTTGCTGTAGCTTTGTTTAATTTTGCGTATCCAGCGATTTCTCAAGCAAGCAATAATGGTGATATCGCCATTAATTATGTAAAAAATATTAAATATGCCTATTTTCCTTTGGGAGATGAGCAATTTTTCCGTAAAGAAATAAAAAAATGTACCTTAGTCAGCCAAGTCCTTCCTAACGGAAAACCATTCAGCACGACCATTATGCTTCAACCGGGACAGCGTATAGCCGGCCAGATATCGGCTCCTTCCCAACAAGAATGGGGATATTTGTTTTATGGAAATGACAGGGGGCTGGTTACGCTTTTTAAGAGTGTAGCATCTTCTAAACCGCAGTTTGATCAAAATGGTCAATTGACTAACTTAGAAATAACCGGTGAAGGGCTTAATGGGGGCGTATTTACACTGACACGTTCTAATTTTCACTATGATTCATCAGGCCGGATCATCGCTTATCAAGCTGTTTTGAACTCAATCCAGGAAGGGCCATGGGCATTATTTCAAGCATACAATATCCACTATGGTTCCAATGGAAGAATAACAGATTTAGATTTTCGAGATGGCCCTCCAAACGGTCCCTATGCTGAATTTTTGCATCTTCATAATATAATTTATACAAACGATGGGGATATTGTAGGGTGGTCTTTAAAGGATAATTCAGGATCAAGTGTCCCGTACCCTTCAGGGAGCATTTAGGTTATCCTTGTGTTGGCGTAAGCAATAAATTTCTCCGCAAATCCCGTATACCCTTGAACTTATGAGGGGTATCCAATGGTTGACAGTCCCGTATCTCCCCTTTATAATGCTCTCTTCTTATTTAAATAAAGTAGAGATTAGACTGTGCAGCCTGCAAATCCTTATATTTACAAGATCAAACCGTATATTCCGGGCAAGCCCATTGATGAGGTCAGGCGCGAGCTGGGCCTTAAAAGTGTCATTAAATTAGCCTCGAATGAGAACCCATATCCGCCATCACCTAAGGTTTTAGCGGCCATGGCCAAGGCAGCCCTTGAGATCAACCGGTATCCGGATGGAGGCTGCTTTGCGTTACGCCGCACCTTGGCCAAGAAACTTAAAGTTGATGATGATCAGCTGATTTTTGGTAACGGCTCCGATGAACTTATCGTTTTAGCGGTGAAAGCCTTTGTGGCTAAAGGGGATGAGGTCATTATCGCCAAGCCCTCATTTATGATCTATGAGATCGCGTCGATTTTGGCCGGGGCTAGAATTCACCAAGTTGCGCTTGAAGATTTTCGTTATGATCTTAAAACCATGAAATCCAAGGTCAACGCGCGTACCAGGATCATTTTTATCGGGAACCCTGATAATCCGGCCGGGACCTACATCAGCCAGCGGCAGGTCGAGGATTTTTTGCGTGGTGTGCCTAAAAGTACCCTGGTTTTCTTTGATGAAGCCTATTTTGAGTATGTGCAGGCTAAAGATTATCCTGATACTATCGCCTTGATGGACAAATATCCCAATGTGATGACCACGCGTACATTTTCAAAGATCTATGGTTTGGCCGGGCTTCGCATCGGATATGGGATCGCCAATCGGGCGATCATCGATATTTTAAACCGATTACGCGAGCCATTTAATGTCAACAGCATGGCCCAAGCCGCGGCCGTGGCTGTTTTAGGGGACGAATCGTATTATCGCAACATCGCCAAAGAAGTGAATGTCCAACGGCAATACCTTTACCGTTCCCTGGAGAGTTTGGAAGTCGCTTATGAGGTGAGCTTTACGAATTTTATTTTGGTCCATGTCGGCGTGGATAGCAGTCAGGTTGCTAATGCCTTACTCAAGAAGGGTGTTATTATCCGTGATATGGCGGCATGGGGTTTAAAAGGCTACATTCGTGTTTCTATCGGAAGTGCGTCAGAAAATAAACGTTTCATCAAAACATTAGGAGGCCTTCATTTCTAATAAAAATTAAGGAAAAGGCACATATCTGGAACCATTTTTAATATTAACAATTAAGGGAGAGGTCTTATGATCGTTATTTTACGGCCGGATGCGTCCGAGGCCAATATCGAACACATTATTGATCGTGCAGGTAAGCTTGGTCTCAAGGCCAATATATCCCGCGGGGTGGAACGCACGGTGATCGGGTTCATCGGACCTGAAGATGCTTTGCGTGTGATCCCTTTGGAAGTTTTTCCCGGGGTTGACCAGGTACTGCAGGTCTTGGCACCCTATAAATTAGTTTCCCGTGAATTCAAAAAAGAAAACACAGTCATTAAATTGCCCTATAACACCACGGTCGGCGGCAAGAAGATCGCGGTGATGGCTGGCCCTTGCTCGGTGGAAAGTTACGAAAGCATGCTTTCTATCGCCAAGATGGTCAAATCTTTAGGGTGTAATATTTTGCGCGGGGGTGCATTTAAACCGCGAACCTCTCCCTATGATTTTCAGGGTTTGGGCGAGGAAGGTTTGAAGATATTGCAGCGGGTTGGCAAGGAAGTCGGGATATGCACTATCTCCGAAGTTATGGATACCCGTCAGGTGGAGCTTTTAGCCAAATACGTTGATATCCTGCAGATCGGGGCGCGTAATATGCAGAATTTTTCATTATTAAAAGAAGTCGGTATCATCAAAAAACCCGTGATGCTCAAACGCGGAATGAGCGGGACCATTAAAGAATGGTTAATGTCCGCCGAGTACCTTTTAGCCAATGGCAATTATGATGTCATGCTCTGCGAGCGCGGAATCCGCACCTTTGAGACCGCCACGCGCAATACCCTTGATATCAATGCGGTGTCTGTTGCCAAACGCCTGTCCCATTTGCCGGTGGTGGTTGATCCCAGCCATGGCACAGGTTCATGGGAGTATGTGGCCGCGGGAGCGCGCGCGGGTATTGCAGCCGGGTGTGACGCCTTGATGATCGAAGTGCATGAAAACCCTGAAGAAGCTTTGTCTGACGGGGCACAGTCATTGATGCCGGATAAATTTAAAGAATTGCTGGTCTCTGCCAAACGTGTGGCTCAAGCGGTCGATAGGGATCTATAACAAAGTTCCCCCTCTTTTTTTAAAGAGGGGTTAGGGGAGTTCTATGTTCAATCGAAAAGAATTGTTTAGAAGGGTTGCGATCGTCGGTGTTGGTTTTATGGGGGCTTCATTGGGTTTGGCGATCAGGAAAAAAGGCCTGGCCCGTGAGGTGATCGGGATCGGCCGTCAGGAAGCCACCTTAAAAGAAGCCAAGGACTTAGGCGCCATCACCGAGGGGACATTGGATTTCAATAAAGGGATCATTGGGGCGGACTTGATCGTCCTGGCTACCCCGGTCAATACGGTCCTGGATATGATCGAATTTTTAGGGCGCGAACATAGGCGCGGCTGCATCATCACGGACATGGGATCGACCAAGTTCGCGATCGTTGAGCGGGCGGAAAAAGTCCTGCATCATTCGCTTCTTTTTGTCGGTTCCCACCCGCTTGTCGGTTCTGAAAAAAGGGGGGCTATCAATGCCAATGCCCAACTTTTTGAGGGCGGGACATGTGTGATGACCCCGACGGACAAGACCAATCGCCTGGCACGTGAGAAGATCAAGCAATTTTGGGCGCAGCTTGGTTCTAATGTCAAGATCATGACGCCCCAGGAGCATGACCAGGTCTTGGCCTATATCAGCCATGTGCCGCATTTGGTGGCATTTGCCCTGATGAATGCCATGCCGGACAATTATTTAGAGCACGCCACCCAGGGGCTCAAAGACACGACCAGGATCGCGGCCTCAGATGCCCAGGTCTGGCGTGACATTGCCTTATCCAATCATAAGTCGATCCTCAAGGCACTTGATGAAGTTGTCAAGGTCCTGGCCACTATGCGCAAGGCGATCGTGGCCCGGGACCAGGACGGCTTAACAGACATTTTCAAACAAGCCAAGGAAAAGCGGGAGAGGTTAGGATAACTCCATGCCGACCGGACACTATGTCATCACCCTCGATGGCCCCGCGGGTGCAGGTAAAAGCACCGTTGCCAAGGCCCTGGCCAAACGCTTGGGAGTGACCTATCTTGACACAGGGGCCATGTACCGCGCCCTGACCCTAAAGGGCCTGCGCCTGAAGATGGACCTTTCCGACGAAGAAGCGTTGACCATCTTGGCCCGAAACACCAAGATCTCATTTAAAGAAATGCCTGACGGCTCCCTTCATGTGACCTTGGACGGTGAAGATGTGGCAGAGGCTATCCGGTCACAAGAAGTGACAAGCAATACTTTTTATGCCGCTAGAACGCCGGGAGTAAGAACATTGATGGTTGGCTGGCAAAGGGCCATCGGCATGAGCCGCTCCATCGTGACCGACGGACGCGATCAGGGTACAGTTGTTTTCAAGGATGCGAAATATAAATATTATATGGACGCTAATGTAGAAGAACGCGTCCAACGCCGCTATAAAGAATTGATCGCCGCCGGCAAAAAAGTCGACCTGGAGCAATTAAGCATTGAAATGAAGGAGCGCGACCAAAAAGATTTCACCCGTGCCGTAGGCCCGCTAAAAAAAGCCCATGACGCCGTCACCATTGATTCTTCCGGGATGTCAGTCGAACAGGTGGTGGACAAGATCATGAAACTTATAGAGCTATAAAAAATATATCGGCATCATCCTTCGGCGGGTGGCTCGGGTTTGATATTAAGGCGCGCACGGAAACGGTTCTCAGGGCCATTAAAGGGAAACCACCAAGAGCTAAGGCTGTGACTTTCTCGTTTCAATTAGGAGCACCTTAATGTCAAAGCCGAGCCAGGACCCGCAAGGATAGTTAAAAACTTATGAAAAAGCATTCCAATATCCGCAATTTTTCCATCATCGCCCATATCGACCACGGCAAGTCAACCCTGGCAGACAGATTCCTGTTGTTTGCCGGCGCCATTGACGAGCGCAAATTCCATAATCAGATGCTTGATGACATGGACCTTGAGCGTGAGCGCGGGATCACGATCAAAGCTTCAGCCGTGCGCTTGAACTATACGGCCCTTGACGGGCAGAAATATATCTTCAATCTTATCGATACTCCAGGCCATGTGGATTTCTCCTATGAAGTCGAAAAGTCCTTGCGCGCCTGTGAAGGGGCGTTATTGTTGATCGATGTCACCCAGGGTGTCGAATCGCAAACGATCGCCAATTATTACCTGGCCATTGATAATAATCTGGAGATCTTGCCGGTGATCAACAAGATCGATATCGCCAACGCTGATATCGACGAGGCCAAACGCCAATTCATCGAGATACTTAAGTTCAAACTTGAAGACATCCAATTGGTGTCAGCCAAGGAAGGTATCAATATCGATGAGCTTTTTGAGAAAATTGTAAAATTTATTCCTCCTCCTGAAGGAGACCCCGAAGCACCCTTGAAAGCCCTGGTCTTTGATATGAAGTATGATATTTATAAGGGCATCATCATCTATATCCGGGTATTTGAAGGAGCTATCAAGCCAGGGGTACGCGTCCATTTTATGAACGAAGGTAAAGATTTTGATGTGCAGGAAGTAGGAATTTTCGCCCCTGGCATCGAGCCGGTCAAAGGGTTATCAGCAGGGGAAGTTGGTTATATCACCTGTAATTTGCATGATCCCAAAGAAATTCGGGTCGGTGACACGATGACAGAATTAGCGCGTCCGACGGCCCAGCCATTGGATGGGTATCGTCAATTAAAGCCCCTGGTTTTCTGCGGGGTCTATCCGGTCAACGCCGGCGATTATGCGCCATTACGCGAAGCCATAGATAAATTACGCCTTTCAGACCCCAGTTTTATTTATGAACATGAAACGTCCCAGTCTTTTGGGTACGGGTTTCGCTGTGGTTTCTTGGGACTTTTGCACATGGAGATCGTCCAGGAACGCCTGGAACGTGAATACGACCTAAATTTGATATTGACTACTCCCAACGTTGGTTACAGGATCATCAAGCGTGATGGCAGTGTGATGGAATTGGAAAACCCCTCGGATTTGCCCAACGGCTCTGAGATCGCCCGTATTGAAGAACCGGTCTTAGCGGTATCTATCTTTACACCGGTCACCTATATGGACGCGGTCATGGAATTAGCCAAACGCAAGCGCGGTCTTTTCCAAAAGAGTGAATTTATCGGGGACCGCATGAAGATCCTTTTCGATATCCCTCTCTCTGAAGTCATCGTTGATTTCAATGACCTGATCAAGTCCGCCACGCGTGGCTATGGGTCGATTGATTATGAATTCAAAGATTATGTCCAGGCGTCGATCACCCGTCTGGATATTTTGATCAATGATGAGCCCTGTGATGCTTTCTCGTGCATGGTGCATAAAGAGCGCGCGTATGACAAAGGTCTGGGGCTGGTCACCAAGCTTAAGGAGTTGATCCCCCAGCAATTGTTTGAAGTGCGCATTCAAGCCCAGGCCGACGGCAGGATCATTTCATCCGCCCGTGTCAAGCCAGCAGGCAAGAATGTCACAGCCAAGTGTTACGGCGGGGACATCAGCCGCAAACGTAAACTATGGGAAAAGCAAAAAGAAGGTAAAAAGAAAATGAAACAGATAGGCCGCGTGGAAGTACCGCAAGAGGCCTTTTTAGCCGCGTTGAAAATTTAATAATCCCCCCTCTTTAATTCAAAGAGGGGCAGGGGGAGTTTAACTATGTCAAAAAGCAAAAAGCCAAAATCAGCGCTTTACGAATGGGTCGAGTCCATTCTCATTGCCCTGGTCCTGGCCGTCGTGATCCGCAGTTATTTTGTTCAGCCTTTTAAGATCCCCAGCGGATCCATGCGCATGACCTTGATCGAGGGAGACCATCTCTTTGTTGACAAATGGGCCTATGGCCCGCAGGTATTGCCTCCCATGTTCTGGGACATTGGATTTCAGGACGGTAATCCGCTTTTATCGGTAAGATGGCCCAGTGCGCTGTTGCCATTGACTCAAAAGCGCCTGCCGGGTTTTAGAAAACCTCGTCGGGGAGACATCATTGTTTTCGTCTATCCGGTCGATCCGACCAAAGATTTTATCAAGCGTCTTATTGCGGTCGGCGGTGAAACTGTTGAGATCAAGGACGGGACCATTTATATCAACGGTAAAGAGATCACAGATCCCCGTATTAAACGGACCTATTATTATAATCGCGGCGATTACGGGGCTGAAGGCGAAAAAGTGCATGTGCCGCCGGGATATGTTTTCGTGATGGGTGACAACAGCGGTTCCAGTTATGACAGCCGGTATTGGGGTTTTGTGCCGGAAGCGAACATCATCGGCAAAGCGGACGTCCTTTTTTGGCCATTGGACCGTATCCGGATCTTACAATGAGATCGTTGATCATCCTGACACTTGTTTTACTTTGCGGGTGCCAAACAGCCCCGTCACAAAAGCGCGCAGCCCAGGAAGATACCATCTCAGGATTGACGACAATGACCCAGGGATTGACCAATAAAGACGTCTCCCGGGAGCAGTTGAATAAAATAGCGGTACAGGTCGCCCATGACCCTCAGGCACAGTCTGCCTTGCGCTCGATCAATACGGCGCTAAGCCCGGTGCATACGGTGAAATATTGTCCTGAGAACGGAGAGCGTTTCAGCGCGGATATGACCTGGTGTCCGGACCAAAAAGTCAAACTTGAATGGGTAGATTAAAATGTCACTGACCTTTGCCAATAAGGTTACGATCGGACGCATTTTACTGGTTCCTTTTTTTATCGCGTCGGTTTTGTATATTTCCCCTCAACATGTTTTTTTCCGCTGGCTGGCCTTAGGCCTTTTTTTAGTCGCAGTCATTTCAGATGTTATCGACGGTTACATTGCCAGGACCCGGGGACAGAAGACCAGGGCAGGCGCCATTCTTGATCCTTTGGCCGATAAAATACTCTTGATCAGTGCGTTTCTTTGCATGTATATTAAAAGAGGGTGTTTTACGGACATCCATTTTCCCTTATGGTTTGTGGTGCCGATCATCAGCCGTGACATCATGCTTTTGCTGGGCTCCATGATCATCCAGTTAGCCACGGGGAAATTGGAGATTGAAGCCAACCGTTCCGGTAAGTTCACTGCATTTTTGCAAATTGTTTGTGTTTTGGGCGTGTTCTTGCAATTGAAATTCACCTTTGTGTTCTGGTATGTGGCCTTGTTGGCCACCTTTGTTTCCGGCGGCATTTATATCAAGGAAGGGATAAAGGTTCTTAATGAATCTCCTGTTTCTCGTCATTAGTGTTGTTCTTGCCTATTTGATAGGATCTATTCCTGTGGCTTATATTTTTGGACGCGTGCTTAAAGGCATTGATATCCGTGAGCATGGCTCCGGGAATATGGGGGCCACTAATGCTTTTCGGGTATTAGGTAAAGGTCCGGGCATTATTGTATTAATTTTGGATATAATCAAAGGGATCATTCCCGTTACCCTCATCGCCAATGCTTTTGGCCTGACTGATGCCTGGTCCCTGGTCACCATCGCGGTCGCGGCGGTGGTAGGGCATAATTGGACCGTATTTCTGGGGTTTAAAGGCGGAAAAGGCATGGCCACGAGCCTCGGGGTTTTGATCGGCTTGGCCATTCAATTTCAGGTTTTAAGGTTTATCCTTCTTTGGGTCCTGGCGACCTGGCTGGCTATCTTCCTTTTATCCGGGTTTGTTTCCCTTGCTTCCATGATCGCAGCCATTCTCTTCCCTATATTAATGGTAGCACACCTGGAGCCATTGCCTTTGATCCTTATGTCCATTGTATTGTGTGTTTTTATCATATTTCGTCACCGCTCCAATATCAAACGACTGGCCAAAGGCCAGGAATCCCGTGTTTCTTTTCCCTTCCGTAAGCGTCCCTAGGAAATTTCCCCCTCTTTTGTATAAAGAGGGGGTTAGGGGGAGTTTTTTGCCATAAGTTCTTTATTTTTTAAGAATTTTTAACAAAAACAGCCTTCCTTTGCCGTTTCCCGTCGGTATTAATCCCGGAAAGCGCTTTCTTGAAACCGGCCAAATGCCCTTGTTTTCACTTCTTGGCATGTTACACTTCGATTAGAGGTTATAGGACAAGAGTCAATTGAGGGAGAGATCAAAATGGAATTTAAAGATGTACTATTAAACGGCACCAAGGAATCGCCTATGCGCGACATTCTTCATAAAACGACAGCAGTTTTACATGGCCGGGGGAAGGTCATTTCCCTGCGTGAGCACGCTGATGAAAAGGAATGCGTCACGGATGTGCGCAAGAACTTCATTTATGTGGTCAATGAAGCCCAAATTGAGGAAAAGCAATCAATTCCGAAAGTGCATATCCAGAAATCTTTTGACAGCGTCAGCCATGATGAAAAATTTTCTTTCCGGGTCAAGGGGTTCTTCTATGTCAATCACAGCCGCCGTTTGATGAAGGTGGACTATTGCCATACGTTAAGGATCAATTTGCACTGGAAAGTGAAACATGTTTCTCCCAAGAAGACCGTGACGATGGCCTAGGAACCGTTGTTGTGTCACGTTATCTTCCCTTCGTGGATCCCGCTTCAGGTAAGCGGGATTCTCTTTTTGTCTGTCACCCAGAATTCCAGGTAACGGCCTAACATCAGGCGGGTCTGCGCGTGCAGGGCGGGTAGGGCGCTAAAGACAACCAGGATAAAAGGCACCATCAGCCATTCAAAGGCATGGCCTATTTTAAAAAGCCAACGGTAGCGTATTTTTGATTTAGGCAGGATGGTCAAGGAAAGCACGATGGTGACACACACCGATAAGAAGCCTAATGTAAAGATCGTATTGGTGATATTAGGCACATTATAATAAACTACCGAAGTGGCGAATTCTCTGCGGGCAAAAATGATCGGCAGCCAGCCGATGATGGAGAGGATGAACCCTGACGTGGCCCATGACAAATGCCCTTCAAAAAGCTTGAAACCAAGGCGGAGTCTTTCATACAAACCGATCTTTTTTGACTTAAGGAATGCCCGCATCACGATCGGGAAATTTTCCACCCCCCAAGCCCAGCGTTGTTTTTGTTTATAAACGCTTTTGACTGTGAGCCACCAATTTTGAGCGGAGGCCACATCCATTGAGAGGGTGACATACATCGGGATCACCTGATAGTGGCCGTCGTAATGGATATAAGCTTTCCAAAAAATAGCAGAATCATCAGAGATCATGTCTACCGGCCAGTAATCCACGTCGACCAGGGCCTTGAAGCTCATGCTATGACTGGAAAATGTGACCAATTTCTCCGGATTGGTGGCCTCGATCAATTGGTAAAATGAAGAGCCTGTTTCCACGACACGGGCAAAGCCAGGGACATTCCAGATATTATTATGATAGACCGGTATCGGCTGGAAACTGGCACGCAGACGGTCCGGGCAGACCATAAAGTGATAGGTCAGACAGGCAAAATATTGCGGGCTTACCACGGTGTCCGCGTCAAAACAGGAAATGATCACGTTTTCAAAGGGTATTTTTAGCTTTTGAAAGTAAGCAGCGGCATGCTTGCCGGCACAGGTGGCATTGGCCCCTTTGACACGCGCTTCTCCTGGGACAACAGCCGGGTGCACGACAGTGAAGCATTCAAGGAAGGTATCCTTGAATTTCTTTTCCAGCTCGTTGACGGCCTTATGGATCGGCGGCAGAGCGCGTTCTTCCAAGGCAAAGACAATGACTATTTGTTTAAGAGGGAAGTTCTGGCGGCTGATGGCTTCAATGGCCGGCTCCAGGATATCACGGCCTTCTTTGATGACCGGGAAAATGACCAGATGGTAGATTTCACCCGACGCCGGGATCGGGACCTTACTCTCATTGATTTTATTTAATTGGCCCAGATGGATCTGATGCGATATGCGCTGTCGCCAATGACGGCCGAATTTCTTTGAACGGGTCTCTTTTAAATAATCAGGTAAATGGTCAAGGCCATGGATGCGCCGCATCCAGTCAGTACTTTTTTCAATGTTCAGCTGAAGATAGGAAAGTACCAGGAAAAACGTCGAGTACAAGACCCGCATGATCCAGGAGAGATAAAAGGCCACAATAAGGACAGCGGCGCAAAATGGATAGAATATCGAAAGAAAAATGAGACTCAGCAAAACGCCCCAACTGCAAGCACCGGGTAGAATTTCAAGGATCCGTTGCAGCTTGGCTTGGCGCGGCTTTAAATTTTCTTTTGAATAGTGAAATATCATAAAGTCTGTTCCTTTTTAGGGACCGTGAACCTTAAAGCATCGGGGATAGGGATATTTAATATAGGTTTAAACGGCAAGATTTGGGCCGCGTATAAAAAACTCGTGTCATTGTCCAAATAGAAAAGTTCACCATTCCTTTCTTCGAAATACATATTTGTCGACGGCTTTGACCGGGCAATATCATATTCCCGGGAGGAGCCAAAATCTTCTTTAGGAAAGATTTTGATCTGGGCCCCTCCGCGGATAAGAAGATCATTATTGTCATTGATCAGGAATTTATCCTGGATGATTTCAGTGGACCGTTGGCCCAGCCCTTTAGGCAAACTGTCAGGGGACTGAAAGTAAATGGCTTTGTCTTTGATATTGATGCGATAAATATTGTTCGCGTAAAAGGCGAAAATATTTTCATTATCGGCGTTGTCCCAGGCGATCCGGTGGGGGATATCGACGAAAAGATCACTAATGTCCTCGATGATGGGCGGATTTTCATTCAGATTGACCCACAAGAACTTATGTTTGTCCTTGATATCGGCTTCGAGTAAAAGATAGGGGCTTTGAGGGGCATTGAAGGAGCGTAACAAATTACCATCGGCATATACGGATTTTTTGGTGAATAGCGGTGTCTTTTCATAGGTCCCTTCTTCATTAAAACCCCCTCCGGTGCCGCGGTAAATATCAATATCTTTGAGTACGGGATTGGTCGCCACCAATATATCGCGGGCAACGGTGATGTTTTGATAAGACTGGCTGGAGATTATTTTAATGGGCCATACTTGAGGAATAAGCAGGATATTATCAAGGACAGTGGCCTTCTTGGCAACGATGGGGATATTTCTCTCCCAATCGTTGTAACCGGTCAGTTCGACCCGGATAAAATGTTCCCCGGGAGACAAGTCTCTTAATACAGTCGGGGTGTTTTGCGGCGCCTGCCTGCCGTCTATAAAGACCGACGCATCCGGCGGGTTGGTCGAAATATAGACGAGGCCTGTCTTGATGATACGAAGTGTCAGGGGATTGATGACAAACCCCAGCATGCGACATACGATCAGGGGGCATAAGATCAGGTATATAAGGAAGAAAATATAGAAGATGATTTTTCTTAATAGAAGCATGATTAAATAATAATCCAGGTTTGCCGAGCAAGCAATAGGGAATATTAAAGAATATTCATAACCACCTTTCGCATAGCAAGAAACAGGGAATATTTAGCGTTGAATAATGGGATTGGGAACGTTAGAATAAGCACTGGATTCAGAGTTCTATGGGCCGGGCTAATAGGGAGAATTCGGTTAGTGACTTTTAAAAATATTTTATTTCTTATATTTATATCTTCGAGCTTTGCCTGGGGGGCTCTGGCACAGGAAGGCGGGGAGTCCCATATCCGTTTGACGCTCAAGGACGCCCTGCAAAGTGTCGATACGATAAATTTTAAAGTGATGATGGCCAATGCCAGGCTTGAGCAGGCCATAGCCCGGATTTCAGAGGAGCAATCAGACCTTCTGCCGCATCTCGAAGGTGTTGCCAGCGGCGGCCGGCAAACAGATGACTTACGGGCAGAAGGGTTTAAATTTCCCGGCGTTGGGACGCATATCGGTCCCTATAATAATTTCGATGCGCGCGCCCGTGTTACCATAGCCCTCTTTGACCCCTCGGCGTTTGAAAGATTTCAGGCGGCAAAAAAAGGGGAGGTCCTTTCCGAGGCTGAATTAGGAAAAACCAGGGAAGATATTCTGGCCTTGGTAGCCGACCTTTTTGTCGATGCCGAGCGTAAGGCACAAACAGCCAAACTTTTGCAAACCTTGTTGGATAAAGACCGGATGGCCTATGAGTTAAGTCAACAAAATTTAAATCAAGGAACAGGGACGGAATTAAACTCCAACCAGTACAGCACAGTCCTGGAGCAAACCAAATATCAATACACACAGGCTAAACTTCAGGCTGAAGATGCCTGCCTTGACCTTGCGGCTGCCTTGCAATTACCTGTTGGAGAGGTTTTTGTTTTCATCGATGATAATGAATTTCTGAAATTAATAGTAAGATTCGCTTCTAATAATTCTCTTAATCCCTCCAATGCGGATACGGTTTTGGCCAATTCTACCCTCGAGGCACGCAAGGCAGACCAAAGGACCGCGGTGGCGGATTTCTTCCCCAAGGTTTCCGGCAGCGCTGATTATGGGCGGTCCGGTGAATCACCGCAGCACGGCAGTAACACGTATTTTGTGGGTTTGAAAGCTTCAGTTCCTATTTGGGAAGGCGGCGAACAACAAGCCAAGTTAAAAGAAGTTAACGGGGAGATTGAGGAAGCGCAGGAAAATCTTCTTGATGTCAATCAACAGGCCCTGGTCAATGTTGTCAAGGCACGCAAGGCCATTGCCGAGGCGGTAGACCTGAAAAATGCCAAAACCCAGAAGCGCCTGACAGCCCAAAGGTCTTTGCGCATTGCCCTTCATGCCCAGGAAATTGGCAGCGGTTCCTCGTTTGAAGTGATGCAGGCCAAGGCAGACCTGGCCATCGCCGAAGATGAATTCAACGAAGCTCAAGCCACCGTAGTGATGAGCTATATAGACCTGCTCCATGCGCAGGGAAGATTAAGGGAATTAGTTAAACAAACGGCTCAGCCGTCACTATAGTTAAACGGCAGTAGGCCCAAGAGAGGAAGATCGTGCGTATATTGATCGGTTTAATATTAGTTGTATTAGTCACCGGTTGTTCCGGAAATAAAGATTTTAGAAAAATGACCTTTTCCGGGACCATGGAGATGACTGAGCATGTCCTGGGCATCAAGGTTGCCGGAAGATTGACGACACTTAATGTGAAAGAAGGAGACCAGGTCAAGCAGGGCCAATTGTTGGCAACCTTCGACCGGTTCGAACAGAACAAGAAAGATTATGCCCGCGCTGATGTCCTTTATCAGAATGGCGGCGCTGACCATCAGACCTTGGAAAATGCCCGTTTGGCCATGGAAGACCAGCAAGTGATATCTCCTTTAGACGGTATCGTATTGGTCAAAAGCGCTGAGACCGGGGAGATCATTCCCGCCGGAGGCGGGGTCGTCGTTATCGGCGATCCCAAGGACCAATGGGTCAAGATCTTTGTGTCTGAGGACCTGATGCATCAGTTGAGCATCGGTCAGAAAGCCACGATTGCCGTAGATGGCAGTGATAAGAAATATAATGGCCATGTGAGTTTTATTGCCGATAAGGCAGAGTTCACTCCGCGCAATGTGCAGACCCCGGAAGAACGCGTCACCCAGACATTCGCGATAAAAATTGCTGTTGATAATGCGGATGAGGACCTCCACGCCGGTGTCGCGGCGGATGTGAAGTTTGAATAATTATTTTCCCCTCTTTTTTTAAAGAGGGGTTAGGGGAGTTGTTATGCCCGACATCGCCATCAGCGCGGAAAAATTGACGAAGAGGTTTGGAAAATTCACCGCGGTCGATGAGGTGTCTTTCGAGATCCCCTACGGGGCCATCTTTGGTTTCCTGGGGGCCAATGGCGCCGGCAAAAGTACCACCATCCGCATGCTCTGCGGTATTTTAGCCCCTACCAGCGGCAACGGGAAGGTGGGCGGCTTTGATGTGCAAACCCAGCCGGAACAAATTAAAACGGTGATAGGTTATGTCTCCCAGCGCTTCAGCCTATATTCAGACTTGAATGTCATTGAGAATCTCAATTTCTACGGGCAGATCTACGGACTTGAGGGGACAGCTATAGCCCAACGGACTCAGGAAGTGTTGAATTTAACGGGCTTGGACCGCTTTCGCCAGCGGCTTGCCGGTGACCTTTCCGGCGGGATGAAGCAAAAATTAGCCATTGCCAATGCTATTTTGCATAAGCCCAAGATCATTTTTCTTGATGAACCTACGGCCGGCCTGGACCCTTTGTCGCGCCGGGCAATATGGGAACTGTTATATCAGCTGGCTGAAGGCGGCACATCATTGTTTGTGACAACCCACTATATGGAAGAGGCCGAGCGCTGCAACACCATTGCTTTTATCAGCGACGGTAAATTGCTCAAGATCGGCCAGCCTTCCGTATTGCGCCAGGAGCTAAGCAACCAGATCCTGGAAGTGGCGTGCCAGCCTTTGATGAAGGCCTCCCGTGTTTTTCTAAAATTAGAAGGTGTACGCGGTGTCACTGTTTACGGGACTACGTTGAATCTCAACGTGACTGACCAGAATGCGGTTGAAGCTCGTGTGAAAGATTCCGCCCGCCAAGAAGGGATTACGATCAGATCCATTAAGCCTGTCCCTGCGTCTTTGGAGGATGTTTTTTCAGACCTGGATACAAAAAGGAAAAAAGATGCGTAGTATTTGGGCCATTGCTAAAAAAGAATTTATCCAGATCTCCCGCGACCGCAGGACCTTGACAATGTTGATCGTCATTCCGATGATGCAATTGATGATCTACGGTTACGGCATCAACACGGATGTCAAACATCTGCCAACCTATGTCTACGACCAGGACCGCAGTTATCTAAGCCGTCGATTAGTGGATTCTTTTACTCAAAGTGATTATTTTACCGTCAAGACCCGGGCAACGTCATTGGCAGAAGTGTATTCAGCCTTGGATAAAGGACTGGCCCAATCTGTTTTGATCATACCGCCGGATTTCACCGCGAATTTGCTTAAGAAAAAGCGGGCCCAGGTCCAGCTGATTATTGACGGTACGGATTCAACCCCGGCGAATGTGGCGCTCAATTCCAGCCAAGCCATCGTCAACGCATTTATGCAAAATGAAGGATTAATTCCGGTACAGGTGTTACCCATTGATTTTAGGCCAAGGCTATGGTATAACCCTGACTTGAAAAGCACTTATTTTATGCTTCCGGGATTGATCGGTCTGGTCTTGCAGTTTTTAGTCCCTATGATCACAGCCACTGCTATAGTGCGGGAAAAAGAAAGGGGAAATATCGAACAGCTCTTGGTGACCCCTATAAAGCCCTACGAATTGATTTTAGGGAAAATAATCCCATATATTTTCGTCGGCATATTCATAGCCACCAGCATCATCACAACAATGCACCTTCTTTTTGTCGTGCCGATCCATGGCAGCATCATTACATTATTTGTCCTGACCTTGGTCTATTTGGTCGTGTGTTTAGGTATCGGGCTGTGGGCCTCGACGGTTGCGGACAATCAGCAGCAGGCTTCGCAAATGGTGATGTTTTTTGCCATGCCGTCGATCCTGCTTTCCGGATTTATCTTCCCCATCGCCGCCATGCCGGTGTGGGTGCAGGGCATCAGTTATTTTATTCCAATGACGTATTTTCTTAAGATCGTCAGGGGTATTATCTTAAAGGGCTTAGGTTTTTATGATCTGATGCCGCAGGTCTGGCCTTTGCTGTTGATGGCGGTGTTGGTTATATTTTTCAGCATTCGGCGTTTTTCGAAAAGGATGACATGAGACAAATTAGAAGACCCATATCCATAGTGCTAGTTCTTCTCCTTTGCGCATCTCCGGCCTGGGCCCGTTGGCATTTGGACCGCCGGGATTTTAAGAGTGATTTCCAGTTGGCAAAGATGGACCTTAAATTGCGCGGGGTAGGGGTCAAGACCTTGTTCATGATGAGGCTTTTTGTTGCCTCATTATATTTACTGCCTAATACCGCTGTAGGAGAGGAATTAAGTGATGTTCCCAAACATTTGGAAGTAAAATTTTATACGTATATCCCTTCGGGAACTTTCACTACGTTTACCATCGATCGTATGAAAGCCAATGTTAGCCCTCAGGAATTTAATGGTATAAAGGACCGGTTCAAGCGTATGGGCGAATTATTCCCGAATATCGGTTATG